>Ga0114939_10001850_pt1 | contig 16405 bp, 12 predicted proteins | sample AshMeaCrysSpring_FD_87196 | JGI IMG/M metagenome (GOLD analysis project Ga0114939, IMG submission 87196) | Groundwater microbial communities from Big Spring, Nevada to study Microbial Dark Matter (Phase II) - Ash Meadows Crystal Spring | ecosystem: Environmental > Aquatic > Deep subsurface >... | reverse complement strand
TACTTATATTTAAATTTATCTTTTTATTATTTATATTTAAATATTCCTTTAAATATTCCTTTAGATATTTTTTTAATCAAGTATAATTATTGAGGAGTGGTCCCTCCCTAACTCTTCTTCGATTTAATCTAAAAAATTAACTGTTTAAGTCAATATATCAATAAAAAATCATGTATTTTGTTTGTAAAAGATTTCAGGGAAAGCATCAACCATAAATATGAATGAATCTGGCATGTATGAGACGCTGTATGAATAACATATCACTGAAATTAGAGAAATTAATTATTGGATTAGCATTTACCTTACCTTTATTTAATATAGATATTAGTCCAACCCTGGCGAATCAAGTCAAAGTTGTTTCCCATAACAATGAAATTAATATCCTAAGTCAAAATAAAAGCTCAGAAAATTTTCAACAAAATTTAAGAGAAAGTTTAGAAACAAATTTTCAAGAAAATTTAGAAACAAATTTTCAAGATAAATGTACAATTGATGATACTAGACCTCAGATAAGAAGACCTAGACCCAGAGGCCCTGGTGGTTAAAGTTTATTCCCGATGGGATTTACGCCAAGTCTATACCGCTACGATATCATCTAAGTTGCAAGATTTTTGAATAAGTCCTGTCCTGAAATTTTTAGAAAAAATATTTTAACCCTTCAAGTTTGTCCGGATGCTTGAGATGCCTCAGTGTAAATACTGAAAATTATAACTGATGACATGATGGGAGGGCGCCGCCACAAGACTTATCATCTGTATATTTCATCATATATAGTGCGATGGACTGCAAAATGCATCCAGATATATTTTCATGAAAATTAAGTTTTTCAAAGTTCTTGCATAGTTACAGCCGAGGATAATTTACAGATAGTAATCCGTAATTAACAAATATAATTTTGTATTTATCTACAGACTCAGATAATTGTTAATTAACTAATATTTTCTGACATTACTAATTGTAAATTATCTAGAGTTTTTTTAAACTATGAATATACTGGGATACGGATTACAGATATGAAAAAATTATTTTTAAATTTAGTTTTAGCTACTTGTATTTTAGGAGCGATCGCCACTCCAAGTGATGCTCAAAAAGCACCATCATCAAAACTGGAAGCAGTAAAAATAGTCCAAAATAAAAAACCTGTTAAGAAGCAAGAAAAGAAAGTAGTAGTATCCAAACCCCCTGTAAAAAAAGTAGAACCCTATCATACATGTACCCAGGTTACTGAACCCAAACCGGATGATTCAGGAAATGTTGGAATCTTTAGAAGGCGTCCCCCTGGTCCTGGTGGTTAAGGTGGAGAGGTCGCTGACATCTTGCATCTTTACGCAAAAAAATTTAGAAGAATAGAAATGCGTGATAAATATTACACTAAAAACATTATTTTTTAGTCCTCTTTTAGAGGACTTGTAGCTATTAGACAGGGACTTCCAGTCTAAGAGCGGGTCAAAACTCAGTCAATAAATCAGTATGATACGCGCGTTTCTTTTATTTAGAGTTTATAACAGGTGCAAAATGTGAGGCGAGCGCTCTCAGCCTGCGCTTTTAAGCGCAGGCTGAGAGCGCGTCAAGAGCGAAGCCCTGAGCGAAGCAAAGGGTCTGGGTGGTGGAGAGGTAGGGGTTGTGGAGAAGGTCTACGTCTCCACAACCCTACCTGCATAAGTTACTAAAACAGACAGCTATAAAGATTGTGGCAAATAAGTAGAGGAACTTCGCATAATTTCTGTGAAAACAACAGTTGTATATACATCAGAAATAAATTCCCCTAAATATTCTTATGAATACCTCAACAGCCCAATCTAGGTCAAAAAACCCAAACAGCATCTTTCAAGATAAAAATTTCTACATCATCAATCTCTTAACGGTGATGACGATTTTAGGGGGGACAATTTATAACCCAGCCGTACCAGCGATACAAAAACACTTTAGCGTTTCTGATGACCAAGTGGCGTGGGTGTCAACTGCATTCCAAATACCCGGAGCAATTATTACACCTATATTTGGTATACTTGCGGATTATTTTGGTAGAAAGCAAATCCTCATTCCCTCTTTAATAGTCTTTGCCCTAGGGGGTGTAATGAGTGGCTTGGCAACAAATTTTCCCAGCCTAGTTGGGTGGAGATTATTACAAGGAATTGGAACCTCTAGTTTAGAGCCTCTGCAACTAACTTTAATTGGAGACCTTTATAGAGGTAGAAAACTTGGTACTGTAATGGCATTAAATGCCGCTTTAATTGGCATTACTTCAGCGCTTTTTCCTTTGATTGGCGGGGTATTAGGAGAATTTAGCTGGCGCTATACATTTATGCCATCGATATTTGCTGTAGTAGTGGCATTATTTGTAATCACGACATTAGCATTACCAAAAAGGCAAAGTCGCCCTCAAAATTTTCAACTTCAGGGATATTTGAGAAATACTTGGAATAGCATTAATAATCATCAAGTTATTGGATTATTATTTGCCATCATGTCGATGTTTATGTTGCAAGTGGGGCCTTGTTTAATTTTTTTTCCAATTCTAGCAACAGAGTTTTTTAAAACATCTACAGGGATGAATGGCATATTACTTGCCAGTATGTCAGTTTCCCTTGCTTTAATTGCACCTCAACTAGGAATACTTTCTCGTAAATTTTCAGAAATTCAGTTAATTAAAATTGCCTTTGTTATTTTTTCCACAGCTTTATTATTGATTCCCATTATTCGCAATACTTGGTTCTTATTTGTACCAATGTTGTTAATTGGTGCAGCCCAAGGTATTGCCTTTCCATGCATTCAGGGATTACTAGGAGGTCTGTCTGCCGATGAGTCTCGTGGTGGATTTATGTCTGTAAACTCAACTATTCAATCATGGGGACAAACCCTTGGCCCGCTACTGGGTGGTCTAATCGCAATGCGATGGGGAATAAAATCAGTCTTTTTATTTGGCGGAGTATATGCAATTATTGCCTTAATAATATTTCATTTTTTACTTAGGACTAAAGCACCTAGAACAGTTACTCCAAGAACTAGAACAGAAGTTAGTATCTTAACTACAGAGCAAGCTACAATTCTTCAAGCAGAAGAATCTGTGACATCATTGCAAACTGTTGTACCATTATTAATTCATACCCAAACTAATAGAGTCATTAAATTCCCCGAACAATTTGAAATTATAAATATTGGTAAACATAGCGATCGCATCAACCCCGACGTAGATTTAGCAGACTACCCTCACGCCAATATTGTATCTCGTCTCCATGCTCAAATACGCTTTGATGGCACTTCCTATTATATTCAGGATATGGGAAGTTCTAACGGCACTTACATTAACAAGTATCCCATGTTACCCGGTACCTGGTATAAGTTAAAATCAGGTTTAACCTTTAGCCTTGGCAAGCAAAATCTCATGTCTTTTGTTTTCCAAGAGGGATAATATTAAATATGGATTTTAGATTCTCGACTTTTACTCATTTGTCGGGAATCTGGTTTGCTAATTAACCTTGATTATATTGACCCTAAAGCTGTCCTGGGTCATTCTTTGGTAGATGCCAATGGTAGATGCCAATTATGGCTCAGCGATTATTTTTGCATTAAGTAAAGTCTGCGCTTCTCTCCGTTGAGAATCTTAGAGATTCTTCCCTTCGGTAAGAATGACATTTCTTAAACCTGAGTTCGGCATCAGAGGATTATCAAGGAAAGAATAAGGATTGTAGCCTCTTAATTGCTACCGTAACTTAAGGCTTCCAGTTTATATCCAGTTCAGGTTTTATTAACCATTTTTATAATCACAAGAATCCTATGAATGATTTAGAGCGTTACTTATTTGACCTACAGGGATTTATAGTTATAGAAAATGCCCTTACAAACAAACAAATTAACAATTTAAACACAGAGTTAGATAAACAAATAGATAAACAAATCCCAGGAAAAGAGAAACAAGAAAAAAAATTTCTTCGTTTTGATAGTTTATTAAATTGGGGCAAACCTTTCCAAGAATTAATCGATAACCCTGCCATTACTCCTTACCTATTAGAATTGCTGGGAAAAGATTTTCGTTTAGACCATGATTATCTTCATGTTATTTATCAAGGGAAAGGACCTGTTGGTTCTTTTTTACATGGTGGCGGCACACCCTATGACCCAAGTCAGTATTACAATTTTAAAGATGGTAGGATGTTTAATGGTTTAACAGCCGTAGCCTACGAATTAAATGATATATATCCTGGGCAAGGTGGATTTGCCTGCGTGCCAGGAAGTCATAAGAGTAATTTACCTTTTCCCGAAGAGTGGAAGGATTTAGAGTCTCCATCTAATTGTGTAAAGGCAGTTAATGTGAAAGCTGGAAGCGCAATTATATTTACCGAAGCTTTAACTCATGGCACTTTACCTTGTCGCAGTAAAGGCGATGGGCACTCACCTCTTGTCAGCGATCGCCGCACTATATTTTATAAATACTCACCCCAATCATTAGCTTGGGTTAGATACTATTACAATCCCGATAATTTCCCTGATTTAACCCCATCTCAACGTAAAATTCTCAGAGTTCCTGGTCTTTATCCGTGAAGACGAACATGGATTCAATGGATTAAAAGATGGCACGGATTGTTTCTTTTTGTGACTTACGTTATACTTCACACGGTCATAAACTGTCATTAGTCGCTTGCGTTCGCTTCACGACTAATGACAATTAAGCATATCGGAAGATTCTTCTCTTCAGTTCCTTCATTTCACTCTTTAAGAGCGCGACTAATGACAGAAATTCTTTGTTTTGCGCGAAACTTTACCACAGGGATACGGACAGTGGCAAGATTTCGGCTATTCCTGTTAGTCTTTACCCGGATTTAATATAAGTGCTTGTGTAAGTCTTGGTAATTATGCAGATGTTGTGGCGTGATTTTTGTTGAATTGAAGCGCGGTAGATTTTAAGATTCGTTCAGATACGGACATGGCTGAGAGCCAACATTCTTCATGTAAGCCAGCACCTTTAGTCCATCCTCCAGTGAAAAAGATATTATTTTGCCCTTGAACTATATTTTGAAGATTTTCTTGAGCTATCAATGCAGTTTGGTTGAGGACATTATGGTAAAAATAAGCGATCGCCTGTTTTCCTTCTCCTGTTCGCAGAATATATTGGTCGGGAATTGGAGTTGATGGATTCAGACTCACAAAAAACTCTGGGTTTTCATATCCATTATATAAAGGATTTCTTCTATCGTTTTGATGGCGATTGCAAACGTAGGAAATACTATAAGGTCTTAACTGAGCCGCAGCACTGTCATGAATCCGAATATTATAAGTCCGCCAAGCATTTTTATTTAATGGCATAAGAGGGGAGAATGTGTGGGCAACTGCGACGCTGCTTGTATACTCAAAGGCACTTAACACATTCACCATATCTTGGGTAATACCCCCTTGGAGTAACTTGAGAGCCGTATTAGCATGGCAGGCCATCACCACAGCATCATAAACTTCAGAACCATCTGGTGTGTAAACTACCACTGCATCGCCCTTGGCACGAATAGACACAGAGGTATTTAAGCGAAACTGAGTCCCCAATGCTGCAACCGCATTTGTTAATGCTTCAATCCAACTACTACTACCTTCAGTAAAATAGCAACGCTTTGGTGACTGGCTGCCAAACCCTTCCTGTAAACCGTAGTAGTTCATAACTCCACGAAAGGGCATAATTTCCGGGGTCATATCGTTAACAAAATACATGCCGTTAATACGTGGATATAAATTGTAGCGACCAAATTCTGGTGAATACCCTTTTTCTTGAAGATATTGAGCGATGGAGTGGTAATGGTAGGCAGGATTATTGACATCTATATGAGCAGTAGTTTTGAAGCGTTCGTACTCCAAGCGCAGGGATTCTGGCATCTGGGTGCCCTCCTTACCATCAAGGGTATAGGTATATGAACCATCATGAGTACTGAAAGATGCACTATCTTCTAACGGTGCATATGGCACCTTTAGTAGGTCAAGCATCTTAACAATATTGGTGTAGGTCGCCGCATTAAAATCATTTACACCCAAATCTACCCAGCGCAGTCTATTAGGGGAGTTAGACCCCAGGGATGTATCCCCAACTTGTACAGAAAGCGTATGAGCGTTTCCACCAATGCGATCGCTTTTTTCAAAAATAGTTACTTCTTCGCCAGATTTACTCAAGTAGTAAGCAACTGCAAGTCCAGATAAACCAGCACCAATAATTGCAATTTTCACGAAAATAGCTCCAGAAGATAAATGTATTAAAAAGAACTGGATAATTAATGCACGCTGTGAGTATCTACCGTGCCTAATTAGTAATAAAAGTAACTGCTTTGTTGAGCGCATAATCCAGGCAAATCGCCCTGAATCTGAAACTTAACCTCCACAAGACTTACGTTATTGTCACATTTAAAGAATAGTTAATGATGCTATAAGTATTATTTCTACGTTCTAATCTTACCGAATCATCACACACCCCAGGATAATAATGTGCCAGTTGCGTAAGTGTTACTCTTTTTTTACTACCAAAAAAGAAACCTCAATTCCGAAAAGAAAGGAAATAAAAAACAAAAAAACATGTAAAAAAAATATCAAACATAGACGTAGAGCGGGATTAATCTTAAAAAAAAATTTAATATTTTATACCTATTAAGCAGTTTATCGGGGTAAGTATAGTGAAAACTCAGAAGTCTGAAATATTTTGTTACATATACAGTGCCATAATAACTACTAATTTAGACCATATTTTCAAGACCCTAATTCTAATTACCTGGCAACCGACAGGTTCCCCCCACACCCACCCACAGTTTAAAACCTAGGGCTATATATATAAGCTGACGCGCATCTAAATTTAATATTTTGTAGCAAGCGAGTCCTTGTCGCAACGGTTTTGGGTAAAAAATTAAATGCCTAACAGCTTATAAGAACGAAGCCCGCGCTCAGCGGGCTAAAAAGATTGAGTTTTTTAGTCCGCCTAATTAATAGCAGACTGTGTTTGTGCAGCCGTGACTGACCGTCGCCAGTTAGTTTGTTGCTCTACCCCTACCTCCCCATACGGTCTGCACTACAAAAAAAAAGACGGTGTATTTTCACGACAAAACAAATGGTTTTCGACACCTGATTTTTTTAAACCAATCTGTCAATATAACAGTGTGAGGGAAAGGAACTCGCGGAACAAATTATCTAGAGGAGTGAACGATGAAAAACCAATTTTTGAACCAAGTATTACAAAACGGTGTTCGTAAAGCTTTACGCAATCCCAAATATCGCGGTCTAGCTTTAATTACTGCATTATTTTATCTTGCTAGTCCTCTAGATATTATTCCTGATACCATACCAATTATAGGCTGGATTGATGATGGTGTAATCGCTTCTATAGTCATCGGTGAAGTTTCTCAAATTGTTTTAGAACAAATGAAAAAGCGCAATAAAAATAACTATAATGAAAATGAGGTCGAGTTTTCTCAACAACAAGCTAATGCTGTAGTTGATGTTGAAGCTGTGACTGTAAATTAAATATTTCGGCGTTGATAATATTAACAGGACATAACTTAATAGGGCATATTAGTAGCAGGGCGATTGAAGCAGGGCGATTGAAATCGCTGCTATACAGGCAAAACCCGCCTGCGCGGGTTGAAAGATTTCAAGGAAGTAAGTTTGTTTCATTTCGATTTTATCGGCAAACTTTCCATTTCAAATCCAGTCATCATCAAATAATTGTCAAATAATCGTTACCGTTTTCTTTCAATTTAAGTTCATTTCGATTGATTTTCGACTTAATTCTGATTAAACTTTGAATCACTGAGGATAAATATTATGTCTATCATTAAAGAACGCATTATCCAAGATTTAGGACAAGTTAAAGAAAAAGGCGGCGCTAGAACTCAAAAAATTCGTGAAATTGTTAAAGCAGCGGTAGGTGATGCTGTTAGTGAAATTAAAAATGGTTCTGTAGAAATTCGTACAATTGCCCAAGATGCAGTGACTGCGGTTATGGAGCATTTTCAAAGCAAAGGTAACGACGCCAAAAACGAAGTTATGGCAGCAATGGAAGGAGTTGTTTCAGGGGTTAGCAGCAAACAAGACAGTACAACTAATCAACCAATGGATGAGAAACAAGTTTTAGATGCGGTGGATGGTGCCCTTGTCGCAGTGGAAAAAAATCAACAAAAAACACCATTTAGCTTTATGTCCATTATCTTGGGTCTATTTAACATCCTGAGAAAGAGATTCGCCAAAAATCTACAAAAAGAGTCAGTTTTCCTCCAAGAATTACTAGGCAAGTGGGATGTGAAATTAACAGAGAAACACGGCGATCGCTATACTCAAGTTAAGCAGCGTTGGGAAACTGCCCAAGCTTCCTACAACGAAACCAAAACCAAAATAGCCAACGGCGAAACATCACCTGTAAACCAATACCAAACAGAACTAGAAGACAAAGCAGCCAAAGCAGGCGCTACAGTTGCCCAAACAGAAGTAGTTATTAGAAAGCAACTAAAAACTCTTCTAGAAACAACCGCATCCAAGCTATAAAATAAATCATCCGTTTGTAGTTGCGCTGTCCTCGCCACCTTTACTACAACGAAGCGAAAATAAATCAACAATAAAACTCGAATAATAATCGTAATCCCAAGTTAATCAATAACTTGGGATTTTAACTTTTTCAGTCTAATCTAGTTTTAATGTTGTTACCTCGATGATGATTGGGGGCGAAGCAAGAGCGCCCCTACGCAATCAAATCAATCGATGCAGTTTTCAAAGTATAAAAAATGTGATGTACTCTGACGCAGCACATCTCAATATCAACAAAGACTAAATATTGCCTTCTAGTTCTTCAATCTCAGCTAAAGTCAAAGGCGCTTGGGCTGTATGGCGAACATATAATATATGTACTTTTATATCTATAATTGCAAAAAGCACTCGATATATATTTTTAGATTTCCCATAAAGTAATTGATGAACATCCTCTGAGAAAATATCGTTTTCGATAGCCAATGGACAGCGCAGTGGCTTCTCCTGTAAAGTTGCCACAGCATTCATTAATCCTCAAAACCATTGGTCGGCAAATTCGGGATTGTGTTCTCTATACCAACGATATATTTGTTCGATTTGTTTCTCCACAATAGGAAGAATCTCAACTTGAAATTTCATATTTCTTCTGCATTTCTTCTATAAAATCAGCAATAGGGCGAGATTGTCCTGCATTTAATTCCTCAAAACCTTGCTGAATACCCGCAATTGTTTCAAGTTGTTCGATAAACTGACGCAATTTAGCAGGATTGATTTTACCAGGTTTAAAAAATGTGACGATAACTTGAGTTTCTTCGTTGAAATCTTGAGGTAATTCTGTTAATGCAATTTGCCCGTTATGATAAATTCCTTCGATAGTTTTTAACATACAATTGTGTGCCTTGCCCTTTACTTCTATTTTACAAGGGCGATCGCGGGATAACCCAACAAATGCCACCGGGAAAACAAACCAACTCCCAGCAACCATAAATATCTCCAACAAAATAAGATAACTAGGACTTAGGCTGCATAAATCCTTAATGTATTTTCCAACAAATATTGTCTGAAAAAATAAGCTGTTTGTGGTTTCTAACAAGTAAAGAAGGCGACAAGTACAAAGACTCCACAGTTATTTCTTTTCTGCCCAACAATGTTGATTGAGACGATCGCCCTCCTTGAATTTCAATTTTTTTCAACCCTAATTCGTGAGGTAGGTCATTACCAAAAGCTTTATTTCCAAGTTTCCCGTCGTAACTTAGAGCAAATGAGATATTTTTCCTATTTAAGTCCTCAAGGGTTAAGACAAAATCATCAAAATTAATTTTAGAGAAATACCTTGAATCGCGATCGCCACAGACGCCTTGGTAAGGTGGGTCCATATAGACAAAATCACTTTGTTTTACCTCAGCTAAAACCTCTCTATAATCCAATGATGAAAACTTACACTTATTCTTTAGCTGTCTGGAGACACCTTCTATATTTTTTCTCATTTTCTCAGGCTTTGTGCCCCTTCGTCTCTTATCAGGACTCTGGTTAAAAAAACCCTCGGAGTTATATCTAACAGCTCCCTTAACGCATCGAGCTAACAAATATAGAAAAATTTCAGGGTCTTTAGTCTGATTGAACTTTTCTCTCGCTTGATAGTAATGTCCGATGGAATCATTATGCTGATTATTCCAAATTTCTTTGTCAGCATCTGCTATTATCTGAGGCTTTTCGACTATCAACTCCAATAGCTCAACTAAAGGTTGATTTATATCATTGAGCCAAAAATTTTGACTTACCCCTTTGTTGCAGGCTGCGACACTAATTGCTGCAGTACCTGCAAATGGTTCGCCTGTGCGACACCAAACCTAGGAAATACTTATCTAGAAATTACACACATAAAGGCAGGACTTACGCAAAAATTGTCAGAAAGCTTGATTTGTGTAACCGCCAAGAAGCCAAGAACGCCAAGTTTTCCAGGAGCTTGCGTAAGTCCTAAAAGGTTATAAACTCAATTGTAACCAAACGCATAAGCGAACATTTGTTCGCTCATCTCTAGGTTACGCATACCACAAATTTCATTCCCAGCAAACTCAAAGTCGGTCTAGCAAAGACCGCATCAATACTCACGACCTCTACCACGCCTACCACCCCGACCTCTCAACTAATTAACCCTCTGCAACTGCGCCACCCTTGGGTCAATAATCTTCTGTCCTAAATTAGCGAATTTAATTGCCAAAGAAATCTTACCCCCTGACCCAAATACATGACTAATTTCACCAACCCCAAAACTTCTATGTAAAACTGTATCCCCCACCTGCCAATCTTCCGGCGCTACCTTTGGCAGAGAATTTTTTCCTTGTGCCACACTCCTATTACCAACTTTTGTATAAGCTTGACGACCTGCTTCCTTGCTGGTTAACAACTCTTCCGGTAACTCGTCTAAAAACTGCGATCCCATTGCCGGCTCTCTATGTCCATAAAGTCGGCGCTCGCGGGCATGGGATATAAATAATCTCTCCTGGGCGCGGGTAATACCAACATAACAAAGACGCCTTTCCTCTTCTAAAGCTTTGGGGTCACTCATGGAGCGATAGTTAGGAAATAAACCCTGCTCTAAACCAACTAAGAAAACCACCGGAAATTCTAAACCCTTGGAAGAATGTAAGGTCATTAAGGAAACAGCTGTTTGTCCTTCTTTGAGGTTATCTAAATCTGAACTCAGGGCTGCACTTTGTAAAAATGCCTCTAATGATTTATCCTCGTTTTCTTCTTGAAATTGCAGGACCGCGTTATGTAACTCATTCACGTTTTGAATTCTGTCTTCCGCCTCATCTGTCCCTTGAGTTTGTAAATCTTGCACATAGGTAGAATCTTCTAATACTCCTAAAAGTAAATCAGAAGCTGAGATTGTGGTAATTTTTTCTTGCCATTTACTAATTAAACTAGCAAAACCATTGACGGCTTTTGCCGATCGCCCTGCTAATGTATTTACCGATGTCTCGTCGCTAAGTATTTCCCAAAGAGGTGTCCCTAATTCTCTAGAAGCGTTAACTAAATTATCAATGGTCGATTTACCAATTCCTCGACGGGGAGTGTTAATAATTCTTAATAAACTAAGGGTGTCTGATGGATTTGCGATGGCTTTTAAATAACTCAAGACATCTTTAATCTCTTTACGGTCATAAAATTTCAAACCGCCAACAATTGTATAGGGTATTTGGTTACGCACTAAACATTCTTCAAAGGGCCGGGATTGGGCATTGGTGCGGTAAAGGATAGAAAAATTACCCCAGTTTATCTCCGGATTTTGGGCTTCTAAATTACGAATCTGTTTAATTACAAACTCTGCTTCGTCAATTTCATCATCAGCTTTAAATAAAAAAATCTTTTCCCCAGCCCCCCTAGTGGGCTTAAGAATCTTATCAATCCGCTGAGTATTATTGTCTATCAGGTGGTTGGCAGCTTCTAAAATATTCTCTACTGAACGATAATTTTCCTCTAATTTCACCATTGTCTTGGTTTCATCGTCGGATAAATCATCGCCAAAGTCCTGTTGGAAGTCTAAGAGAATAGTAAAGTCGGCTTGACGAAAACTATAAATAGACTGGTCAGCATCACCTACCACAAAAGCAGACCTGTTATCCCAATTCCACTTATTTTTTTTTATCTCTCCACCAGTCACTAACAGTCTAATTAATTCATACTGAGTGCGATTTGTATCTTGATACTCATCTACTAAAATATGTTTAAATTTACGATGCCAATACTCTAAGACCTGTTGATTTTGTTGAAAAAGTTTAGTGGGGATTAATATTAAGTCATCAAAATCAAGGGCATTATTTTGGGCTAGTCTATCTTGGTAATGACTATAGACTTCAGCAATTGTTCTACCGCGATAATTGGGCTGCTCTTGTTCAAATTCTTTTGGTGAAAAGCCTAGGTTTTTGGCGTTGCTAATGGCATAACGCACAGACCTAGGTTCAAATTTTTTATCGTCTAAATTCAGTTGTTTAGTTACAATTTCTTTAACTAGGGCTTGGGAATCGGAGTCATCAAAAATAGAAAAGGTTTTACTCCAACGCCGCCCTTTTTCATCTTGATATTTTTCGATATCAAAGCGCAATACGCGAGATAAAAGACTGTGGAAAGTGCCAACCCACATTTCTTTTATGGTTGTTTTATATACTTTAGAGCGCAATCGAGTTTGGTCGTACTCCGATAAGAAATCATAGCGATCGCCATGCTCTGACAAAGCTAACTGCTCGGCAAACAGCTTTTGAATCCGCTCTTTCATTTCCCGCGCAGCTTTATTCGTAAAAGTAACTGCTAGGATATTCTCTGGCTCAACTCGATGTTTAAGGATTAAATTCGCAATACGAAAGGTTAAGGCTCGTGTTTTTCCTGACCCAGCGCCAGCAACTACCAATAAAGGACCGCAGAAATGTTCTACGGCTTGACGTTGACTGGGATTAAGATGGCTAAGAAAATCGATAGTTGAAGTCATAGGAAAAGAAATTTACAACACAAGCACGAGGCAAATATTACAATGTTAACTAATCCAATAGGCAATAGTACTATTTCTTTTTGACTTAAATTTTAACACTTCTGGGTAACTTTCTGGGTAACTTAACAGTAAAGATAGACCCCTTCGCTAACTGACTTTTGACTCTAATTTCTCCACCCATCATCAGACAAAAGTGACGTGTAATAGCTAAACCCAAACCAGTACCGCCATATTTTTTTGTGGTGGAGGCATCTCCTTGGGTAAAGGGCTTAAATAACTGTTGTAGTTGTTCTTCTGACATACCGATACCAGTATCTGCAACAGTAAAAATAATCTTTTCTCCCCATTCACTACCTGGCTTAGGGTTTTCATTTCTAACTGTTAATTTAACCCTGCCATTTCTAGTAAATTTCGCTGCGTTGCTCAATAAATTTAACAACACTTGTCGTAGCCTAGTTTGGTCAGTATAAATTTTTCCGACATTACTTTGACAGTCAACTTCCAAGAAATTACCATTTTTTTCCATTAATGGTTTTACAGTCATAACAAGATGATTAATTAGTAAAGAAATATCAAAGTCTTCTGGATAAAGAGACATTTTGCCAGCTTCAATCTTTGATAGGTCTAAAATATCATTAATTAATGTCAGTAGATGTTTACCAGCAGTGTTTATAGAATCTAAGTCATTAATAAATTCTTTATCAATGCCTAAATCACCTGCATCATCTTGTAATAACTGACTTAAACCAATAATCGCATTTAAGGGTGTTCGGAGTTCGTGACTAATATTTGCCAAAAACTGACTTTTTGCCTGATTTGCGGTCTCAGCTAAATCCTTAGCTTCTTGAAGTTCTTTTGTATAATCTGAAACTCTTTTAATTAAAGAATTAAGTGACTTAGCAAGCAAGCCAATTTCATCTTGGGTAGTAACGGGTGCCCTTAAATCAAAATTAGATTTTTTTGCAACTTGTTGTGCCACTTGAGTGACTGTAATAACAGGTTCCGCGATCGCTCGACTTGTGCGCCAAGCGACAACGCCAGCAATGACCACCGACAACAACATACTAAATATAATGATAAGTCTCTCAATTACTTTTGCCCGCTCAACATCACTGGCTCTTTTTTCCTCCTTTTTTCGGGCAATTTCTTGAATATCCTTTAATCTCCGGTCAAGTTCTCCTTCCTGCATAGTTTTATCACTACGAATGATATTCAATAATTTTGTTTGCAGTGATTCTATCTGTGGTTGGTCTTGAACTTTACTAGCGGATTGGATAATAGATTCTATTTCTTCTACATAGATTTTTAAACTCTTTTCATATTCCTGTAATAAATCCAGAAAATTTCCAGGATAATCAGCTAAGTCAATGGGCTTTTTTTCAATAAATGTGGTAATTTTCAGTTGTATTTGACTACATTTCTCAAAGTTACCTTTTAAATAACTGATTGACTTTGCTAATTTTTCTTTTTCTCCAATTACTGTAGGTAAACTGTAGCTAGAAATTTGAATTCCCACTACGCCATCTCGAAACTCGTTCAACAATTGTGTCTGGCGATGAGCTTCTCTTAATTGTCTTGCTTGTATTTCCTGATAATAATTTGAGATTACAAAACCTGTCAGAGAACCAAAAAAACCTATCCCTATTGCTAAAAAGTAACCATAACCAATTTTTTCATGAATTCGCCAAGAGCTTGCTTTTAAGCTCCTACTTGAGGGAAATTCAATAGTAGGAAGTTCGTCGCTTGAGGAATACTCTGTTAAAACATCTTGGCTTTCAAAATCCTTATCTCCTGCAGTTGGCTTTCGAGTTTGCATCACCTCAGAGACTATGACCTCCCGCGAGAATTAATACATAAAATTATCCGTAAAATTATCAGTAAAAACCCATGATAACTAATTACGGTATTAAACAAGTTTAACCAAAGCATTCAAATAAATTTAACTGCTCTTATAGATGCCCACAGATATATTATATTCATCTAAGCACGGAACCACTGGATGTGACTATCACCGTAAAATATTAAAGAAATATTGTATTTCATCTAATCATTATACTTATGTATTGCTGTGTTTTAAAAGCAACACTTAAAAAAAAGTACAAGTATATATACTACCCTTGGAATTACTGCCACAATTCAAGGGATAATTTGATTTAAACAAAAAGCTGAAATATATTTTACAGTCAGTTGAGACAAACTTTTTTTAAGCGGCTTACACCAGTAATTATAGCAATTTTCACCTTGTGATAAAGTATCGCTTTTTTAAATTAAAATCTTGATTATTTGCTTTCCAGTTAGGACTTACACTACCGGGGCTTTTTTCTGGGGCGCGTGACGCTACGAAAAAATTTGAATGTAATTGTAAGGGCAACCGTTGATACGCCTCTACTAGTAAAATTCCACCATCTTTGTATCGTAGAAATTTGAACCACGTCTCGGCGAGACCGCCGCATTCCTAGGCGCAAAGCGTGCGCCAAGTTAGGACTTTGATATCTCTCTCTAACTCCTAACTTGGCGTTCTTGGCTCCTTGGCGGTTCCATCTCTTACTAACTAAAAAAGGAATTAGGAGTTAACAATAAAGTCGTTAATTCCTAACTCCTAACTTTTTAAAATTATTAGTTTAATTAATTAATTAATTAATTAAACTAATGCCTGAGATGAAGCTGCTTGTTTTAAGATGTCAGCTTTATCAGTAATTTCCCAAGGTAAATCTAAGTCTGAACGTCCCATATGACCGTAAGCCGCGACGTCCTGATAAAAACGTCCGCCTCGTTCACCTGGTAAGCTTCTTAGATTAAAGGAATGAATGATACCTGCTGGGCGAAGCTCAAAATGCTTCTCGATTAAATTAAGTAAAACTTCATCTTCAACTTTGCCAGTACCAAAGGTGTCAATAAAGATACTCACAGGTCTAGCAACACCAATAGCGTAACTTAACTGAATTTCGCATTTTTCAGCCAAACCAGCAGCTACGATATTTTTTGCAACATAACGAGCAGCATAAGCAGCACTACGGTCTACTTTTGTGGGGTCTTTACCAGAGAAAGCGCCACCACCATGACGGGAGTAACCACCGTAGGTGTCAACAATAATTTTTCTTCCGGTTAAACCAGAGTCGCCTTGGGGACCACCAACAACAAATTTACCGGTGGGGTTAACTAGAAAGCGAGTATTGCTATCTGGTTTAACAGCAATATCACCAAACACAGGTTGGACAACATAGGACCAGAGGTCTTCTTTAATCTTTGCCTGTACTGCAGCACCATCAGTAATATCGCCGATGGTGGCATCATGCTGGGTGGAAACTAAGATAGTATCAATACCAACAGGGCGCCCGTCTTCATAAATAACGGAAACTTGAGTTTTTCCATCGGGACGAAGATAAGATAACTCCCCAGTTTTGCGTACTGCAGCTAGACGACGAGCAATACGGT
>Ga0114939_10001848_pt1 | contig 16415 bp, 13 predicted proteins | sample AshMeaCrysSpring_FD_87196 | JGI IMG/M metagenome (GOLD analysis project Ga0114939, IMG submission 87196) | Groundwater microbial communities from Big Spring, Nevada to study Microbial Dark Matter (Phase II) - Ash Meadows Crystal Spring | ecosystem: Environmental > Aquatic > Deep subsurface >... | reverse complement strand
GGCGGGGGCCGGTGCCGGAGCCGCAGGAGCGGCGGGGGTCGGTTGCGCGGGCGCGGCGGGCGCGGCGGGAGCAGCGGGAGCAGCGGGAGCAGCGGGCGCGGCGGGAGCAGCTTGCGACGCGGCGGGCTCGCCCACGACGGCGAGGACGGCGCCGACGGCGGCCGTCTCGTCCTCGTTGACGCGGATCTCCAGTAGCACTCCGGCCGCGGGCGAGGGGATCTCGGTGTCGACCTTGTCGGTCGACACCTCGAGCAACGGCTCGTCGACGGCGACGGTGTCCCCTACCCGCTTGAGCCAGCGGGTGACGGTGCCCTCGGTGACGCTTTCACCCAGGGCGGGCAGCGTGACCTCCTGCCCGGTGACCTCCTGCCCGGCGGCAGCGGCCGAGGGGGCAGGCGCTGCCGCCGGCGGGGCAGGAGCGGCTGCGGCGGGCGACGGCGTCGGAGCAGCGGGCGCCGCGGGCGTGGCAGCAGGCTCGGGCGCGGCCTGGGCCGGCACTCCGGTGGGCGCCACCGCCCCACCGGCCGGGGCCTCGCCGGGCTCCCCGATCAGTCCGAGCTCGGCGCCGACCTCGACCGTCTCGTCCTCGGCCACGGTGATTGACAGCAGCACCCCGGCCGCCGGCGAGGGGATCTCGGTGTCGACCTTGTCGGTCGACACCTCCAGCAGCGGCTCGTCCACCTCCACCCGGTCGCCGGGCCGCTTGAGCCAGCGGGTGACGGTGCCCTCGGTGACGCTCTCGCCCAGCTGAGGGAGGGTGACGGGGGTTGCCATGCCGGTGTGCCTTCCTGTGGTGTTGCTGCCGGGGGTCGTCTGTGACGGCGGCGTGGTCTGCGGGTCAGCCGTGCGCGTGCAGTGGCTTGCCTGCCAGGGCGAGGTGGGCCTCGCCCATGGCCTCGTTCTGGGTGGGGTGGGCGTGCACGAGCTGGGCGACCTCGCTGGGCAGGGCCTCCCAGCTGTAGATGAGCTGCGCCTCGCCGACGAGCTCACCGATGCGCGCGCCGACCATGTGCACGCCGAGCACGGGGCCGTCCTTCTCCCGCACCAGCTTGATGAAGCCGGCGGTCTTGAGGATCTGGCTCTTCCCGTTGCCCGCCAGGTCGTAGGTCAGCGACTCGACGCGGTCGGCTCCGAGGCGGTCGACCGCCTCGGCCTGGGTGAGCCCCACCGACGCGATCTCGGGGTCGGAGTAGGTGACCCTGGGGATTCCTGCCTCGTCGATCGGGACCGGGTCCAGACCGGCGAGGTCCTCGGCCAAAAAGACGCCCTGCTGGAAGCCGCGGTGCGCCAGCTGCAGGCCGGGCACCAGGTCGCCCAGCGCGTAGACCCCGGGCACGTTGGTGCGCAGCCGGTCGTCGGCGAGTACCCAGCCCCGGTCCATGGCCACGCCGACCTCCTGGTAGCCCATGCCGTCCGAGTTGGGGCCGCGTCCCACCGCCACGAGCAGGAGGTCGGCGTCGACGCTCGCTCCGTCCTCGGTCGACACCCGCACTCCGCTGTCGGTGTGCTCGACGCCAGCGAAGCGGGTCCCGGTCCGAAACGCGATGCCGCGCTTGCGGTAGGCGCGTTCGAGCGCCTTGGAGCACGCCTCGTCCTCGAGCGGGACCAGCCGCGGCAGCGCCTCGATGATGGTCACCTCGGCCCCAAACGAGCGCCAGACGCTGGCGAACTCCACCCCGATGACGCCGCCGCCGAGCACCACCGCGTGCTTCGGGACGTAGTCGAGGGTCAGCGCCTCGTAGGAGGTGAGCACCCGGCTGCCGTCGACCTGAAGCCCGGGCAGGGTGCGCGCGTACGAGCCGGTCGCCAGCACGACGGCCGGGGCCTCGTACCTCGTGCCGTCCACCTCGACCGCGTTGGGGGCCACCAGTCGGCCGCTGCCCTCGACGTAGGTGATCTTGCGGCTCTTGACCAGGCCTTGCAGGCCCTTGTGCAGCCGCGCAACGACGCCGTCCTTGTAGGCGTTGACGCCGGACATGTCGATGCCCTCGAGGGTGCTGCGGACGCCCACGTCGGGGCCGTGCCGGGCCTCGTCGGCCACCTCGGCCGCGTGCAGCAGGGCCTTGGTGGGGATGCACCCGTAGTGCAGGCAGGTGCCACCCAGCTTGTCCCGCTCGATCAGCGCCACCGACTTGCCGAGCTGCGCCGCGCGCAACGCGCAGGCGTAGCCACCGCTGCCGCCGCCGAGGACGACGATGTCGAAGGACGGCACAGCAGTTCTCCCCTCGCCGGGACGGACGTCAGGTCGACGGTGGCGACCCTAGTCGCGCGCGTCGTCCGGCGCCGTCCAGCCGCAGGATTCAGCCGCTCAGGCGCGCAGCCGGGACCGGCCCGGTCGATCCTCCTCGGTGAGCCGCCGAGCCCGGGACGCGAGCACGGCGTCCAGCTCGGCCTGCGTGGCGGCCAGCTCGAGGCTGAGCTGTTCGGCCTCCGCCGGCGCCGTCCGGCCTGTGGACAGCGCCCAGGCGCGACGCTCGCGGCGCAGCATGGCCTGCACCGCCGGGTAGAACTCGTCGTCGGCGGGCAGCTCCTCGGCGACGTCCTCGAGGTGGACGAGCTGGCTCGCCCGCTCGACCTGCACCGCGGCCACGTCGGCGGCGCTCATCGGCTCGGTGACGTGCAGCCGCGGGTCGATACCGCAGGCTCGCATCTCCAGCTGCGTGCGCACGCACTTCTCGCACCGGCCGCAGTTGGCACCGGCTGCCCCGGGGCGGTGGCAGAACCGGAGGCGGGCCAGCAGCACGGGGTGCCCGAGCAGGTGGCGCAGCCGGTCGATGCGCCGGTGGGTGCCGCCCGTGCTGACCAGCGGCAGGTGGTCCGCGCCTAGCAGGTGGGTGGTCGTCGAGTGCAGGCCGGTGGGCCCGACCACGAACTCGTCGGCGTAGGCGTGGGGGCTGCCGACCACCATCGCATCGTGGCTGCCGCCGAAGGTGTGCAGCAGCGCGGCCAGGCCGACGCCGTAGTCGAGGGGCCAGTTCGGGCAGAAGTCCTGCTGCCAGTTGGTGGCCACGACCCGGGTGCCGGCGTCGTAGGCGCACAGCGAGCCAGCCGCGTTCTCGTGCGCGGCGCTCAGCGCCTGGTCGTCCCCGTGCCGCAGGTCCCAGCCGACGACGAGGACTCCGGTGCTGATGTCGCGGCTGAGGCGGCCCAGCAGACGGTCGTGGTGGGCCGCCAGGGCGAACGAGTCGTCCACGCCACCGCTGAACGCGAGGACGGCCCCGCGGCGGCAGCCCGTCTCGACGTGCTCCACCTCCTCGCTGGCCCGGATCTGCACCGGGGTGAACACGTCGGGCAGCCAGCTCGACCAGATCTCGGTGTGCTCGGCCAGCCGGTCGAGCTGGCTGACGCTCACCGGGCCGTCCACGAGCAGGTCGCGGCCGCTGGCCGCGGCCAGGTGAGTGAGCGCCACGGCCACGAAGTCGTGCGTCGGGGGCGGACGCTCCCAGGTGGGTCCCTGGCCCACGTAGTCGAGCAGCCGCACCTCGTCGCCCAGGTCGACCCGCACGGTCAGCCGGTGCTCGTCGGCGTGCTGCAGCGAGGCGATGACGGGCCGATCCGGCATGCGGTCTCCTTGCGAGGTCCCGCGCTGGGGAAGGCGGGCGGGGACGGGCCCGACCGTAGTACCGCCACCGTCGTCGCCCTGGTTGGACGCGCCGTGGCCGGTCCTCGCGGCTACCGTGGTCGGCTCGGCGGAGAGGGGGTCGATGATGGCGTTCTGGCGGCGTCGCACGGCGGCGCAGGCCCCGGGCAGCCTCGACCGTGCTGCGTCCCGGGACGACCTCGCCCACCTCGAGGGCTTCGCCCGCAGCCGGCACGGCGTGGAGGCCTACCTCGAACCCGCCACCGCCGTCACGGCCACGACACTGGTGTTGGTGGCCTCGGACGGGGAGTGGACGCGGCGGCGGGTCCCGAGCCCCGACGCGGCCCGTGACCTGGGCCGTCGCCTGGCGATCCCCGTCTACGAGGCCGCCGTCGTCGGCTACCCGCAGCGGATGCGGGACTGGTCCGCCCAGCGGGGCTCCGCCGCCGCCGACTGAGCAGGTAGGTCAGGCCATCGACTCGGCCAGGGCCAGCAGGGTCCGGACGGCGAAGCCTGTCCCGCCCTTGGGGGTGTAGCCGTGCGGCTTCTCGCTGTTGAAGGCCGGACCCGCGATGTCGAGGTGCGCCCAGCGGACACCGTCGGGGACGAACTCGGCCAGGAAGGCCGCCGCCTGCAGCGCCCCGCCGTAGCGGTCGCCGATGTTGGCCAGGTCGGCCACCGACGAGTCGAGCTTGGCTCGCATCTCCTCCGGGATCGGCAGCGGCCAGACCGACTCGCCGGCCCGGCCGGCGGCGCGCACCACCTGCTCCCGGGTCGCGTCGTCGGGCGACATCACCCCCGCCACCCGCTGCCCGAGCGCGACCGTGCATGCGCCGGTGAGGGTGGCGACGTCGACAAGCAGGTCGGGGGAGTCCTCGGCGGCCCGTACCAGGGCATCTGCCATCACCAGCCTCCCCTCGGCGTCGGTGTTGAGCACCTCCACGGTCCTCCCGCCGTACATCCGCAGCACGTCGGACGGCCGGGTGGCCAAGCCCGACGGCATGTTCTCGGCCAGCGCTGCGTACACGGTCACCGCCACCGGCAGGCCGAGGTCGGCGGCCGCCAGGACGGCGGCTGCGGCGGCGGCCGCGCCGCTCATGTCGCACTTCATCGTGGTCATGGCCTCCGACGGCTTGAGCGAGAGCCCACCGGTGTCGAACGTGATGCCCTTGCCGACGATCGCCAGGTGCGCGGTCGCGCCGTCCGGCCGGTAGGCCAGCCGCACCAGCCGCGGTGGGTTCACCGAGCCGCGGCCCACCCCGAGGATCCCTCCGTAGCCCTGGGCGTCGAGCTGCACCTCGTCGAGCACCCGCACCTGCAGGCCCGCGGCCCGGCCCGCTTCCTCCACCTGCGCTGCCAGCGCGGCCGGGGGCAGGTCGGCGGCAGGGGTGTTGACCCAGTCACGGGCGCGATGGACGGCGGCCGCGACCGTGCGGGCGCGACGGGCCAGCGCGGCGTCGGCCGCGTCGTCGGGGTCGGAGCCGGGGAGCACCACCGTCGCCAGCGCCGGCTTCGGCGTGGACCGGTAGGCGTCGAACGTGTAGGCGCCGACCAGCGCTCCCTCCAGCACAGCGGCCCGGCGCTCGGGGTCGGGCGCAGGCAGCGCGAGGCCGGCCGCGGCGACCCCCGCCAGCGCCCGGGCCGCAGCCCCTGCTGCCCGCCGGAGGGTCTCGGCGTCCGCGGGGTCACGGGGGCCGATGCCCACCGTGAGCACCGTCGAGGCCGCCACCCCGGCAGGGGCGGGAAGCCGCGTGGTCTCGTCCACGGCCCCCGTGGCGCCCACGCTCGCGGCCAGGTCGGCGAGCGCGGCCAGCACGTCGGCGGGCAGGGCGGTGCCCTCGAGCGGCACAGGACCGGACGGCCGGGGCGACCCGGCAGACTCGGACCCGCTGGACGCATCGCCGGCGGAACCGGCGGGGGCGGCTGCGGAGGGTCGCGGACGCAGACCGACGACCAGGACGTCGGCGTCGGTGGCAGCCGGGGGCTCGGGGGACAGGAGCACGTGCGCAGTCACGACACTCGAGCCTAACCACGCCCGCCGCAGTCGGCTCTACGCTGCTGTGGCGTGACCGACGTCGACCGTCCCTCGTCCCCGGACGCCCCGACCGGCGGCCCCGACCCGGTGCTGCACCACTCCCCGCTGCACGAGCGGCACGTGGCCCTCGGGGCGCGGATGGCCCCCTTCGCGGGCTGGGAGATGCCGCTGCAGTACAGCGGGGTGGTGCACGAGCACCAGGCGGTGCGGCAGCGCGCCGGGTTGTTCGACGTGAGCCACCTCGGCACCGTGGACGTGGTCGGGGCCGGCGCCGCCGCGCTGGTGAACCTTGTGCTCACCAACGACCTCGGCCGGATCGGGGCGGGCCAGGCCCAGTACACCCTGTGCTGCGCCGAGGACGGCGGGGTCGTGGACGACCTCATCGTCTACCTGCAGGCCGACGACCGGCTGCGGCTGGTGCCCAACGCGGCGAACGCGGCCGCGGTGGTGCAGCGGCTGCGCGCAGCGGCGCCGCCGTCCGTCGCCGTCTACGACCGCCACCACGACGTGGCGGTCCTGGCTGTGCAGGGGCCGGCCTCCGACCAGGTGCTGGCTGCTGTCGGGCTGCCCACGGACCTGCCGTACATGGCCTGGACGCCGGCGACCGTGCTGGGCACCGAGGTGACCGTCTGCCGCACCGGCTACACCGGCGAGCGGGGGGTGGAGCTGCTCGTCCCGGCATCGGCCGCCCCGACGGTGTGGGACCTGCTGCTCGACCGCGGTGACGATGCCGGGCTGGAACCGTGCGGCCTGGGGGCCCGGGACACGCTGCGCACCGAGATGGGCTACCCGCTGCACGGCCAGGACCTGGGGCCTGACATCACGCCGGTGCAGGCACGGCTGGGCTGGGCGGTGGGCTGGGGCAAGCCGGCGTTCGTCGGCAAGGACGCCCTGGTGGCCGAGCGCACCGTTGGCCCGTCGCGGCTGCTGCGGGGGCTGCTGGCGCAGGACCGGTCGATCCCGCGGCCGGGCATGCAGGTGCGCCGTGACGGCGCTCCCGTGGGTGTCGTCACCAGCGGCACTTTCAGCCCCACCCTTAAGGTGGGCATCGCGCTGGCGCTGCTGGACCCAGCCCTCGGCGACGGTGACCCGGTCGAGGTGGACGTGCGGGGCCGCGCCGCGGCCTTCGTCGTGGCGAAGCCGCCGTTCGTGGCGTCCCGGCCGTCCTAGCCCGCGGCCTCGGCAGGGTTCCACGCTCGCCCGCGGGGCCCGGGTCGCTGCGGTGGGGGGAGGCGGTAGGCCGTACCCTGGCGGCGGCTAGCCTCCGGGACCGTGGCGGCCCGACGTGATCTTCCCCCAGCGGACCGGGCGCAGTACCACGCCGCCAGGCTCGCCGGGATGCTGCCGCCCCGGCTGCTGCACGTCCTGGCCGGGGGAGCGCCCGGGCAGGTGGACGGTTCGGTGCTGGACGACCAGGTGCACCTGGGGCTCGCGTTGTGGCAGCGGGTACGCGACCAGCCCCAGCACGACGTGACCGCACGCCGCGAGGTCTCCCGCCGCACGGCGACGCTGATGGCCGGGCCGCCGGTGACCGTCGGTGCCGTCACCGACCTGCACGTGGCCGGCGCGGCCGGACCGCTGCGGGCCCGGCACTACGTGCCCCTGCAGCACAGCGCCACCGGGCCGAGCCCGCTGCTGGTGTGGTTCCACGGCGGCGGCTTCGTCGTGGGTGACCTCGACACCGCCGACCAGCCCTGCCGCCTGCTGTGTCGCCACGCCGACGTGCACGTCCTCTCGGTCGCCTACCGGCTCGCGCCCGAGCACCCGTTCCCCGCCGCTGCCGACGACGCGGTCGCCGCCTTCGAGTGGGCCCGCGACCACGCCGCCGACCTGGGCGCTGACCCCGCCCACGTCACCGTCGGTGGTGACAGCGCCGGCGGCAACCTGGCCGCGGTGGTGGCGCAGCAGTCGCGGTACCACCGTCCGCCCGTCGCCCAGCTGCTCGTCTACCCGCCCACCGACCTCGAGCACCGGCTTGCCTCGGCCGACCAGTTCGCCGACGGGTACTTCCTCACCGATACCGAGGCCACCTGGTACCGCGACGTGTACGCAGGCGTCGCCGACCGTACCGACCCGAAGATGTCGCCGCTGCTGGCCGCCGACCTGTCCGGGCTGGCGCCCGCACTGGTGATCACCGCCGCCTTCGACGTGCTGCGCGACCACGGCGAGGACTATGCCCGGGCGCTGCAGCAGGCCGGGACCCCCGTCGTGCTGCGCCGGGTGCCGGGGCTCATCCACGGCTTCCTCAACACCACCGGGGTCAACCGGGCGTCCTACGAGGCGGTGGTGGGCATCGCCGCGGCCTGGCGGACCACCGTCGCCCTGGCCGAGGCCCTCGGCGCGGCGCGGCCAGGCTGAGCGCGGGCGCCCGGCCCGGTGCCGCAGCCCGGTGCCGCAGCCCGGCGCGGCTGCCACGGTGGAAGGTTGTGGTTGCCCTGGCCTCCACAACTTTCCGACGACGCGGGAATCCACCTATGCAACCTGACATCGACGGGCGCACCGACGCCCCAACCTTCCACCGACGGCCGGGTCTGCCCGCAACCTGACCTCGACGAGGCCGAAGCCGCGACAACGTGACGACGACGAGGGGATCGCGGCTCGGATCGGTTCGAGCCGGAGCGCCGTGCCTCAGCCGTCCCCGACGTCGGCCAGCACGTCCTCGAGCAGGGCCATGTGTGCCAGCAGCGCCGTGGCGGCCTGCAGGGTGGGGACGGCGACGAGCGCTCCGGTGCCCTCGCCGAGCCGCATCTGCGCGTCCACCAGCGGGGTCAGACCGAGCCGGTCGAGGGCCAGGGCGTGCGCCGGCTCGGTCGAGCGGTGCCCGGCCTGCTGCCAGCGCACGGTCGTGAACGCGATCCGATGCGCGAGCAGGGCAGCGGCCGAGCTGACCACGCCGTCGAGCACGACCGGCGTGCGCCTCACCGCCGCCTGCACGAAGAAGCCGGTCATCGCCGCGATGTCAGGCCCGCCGACGGCAGCGAGCAGGTCGAGCATGTCGGCCATCCGGGCGCGGCCGCGGAAGCAGGCGTCGCGCACGGCCGCCGCCTTGCGCATCCAGCCCGCGTCGTCGATGCCGGTCCCGCGGCCCACGACGTCGACGACCTCCGCGCGGGTGAGCAGCGCCACGAGTACCGAGGCCGGCGTGGTGTTGGCGATGCCCATGTCACCGGCGACCAGCAGCTGGGCCCCGGAGTCGACGGCGGCGTCAGCGACCGCCCGGCCGGCTGCGAAGGCCTGCTCGGCCTCCGCGAGCGTCATGGCGTCCTCGACGTCGATGCTGCCGGTGCCGGCGCGCACCTTGTGCGCGGTGACGGCCGGGCCCAGGTCGGAGGTGTCCGCGGCCACCCCCAGGTCCAGCACCTGAACGCTGGCCCCCACCTGCCGGGCCAGCACGTTCACCGCCGCCCCGCCGGCGACGAAGGTGCGCACCATCGCCTCGGTGACCGCCGCCGGGTAGGCCGAGACCCCGGACGCGGCCACCCCGTGGTCGCCGGCGAACACCACCACCCGCACGTCGGTCAGCAGGTCTGGCGGGCACCGGCCCTGGGTCGCGGCCACCCAGGTGCCCAGCTCCTCGAGGCGGCCGAGAGCGCCGCGGGGCTTGGCCAGTGCGTCCCACCTCTGCCGAGCCTGGGCCGCGACCTGTGCATCCGGGACGCCGATCGCGTCGAGCAGCCCTGGGAACCGTTCCCGCCTCCTGGTCCCACCGCTGTCTGTGGGCTTCGCCGCCGGCTCCGCGGCGTTCGTCGTCGCTGCCGGCGTGGCTCGCTCGGTCGGGTCGATCGGCTCCGGCATCACGCCCGGCTCGGTCACGGCTGCCTCCCGTCGGTCGGGGCGTCCCGCAGCGGCAGCGGGACGCCGGCCACCACCAGCTCCACGTGGTCGGACACCGCGGCCACCGCGGCGTTGAGCCGGCCCAGCTCGTCCCGGAACACCCGTCCGGACAGCGTCGCCGGCACCACGCCCGAGCCCACCTCGTTGCTCACCGCCACGACCCGGCGCGGGGTGGCCACCCACGCCTCGCGCAGCCCGTCCACCCGGGCCTGGACGGCCGTCGCCGCCGCGTCGTCCCACCGCTGCCAGGCTCCGGCGGCATCGAGCACCGCGGCCAACCACAGGGTGAGGCAGTCGATCAGCAGCGGCGGCCCGGGGGAGCGCAGCAGGCCCTCCAGGTCGGTCGTCTCGACGGTGCGCCAGCCCGGTGGTCGCCGGGCCCGGTGGGCCGCGACCCGGTCCTGCCACTCGAGGTCACCAGCGCCGTCGGGTCGGGGCCCGGTTGCGACGTAGTCGACGGCCGGCTCGGCCGCCACCAGCGCCTCGGCCCGCAAGCTCTTGCCCGACCGGGCACCGCCGAGCACCAGCGTGCGGTGCGGGCGGCCCGGCACACCGGGCGCGCTCGTCGCGGCCTCCCCGGTGAGGCCGACCCAGAGCACCTGGCCGTCGCGTCCTGGCTCGGCCCCCCAGGCCCCCAGCCGTGCGGTGAGCTCGGCCTCGGCAGGGTTGTGGTGGCCCAGGTGCACGGCCACCACCCTGCTGGTGGGCCCCAGCGCGCCGACCGCCCGCAGGGCGGCGAGCACCTGGGGGAACGTCTGCAGGTCCAGGTGGTCGGTGCCGTGCCCGGCCTGGGAGCCGAAGGTCTCCTCGAGCAGCAGCAGGTCGAGCCGCGTGTCGGCCAGGGCGGCCAGCGTGGGCTCCGGCAGCGGGCCGGTGTCGGTGCCGTACAGCAGCCGACCGCCCGCCCGCGACCGGACGTCGTAGAGCAGGCAGGGCACCTCGTGGCGGGCGGCGAGGGCACGGATCACCAGGTCGTCCCGCTCGAGGACGGCACCGGGCTGCAGCGGGGTCAGCACCACCCGGGCCTGCTCCCCGAGCCAGTGCCGGGCCTCTGCCACGACAGGGGCTGGACCCAGCACCTCCAGGTTGCCGGCGGTGCGGGACCACTGCTGCCACAGCAGCGTCGCCGGGGCCCAGTGGTCGGGGTGGCCGTGGGTGACCAGCACGCGGCGCACGCCGTCCAGGTTCACGCCGAGCCGCTCGGCCTGCCGCGCGGTGTCGGGGCCGAGGTCGAGCAGCAGCGTCCCGTCGACGAGGGCCGAGGTGCTGGTCCGTGCCACCGCCGAGGCCCGCTGTGCCTGGCACGACGCGCACCGGCAGAACGGGTTGGGCCACCCGTCGGCCGCACCTGTGCCCAGCAGCACGACACGCATCGGCCTACCTGGCCTCGCTGGCCGTGAACCGCACCGGCGCGTCGAACGCGGCCCGGCGGGAGGCGCGCCGCAGCGCGGTGAGGACGGCCGGACCGGCCAGCAGGCACAACCCGGCGGTCAGCACCGCGCGCGGGATGTCCCAGCCCAGCCCGGTGGCCAGGTGGAACAGTGCGAACCGGGCGAGGTTGTCGCCGACCGGGGCCCCGGCGACGTAGGCGAGGTCGCCGCCGGCTGCCGTGGTGGCGAGGAACGGCCAGAACCACAGGTCCAGCAGCAGCCCGTAGGCCAGCGCGGCGAGGGCGCCGTAGCCGGCGAGCAGCCAACGCTCGGCAGCGGGGGGCACCCGGGGCAGCAGGCCGGCGCCGAGAGCCACCCAGGCCGCGCCCAGCATCTGGAACGGGAGCCACGGCCCGACCCCGCCGGTGAGGAGGGCACCGGCCACCAGGGTCAGGCAGCCGAAGGCGAACCCGAATGCCGGCCCGAAGGCTCGGCCGGCCACCACGAGCAGGAAGAACAGCGGTTCCAGCGGGGCCATCCCGGCGCCGAGCACCCGCAGCGCGGCGCCGACGGCGGCGAGCACCCCGAGCATCGCCACGGCCTTGGCGTCCAGCCCGCCGTCGGCCGCCTCGGCCATGAGCACCAGCAGCAGTAGCGGGACGAGCAGCACGAACAGCCACGGCCCGTCGCCGCCGTGGGCCATCCCTGAGTCGGGCGCGAGAACGAACGGCCAGGTGAAGGCCACCAGCCCCAGGGCGCAGACCAGGGCCACGACGAGCCGGGCCCGCTTGCCGAGCCGCAGCGGGGCACCGGCGACTGTCGGGGACCGGCCGGCCAGGTCGGCGCTCATCCGACCATCTCCAGCGCGGCGGCGACCTGCGGCACCGACAGCCAGGGGTCGGGCGCGAGGATCTTGGCCACCTGTGGGGCGAAGGCTGGGGAGGCGGCCAGCACGTCGGCAGCCGGACCGTCGGCCACGACCTCGCCCTCGGCCAGGACCGCCACCCTGGTCGCCACCTCGGCCACCAGCTCCACGTCGTGGGTGGCCAGGACGACACCGTGGCCGGCACCGGCCAGGTCGCGCAGCACCCCCACGAGCCGGCGCTTGGCCTCGTAGTCCAGCCCGCGGGTGGGCTCGTCCAGCAGCACCAGCCGCGGCCGGGCCGTCAGCACCACCGCGAGCGCGAGCAGCAACCGCTGGCCCTCGGACAGGTCCCGCGGATGGGCCTCGGCCGGCACCTCGGGTGCCAGCTTGCTCAGCAGGCGGGTGGTGCTCCCGGTGGGCACGCCGGCGTCGGAGTCGGCCTGGGCGCACTCGGCTGCGACCGAGGTCGCGTACAGCAGGTCACCGGGCTGCTGCGGGACGAGGCCGACGGCCCGCACGAGCGTCTGCGGCTCGGTGCGCCGGGGGTCCAGACCGCCAACGCTCACCTGGCCGGTCTGCGGCCGGACCAGCCCGACCAGCGCACCGAGCAGGCTGGACTTGCCCGCCCCGTTGCGGCCCATCAGCGCCAGCACCTCCCCGGCCCGTAGCCGCAGGTCCACCTCGTGCAGGGCCGGCACCGGCCCGTAGCGCAGCCGCAGCTCCCGTACCTCGGCGAGCAGCTCGCTCGGCCCGTCGCCCGGCAGGGCCTGCGGGTCGGCCGCGCCGGTGCCGGCCGCCGGCGGGGTGGGCAGGCGTAGCCGCAGCTCGTCGGCCCGGCGACGGGCGTCCCGCACCGACAGCGGCGGCGGCTGCCAGCCGGCCAGCCGGGCCAGCTCCACCACCGGCGGGGCGATCGCACACGTCGCCATCACCTGCGCGGGCGAGCCGCTGCGCAGCCGGCCCTGCCCGGTGAGCTCGACCACCTGGTCGGCGTACTGCACCACCCGCTCCAGCCGATGCTCGGCGATCACCACCGTCAGGCCCAGGTCGTGCACGAGCCGCTGCAGCGCGGCCAGCACGTCCTCGGCCCCCTGCGGGTCCAGTGCCGAGGTCGGCTCGTCCAGGACCAGCACGCGGGGGTGGGCGGTGAGGGCGGCCCCGATCGCCACCCGCTGGCGCTGGCCGCCCGACAGCGTGCCCAGCGGGCGGGAGCGGAGGTCGGCCAGGCCCAGCAGGTCGAGGGTCTCCTCGACCCGGCGGCGCATGACCGCGGGTGGGACGCCCAGCCACTCCATCCCGAAGGCAAGCTCGTCCTCGACCACGTCGGCGACGAAGCCGGCCGAGGGGTCCTGCATGACCAGGCCGACGACGTCGGCGAGGTCCCGCGGCCGGTGGGTCCGGGTGTCGCGGCCGGCCACGCTGACCGTCCCGGCCAGCGTGCCACCGGTGAAGTGCGGCACGAGCCCGTTCACCGCCCGCAGCAGGGTGGACTTACCAGCGCCGGTCGGGCCGACCACCAGGCACAGCTCGCCCTCGTCCACCTGCAGCGTGACGTCGTCGAGGGCGGGCCGGTCGGCCTCGGGGTAGGTGACCGTGACCCGGTCGAGCCTGATCATGCGCCCGCTCCGGCCGGGACGGCGCCCACCGGACGGCGCAGCGCCGCCGCGGGCAGCGGGGGAGCCGGGGTCAGCACGGCCGGCGCGGCGGCCACGAGCAGGCCGGCCAGCACCGGCCAGGGGGCCGCGGGCACGACCAGTGGCACCCGACCGACGGGGTCCATCGCCGCGGGCCAGCGGGCGGCAGCGAGCAGCACGACGGTCGCGGCCGCCAGGCCGCAGACCACGGTGGCCCACTCGGGCAGCGTCCACGGGTCGGGCCGGTAGCGGGTGCGGCGCGAGCGGCGGCCCGCCAGCAGGGCGCCGACCAGGGCGAGGGCCACCCCCAGCGCGACGACAGGTGCCCCGGAGGCGGGCAGCGTGTTGCCCCCCAGCAGCCCGAACAGGCCGACGGCCACCCCCACCAGTCCGGCGAGCACGAGCAGCCCGGTGGCCCGGCGGAACCGCACCGGCACGTCGCCGGCCCGGGCGAAGCCCCGTGAGTCCATCGCTGCGGCGAGGTCGAGCGAGGAGGCCAGCCCGCCCTCCAGCACGGGGACGGCGGTGCGGGCCAGGCCCCGCAACCCCGGCTGCGGCCGGCCGCGCAGCCGCTGTGCCGCCCGCACCCGCACCGCGTCCTCGACCAGCCGCGGCGCGTAGGTCAGGGCTACCACCAGCGAGACGCCCACCTCGTAGAAGGCGCCGGGGACGCTGCGCAGCAGCCGGCGCGGGTCGGCCAGCGCGTTCGCCGCCCCGACGCAGGCGAGCACCGCCAGCAGCTGCAGGCCCTGGTAGAGCGCGAACAGCAACCCCTCGGCGGTCACGGCTCCGCCCAGCCGCACCCCGGCCAGCCAGCCGGGTAGAGCGACCTCCGGCAGCCGGACCAGCACGGTGCCGCCGGGTGCGGTGTCCATCACCAGTGCGGCGAAGGCCATCCGCACCACCAGCAGCACGCCGCCCGCGACCACGAACGCGACGAACGACCGTGACCACGGCGCGGTGCTACGCCGGGCCGCCACCACTGTGCCGGCGGCAGCCACGACCGCCAGCAGCACGACCGGGTTGGTGGTGCGGGTGGCCGCGGCAGCCAGCGCCAGCGCCCACAGCCACCAGGCTCCCGGGTGCAGCAGTCTGGGCTCGAGCAGCCGGTGCAGCCGCTGGGTGGGGGTCACCGGTCGCCTCACGCTCCCTCAGCCCGTCGAGCCCTCGTCGCGGCTGCTCCGACGGCGGGAGAGCGCCACCGCGAGGGCTCCCAGGGCACCCACGGCGACCACGCCCAGCGCCACGGGCAGCCACGGCGTCCCGGTGGAATCGGCGTCCTGCCCGCTGTCCTGCCCGCTGTCCTGCCCGCTGTCCTGCCCGCTGTCCTGCCCGGGCAGCTCCAGTGTCACCGGCTGCTCCTCGCCGGTCGGGGCCTCGACGTCGACCGGCTCGCCGCATCCGGCGCTGGGGTAACCGTCGATGGCGCAGACGAAACCGCCCTCGCCGACCCGCAGCTCGGCGACCGCGGCCAGCACGTCGGTGCCGCTGGCGTCGGCGGCGACGACGGCGCAGGCCCCGCGGGCCGCCGGTGGCGTGTCGCCCTCCGGCGCGTCCAGCGCGGTCCCGTAGTCGATGACGACACCGACGGCCTTGTTGCCGTCGGGGACGGCCGCGCCCTCGCACAGCTCCTCGGCGGTGGGCTCCGCCCGCGGGAAGCGCGAGGACGCCTCGCCGGTGATCGCGAAACGCCAGCCCTCGACCGACCCGTCGGCGGGGACGGTCTCCGACGGGCCGGTCTGGGCGAACGTCCAGGCGTCGCCATCCTGCACGTAGTACCCCCAGTACCGGTACGACTGGGCCTGCGCGGGCACGGCGGCGGCGAGCAGCACGAGCCCGGCGGCGAGCGGCGCGAGCAGGGCGTGGGCGGGATGGCGCATCGACGACCTCTCGGACCGGGCGGCCACGGCACGGAAGCGTCCCGACACGGCCCGGCGACGGCTGGCCACCGGCGGCTCGACGGTCCGGCTCCGTCCCGCAGACCGCGGCGGGATGGGTGGAGCCTGACGACCCCGGGTGGCGATCCGGCTCGCCGCGATGGGCCCCGGCTCGCACCGGCGCGCGGCCTACGGTTGCGGGTCAGCGTCGGGTTCCGACCGACTTCCCCATCCGAGAACGTGAGGTGGGGTCAGGTTCGCACGGCGCCGCACAGCGCGTCAAAGGACCTGCGACCCTCGCCGACGTCCGTTGCGCCACCCTCGGCGTGCCGCGTCCCACGCAAGGGTGCGCACGCCGCGGGACGGGAGGCGCGCCGCAGGCGGTGGGCGTTAGGTTGCTCACCATGGCGGGTGCGTGGACGTGGCAGTACATGGCGCAGGACGGTTCGGAGCCGCCGCCGTCGGCACCGGAGCCGGCGACGTTCCCCAGCCAGGCCGAGGCCGAGACGTTCATCGGTGAGGCGTGGCGCGACCTGGTGGCAGCGGGGGTCGACCAGGTGAGCCTGTTCGAGGGCGACCGCAAGGTGTACGGCCCGATGAGCCTGCACCCACCCGGCTGACCCCGGGCGAAGGGCGGACTAGACCGGGCGCCGTCGCGGGGCTCGGGCGGCGGTGAGGCCCGGGTCGGTGATGACCGCGTCGCCGAGGGCGGCGTCGACGGCCGCCATCGTGGCCTCCTCCAGCCGCACGCCAGCGGCCTTGACGTTCTCGGCCACCTGCTCGGGCCGGGAGGCCCCGATGATCGCCGCCGCCACGTTGTCGTTGCGCAGCACCCACGCCACGGCCAGCTGCGCCATCGTCAGGCCCGCGGCCTCGGCGACGGGCCGCAGGTCCTGCACCCGGGTGAGCACCTCGTCGGTGAGCCACGCCTTGACGAAGCTCGCACCGCCGCCGGAGGTGTCGGTGGCACGCGACCCCTCGGGGGCGGCCTCGCCCGGCTTGTACTTGCCGGTCAGCACGCCCTGGGCGATGGGTGACCAGACGATCTGGGACAGGCCCTCCTCCCGACAGGCGGGCACCACCTCGGGCTCGATCACCCGCCAGAGCGCGGAGTACTGGGGCTGGTTGGAGACCAGTGGCACCTTCAGCTCGCGGGCCAGGGCCGCCCCGGCGCGGATCTGCTCCGCCGTCCACTCGCTGACCCCGACGTAGAGTGCCTT
>Ga0114939_10001847_pt1 | contig 16416 bp, 15 predicted proteins | sample AshMeaCrysSpring_FD_87196 | JGI IMG/M metagenome (GOLD analysis project Ga0114939, IMG submission 87196) | Groundwater microbial communities from Big Spring, Nevada to study Microbial Dark Matter (Phase II) - Ash Meadows Crystal Spring | ecosystem: Environmental > Aquatic > Deep subsurface >... | reverse complement strand
TCGACCCGCAGCGCGACATCGACCGGGTGCTGGCCATCACCGAGCCCCGAGGGCTGCGCATCACCCACGTGCTCGAGACCCACATCCACAACGACTACGTCACCGGCGGGTACCAGCTTGCCCAGCAGGTGGGCGCCCTGTACTGCGTCAATGCCGACGACCCGGTGTCCTACGAGCGGCACCCGGTGCGCGACGGCGACGAGTTCGCGGCCGGGGCGATGCGAATCCGCGTCGTTGCCACCCCGGGCCACACCTTCACCCATCTGTCCTACGCGCTGGCCGACACTGCCGGTACCCCGGTCGGTGTGTTCACTGGAGGCTCGCTGCTGTTCGGCTCGACCGGGCGACCCGACCTGCTCGGCTTCCAGCACGCCGACACCCTGGCCCGGCATCAGTGGAACTCCGCCCAGCGGCTGGCCAGTGAGCTCCCGGACGAGGCCGAGGTGTACCCGACGCACGGGTTCGGCTCGTTCTGCTCGGCCACTCAGGCCGAGGGTCTGTCGTCCACGATCGGCCACGAGAAGACGCTCAACCCGGTGCTGACCCGACCCGAGGACGACTACGTCGAGGAACTCCTCGCCGGGCTCGTCGCCTACCCCGCCTACTACGCCCACATGGGGCCGACCAACGCGCGCGGACCGGGCGAGGTCGATCTCGACCCCCCGGCGACGGCGGACCCCGCTGAGCTGCGCCGCCGCATCGAGGCCGGCGAGTGGGTCGTCGATCTGCGCACCCGCAAGGCATTCGCCGCCGGGCACGTCCCGCAGTCGTTCAACTTCGGGCTGGACGGGTCGTTCGTCACCTACCTGGGCTGGATCATCCCGTGGGGCACCTCGGTGACGCTGCTGGGGGAGACCTCCCACGAGGTCGCCGAGGCCCAGCGGGAGATGGTGCGCATCGGCATCGACCGGCCGGCCGCCATGGCCACCGGAAGCCCGCAGGACTGGGCCGGCGGCGGTGCGTTGGCCACCTACTCGGCGGTGAGGTTCGCCGATGTCGCAGCGGCCCGGGAACGCGGCGAGGACCCGTTGCTCATCGACCTGCGCCGGGACGATGAGCGGCGCGCCGGCCACATCGTGGACACCCACCATCTGCCCCTCCACGAGCTGTTCACCCGGATGGACGAGATACCCACGGACCGTCCGGTGTGGCTGCACTGCGAGGCCGGCTACCGCGCGTCGATCGCGGCGTCGATCCTGCAGGCTGCCGGACGGGACGTGGTGCTCGTGGACGACGACTTCTACCCGAGCGCGGTCACGTCCGGTCTGGACCTCACGGCGGGAGAACCCGCCACCCGATGATCGCGCTGGCGATCGTCCTGGCTGTCCTCGTCGGTGTCTCGCTTGGCCTGCTCGGCGGCGGCGGGTCGATCCTCGCCGTCCCCCTGCTGGTCTACGTGGCGGGCATGGAGCCCAAGGAGGCCATCGCCACCTCACTGCTGGTGGTCGGGACCACCAGCGCGGTGGCGCTCCTCCCGCACGCCCGGGCCCGTCGGGTGCGCTGGCGCACCGGCCTGCTGTTCGGGGCCGCGGGCATGGCCGGGGCCTACGCCGGGGGACGGATCGCCGAGTTCATCCCGGGCGAGGTGCTGCTGGTCGCGTTCGCGCTGATGATGCTCGCGACGGCGGCGGCGATGATCCGAGGACGTCGGGCCCCGGACCGGCCCGCGCACAGCGAGATCCCGGTGGTCCGAGTGCTGCTCGACGGGCTGGTCGTCGGGCTGGTCACGGGGCTGGTCGGCGCCGGGGGTGGGTTCCTCATCGTGCCGGCTCTGGTGCTGCTGGGCGGGCTGCCGATGCCCGTCGCCGTGGGGACCTCGCTGTTGGTGATCGCGATGAAGTCGTTCGCTGGGCTGGCCGGGTACCTGGCCAGCGTGCAGATCGACTGGCCGATCGCGCTCGGCGTGACCGCTGCGGCAGTGTTGGGCAGCCTGCTCGGCAGCCGGCTCACCGGGGTCGTCCAGCCTGACACGTTGCGCAAGGCCTTCGGCTGGTTCGTGATCGCGATGGGCGTGTTCGTCCTCGTCCAGCAGGTGCCGGACGAGGTGTCGGATCAGCCGTGGTTCTGGCCCAGCGTCGGCGTCGTGGCCCTGCTGGCCGCCGGTACCGCCGCGGGGCTGCTGCTACGCCGGGCCCGGGCGCCCCTTGCGGTAGAGCAGGCCCCGGCGGACGAGGAGCTTCTCGACCTCGACGCCGACCGGGACCACCAGCGCTAGCCCGAAACAGGCGGCCAGCTCGCCGGCAGACAGCCCGTGGGTGCGGAAGATCTGCTGCAGACCCGGCAGGTACACCACGGCCATCTGCAGACCGACGGTCAGCAGCACCGCGGCGAGCAGCGCCGGGTTGGCAAGAAACCGGGAGCCGATCAGCGGATGGGTCTCCGAGCGCACCGCCATCGAGTGTCCGAGCTGGGCGAGCACCACCACGGTGAACACCACGGTCTGCCAGTTGTCCGAACCGCCGACGTAGGCCCAGGCCATCCCGCCCAGCGACACCCCGCCGATGAGCAGGCCGACCCATCCGACATGCCAGGCGACGCCGTGGGCGAAGATGCTCTCCTGCGGCGGCCGCGGGGGACGGCGCATGGTGTCCGGCTCGGCCGGCTCCCGTGCCAGGGCCAGTCCGGGGAGCCCGTCGGTGACCAGGTTGATCCACAGGATCTGCAGCGGCAGCAGCGGGAACGGCAGGCCCAGGAAGGGGGCGAGGAACATCACCCAGATCTCGCCGGCGTTCCCCGTGAGGTTGTACTTCACGAAGCGGCGGATGTTGTCGTAGATGCGCCGTCCCTCGCGCACCGCGGCGACGATGGTCGCGAAGTTGTCGTCCAGCAGGACCATCGCCGATGCGCCTCGTGCGACGTCGGTGCCGCCGCGGCCCATGGCCACCCCGATGTCGGCCTGGCGCAGCGCGGGAGCGTCGTTGACCCCGTCGCCGGTCATCGCGGCAACCTGCCCTCGGGATTGCAGCGCCTGGACGATGCGGATCTTCTGGGCCGGGTCGACGCGGGCGTACACCCGTGCCTCGAGTACCCGCGAGGCCAGGCTCTCGTCGTCGAGGTCGGTGAGGTCCCGGCCGGTGAGCACGTCATCGCCGGTGTGCTCGGGCTCGGCCACCCCGACCCGCTCGGCAATGGCATGCGCGGTGACCGGATGGTCGCCGGTGATCATGACAGGGACGATGCCTGCGTCGCGGCAGACCGCCACCGCGTCAGCCGCTTCCGGACGGGGCGGGTCGAGCAAGCCGATCAGTCCGAGCAGGTGCAGGTCGCGCTCTGCGGCTGCCAGGTCGTCCGGAAGCGCCGCAAGCCGACGTCGCGCGACCGCCAGTACCCGCAGCCCTCCGGTGGCCATGGCCGCTGACCGCTCGGCGACCTGCCCGCGTTCGTCCGCGGACATCGCACAGCGCGCGAGCAGGGCCTCCGGAGCGCCCTTGGCGTAGACGACGACCCCGCCGGCAGGCTCGTTCGATGGGTGGACGGTGATCATGCACCGCCGCTCAGCGTCGAAGGGGATCTCGGCCACCCGGTCGGCGGTGGACGCGAACCCGCGCTGACGGGCGAACGCCAGCAGCGCGACCTCGGTCGGGTCGCCGTGCTCGCCCGACTCGTCGATGACGGCGTCGTTGCACAGCCCCACCGCTTGCGCCAACGCCTCGGTGTCCCCGTCCGGGGTCCACACCTGGTCCACGCGCATCCGGTTCTGCGTGAGCGTCCCGGTCTTGTCCGAGCAGATGAACGTGACCGACCCGAGCGTCTCCACTGCCGGCAGCCGTCGCACCAGGGCGGACTTCCGGACCATGACCGACGCGCCCAGCGCCAGCGAGATGGTCACCACCGCCGGCAGGGCCTCCGGGACTGCGGCCACCGCCAGGCTCACCGAGGCCAGCAGCATCTGCAGCGGGTCCTCGCCGCGCAGCAGCCCGCTCACGAACACGACTGCGCTGATGATGACCACCGCGAGGGCCAGCCGCCTGGACAGGTGGGCCAGCCGACGCTGCAGAGGGGTGCGGACGTCCTCGACCCCGGCGAGCAGATGTGCGACCCGTCCGATCTCGGTGTCACCGCCGGTGGCCACGACGAGCCCGGCCCCCCGCCCGGTGGTCACCTCGGTGCCGCGGAATGCCAGGCACGCGCGGTCCCCCAGGGGAGTGTCGGCCTGCTCCAGCGGCTCGACCGACTTCTCGACCGGGACGGACTCCCCGGTGAGGGCGGCCTCGGCGACCTGCAGCCGGGCGGCCTCGAGCAGGCGCAGGTCCGCGGGCACCACCCCGCCGGCCTCGAGCAGGACCAGGTCACCGACGACCACGTCGGGGCTCGGGATCGTTGTCGGGCTCGCGTCGCGCACCACCCGGGCGGCGGGCGCTGCCATCGCTCGAAGCGCCTCGAGGGCACGCTCGGCGCGGTACCCCTGTACGGCGCCGATGCTGGCGTTGAGGACGACGATGACGAGGATCGCGATGGTGTCCAGTGGCTCTCCGACCAGGCCGGACACCGCGGCTGCTGCGAGCAGCAGCAGGATCATCACGTCGCGGAACTGCTCGACGACGAGGTCCCACAGGCTGTGGCCGGCCTGCTCGGGCAGCTCGTTGGGCCCGTCACGGCGCAGCCGGTGGGCTGCTTCGACGGCGCCCAACCCACGCTCGGGGTCGCCGCCAACCGCGTCCGCGACCTCGAGGGTCGTCGCGGTGTGCCAGACGACGGGGGTCGAGGCCGGGTCCAGCGTGCTTCTGGGCGTGGCCATCTCCCCACCAGGGTTGCCCGAAGGCTCGCCCACGGTGGAGAGTCGGAGGGCCCGCTATTCGACCGAGACGTCCTGACCGGGTAGCCACGTCACCGCCCAGGGGAACACCACGGTGAACAGCAGCGCCACGATCGCCGCGACCAGTACCAGCGTCAGCAGCACCCGGACGGGCGTCGGTCCGGGCAGGTGGTTCCAGATCCAGCCGTACACTCAGCTCTCCGTTCCGGAGGACGTGGTGCTGCTCGCTGTGCCGTCGAGGACGCCGTGCACGATCAGCCGCTCCTCCGAGCTCCACCGAGGATGGCAGGTGGTCAGGGTGATGACCTCGGTTCTCGGTGCGGCGCCTGGCTCTCGGGGCACCGGGGCGACGACGTCGACATCGTCCGGTCCGGTGATGTACGAGGTGGTCACCCGGTAGACATGCTCCAGGCCGGCACGCTCCACGCGGATCTCGTCCCCGGGCTCGAGGCGATCCAGATGGGCGAAGGGCTCACCGTAGGTGGCCCGGTGCCCGGCGACGGCGAAGTTGCCGACCTGCCCGGGCTCGGCGCTGTCCGGATAGTGCCCCGGCCCTCGGGTCAGGTCCGACAGGTCCACGCCCTGCACGATGATCCAGCTCCAGTCCTCGCCGAGCCGGGGGATGCGCATCCGCGCGTACGCGTCGCCGGGCAGGGGCTCGGGCACCTCCAGTGGCGCCAGTGCCGTCTCCGGCGGCGCCGCCTGCGCAGTGGGTTCCGGTGGCTGCGGGTCGGCGGCCTCGAACTCCCGCTGGAGGTCGTCCTGCTCGCCGGCGGTCTCCACACCGGTCCAGAACAGCGTGTACACCGCGAACAGCCCGATGACCACACCCGCGGTGATGAGCAGCTCACCCGTCACGCCCACGACGGCGCGCACCCGGTCCGCAGTCACCGGGTCAAGGGTACGCAGCGGCGCGGGTGCAAGGATCCGTCCTTTGCCTGCGCGACTACCGGGGCGCGAGGGGGTTCTGGCGCCGGCGCCGCGTGCCCACCGTGGCGCTCGCGCTGCTCGGAACCGAACGAACCCTGAGCCGGCCACGACCGATGCGCAGGCCATGGCCTGGCCAAGGCAGCGGACCTCGCAGCGGCGCACGGGCCCGGGACCGCCATGGGGTGATCATCTCGGAGGGCGGGAATGCGCAGAACCTCGACCAGAGCTACCCGGTGCTCGGCCGGCTGCTCGGGCTTCCCGGGCTGTCCGCTCCGTGAGCGGCCAGCACCTGACGTACCTGTTCGTCGTTGACCTGGCTGAAGTCGCGGTACCACTCCCCGACGGCGTAGAAGAGCGGAGGGACCTGCAGGCACACCACGTCGTCCACCTCGCGGGCCAGCAGCGCGAGGGTGTCGCGAGGGGCGACGGGCACGGCCAGCACGACCCGGGCCGGCCGGTCGGCTGCGCGGTGACGAAGCGCCCGGACAGCTGCGCGCGCCGTGGCGCCGGTGGCCAACCCGTCGTCCACGACCACGGCGGTGCGCCCGCCGAGCGGGACCGGCGCACGGACCCCGCGGTACTCGCGCTCGCGCTGGTCGGCCACGGCCTTCTCGTCAGCCACGACGCGCGCCAGCGTCGCCTCGTCGATGCCGAGGCTGGCGATGACGTCCTCGTTGCGGACGATGGACCCCGCGGCCAACGCACCCATCGCGAGCTCGCGATGGCCGGGGACGCCTAGCTTGCGCACGACGAGCACGTCCAAAGGTGCGTCGAGCTCGCGCGCAACCTCGGCGGCTACCGTGACTCCACCGCGGGCCAGGCCGAGGACGACCACGACTTCGCCCTCCCGCCGCCGCGCGGCGACCTCGCGGCCCAGCGCGCGACCAGCCTCGGTGCGGTTGGCGAACACCTCAGCGGGTTTCTGACGGCGACTCGTCCAGCACCCGCGACACCCGGGCGCCGAAGGCGATCTCGTTGAGGGTGTGGGAGAACGACTCGCCGCTGGTGGGTGCCGGGACGAGTCCGGGCGCCCACTCACTCGTCACCCCAGGCAGACCGACCTGCCGGCTGAGCAGGTCGTACACCCCGTAGGCGGCGTCGATCCGACGTTCTGACGGGATGACCTGCTGGGCGATGCGGGCCGCGATGCTCGCGGCCACCGTGCCGGCGTTGGCGACCACGGTGAGGTCGATCAGGGCGTCGCGGTAACCGGGACGGTGCGCTACTTCGGGCCCGTGCACGGTCTCCAGCGCGTGTGCCGCCAGCCGAACCGTCCCCAGCAGGTTCTGCAGCAGCGCCAGCAGTGGCCTGCTGTTCCCGAGCCCAAGGTAGGACGGTGGGTCAAGGTATACGTCTACTGCCGCGCTCACCGCGCCGCAGCCCGTGTGCCCCAACGCCAGGCTCAGCTGCACGGTGACGAGCTGGGCGACGGCGAAGTCCAGCGAGCCGAGGGCGGTCTCGCTGAGCACGCCGCCGGCGACCCGCACGACGAACAGGTCGTTGGCCCGCTGACCGAGCAGCAGCTCCAGCGGGACTCGGGCGTCCGCGCACGACACTGCCGTCGCGAACGGACGCTGCTCGGGTGGCTTCCCGGTCGGTGACAGCCCGAGCTCCTCCGGGGCAAGCTGGACCATCTGGGGCCCGGAGGCCTCGTCCAGGCCGAACAGCGCGGCGAAGTCCGCGTTGCCCTGCTCGAGCCGGTGCCGGGCCGCGGCCGGGTCGGCCGGAAGCGGCTCCCTCGGCATGCTGTCGTCCCCGATACGCCAGACGATCTCCCTCATGGGATCTCTGCCCCCTCTCCCTCGGGCCGGACAAACCGACTAGCGTCACCGTAGACGGAGAGGATGGGTGAACCGAATGGAGTCCATGCACGCCAAGCGCTGGACCGTGACGATCAACATCGACGAGGTCGATGACGACCGCACGCGAGCGCACGCGGTGCTCGACACCGGTGGGTCGAGCCACATCACGGGGGAGGGATTCGCTCGGCGGAACCCCACCGATCGGCCGGTGCCGGAGATCGGCGACGAGCTGGCCGCGGGTCGGGCGCTGTCCGACCTCGCCCACCGCCTGCTTGACGTCGCCGCCGAGGACATCGAAGCGTTCGCCGCCGGCCAATAGCCACCCGGGCGCCCCGCGCCCCCGTGATCACGTTTACGTGGTCTGCGTGGGGTTTGCACGGTGCCGGCACCGTGCAAACCCCACGTCCTCCGTGCAAAGCGCGGCGCAGGCGCGATGAGGCGAGGCGCGGCGCGGCGCAGGCGCTGCGCGGTGGCTGCGCGGCGCGGTCCGCCGGACGGGGCCTCGGCTGTCACCGCCGGGCTCCGGGGCGGAGTCTCCCGGCGAGCATCCCGTAGGTGCCCACGGCGGCCCCGCCCAGCACGAGCCCAGCGGCGATGCCGGCGGTGTCGGCGACCAGGCCGACCAGCGGCGGCGTGACCAGGAATCCCATCCGTGCCACCCACGACACCACCGTGACACCGTCCCCCGAGCGCACCCCCGGCCAGTGCCCGGCGGCGTGGAACAGTGCCGGGAACGCCGGTGCCACGCCCAGGCCGATGACGGCGAACCCGGCGACCGCCAGCCCCACCGTCGGGGAGACCAGCACCAGCGCGTAGCCGAGCATCGCCAGCAGCCCCCCGGCCCGCGCCACGGCCACCACCCCCAACCGGTCGGTGACCCTGTCGGCGGCGAACCGGCTGAGCACCATCGCGGCGGCGAAGCAGGTGTAGCCCAACCCGGCGATGCCTGGCGCAGCGCCGCGCCCGTCAGCGAGGTACACGGTGCTCCAGGTGCCTGCCACGTCCTCGCCGATCCCGGCCAGCACGCTCAGTACGCCGACCCACAGCAGCGCCCGCATTGCTGTCCGGACGCCCCTGGCCCGCTGGCCTGCACCGACACCCTCCGAACGGCCCGCCATCGGCCCGCCGGCACTGTGCGCGGTCAGGTCTGCCGGGTCGGGCCCGGGCAGCCGTCCCACGGCGGCTGCGGCCGCGCCACCCAGGGTCAGCAGCCCGACCACGCCCAGGTGCAGGCCAAGCGGCACGCCGAACGCCGCCGCCGCTGTCCCCGTGGCGGCACCGGCGGCGGCGCCGACGCTCCACAGGCCGTGCATGCCGTTGATGAGCGACCGTCCGTACTGCTGCTGGACGCGCAGCCCGTGGGCGTTCATCGCCGCGTCCATCACCCCGTCGGCAGCGCCCAATGCCAGGTAGGTGGCGGCCAGCGCGATCCCCGACGGCGCCAACGCCAGCAGCGGCAGCCCCAGCCCGAGGGCCGTGCCGGCGACGGCCGCCACTGCGGCCGAGCCGAAGCGGGCGATGAGCCGTCCGGTCATCGGCACCGCGACGAGCGAGCCAACCGGAGCGGCAGCCAGCGCCAGGCCGAGCGCGGTGTTGGTCAGCCCGAGGTCGGCCTTGATCTGCGGCAGTCGCGGCAGAACCGTGGTCAGCGCGAGGGCGTTGACGAAGAACAGCATGCCCACCGCGACGCGCGCGGCGCGCACCCTATGGACCGGCCGTGGCACTCCGGTAGCGTCCTGCATGGCGCCGGCGACGACTGCGGACGGGGGTGTCTGGGATGTGCGGATGCTTCGTGCTCGCGCTGGGCGCGTTCGCACCTCGGCTGGCGCTGCTGCTGATGGCCCTGTTCAACGACGAGATCACCGAGGCCTTCGACGGCAGCTGGGTGGTGCCGTTGATCGGCTGGTTCTTCCTGCCCTACTCCACGCTGGCCTATGTCCTCGTGCACTCGTGGACCGGTGACGTTGCGGGCTTCACCTGGTTGTTCGTCGGCCTCGGCTTCGTCTTGGACATCGGCTCCTACGTGGGTAGCTGGACACGCCGCAGAGATCTGAACACCTACTATCCTCGCGGCTCGGCCTCGTGATCGGCATCGCCTTCTTTCACGGGGGAGTGACCAAGACCACGTGGCAGACTGGGACGAGAGTCCCTTACCCGCCCGGGGGTAGCGCCCAGTAACGTCCCGCTCGACACAGGCTGTGTGCACCCCTGCCCGAAAGGACCACCCGTGCGAATCGGTGTCCCCCGCGAGTCGAAGCCCGGAGAGACCCGGGTCGCAGCGACTCCCAAGACCGTGGAGCAGATCCGCAAGCTCGGATACGACGTTGCCATCGAATCGGGCGCGGGACTGAGCGCGTCCTTCACCGATGCCGCCTTCAGCGCTGCCGGCGCCGACATCGTCGGTGCAGAGGTGTGGGACGCGGACGTCATCATGAAGATCAACGCACCGAACGACGAGGAGATCGCCCGCCTGGGGCCGGGGCAGACCCTCATCAGCCTGCTGGCCCCGGCGCTCTCGCCGGAACTGGTGGACGCGTTGGCGGCCCGCGGGGTCACCGCATTGGCCATGGATGCGGTCCCCCGCATCTCGCGGGCCCAGTCGCTGGACGTGCTGTCCTCGATGGCCAACATCGCCGGGTACCGCGCGGTGATCGAGGCGGCGAACGAGTTCGGCTCGCTGTTCACCGGCCAGGTCACCGCGGCCGGCAAGGTGCCTCCAGCCAAGGTGCTCGTGGTCGGCGCCGGCGTCGCCGGCCTGGCCGCGATCGGCACCGCCAATAGCCTCGGAGCCATCGTGCGCGCCTTCGACGCACGTTCGGAGGTCGGCGAGCAGGTCGAGTCCATGGGCGCCGAGTTCCTGCGCATCGACGTCGAGGACGCCGGCCCCAGCGCCACCGGCTACGCCACGGAGACCAGCGCGGACTTCGACCGCAAAGCTGCGCAGCTGTACTCCACCCAGGCCCAAGAGGTCGACATCATCATCACCACGGCGCTCATCCCGGGTCGACCCGCGCCGCGGCTGATCACCGAGGAGATGGTCGCCTCGATGAAGCCGGGCAGCGTGATCGTCGACATGGCTGCCGCCAACGGTGGCAACGTGGCCGGTTCGGCGCCCGACGCGAAGGTGGTCACCGACAACGGCGTGACCATCCTGGGCTACACCGACCTGCCGGGCCGTCTGCCCACGCAGGCCTCGCAGCTGTTCGGCACCAACCTGGTCAACCTGCTCAAGCTGATGACTCCCGACAAGGACGGCCAGCTCGTCCTCAACCTCGACGACGTTGTCATCCGGGGCATGACCGTGACGAAGCAGGGCGAGGTGCTCTGGCCGCCGCCGCCGGTCTCGGTCTCGGCGGCACCGGTTGCCGCGGTGGCTGCACCGATCGAGCCCAAGCCGGTGAAGGTCAAGGACCCGAACCGTAAGTTCTGGTACGTGGGGATCGGGGCGGCGGCCCTTCTTCTCCTCGCGCCCTTCCTGCCCGAGGCGTTCCTGCCGCAGATCACCGTCTTCGCCCTGGCGATCGTCATCGGCTACTACGTCATCGGCAACGTCCACCACGCGCTGCACACGCCGCTGATGTCGGAGACCAACGCGATCTCCGGCGTCATCGTGGTAGGTGCCCTGCTTCAGCTGGGCACCGGCGACACCCTCATCACGGTGTTGGCGTTCGTCGCGGTCCTCATCGCCAGCATCAACGTCTTCGGTGGGTTCATGGTGACCTACCGGATGCTCAACATGTTCCGGAAGGCCTGAGCCATGGAGCTGACCACCCCGACCCTGGTGACCGCGGCCTACCTGGTCACCGCGATCCTGTTCATCCTCGCCTTCGCCAACCTGAACAAGCACGAGACGGCCAAGCACGGCAACTACTTCGGCATCGCCGGCATCACCGTCGCCATCGTGTCCACCATCGGGCTGGCGATCGACCGCGATGGCCTGGACGTCCTGGTCTACATCGTCGCCGCGATGGTCGTCGGCGCGCTCGTGGGCATCTGGCGGGCTCGCACCGTCGAGATGACCGGCATGCCTGAGCTCATCGCGCTGCTGCACTCGTTCGTCGGGTTGGCCGCCGTACTCGTGGCGTACAACTCCTTCTTCGAGGCGGAGAACTTCCCCGAGGTCAAGGCGCTGTACGAACGGCTCGGCACCGAGGGCATCCACAACGGCGAGGTGTTCCTCGGCGTGTTCATCGGGGCGGTCACCCTCACCGGCTCCATCGTGGCCTTCCTCAAGCTGAGCGCCCGAATGAAGTCCGCGCCGCTGATGCTGCCGGCTCGCCACTGGCTCAACCTGGCCGCCGTGGTCGTCTCGGCGGGCCTGATGGTGTGGTTCGTCATCGAGCCGTCGATCGTCCCCTTGGCCATCATGACGGTCATCGCCCTTGCGTTCGGCTGGCACCTGGTCGCCTCGATCGGTGGCGGCGACATGCCGGTGGTCATCTCGATGCTCAACAGCTACTCGGGATGGGCGGCGGCTGCAACGGGCTTCCTGCTCAACAACAACCTGCTCATCGTTGCCGGCGCCCTCGTCGGCTCGTCCGGTGCCTACCTCAGCTACATCATGTGCCTGGGTATGAACCGCTCGTTCATCTCCGTCATCGCCGGCGGCTTCGGCACCGACGGCCAGATCGCCGTTGAGGCGAAGGACTACGGCGAGCACCGAGAGATCAACGCGGAGGACGCCACGGCCCTGCTCGCCGAGGCCTCGTCGGTCATCATCACGCCGGGGTACGGCATGGCCGTCGCGCAGGCGCAGTACCCGGTGGCCGAGCTCACCCGCCGGCTGCGCGAAAACGGCACCGAGGTGCGCTTCGGCATCCACCCGGTGGCGGGGCGGCTCCCGGGCCACATGAACGTGCTGCTCGCCGAGGCGAAGGTGCCCTACGACATCGTCCTGGAGCTTGACGAGATCAACGATGACTTTCCCGACACTGACGTCGTGCTGGTTATCGGCGCGAACGACACCGTCAACCCGGCGGCCATCGACGAGCCGGGCAGCCCCATCGAGGGAATGCCCGTGCTGCACGTGTGGGAGTCCCGCGACGTCATCGTCTTCAAGCGCTCGATGGCCACGGGGTACGCGGGCGTGCAGAACCCGCTGTTCTTCAAGGACAACACCCAGATGCTGTTCGGGGACGCCAAGCAGCGCGTCGATGACATCGTCGCCGCGCTACCCAGCCGGGAGCGGGCTCAGGAGCTTGCGGCGCCGTAGAGGCGGTCTCCGGCGTCGCCGAGGCCGGGCACGATGTAGCCGCGCTCGTTGAGCCGCTCGTCGATGGACGCGGTCACGACGGTCAGCGGCAGCTGCAGTGCCGCCGTCTCGGTCTCGAGCCGCTCGAGCCCCTCGGGAGCAGTCAGCAGGCAGACGACGGTGACCTCGGCCGCGTGCCGGTCGGCCAGGTACTTGATGGCCGAGGCCAGCGTCCCGCCGGTGGCCAGCATGGGATCGAGAACGAAGCACTGCCGGCCGGACAGGTGCTCGGGCAGCCGGGACGCGTAAGTGGTGGCATGCAGCGTGTCCTCGTCGCGCACCAGCCCCAGAAACCCGACCTCAGCGGTAGGGACGAGGCGGGTCATCCCCTCCAGCATGCCCAGACCGGCCCGCAGGATGGGCACGACGAGAGGTGCCGGGTGGGCCAGGTGCACCCCGTCAGCCTGGCCGATCGGGGTGAGCACCCGAACCGGTGCCACCCGCACCGAGCGCGTCGCCTCGTAGGCCAGCAGGGTGACCAGTTCGTCGGTCAGCTGCCTGAAGGTCGGCGAGGTGGTCGCGATGTCACGAAGCATCGTCAGCTTGTGCGCCACCAGCGGGTGGTCGACGGCGTGGACCTGCACGGCCGCGAGCCTAACGAGGCGGCCCCGCCGGGCCGCCGGGTCATGCGCGCTCCCACTGCTACCGTCCCCGCTCCAGGACCACCAGGGACGTGAGGACGGGACGCCATGCCGGGTCCGCTCAGCGACGCCGGCGCCATGGCCGAGGCACTGCAGCAGGCACGGCTGGCGCAGGCAGCCGGGGAGGTCCCGGTGGGTGCCGTCGTGCTTGGACCGGAGCGCACGGTCATCGGACGCGGGCACAACGCTCGGGAGGCCACGGCCGACCCGACCGCTCACGCGGAGATCGTGGCGCTGCGAGAAGCAGCCGCCCGACTCGGGACCTGGCGGTTGGACGGTACCGCGCTGGTCGTCACGCTGGAGCCGTGCACGATGTGTGCTGGCGCCAGCGTGCTGGCCCGCGTGGCCCGTCTGGTGTTCGCCGCGGACGACCTGAAGGCCGGCGCGGTCGGCTCGCTGTGGGACGTCGTACGGGACCGACGGCTCAACCATCGTCCTGAGGTCATCCGCGGAGTTCTCGCGGACGAGGCGTCGTCCCTGCTCCAGTCGTTCTTCCAGGCCCGGAGGGGAGGCTGAGAGCGACCGGCAGGCTCAGGCAGGTCAGGTACCCTGCCTGACGGTGGCGTGTCCGAGCGGCCTAAGGAGCACGCCTCGAAAGCGTGTGAGGGGGCGACTCCTCCGTGGGTTCAAATCCCACCGCCACCGCGGAGCCGACGGCGTCTCGCATCGCGCGCGGGGCGCCGTATGGCTTTCTCGGCCGGGACGGTCCGAGGACGCGATGGCGCAGCCCGTGTCGAGGGAGGTGGCGTGGACGTCGAATCCCTGGACCGCGCGCTGCTCGTCGGCGCCGTCGTCCTGGTGTTGGCCATTCTCGCCGTCCGAGTCTCGGTGCGCGTGGGGCTTCCCAGCTTGCTCGCGTACCTGCTCATCGGCGTCGTGCTCGGGAGTGCCGGCGTCCAGTTCGATGACGCCGCGACCGCGCACGCCCTCGGGTTCGCTGCACTTGTCGTAATCCTCACCGAGGGTGGGTTGACCACCCGCTGGCAGGACGTGCGCCCGGCGATGCCGCTGGGCGTGCTGCTGGCGACCATCGGCGTCGTGGTCAGCACCGGGGTGGTGGGTGGAGTCGCCCACCTCGTGCTCGGGCTGGACTGGACCACCGCGCTCATTCTGGGGGGCATCTTTGCCGCCACGGACGCCGCGGCGGTCTTCTCCGTGCTGCGTCGGATACCGCTTCGTCCCCGGGTCGCCGGCGCCTTGGAGGCAGAGTCCGGTCTGAACGACGCGCCCACCGTCCTGCTCGTCACGCTGCTGTCTACCGGGGCCTCCGGCGAGCTCGGCTGGGCGGGATTCGCCGCCACGGTGGTGTTCGAGCTCGTCGCAGGCGGGGTCGTCGGACTCGCGGTCGGCTTCGGTGGGGCCCGGTTGCTGCGCCGGCTGGCCCTGCCCTCCTCCGGGCTGCATCCGCTGGCGGTCGTCACCACCGCTGTGCTGGCCTACGGCGGAGCCAGTGCCCTGCACGCCAGCGGGTTCGCCGCGGTGTACCTGGCGGCGCTCGTGCTGGGCAACTCCGACCTGCCCCATCGCCCGGCTACCCGGTCGTTCGTCGAGGGCCTGGCCTGGCTGGCACAGATCGGGCTGTTCGTCATGCTCGGGCTGCTGGCCTCGCCCTTGCAGATCGACGCCGGCATCCTCGCCGCTGCTGCCGTCGTCGGGACGGTCACTGTCGTGCTCGCGCGGCCGCTGTCGGTGGTGCTCGCTGCGGCCCCGTTCCGGGTGCCGTGGCGGGAGCAGGCTTACCTTTCCGTCGCGGGGCTGCGCGGCGCGGTGCCGGTCGTGCTGGCGACCATCCCACTCTCGCAGGCCTTCCCGGACAGCAGCCGCATCTTCGACCTGGTCTTCGTTGCCGTGATCGCCTTCACGCTGGCACAGACACCACCGCTGTCCCGGCTGGCCAGAGCGCTGCGTGTCGTCGAGGAGACCGAGAGCCACGACGTGGAGCTCGAGGCCGCTCCCCTCGAACGGATCGGTGCCGACATGCTCCAGCTGCGTATCGGTGTCGGGTCACGGCTGCACGGGGTCGAGGTAGCCGAGCTGCGGCTGCCGCCCGGAGCGTCCATCGCACTGGTGGTCCGTGACGGCTCGAGCTTCGTCCCCGGGCCGTCCGCGGCGCTGCGGCATGGGGACGACGTGCTCGTCGTCGCGCCGCACGGCACCCGGGAGAGGGCCGAGCAGCGCCTGCAGGCGGTCAGTCGGGCCGGGCGCCTGGCGGGCTGGCGCGAGCCCGCCCAGGCAAGGCGTCGTGTCGACAGGCTTCAGGTGCGATGGCGACGGTCGAGCGCCTGAGCCGACGGATCAGCAGGTGGGGATGCCGTCGCCGTCGTCGGCCGGCACTCCCTGCGCCGGTGGCGGGGGTTGGGTGACTTCGGTGAAGCCGGCGCCGATCGCGAAGTCGACCGTGGGATCCGCGCGCTGGTCCTGGACCCATACCGCACCCGGGATGTAGCGCAGCAGGCTCTCCACCTGTGGCTGCGAGCCGGGGGCGGAGCGGACCTCCCCGACACCGTCGAGGCGTTTGCCCAGCGGGTCGTTGTCCACGGCGCCGACGATGAACCCGGCGGCGGCAAGCGCCTCAGCGGTCTGGCCGGCCAGACCGCTGATCCCCGAGGCGTTGTAGACGTTCACGGTGACCTCGCCGGGGGCGGGCAGCGCAGGGGAGGCGCCCGGGGCCGGCGTACACGTTGGCTCGGAGGTGGCGGTTGCGGCGGCTACCTCGTCACCGAAGGGCTGGGTCAGCTGCGCCCATCCCCACCGACCGGCGATGAGCACGGCAACCGCGAGCACTGCTAGCACGATCGCGGTCCGCAGCGGCTTGGTCAGATTCCGCCGTGGAACGGGGTCGGGTCCTTCCACGTCATAGGTCACAGGGCCTCCGTGGATCGATACGCCTCACGCCTCAAACCGAGTCTAGGAGAGGCCGGCCGCCGCCGACCCCACCATGGTGGCGGAGGATGCGGGATTTGAACCCGCGAGGGGCTATCAACCCCAACACGATTTCCAATCGTGCGCCCTAGGCCACTAGGCGAATCCTCCGGG
>Ga0114939_10001846_pt1 | contig 16418 bp, 11 predicted proteins | sample AshMeaCrysSpring_FD_87196 | JGI IMG/M metagenome (GOLD analysis project Ga0114939, IMG submission 87196) | Groundwater microbial communities from Big Spring, Nevada to study Microbial Dark Matter (Phase II) - Ash Meadows Crystal Spring | ecosystem: Environmental > Aquatic > Deep subsurface >... | reverse complement strand
GGGGCGACTTCGTCGAGGGCGCGCCGCTGCTGCGGGTCGAGCGCCGCAAACAGCGCTTGCTCGAAGCCGCCGTCGCGGCAGGCGCGCTCGAGTTTCGTGAGCGAGCTGATCCCGAGTTGCTCGTAGAGCGCCTTGATCTTTTTTCCTCCCAGGCCCTGGACTTCGAAGAGGGTCAGGATGTCCGGCGGGAATTCCTCCTTGAGCTTCTCGAAGTAGCCCAGACGCCCGGTCGCGACCATCTCGGATATTTTCTCCGCGAGCGCTTTGCCAATGCCCGGGATTTCCGAGATCGAGCCGTCCTCGACGGCGGCACGCAGGTCGCCGGGGAAGGTTTCGACCGCGCGGGCGGCGGTGAGGTAGGCGCGGAATTTGAAGGGATTCTCGCCCTTGATTTCGAGGAGGCGCGCGATGTTTTCGAGCACGCCGGCGATTTCGTCTTTGTTCATGTGGATTGGAGTGCGTCTTCGAGGATGCGCGCGGCGAGCGGGGCCGTGGCCTCGTCGAGCGCGGCGAGGGCGGCTTTGAGACGGCGGACCGAGTGGTCGCCGATGGCGGCGCGGACCGCCTCCGCGGCGTCCCCGATGGCGGCCAGTTCGCTTTCGTTGGCGTGGGGGCGGGCGGATTCGATGGCGGAAAGCATTTCGTCGGCCTTGAGTTTCGCTTCGGCGAACGCGCGTTCGTCCATGTCTTCGAAGGCGTGCTCGATCGAGTCGGCAAGCATTTTCTCGATGGCCTCGTCCGAGACATCCACCGCGCTGGAAAGTTCCAGGACGGAATCCCGGCCGGTGGCGATGTCGCGCGCGAGCACGTGGAGGATCCCGTTGGCGTCGATTTCGAATTGGACGCCCACGCGGGCCTGTCCGCGCGGCGCGGGGGGGAACGATACCGTGAACTCGCCGAGGCGCCAGTTGTCGGCGGCGAGTTCGCGCTCGCCCTGAAGGACGGTGATGCGCATTTCGGTCTGTCCGTCGGCGGCATTGGTGAACATTTCTCCGGCCTTAGCGGGGATGGTGGTATTGCGCGGGATGATGACATTCATCAACCCGCCGTAGGTTTCGATGCCAAGCGAGAGCGGGGTCACATCGAGAAGGGTCACATTTTCCACCGAGCCGGAGAGGATGCCGGCCTGGATCGCCGCCCCGAGCGCGACGGCCTCGTCGGGGTGCGGCGAGACATTCGGAGCCCGGCCGAAAATTTCCTCCGCCAGCTCGCGCACAGCCGGCATGCGTGTCGCGCCGCCCACGAGGATAACCTCGTCGAGGTCCGATGCGCTCAAACCCGCGTCGCGGAGCGAGCATTCGCAATGCGGACGGATCCGCGCCAGCACGGGTGCGATCGCCCCGCGGATCCGGCTCTCGGAACCATCGGGCGGGGCGCATTTCATCGCGCGGGCCTCGTCCTCGGTGCAGCCGAATTCCCGCGCGATCGCGCGGTCGAGGTCGTCCCCGCCGAGGCGCGTGTCGCCGTTAGTCGCAAGCACGTTGAAGACCCCCGCCTCGAGATCCAGAATCGAAATATCGAAGGTGCCCCCGCCGAGGTCGAAGACCGCGATGCGCGCCCGGCGGCCGTCCCCGCCATAGCCGAAGGAAAGCGCGGCGGCGGTCGGCTCGGGAAGGAGTCGCTCGACCGTGAACCCCGCCAACTCGCCCGCACGCTTTGTCGCCGCGCGCTGGGCGTCGTTGAAATACGCGGGCACCGTGATCACCGCGCGGCTCACTGGAGCGCCGAGCGCCCGCTCGGCGTCGCATTTGAGCTTGGCCAGAATCGCGGCGGAAATTTCCTCGGGTGTGCGGGCCTCTCCGCCGGCCGTCACCCTCGCGGGCTCGCCCGGCGTCCCGATCACACCCGGAAAATCCCCCGCCCCGCCAACGCGGGCCCCCATGAGCCGCTTGATCGAACGAACACACGGCAGGCCGGAACCAAGCGCCGCGCCACCCACGAGCGGACCGGCATTCGGGGAACCATCCGGATACGCCACCACCGAGGGCGTAAGCCGGGATCCGTCGTCGCCGGCAAAAAGCACCGGCAGCCCCGCCTCCATCGCGCCGACCAGCGAGTTGGTCGTTCCAAGATCAATTCCCACTATCATCCCCGCAAATCTGCCTTCCGCCCGCCGGGAGTCAAACCCGCTTTGCAAATTGTCGGCACGGCGATTTCAGGCGCGCCCGCACGATGTTTCTTCCGGCGGGCAAAAAATTCGGGCTCACACGGAGGTCCGCCCTCCCGTCGTTGACATCCGTTGATTTGGGGCGCTTCACGGGTGTGGAAAATCGGTGCGGCTCATGGTAATTTGCGAAGTATTCCTTCATGCACCTCCTTGCGGCCATCCTGATTGTCGCGACCTTGATCGTCCCGGCGCCGCCGGAAAAGGGCTCCGCGCCGGCGTCGCCGGTTCGCAATTTTCCGCCGCGGCCCATGACCGCGGACGAACAATCGCTTCTGGCCGATGCCGGACGGGCGTTCGCGCTGGGCGACCACGCGCGTTGCCTCAAAATGTTGGAGGGGGTTGACGGGGTTTCCGCCGCGCATCCCGGGTTGCTCAACCTGCGCGGGGCCATCCTGTGCGAGACCGGACGGGTCCGCGAGGCGGTGCCGTATTTCGAGTGGGCGGTCGAGGCCGATCCCGGTCACTTCTGGGCGAATTTCAGCCTTGCCGAATGCGCCCTGCTGGATGGCGACCTCGCCCGCGCGCGGAACCGGTTTCTGCGGATTCCGGTGACGACCCCCGACGAACGCGATCTGGTCGCGCTCAAGTTGGTTTTGATCGATATCCGGGCCGGCGACAAGGAGTCCGCCCGCCGCCAATTGCCGCCGTGGCTCCCGGCCAGCGCCGCCGGATACGCGGCCTACGCGGCCTACGCGGCCTACGCGCACGCCGAGGGCGCCCCCTCCCGCCACTCGGCGCTTCTTGCCAAGGGCCGCGCGGCCTATCCCGGCGGATTCAGTCTCTTCCTCAAAAAGACCCTCGAGGAATCGGGCATCCCGGCCGAGTGAAGAGCGGGGATCCGGGACGGCGCCGGGCAGGCTTCGCGGGCGGAATGCCCGGATTGGAGGGCAGAAGGTTCCACGGCCTTTTTATTTGGACGGATTTATCGGAGTCCCCCCTTTATGCGGCCGCCCCGAAGCTCCACTTGGGACCGAAGACCGGATAACTCCAACCGGGCACACCGATGTCCAAATAAAAATGCCATGCTGAACGTCCAATGTTCTGAATGTTGGAGGTTGTCGGGGGGCGCTCCGGCGGCTAGGATCCCGGGCGATGTCCCCAGAATCCAATCCCCGGGCCGGCTCGCTTTTTGTGAGGGTTTCGCCCGACGATATTGTGATTTACGCCAGCAACGCGGCGGCACACTACCTGCGGGCAAAGAAGGAAGACCTCGTCGGCGCTCCGCTGGAGGTTCTGGCCGGACGCTGCGAGGGCGAGGTGGCGGCCTGTTTTGCAAGGCCGGAGACCGGACGGGTCTCCAACCGCCTTGTGGCCGATGCCGCCGGACGCGTCTTCGAAGCGCGGACCTACAGCGAAGGGGGGGTCCTGGACATCATCCTCGACGAGGTCAGCACGCCGGAGGTCATCGCCGGCCCGCTCAACGGGACCACCGGCACGCCGGTCGAATCGCTCGACGAGGACGAGATCCGGACGGTCCGCCAGCCCGAGCGGCGGTATCTCACGGTTTCCCGGGTGCGTTTGCACGAGATGGACGCCCTGGCCGCGAGGGTTCCGCCATTCGAGGCGCGGATGATGCTGGATTCCTTCTTCGAAGAGGCTGCGGATGCGATTTTGGAAAACGGATGCACGGTCGGCAGCATCACGGGGGAATCGCTCACGGGAGTTTTTGGTGCGCCGCGGTTGTTTGCCGACCACCCGCTGCGGGCGGTGCGGGCGGCCTGTGAGACAATGGCGAAAGCGGCCCGCTTGCACGAGGGCTTCGCACGGCAGGGAAAGGAAGTGCCCCCCTGCTCGATCGGCATCTGGACCGGGGAGACCCTGGTCGGGAGCTTCGGATGCGGGGCCGGACGCCACTACACCGCGCTGGGCACGACCGTCCAAATGGCGCGCGATCTTTCGCGGTTGGCGCGTCCGGGCGAGATCCTGCTCCCCGAGCACACCCTGCTCCACCTCCTGCGCGTGCTGCCGGAGGGCTGGGGACAAATCCGCGCGGAGAGCGAATTCGAGCCCGATCTCAGTGATTTCCAATGGTCGGGCGACGAGGTGACGCCCCTTCCCGGGGAACTCCGCAAAGCCGTGTATCTGGTCGGGCCCGGAATCGACGAGGACGCCGGCCGCGCGGAGTATTATTTCGATTACCTGTGGGCCATCAAGGTGCGCGGGCAGGACACCCCCGTGCCGGTGCTTCGCGTCACGCGTCCTTCCCAGATCGGGGATTCGATCGAGTTGAGCGGCGACAATGTCGTTTCGGAAACCACCTGCGAAACGCTCGGCAAATACCGCCTGCTGGAAATTCTCGGCACGGGCGGCATGGGGCGGGTCTGGCGGGGTGTGGACCGCTTCGGCAACAGCGTCGCCATCAAGGTTCTCCACGGCAGCGAGCAGGTGAGCGAGTCCCAGCTCAAACGCTTCCGCCGCGAGGCGGAGGTCATGGCCCGGCTCCCCCACCGGAATATCTGCCGGGTTTACGAGATGAACGAATTCGAGGGCATCCAGTATATCGCGATGGAATACGTCGAGGGCCTCTCGCTCGCGGAGTTGCTCTACGGAGGGGCCGCCTCGGCCACAGCCGCCGCGGATCTCCCGAGCCTCATCCGCTCGCTGCGCGCGGAAAAATCCTCCCGCTCGCAGTCGGGCGCCGAAGGCGGGGACGACGATGCCGAAGCCGCGCCGCGGCCCGAGGAAACGCTCGTGCTGCCGGTCCAGCAAACCCTCGCCATTGTGCTGAAGGTTTGCGAAGCGATCCAATTCGCGCACGAGCACGGTGTCCTCCACCGTGACCTCAAACCGGGAAATATCCTGCTCCGCGAGGACGGCGAGCCACTGGTCGCGGATTTCGGGTTGGCCAAACTCAGCACGCCCGACGCGACCCACTCGCTCTCAATGAGCGGCCACATGGTGGGAACGCTGGAAAACATGCCGCCCGAGCAGGCCGAGTCGAGCAAGGATGTCGATGAACGCGCCGACGTCTATTCGATCGGAACCATCCTTTTCCAGATGCTCACCGGCCACCGCCACTTCAAGGCCACCGGCAATATCGTGGCCGACGCCCAGGCGCTCAAGACCCACGAGCCGCCGCGTTTGCGCGGAATCAATCCGCGTATCGATCCCGACCTCGAAATCATTACACTCAAGGCCCTGCGCAACGACCCCGCACAGCGCTACCGGAGCGTCTCCGCCCTGCGGGCCGACCTCGAACGCTACCTGCGGGGTGACGTGATTTCGGCCAAGCCGGTGTCGGCTCTCGATCTCCTGCGGAAGTTGATCCTGCGCAACAAGGCGATCACGGCGGTGACGGCTATTTCGCTTGCCCTGATCGTCGCGACCGTCACGCTGGCGCTTTTCAGCCTGTCCCGCCAGCTCGCCAACGAACAGGCCGCAAGGCGCGAGGCCGAGGAACTCCGCGCACGCGCCGAGGCCAGCGAAAAGGAGGCCGAAAAGCGTCAGAAAGACGCCGAACAAAGCGCACTCCTCGCGCGCGAGGCCGCCGAAAAAGCCGAGAAGGCGCTTCAAGCCAAACAGGAAGCCGAACTGGCCGCCTCCACCGCAAACAAAATCACCGAGGAAGCCCGCGCCGAAACCGAGTCGGAACGCCAGAAACGCGAGCAACTCGAGCAGGAGGCCAAACGCCTCGCCAATGAGGCCGACGAAGCCCGCCGCAAACTGGAACTAAGCCGCGAGCAATTCGCATCCGCGCGACAAAATCCGGCACCCGAATCCCGCCCGGATGCCGCGCGGCCCTCCGGCCCGAGCCCGTCCGAGCTTATGGAGGCCCGCCGGGCGATCAGCGACGCGGCCATCACCCTCACGATGGAGCTCTCGCCCTACGAGCTCGAGCGGCTCGACAAGCAGCCCGATCTTGTTCTCACAAAGGTTTCGCGGGCGATCGATCGGGTCTCGGATGGATTGCTCATCGACCCGGATTTCGCGCCGGGTTGGATGATCAAAGGCCGCCTGCATCTCGCCCTCATGGAATTTCCCGACGCGGCGGCCGCCTTCGAGCAGGCCGCGAGGGCGGTCGCGGCTCGCCCCGAGATCCCCCATTCCGAGGATCCCACCCGGTTGATCGAATACGCGCGGGCCGCCGCGCCGACATTCGGCTCGCGCGCCACCGCCCTCACCGCGCCGCTGCTATCTTCGGATTCCGAAATGGACCGCACCGCCGGACGGGTGATGGCGTATTTCGCAGCGAAGCCCCAGACCCAGAAGCCGTTCGCCGCGAAATCTTCCCCCCTCGGCCGCGCCCCCTCTCCCGGCGAGATCATGCTCGCCCTGCGGACCCAGAATCCCGGCACGACCGTCAAAGCGAACCGGCTGGGCGACTGCGGGATCGATGTCGTGATAAGCGGCGACGCGCCCAACCTGACTCCCCTCGCCGCCGCGCCCGTGACCAGCCTTTCGTTTTCGGACGCCGGGGTCATCGACTGGGCCGGCATTGGGAACCTCGCGCTCGAGTCCCTCGCGGTCACGAATTCCCTCTCGCCCGATCTGCCCGTCCAGGCGCGTTTTTATGCGAAGCTGAAATCATTGGACCTTTCCGGCAGCATGATGCCATCGCTGGAGATCATCCGTCTCATGCCCCAACTCGAATCGTTGAATCTTTCCAACTGCCCGGCCGGCGATCTGGGGCCGCTGGCCTTTTGCCGGAGGCTGCGCACGCTGGATATTTCGGGGGCCGACCGCACCAACCTGCGCACCCTCCTCCTCCTCCCGCTCGAATCCGTCACCATCAGCCCCGAGTCAGTCACGGACTCCGCCGGCATCGAGGCCCTCGCCGGTCACCGAACCCTCAAAACTCTGCGCACTCCCTCGGACCCCCGCCAGCAATCCCCCGCCGTCTTCCGTCAGAAATACTTCCCCGCAGTGCGGTAGGTGCAGTAGGGACCTTCATTCCATCGTCACTCCACATTGGCGGATTGCTCGCGGATTTTGTCGAGGGTGGATTTGGCGGCGATGACGAGGCGGGAAATTTCTTTGTCGCCGGATTTCGAGCCGATCGTGTTCCACTCGCGGCCCATTTCCTGGGCCAGAAATTCCAGAGTGCGGCCGGAGGGTTCCTTCGAGGCGAGCGTGGCGCGGAATTGGCCGGCATGGCTGGCGAGGCGCGCGAGTTCTTCGGTGATATCGCAGCGGTCCGCAAAGACAGCCACTTCGGCCGCGATGCGGGGGTCGGAAATTTCGAACGGCAGGTTCGCGCGCTCGAGGCGCGCCATGAGCGCCGCGCGATACTTGCGCGGGAAGTCCGCCGCATAAGGACGCACCCCGGCCGCCAGCTTTTCCAAATCGCGGAGGTGGCGCGCCAACTCGGCGCGCAAATTTTTTCCTTCGCGGGCGCGCGTGCCCGCAAGCCCGTCCAGGGCCATGTCGAGCGCGCTTTCGACTGCCGGCCAATAGCTCTCGGCGGGAGCGCCCGTCCGCAGCACGCCGGGACCGGCCAAGATTGTCTCGACCGCCACTTCGCCGGTGAGCCCGAGCGCCTTCTGCATTTTCCGAATCTCGCCTAGATACGCGCGCGCCCGGGCAAGATCGACCAATGACTCGCCCGCGCCCTCGGCTTCGATACTCGCGGTGACCGAGACACGCCCGCGCGAGACGCGCGAGAGCACCTTTTCGCGGACGAGTGGTTCGAGGCCGCCGAGTTCCCGCGGGGCCGAGAAGGAAACTTCCGCGCCTTTGCGGTTGACCGAGAAGCATTCCACGCGGGCGCGGACGCCCCCGCTGAGGGCCGATCCGGCTCCGTGGCCGGTCATGCTGTTCATGAGAGTTTTTTGGCGAGGATCTCGCCCGCGAGTTGCGGGTTGGCCTTGCCTTTCGAGAGTTTCATGAGCTGGCCCTTCAGAAAATTGAGGGCCGCGGCTTTGCCCGCCCGGAAGTCGGCCGCCGGGCCGGGATTCACGGCAATGACCTCGTCGGCCAGCGCCTCGATGGCGGAAGTGTCGCTCACCTGCTCGAGCCCTTTTTCTTTGACGATCACGGCGGCCTCGCGGCCGGTGGCGAACATCTCGGCAAACACTTCCTTGCCCTGCTTCGAGTTGATCTTGCCAGAATCGACCAGCCCGGCCAGCTCGCGCAACGAGGCCGGACGCAGCGGGCATTCGCCGACCGGCACCCCGGCGGCCGAGATCGCGCTGAGCAGGTCGTTGATGAGATAGTTGGCGATGGCTTTCGGCTTGGGCGCCCCGGCCGCGGCCTCCTCGAAATAGGCGGCCAGCGCGAGGTCGTCGGCGATCACCGCCGCATCGTAGGGCGTGATCCCGAATTCCCGCACATAGCGGTCGCGCCGTTCCCACGGCAGTTCGGGCTTGCCCGCCAGCGCGGCCTCGAGGATCGGCGCGGTGCGGACCGGCAGAAGATCGGGGTCGGGAAAATACCGGTAATCGTGGGCGCTTTCCTTGATTCGCATGAGGGTGGTCTCCCCCCGGGCGTCATCCCACCGGCGGGTTTCCTGCCGGAGCGATCCGCCCGCTTCGAGGACGGCGATCTGGCGCGGGATTTCGAAGGCCAGCGCGCGGCGGACGCCCGAGATCGAGTTCAGGTTTTTGATTTCGATTTTCGTTCCCCACTTGTTGGTGGTGGACGGCCGCACCGAGATATTCACGTCGCAGCGGAGCTGGCCCTTTTCCATGTCGGCATCGCTCACCCCGCCGTGGACCATGACCTGCTGGAGGACGGTGAGATAGGCGAAGGCCTCCTCCGGGCCCGCGATATCGGGCTCGCTCACAATCTCGAGCAGCGGTGTGCCGGCGCGGTTGTAGTCGATGCCGGTCGCGCTGTCCATGTGGAACGATTTCGCCACATCTTCCTCGAGGTGGATGCGCACAAGCCGGATCTTCTTTCCCGGCTCGGCGATCGATTTCTGCGCGTCCTTCGGGTAGGCCAGGTCGTGGAGCGGCACCGCCCCGCCAAGGCAGAATGGCAGATCATACTGGCTGATCTGGTAGTTCTTCGGCATGTCCGGATAGAAATAATTTTTCCGGTCGAACTTGCAGGTCTCCGGGATCTCGCAACCGAGCATCGACCCCGCGAGCGCGGTGAGCCGCAGCGCCTCCCGGTTCATCACGGGCAGCGCCCCGGGCATCCCGAGGCAGACCGGGCAAATATTCGAATTGGGCGCGGCTCCATATTCCACTTTGCACCCGCAAAACATTTTGGTGCGGGTTTTGAGCTGCACGTGGACTTCCAGGCCGATGGTGGCGATGTATTCGGGCATGATGGCGGTTGGGTTCTTTGGCCGGGCATCATAATCACGGGCTTCGCGGTTGTCACCGCGCGAATCGCTGCTACTTTACCGGGATGTTTCGACCAATCCTGGCCGCCTTGATCGCCGCGGCCCCTCTCATCGCATGGACCGCACCCGTGGCGGACAGCCTCGTCCGCATCGAGGTCACCTCGCAGGAACCCGACTACCGCAGACCGTGGACCGGCGGCACAATCGGCGGGGGCTCCGGCTCGGGCTTTGTGATCGACGGCAAACGCATCCTCACCAACGCCCACGTCGTGAGCAACGGCCGGTTCCTCAGCGTGTCCCGCGAGGGCGATCCGGCCGTTTACCCCGCCCGCGTCCTCCACGTCGCCCACGATTGCGACCTCGCCCTCGTCACCGTGGACGACCCGAAATTTTTCCGCGGCGCGGTGCCGCTTGAATTCGGCGGCACACCCGCCATCGAATCCACCGTTTCCGTTTTCGGCTACCCGATCGGCGGCGACCGCCTCTCGGTCACCCGCGGGATTGTCTCGCGCATCGATTTCCAGCCCTATTCGCATTCGGGGGTGGATTCCCACCTCACCGTCCAGATCGACGCCGCCATCAACCCGGGCAATAGCGGCGGGCCCGTCCTCCAGGATGGCAAGGTGGTGGGCGTGGCCTTCCAGGGCTACTCGGGCGAGGTCGCCCAGAATGTCGGCTACATGATCCCCACCCCGGTAATCCGGCGTTTCCTCAAAGACGTCGAGGACGGCCACTACGACCACTACGTGGACATCTCGCTTTCCTACCACCCGACCCACAACCCCGCCCTTCGCGCCGCTCTCGGCCTCAAGGACGACGACACCGGCGTTTATGTCGGAACAGTCTATGCGGGCGGGGCCTCCGACGGTCTCATCCACGAGGGCGATGTCCTGCTCGCCATTGACGGACTCCCCATTTCCAGCGACGGGACGGTTCCCATCGACGGCGCGCCCACCGAAATGGCCGAGGTCGTCGAACGCAAATTCAAGGGCGACAAGGTCGCCTTCGATGTCCTCCGGGACGGGAAGACGCTCAAGGTCGAAATCCCGCTCGAGCGCGCGTGGCCGTTCGCCATGCAGGCCAATGCCTACGATGTGAAGCCGCGCTTTCTCGTTCACGGCGGTCTCGTTTTCCAACCGCTCGACGCGAATTTCCTGAAGGCGCACGAACCCGACGACCTCCGCCTGCGCTACATGTTCGGCCACTACGTGAGCCACTCGCTCAACATCGATCATCCCGAGATCGTGGTCCTCTCCAATGTTCTTGCGGACCCCGTCAATGCCCACATCTCGGATTTCCGCTACGGAATCGTGGAGGAAGTCAACGGCAAACCGGTCCGCAACCTGGAAGACCTTGCCGCCGCGCTGGAAGTTCCCGGCGAATTCACCGTCATCAAGCTCCTCGGCCCGGGCCGCCCGATCGTGCTGGAACGCGCGGCCGTAGAGGCCGCCCGCGACCGCATCCGCCAACGCTACGGGCTGGCCTCCGAACGCACTCTCAAACCGTGAAAATCCGAACCCTCACCTCCCTTCCCGCCGCCATCATCCTTGCGACCTTCGCGTTCCTGCCCTCCGCGCGGCCGGCCGCCGCCAAGCCGCCCGTTCCCGCCGGATCCCCGGAGGCCACGCCCGCCGGTTCGCCCGCGCCGGCCCCGGCGGCCCGCCCGCCGGTGGTCCGCGTCAATTCCACCAATCAGCCCTTCGATTTCGCAAAGCCGTGGGACAAAAAGCAACCGTTTCTCCGCAGAGGGACCGGCGCGGTCATCGAGGGAGCCAAAGTGCTGGTCACCGCCGAGCTTGTCGCGGACCACACGTATATCGAACTGGAATCGGCCGATGGCGAACTCAAGTCGCCCGCGACAATCGCCGCCATCGATTACGATGCCAATCTGGCACTGCTTGTCCCGACCGAAGAGAAATTTCTTGCGGGCTCGCAAATGCTCGCGCCCGCGACGGGAGCCCGGGTCGGCACCCGCGCCGAAATCCTCCAGATCGAATCCAACGGGGATATCCTACGAACCCCGGCGACCCTCACAACCATCTCCGTGGCACCCTATCCCATGGAGTCGATCGCCCTCGTCACCTACCGCCTCACCACGGCCCTCCAAACCCGCGACAACAGCTTCGTGCTCCCCGCCATCGACGGCGACGGCCTGCTCGGACTCCTCATGCGATACGATTCCCGCACCCAGAGCGCCGACCTCGTCCCCGCCCCCGTCATTTCCAGATTCCTCGAAAACGCCGCATCGGGAGCCCGCTTCCCGCGTGCCGGCCTCGGATTCGCCCCCACTCGCGACCCCCAGTTCCGGAACTACATCGGCCTCGCCAATGGAGACGGCGGCGTTTACGTGACCATGATTCAGCCCGGCTCGGCCGCCGAATCCGCCGGTCTCCGCGAGGGCGATGTCATCCTATCCGCGGACGGACACAAGCTCGACAGCGAGGGTCTCTACGACGACGCGGCACTCGGCAAAATTTCCTTCACCCACCTCGTCTCGATGGGCGGCGGAAAGCCGATCACCCTCGAAATCCTGCGCGGCGGCGCACGGTTCCCGCTCGAACTCACCCCCGCGCCGACCGACCCGGACAAAATCGTCAGCGCCCCCTACCTCTTCGACAAAGGGCCCGGCTACTACGTGCTCGGCGGACTCGTCTTCCAGGAACTCAACCGCACCTACCTCCAGCAATGGGGCGGAAACTGGCGCAAAGCCGCACCCCAGCGTCTCGTCTTCCTCGACGCCTTCCAGGACGAAGCCCCCGGCGGACCCGGTCCGCGAAAGATTGTGTTCCTTTCTTCGGTGCTGCCCTCGCCCGACACCATCGGCTACGAGGATCTCGAGAGCCTCGTCGTCACCAAACTCAACGGCCGCCCCGTCCACAGCCTTGCCGAACTCGCCGAAGCCGCAAAGTCCCCCGTCAACGGCTTCCACAAAATCGAGATCGAGGAGGACCCCAGGGCCATCTACCTCGACGCCGCATCCGTCTCCGCCAACCAGGACCCCCTCGCCAAACACTACGGACTCCCCGCTCTCGAAAGACTTCCCTGAGTTTCTTCGCCCTGCGGGCGGAGCGCCTCTCCGAAAGTTAGGGATTCTTTGAAAAGAATGGCTTCCGACAAAGCAGGGGAATTGGCGATTGCCGAAGCAGGAGAGAACACCACAGAACCGCTTTGCAATTCGATCAGTTCCGTGATCGGTCAACGCAAAGTTGGACACGGTATAGTCGGATGACGCCGGAGACGAGGAATTGTAATTGTAAAGCAAATTGAAACACATCTGATACCAATTGCCGGATGTGAGCGCTGTGACAGTGGTCACGTCTCCGCCGCTTCTCGTAATGTTAACGGATGAGCTGAGCTGGCTGATGTGAGCAATGCTGCTCGCACCGCATGTGGTGTGGCCCAATCCGATCGCCAAGCGATCACCTGCGTTTGAACCGAAGGTATTCATTCCGTCGGTTCCATTCTCTGCGGCCCATCCGGCACCGACGAGTGCCGTTCCAGAGTTAGGATTCGTTCCCGACCCATATTTGAAATCTGGATGCGCACGGCGTCGGCCATGGTGCCCACGAAGGTCTTGATGCGAAAATTCTGCTTCAGAGCTTTGAAAAACAGCTCAATCCGCCACCGTTGCTTGTAAATGGCCGCTATTGTCGAGGCCGGCAGCTTCAGGTTGTTGGTGCGCCGGACGATTTCGCGCTGCCCAACCGCGTCCCACACCACCACCCTGCCCAAAAGGCGCATGTCGCGGCGGCTTTTCCCGCTTCCGGGCAACCGGATCATCTCATCGGCCAAGATGTTGCCCTTGGGCTCTCCGAGCACGGTTTCACATCATAGACGGCACGGTCTTTGAGGCGGCTCACGAAAAACACCCCCTGATCATCCAGGCTGTAGAGCTTGTTTTTGAAACGAAACGGTTTCGGCCCGGCCTGTCCCTGGCACCTTTTCAGCAACTGGCCGAAGACCGACTCAAAAAGCTCCCAAGGGCGGTGCGCATTGGAATAGGAAAGCGTCGAGCGCGTCGGACGCCTAGTCGAAAATTTCGCCGTAGGAGTGTCCGATGGAGAGCATGGTGGAGACGATCATCCAGCCGGTCCAAACGAGGACGCCGATATAAATGAGGCGGGGGACCCATTCGGAGAGGGACTCCAACATGGCCAGCACCCGCGCATCGAGGGTCTCCGCCGCCTGACGGCATTCTGCGGCCAGCCGGCCGGTGGCCTCGCCGACCTTGATGGCTTGGAGGATCTCCGGTGCGAGTGGCGAGGGCTGGGGCAGGGCGTCGGAGAGACCGGTCCGGGCACCGGCGGCGGCTTTGCGGGCGGCATCCCGCAGAAGACAGTCGCCCGAGGCATCTCCGGCGAAAACGAGCGCCTTGACCGGGCTTCCGCCGGCACCCACCACCATCGAAAAGACATCCGCGAAACGCGCGGCCGAGCCGGTTCGCAGCCATGCGCCCAGGACCGGAATCCGCCGGAGAACCGCGCTGGCGGCGGGCGATTTCCGGAAGGAGGAGACCGTAAGCAACCAGATCGCATACAGGCCGAACGCGATGGCATAGAGTCCGCCCAGCGTCCATGCGACCCCGCGCAGCCATTCCGCGAAGCTGCCCGCCAACACCGCCCGCGGAATCGTAAGAAGCACCGGCGCGAGGTGGGCCAGCACGACCGGGTAAAGCAGACGCGAGAGCGCTTTCGCGCGCGCGTCGGCCAGCCGGCGATGCCATCCGGCCAACCCGGCAAAGACCTCCCCGAGCCGGCCCGAAACCTCCCCGGCTTCGATAACCGCGCAGTCGGCGTCCGGAAATCCGGCTTCACGGAAGGCGGGTCCGGCCCCGCGATCGAGTGCGCCGGCGAGCACGGCGGCGGTTTTCGTGAAGGCGGGGTTCGACTCCCCGGCAAGTCCGACCGCCTTGGGGAGCGGGATGCCCGCGGCGGTGAGTCCGGCCAGCGCATGGAAGAAAGCGGACTTTTTGGCGGGGTTCAGCGGTCTGTTGTTCAACGGGGTTTGAGGGCGTTGACGCTGGTGAGGATGCCCGCGATCATCGAGTAGGCGACGATGCCGACGAACAGGGCGACAATGAGGATGATGGCGGGCTGGATGAGGGTGGTGAGGCGTTCGATTTTCTGGGTGAGGTCGCGGTCGAAGCGTTTCGCGGCGCGGGAGAGCGCGCCGGCGATGTCGCCGGTTTGTTCGCCCACGGCGAGGATATCGCAGAGGACCTGCGGAAAGAATCCGACCCGCCGGAGGGCGGAGGAAAGCGAGCTGCCCTCGCCGACCATCGCGGCCGTGCGCTCGAGGAGTCCACGCAGATAGACATTCGAGGTCGCGCCGAAGAGCAGATGCAGGCCCTGGAGGAGGGTCACGCCATTTGACACGAGGGTTGATAGCGTCTGCAGCATCTCCGCGAAGAATTTCGACCGCAGCACATCCCCGACCACTGGAATGCGCAATTGGGCCCGGTGCCACCAATTCCTCCCCTGGGCAGTCGAGACCGCGCTTTTTGTGCCGATGGCGATCGCACCCGCCGCCGCGAGCAACGCCCACCACCAGCGTCCGCAAAACCCGCTCACCGCGATCAGAATCTGGGTCATCAGCGGAAGCTTCTGGCCGGTCTTTCCGAGCAGAACCGACAACTGCGGGACAAGGAAGGTGAGAAAAATAAACATCAGCAACACCGCCGCCGCAAAGACGATCGACGGATACACCAGCGAGGAACTCACCCGCCGCGTGAGGTCGCCGATGAGCGTGAGGTGCGCGCACTGGCTGCGAAGGATTTGCGGGAGCGCGCCCGCCGCCTCGCCCGCCGCCACCATATTGCAATAGAGCGGGTCGAAGGCCCCACCCGCCTCCTTGAGCGCGCGGGAAAAGCTCACCCCGTCGCGCACCCGCTGACGCAGATCGGCGGCGACGGCCTTCACGGGGGATTCCTCGCCCCGCGACGAGATCACACGCAGGGCGCCTTCGAGTTGGAGGCCCGCTTCCAGCAGGTCGGCGAGTTCTTCGGTAAAAAAGAGGAGTTCCTGGGAGGGCAGCTTGCGGCCACGGTAGCGCGCCCCAGGAGGAGTCGCTTTCTTGCGCGCGTCGGCGGGCGCACCGGCTTCCCTTACTTCGCTCGGACGCAACCCGCGCTCGCGAAGGATGCGGTAGGCCTCGGCGCGCGAGCCGGCGGCCAACTCGCCGGAGGCCGGCGTCCCGCCGAGTTCGACAGCCCGGTAGTAGAAGGTTGGCATGGCGCGAATTTAGCGCGACTTTGGCGGCTGGCGACGATTTTTCAAGAACGGGGGCGGAGGTCGTCGAACTCCACGAGATCCCGATGGAGGGCGGCCGCCTCAAGATAACGCCGGAGGAAGTCCTCAAGCGCTGCGATGAAAACACCATCGGCGTCGTGCCCTCGCTCGGCGTCACTTTCACCGGCGAATACGAACCCGTCGCGGAGGTGAGCGCCGCGCTGGACGGACTCGAACGCGAGACCGGCCTCGATATTCCGATCCATGTCGATGCGGCGAGCGGCGGGTTTCTGGCTCCGTTTTCCGCGCCGTGCCCGGCGTGGAATTTCCGCCTCCGGCGGGTGAAAACGATCAATACCTCCGGCCATAAGTTCGGACTGGCTCCGCTGGGAGTCGGCTGGGTGGTCTGGCGCGAGGCCTGCGACCTGCCCGCGGATTTGGTCTTCAACGTTCACTACCTCGGCGGGAACATCCCCACCTTCGCCCTCAATTTCTCGCGTCCGGGCGGACAGGTCATCGCGCGATACTACAATTTCGTGCGCCTCGCCGGACGGGATACACCAAGACCCAGATGGCCTGCCATGAGGCGGCGGGGCGCTTCGCCGCAGCCATCCGGAAAATGGGGCCGTTCGAGATCCTCCACGCGGGCGAGGCGGAGCGGGGGATACCACCATTGAATGTTGAACTCAGGCCTGTTCGGCGAGGCGCTGGGCGAGGTCGGACGCGGCGAGGGCCTCGATCATTTCCGGGCAGGACATCGCCATGCCGGTCTCGGCGAGCAGCTTCGCCGCGGCGG
>Ga0114939_10001844_pt1 | contig 16424 bp, 13 predicted proteins | sample AshMeaCrysSpring_FD_87196 | JGI IMG/M metagenome (GOLD analysis project Ga0114939, IMG submission 87196) | Groundwater microbial communities from Big Spring, Nevada to study Microbial Dark Matter (Phase II) - Ash Meadows Crystal Spring | ecosystem: Environmental > Aquatic > Deep subsurface >... | reverse complement strand
GACGATCGCCGCGACGCGCTTCGTTCAGCGCGCCGGCAACTCGCGGTGCGGCCTGGCGCGGCGTGCCTGGCGAAGACCGCCGGCGATGAGCGCGGCAACGCCGAGCAACACGCAACTCCCGGGCTCGGGCACGGCGGCGGCGATGCGCGTGTTCACCGCGATGTCGTCGATCAGCGCGCGACGACCGGACGTCATCTGCGCCGATCCCTCGTCACTCCTCGCGCGGCAGGCCGCTGCGCTCGAGCGCCCGGCGGCTGCGGCTGCGCAGCGCGATCACCTCCGCGACGATGCAGAGCGCGGTGACCGCATAGGCGCTCCACACGAAGAAGGCGTACCCGCCCATGTGCAGGAAGTCGGCCAGGCTGTTCCACTGCATCGCTTTCTGCTCCGGTCTTGCGGCGCGGCCCGCTACGTCAGGCCGCCTGCACCGCGCGCTTCAGGTCGCGTACCCAGTCCGTGCGTCGCTCGCGCTCGAGGATGATCGCGCGCACGCGCACCAGCGTCGCCGCGATCGAGTACATCCAGAACGCGAGCGCCATGACGAGCATCCCCCAGAGCATCGTCGTCGCCATCGACGAGCCGCCCGGGCGCACCGAGGCGCCCTGGTGCAGCGTGTTCCACCACTGCACCGAGAAGTAGATGATCGGCACGTTGATGACGCCGACGATCGCAAGCACGGCCCCGGCGCGGTCCGCGCGACGCGGATCGTCGATGGCCGCCTGCAGCGCCATGAAGCCGATGTAGAGGAAGAGCAGGATCAGCTCCGAGGTGAGGCGCGCGTCCCACACCCAGTAGGTGCCCCAGGTGGGACGGCCCCAGAGCGACCCGGTCCAGAGTGCGATGAACGTCATGAGTGCGCCGGTGGGCGCGATCGCCTGCGCCATCATCGACGACAGCCGCGTGTTGAAGGCGAGCCCGATCGCCGCCCAGAACGCCATGACCACGTAGAGGAACATCGACATCCACGCCGCGGGCACGTGGATGAAGATGATGCGGTAGGCGTCGCCCTGCGTGGCGTCCGTCGGCGCGACGAAGAAGCCGATGTACAGGCCGATCGTCGTGAGCACTGCCGCGAGCACGAAGAACCACGGCGCCATGCGGCCCGCGAGCGGATAGAACGTGTTCGGTGCGGCGTAGTGGAAAAGGCTCATCGGGGAAGGCTGCAGCGAGGCGGGGTGGGACGGGTGCGTGCGGGGCGAGTATGGCTAGAGGCTGGCGGGCTGCCAACCCCGGGTGAAGCGCACCTCGCGGTCGCTCTTCATTCGGCGGAAATGCGGAGGCCGGTCGCGGTCGCCCACGGCGCGAAGAAGAGTGTCAGCGCGAGCACGGCCGCCAGCAGCGAGAGATGCGGCGCGGGGCTCGTGCCGGTGGCCGCGGCCTGCACCGCGCCCGCGCCGAAGATCAGCACCGGCACGTACAGCGGCAGCACGAGCAGCGCGACGAGCACGCCCCCGCCGCGCAGGCCCAGGGTGAGTGCGGCGCCGACGGCGCCGAGGAGACCGAGCACCGGCGTCCCGACCAGAAGCGACGCGGCAAGCACACCGAGCGCGTCAGCGGGCAGGTCGTATTGCAGCCCGAGCAGCGGCGCGATGAGAACGAGCGGCAGGCCGGTGGTGAGCCAGTGCGCGAGGAGCTTGCCGCCGACCAGCAGGCCGAGCGGCTGCGGCGCGAGCAGCAGTTGCTCGAGCGTCCCGTCCGCATGGTCGCTGGCGAACAGCCGGCCGAGCGCGAGCATCGAGGCGAGCAGCGCCGCGACCCACACCACGCCCGGCGCGATGTCGCGCAGCACCTGCGGCTCGGGACCGACGCCCAGCGGAAAGAGGCTCACGACGATGACGAAGAATACGAGCGTGTTGAGGACGTCGGAGCGCCGGCGCATCGCGAGCAGCAGGTCGCGACGCACGACGGCGAGGAAGGCGTCGAGGCTCCTCATCGCCGCGCGGCCGCGAGCGTGCCCGCGTGCGGGCGCTCCGCTCGTGTCGGCGCGCGATGCCGGAGCGGCACTTACGGAGCGTCCGCCGGGATTGCGAAGGGGGTCGTGGGCACCTGGAGCGCTTCCGAGCTAGACCGCCTCGGCCTCTACGCCCAGGCGCAGCGTCTCGCGCCGGCGGCACGGTACCTCGACCACCTGATGCGTTGTGAGCAGTACGATCCCGCCCGAGTCCACGTGGTTCGCGATCATGTCGGCGACGTTGGCCACCGCGCGCACGTCGAGCGCCACGAAGGGCTCGTCGAGCACCCACAGCGGGCAGCGGGCACGGAACGCAAGCCGCGACAGCGCCACGCGCCGCTTCTGGCCCTGCGAGAGCACGCGTGCCGGCAGCGTCTCGAACCCGGCGAGCCCGAGCTCGGCGAGCGCCTCGCGTGCCGTCGCATCGGTGGCGTTCCCGCCGGCGAGCCGCTCGGGCAGCACGACGTTCTCGATCGCGGTCAGGTCGTCCTTGAGGGCGTTCTGGTGGCCGAGGTAGGTGAGCTCGCCACGAAACGCTTCGCCTAGCTTCGCGATCTCGGTGCCGTTCCAGAGGATGGCGCCGGCCGCGGGTGGGAGCAGCCCGCACACGATCCTGAGCAGGCTCGTCTTGCCGCTGCCGTTGGCGCCGACGACTTCGAGCAGCGTGCCGGAATCGAGCTCGAAGCCGACGTCGCGGAACAGGCGCCGGTCGCCGCGCACGCACTCGAGCCCGGTCGCGCTCAGCATGGCCGCCCGGTAGCGCTCGGCATGGCGTGCCGGATGCGAGGCGCTCGCGGCCGGCGGAAACCCTTTCCCGTGCGGACCGCGGGCCGGCACTGCATCGCTGCGGCGGGGACGCTCAGATCGGGGAAATCGCGTTGTCTGCTAAGCGCACCCGGTCGCCGGGTCGCGCATCCGGCACCTCGCGCACGCGGATCGTGCGATCGATGCCGTCGTCGAAGCGGATCGTGATGTCGTACACCTTGCTCGTGCCTGCCTTCGCACCGACGGCGCTGCCCGCCATCGAACCGCCGACGCCGGCCGCGGTCATCGCGACCGTGCGACCGACGCCGCCGCCGATGTAGGACCCGAGCCACGAGCCGAGCACGGCGCCGCCGATGGCTCCGGCGACGCTCCCCGCGGTGCTCGACTCCTGCGTCTCGTGGATCGCAAGGATGGTGCCGGTGCCGTTCAAGGCCTGGCCGGTGCCGCCGGTGGTGGCGCAGCCGGCAATCGCCAGCGCGGCGAGCAGCGCGAGCAGCGTGCGCAGCGCGCGCGCGAGAGGGACGGGAAGGCTGAGGATCATGAGAGGCTCGTTCTTGAACGTCGAAGGGAGCAGCGTGCGGCGCGCGAGCCCGGCAAGAGCGCCGGACCATGGCGCCGAGGCAACGCCCGGCGGCCGTGGATTATAGGGCGTCGCCGCCTGCGCTCCGCGGCCGTCCGGCAGGAGTCAGTCGAAGCTGTAGCGGAAGTTGATGCCGCCGCCGGTGCGCGTGCCCGCCTCCGCGCGGAGCGAGATGTTGCGCGTCAACAGGTAGTCGAGCTTGACGACGCTGCCGGTGCCGGCGATCGCCTGCTCGTAGAGCAGATACAGCCGGTCGCTCAGCCGCTTGCCGAACGCCACGACGTTCGTCGTCAACGCGCCCGCACTCGAGGTCGTGCTCGTGCCTGCCATGGTACTGAAGCTGATGTCGTCGAGCCCGAGGGTGCGCGCGATCTGTCGCGTCAGCGGCTGGCTCCCTGACCGGGCATTCAGCGCCGCCGCGGCGACCTGCAGGGCGGCGAGGTCGGCGCGGCTGCCGAGCTCCGGGCCGCGGCCGAGCACCAGCCACGACAACGCCTCCCCCTCGGGCACCTGCGGCTCGGAGATGATGCGCACCCGCGGGTTCCGCACGCTGCCCGTCACCTCGACGCCGGCTTCGACCGCCTGGTTGCGCCGCCAGGCGGTGACCTGCAGCGCGGGGTTCTCGATCGGCCCGTCGAACGTGAGCCGGCCCTGCTCGATCCGCAGGTTCTGTCCATAGGCGCGATAGGTTCCCTGCCGCAGGAGGACGACGCCCTTCGCGGTCGGCTGGCCGGCAGCGGTGGTCCCGACGGCGAGACGGCCGCCGAGCAGCGTCTCGAGGCCGTAGCCGCTGATGCGCAGCTTCTGCCCGAAGTCGACGTCGAGGTCGAGCGAAACCGGCACGTCGAGGGCGCGCGGCCCGGCGCGCTCCTCGCCGACGATGACCACGTCATCCGGGAGCGCCGGCAGCTCGCTGCGCCCGAACTCGAAGTTGCCCTCGTCGGCGGTGAGCTTGCCGCGCAGCGTGAGCCGCTTGCCGTCGAAGGTCGCGATACCTTGGCCGCTCGCCACGAGGCGGCGATCCGGACGCGCGAGCGCGAGGAAGCGCTCCGCCCGCCAGTCGAGGTGGGCGTCGCCTTCCTTGCGGCTGCGCGGCAGGCGGCCCTGGGCAGTGAAACTGCCGCCCCCTGCGCGCACCATGAGCTCGCTCACGTCGAGGCCGAACTCGGTGAGCTGCGCGCGCAGCCGGCCGTCGCCCCAGTCGATGCCCTGCGCAGGCATCAGCAGCTGGAGCTGGTCGGCGGCGAGGTTGCCGGTGAGGAGGGGCCGGCGCACGGTGCCGCGCGCCTGCATGGATGCATTCAGCGCGCCGTTCAGGAGCACGGTGGGGCCGACGAGCGCCGCGAACGGCTTGAGCGATGGCAGCGAAGCGTCGAGCCGTGCATCCAGCGGCGAGTCGAGCGCAAGCCGCAGCCCCTCGGGCGTCATCACCGGTTCGACGCTCGCCGTGCCGTTCAGCGCGCCGATGCCGGCGCCGCGCGCGACCGCGGTCGCGGTCACCCGATCGTCGACGATCTTGGCGTCGAGTTCGAGCTGCTGCAGGCCGAGCGGGAAGGCCGGTTCGCTCAGTACGTCGAGGTCGCCGCTCTCGCGTCGCACGTTGATGCGACCGTTCAGGCGCGGGGTCGCCGCGAGCGACCAGTCACCGGCGAGCAGGAGCGTCGAGCGGAGGCTCTTCTCTGCCCCCGCGGCCTCGATGAGGAGCTTCGCCGCGAGCTGGCCGAACGCGCCGGTGCTGGTAACGCGTCCCGCGTCGTACTTGAAGTCGCGCACCTGCAGCGAGCCGCCGAGCGCCGCTGCTTCGAAAGCACCGACGACGACGCGTCCCGGCGCGACCGTGAGCGCCGCCGGGGTCTTGAGCAGCACCGGAAAGCGGCCGCGGTTCTCGAGCCGGGTGACGGTGCCGGCCCATGCGCGCTCCTTGTCGAAGCTGCCCTCGAGCCGTGCCGCGACGTCATAGTCTGCAGCCACGGCTTGAAGGTCCGCGCGATGCGCGGCGAGCGACCCCTCGACGTGTGCGCGTACGCGGTCGTTCTCGCGCCCGCATGCCACGAGTCGTTCGGCGTTCGCATCGAGCGCGAGGGGCGCGTTGCGGGCGACGCCGAGCGGTGCGGCCGGGTCGACCGTGAAGGTGGCCTTCGCTTCCAGCTTGCGCGCCGAGCCGCCGGGGAACGCGAGCGATTCGCCGCGCGCTTGCGCCTTTACCGCGGGCGCGCGTAGCGCGCCGGACAGCGTCGCAGTGCCGCTCGCGCGTCCGCCGAAACGCGCGTCGAGCTCGGCGAGGCTCTTCGCGTCGAGCGTCACCTGCAGCGCATCGCCGCTGCGGCCGAGCGCTCCCTTCGCGGTCGCGCGCGTGCCGCCCCAGGTGATCGCGACGTCCGCGTTCTCCACGCGCTCCGCGGTCACCGTCGCCGTGCCGCTGCCGGCGAGCGGCAGGTCGCGAAAGCGGCTCGCGTCGAGCTGCGCGCGCGCGGTCACGGACCACGGCTTCTCGGCGCGACCGCGTGCGTTCACCGTGCCGGTGAGCGACGCTGGGGGGAAGTCGCCGAGCGCACTCGGATCGAAGCGTTCGAGACGGACCTCGGCGTCGAAGGGCTTCGCGTTGGCGAGCGCGAGTGTGCCGCGGCCCGACGCGGTGCCGCCCCTCGCGCGCAGCGTGAAGCTCTCGGCGGTGAGCACGTCGTCGCGGCGCCGTCCGCGCAGCGCGAGCTCGATGCCGGCTTCGGAAAGATCCGCCTCGACGCGCTCGCCCTGCGCATCGATGGTGCTGTCGATGCGCCCGGAAAGCGCAGTGCGCCTGAGCGACGACTGGATGCGCGCCAGATCGATGTCCTTCACCGTGAGCGCCAGCTCGACGCGCTCGCCGTCGATGCGGGCGTTGCCGCGCGCATCCCCGCCTCCGGGGGCCGTGGCCACGAGGTCGTCGAGCGACAGGCGACCGCCGCTTTCGAGGCGGTACCGCGCGCTCGCACCTGTGATCGGCAAGCGGTCCTGGTCGATGGGCCCCGGTTCGGCGTTCTCCGCCTGCAACGCGCCCGAGAAGTCGTCGTCCGCGCCGAGCGCGGCGGTCGCATCGAGCGCGATGCGCGTGCGCGGCAAGCCTTCGCGCAACTTGGCGAGGTCCAGGCCCTCGAGCCGCGCCTTCGCACCCCCGAGCCAGCGGTCCGCGAACGGCGTGATGGTCGCCGACACGGTGGCAGCGTCGACAGGATCGGCCTTCGCCTGCGCGTCGATCGCGATCGCGGTGAGCGTACCGCCCAGCGTGCCCTGCGCCTCGATAGCGAAGGGCGGCGCGGGCCGCTTCAGCGCAAACGCGCCGCCGATCTCGAACGGCGGTGTCGCGCCGAGCGTCACGTTGCCGGTGACGCGCGCGCCGAGCACGCTGCCGGCGACGTCCGTCAGCCGATGGACGGTGCCGTCGCCCTGGTAGGCGAGCCGCACGTCCTCGAACGTGGTGACGGCATCGCCGTCGCGCACCACCACGCGCGGCACCTCGAGCTCGCGGATGTTGACGACGAAAGGCAGGGCGAGCGAGCTCGGTACCTGGCTCGGCGTTTCGGACGGGATCACCGTCACGTCGACCTCGTCCGCCGACAGCGATGCGATCTCGAGCCGTCCGAGCGCGAGCAGCGCCGGCGTCCAGTCGAGCCGGCCGTTGCGCACCTCGACGATGACGTCCGCGTCCGCGTAGCGCACGCGGTCGATCGTCGGCGTGCCCGCGAGGTCACCGTGCACGCCCTCGAACGAGATGCGCCCGCCGCTCGCAGCCGCGATCCGCTGCAAGCCCCAGTCGAGCAGCCGCTCGCTGCGCGACGCCACGAAGAGCGCCGCCGCGCCGAGCGCAATGGTCGCGATCAGGGCGAGGGCGACGCGCTTCATCACGACATCAGAACCGGAAGCCGACCGAGAAGTGCAGCCGCACGCTGCTGTCCTGGAAGCCGTACGCGACGTCCACGCGCACCGGGCCGATAGGCGTGCGCAGCCGCGCGCCGACACCGGTGCCGACGGCGGGCGAGAGGCCCGACAGCGTATCGGCGGCATTGCCTGCGTCCACGAACGTCGCGATGCCCCAGTTCTCGGTGATCCAGCGCGTGTACTCGACGCTCGCCACGGCGAGATAGCGCCCGCCGGTCGTGGCGCCGCCCTGCTTCACCCCGAGGGATTCGAAGGCGTAGCCGCGCACCGTCTCGTCGCCACCGGTCCGGAACAGGAAGATCGACGGGATGCCCGCCGTGGTGCTCGAGAGCACCGCGCCGACCTCGGCGCGCAGGGTGAGGTCGTCGCGCCCCACCGGTACGAGCAGCGTCGCCTGGCCGCGCGCACGTGCGAACGCTTCCGCCGAGAGCTGCGGCAGGCCGCCGCCCAGCTCGATCGTCGCGAGCAGCCCGCGCCGCGGCAGCAGAAAGTCGTCGGTGCGGCGGAAGATGCCGCGGTAGCCCACGAAGGTGGCGTAGTTGTGCGACGTCTGGTCGTTGACCGTGAGCCGCTCGTCGGTGTACGAGACGGCGAGGAACGACGGCCATCGGCGCTCGTAGCCCCAGCTGTGCGCGGCCGAGACCTGCCACAGCTCCGAGAGCTCGCCCTCGACGTCCTGCCGGCGCGCGCGGGCGCCGAACGAGTTCCAGGATGCGCCGGCCAGCGGCGGCGAGTCGAAGTTGGTGGAGATCGACTGCAGCTTCTGGTCGAGCCGCAGCTCGTTGCGCCAGCGCCACGCGGTGCCGAGGAGGTCGAAGTCGGAGTAGGTCGCGTTGCTGCGCACGCCGAGGTCGGTGGAGTAGCCCACGCCGAACTCGACGCGCTTCATGCGCGCCTCGATGACCGTCACCTGCACGCGCGCCGCGTCCGCCTGCGAGGGATCGGTATCGATCGTCACCTGGGCAGTGGCGAAGTATCCGGTCTCGAGCAGGCGCCGCTGCAGCAGCGCGAGCTTTTCCTCGTCGTAGTACTCGCCCGGCGTGATCGGGCTCACGCGCTCGACGATGTCCACGGGCAGTCGCGCGATGCCGCGCGTCTCGAGCTTGCCGAAGCGGAATACGGGACCGCTGTCGAGCTCCACGGTGAGGTCTGCGGTGCGCTGCTCGGGATCGACGCGCGCCTCGGAGAGCTCGATGCGCGCCGCGGCGAAGCGCCTCTCCGCAAGCAGCGCCACCGCGCGCGACTTCGCCTCCTCCCAGCTCGCGGAACGGAACTGCGCGCCGCTCTTCAACGGCCAGGCGGCGAGGATCTGCGCCAGGCGCACCTGCTTCTCTTGCTCGTCGCCCGCCACCGCGCCGGTGAGGCGGATATCGACGTTGCGCACTTTCGTCGGCGGGCCGGTCTCGACCTTGATGCGCACGACCACGGTGGCGGGCTCTTCGGCGGCCTCGATCGACGACGTCGCGCTGGCGGAGAAGTAGCCCTCGGTCTTCGCCACCGCCACCGCCTGGTCACGCGCCTCGGCGGCGAGTCGGTCGAGGAGCGGCAGCGTCATGCCGGGGAAGGTCTCCCAGCGCACGAGGTCAAGGCCGCGGGTGAGGATGCCGTCGAGCGGCTCCGGGGCCTCGACGACCACGCGGTAACGCAGGCCGCTCGGCTCTTCCGCAGCAGTGGAGAGCGTCGGCGCGGGCGCGGGGTCCGGCCCCGATGCGGCCTCCGGTGGCGAAGCGGGAGCGACATCGGGCCGCACCGGGGAGCTTGCGTCCGGCTGAACCGCAGAGTTCGCGTCTGGTTGAGCCGCAGAGGCAGGGGCGGGTGTGGCGTGCGCCGGCAAGGTCGCGACGAGCAGCACCGCAAGGCACGCGCAAGCTGCCGCGCGCGTCGCCGTTGCGCTCGCGCGTGCCGCTCGCGGGGAAGCGAAACCGACACGCACGCGGGAGAGTCCCGGTCTGCCGACCCCCGCCGCGTGCCGCACCACTCGCGCCGCGGCTACTCCGGCAGGCTCTGCAGGAGGTACATTGCGCCGAGCATCGGGCTCGGCTGGCCGAGCGATCCGAACCAGCGGCCGTAGATCGGGCCGATCTGGCCGCTGCGGTACAGGCTCGCGATCACGCGATCGACCGCCAGCCGGAAGTCGGCATCCCGGCGCATCACCAGACCGTAGGGCTCGTAAGAGTAAAGCTCGTCGGCGAGCGCGTAGGCGTTCGCCTGCTTCGAGGCGATCGCGAGCCCGATGAGGATCACGCGATCGGCGGCGAGCGCATCGACGCGACCTTCGCGCAGCAACGCCAAGCCTTCGGGATAGTCTTTGACGGGGGTGATCTGCGCGCGTGCGAGCACCGCCTGCAACCCGCGGTTGAGCGCCGCCTCGGTGCTCGTGCCCGGCAGCACCGCGACGCGCTTGCCGTCGAGGTCCTTCAGCGTGAGCAGGTTCGCGCCGGCCTTGGTCATGAAGCTGCCGCCGTCGACGAACGTGATGAGGCTGAAGTCGACGTCCTTGCGCCGGTTGATGGTCTGCGTCGTCGAGCCGCATTCGAGGTCGACCGTGCCGTCGCGCACCTTGCGTATGCGATCCTCCGCCGTGACCGGCTCCCACTTCACCGCGAGGGCCGGAATCTTGAGGTCGTTCCTGAGCCCCTCGACCACCGCCCGGCAGATGTCGATGGAATAGCCGGTCGGCTCCTTGCCCGGCGCGGCGAACGAGAACGGCACGGCGGTCTCGCGGTAGCCGAGCGTGATGTTGCCGCTGCGGGCGATCTTCGCGAGTGTCGGAGAGCCGGAGCCGGCCGGCGTAGGCGCGCCCGCAGCGGGTGTCGTTCCGCCCGCTTCGGGCGAAGCGGTTGTCGCGCAGCCCCCGATCGTGGCGACGAGGAGGAAAGCGATGGCGGCGCGAATCGCGGAGTCGAGAAAGGACATTAGGGGGAACGATCGCAAGGCGTGGAGTGGCTCGATTCTGCCAGAGCGTGCCCTCCGGCGACTTGCGCGCGCGCAACACCGCTCATCGCGGGTTTTCGTCTCGGGTTCGCCGGGGGGGCGCGCCGAGCCTCTACAATCGAGACGCAGGGGACTTGCGCGATGTCCACGTCACGCGGGGGCAAGCCCCCTCATGCACCCCGAGCTCGGGAAGACGCAGTGAGGCGCGTTTTCCGTCAGTTTTCTGCACCACGGAGCCTGATCAATGCGACTTCCCTTCGCGATCCTGCTGCTCGCAGCCGCCAGTGCCGCCTTCGGGCAGGGCCAGCGTCCGCCCGAGGCGCGGGGGCCCTGCGAGCCGCGCTGGAACCAGGTGGAGCTGCAGGCGGAAGCCGCGCGCGAGGTGCAGAACGACACCGTGTACGCGACGCTCTTCACGGAGATCACCGATCCCGACCCGGCGAAGGTGGCGAGTCAGGTGAACCGCGCCATCGGCGACGCGCTGAAGACCGCGAGCGCCTACCGTACGGTCAAGGCGCGCAGCGGCGGCAACATGACCTACCCGATCTATGACAAGGGCCAGAAGCTGACCGGCTGGCGCTCACGTGCCGAGATCCGACTCGAGTCGCAGGACTTCGAGGCCGCCGCGACGCTCATCGGCAAACTGCAGTCGGAGCTGCAGCTCGCCGGCCTGTCGTTCGGCGTGTCCCGCGAACTGCGCCGCAAGACCGAGGACGAGCTCATCCGCGACGCCGTGGCCGCCTTCAAGGCGCGCGCGGAGGTCGCCACGAGTGCGCTCGGTGGCCGCAGCTACCGCATCGAGCGTGTCGCACTCAATACCTTCGGCATGCCGGCACCGATCGTAGCGATGCGCGCACCGTCGATGGCGGACGCGGCGGTCGCCGCCGCGCCGCCGCCGCTCCAGGGCGGCACGAGCACGGTGCAGGTGCAGGCGTCGGGCACGATCGAGGTGGAGTGAAGCGAGGCGGCATGACCGCGGAGCGTGAAGCGGTGGTGCTCGTGCACGGCCTGTGGACTCATCGGGTCGTGATGGCCTACCTCGCCGCACGGCTGCGTCGCGCCGGCTTCGCGACCTATGGCCTCACGTACCGCTCGGTGCGTGCCGACCTCGTCGACAACGCCGGGGCGCTCGCGGCGCTAGTCGCCCGGCTGCCGCACGCGGTGGTGCACGTCGTCGGCCACAGCCTCGGCGGGCTGGTCGCGCTCGCCTGCCTCGCGCGCCATGCGCCGCGAGAGGTCCGGCGCGTGGTGCTGCTGACCTCGCCGGTGTCGGGATGCGAGGCGGGCCGGCGGCTCTCCGCGGCGGCGTGGGCGCGGCCGCTGCTCGGCCGCACCTGCCGCATCTGGACGGCGCCGGAGCGCCTCGTTGCCGACGGCCCGTACGAGATCGGCACCATCGCCGGCACGCGGCCGCTCGGCCTCGGCGCCATGATCCTGCGTCTGGACGGACGGCACGACGGAGTGGTGCGCGTCGAGGAGGCCCGCTATCCTCACGAGCGCGACCACATCGCGCTGCCGCTCGCGCACAGCGAGGTGCTGGTGTCGCCGCTCGCGGCGCGGCAGATCGCCGCCTTCCTGCAGTCGGGTCGTTTCCTGAAGTGAAACGGAAGTGAAGCGCCGTCGTATCGCCATCGTCGCCGTCGCCGTCGCCGCGTTCGCCGTGGCAGGCTGCAGCACGCTCTCGTACTACGGGCAGGCGGTCGGCGGTCATCTCGACCTGCTGCGGCGTTCGCAGCCCGTCGGCGACAAGCTCGCGAGCCCGAGCACGCCCGCCGAGCTGCGCGGGCGGCTCGAGCGCGCGGTGCAGGTGCGCGAGTTCGCGAGCCGCGAGCTGGCGCTGCCCGACAACGCGAGCTACCGCCGCTACGCGGACCTCGAACGCCCGTTCGTGGTGTGGAACGTCTTCGCGGCGCCGGAGCTCGAGCTGCGTGCGCGCGACTCGTGCTTCCCGATCGTCGGCTGCGTGTCGTATCGCGGGTACTACTCTCGCGAGGCCGCGGAGGCCGAGGCGGCGTCGCTTCGCGCGCAGGGCTTTGACGTGTTCGTCGGCGGCGTGCCCGCGTATTCCACGCTCGGCTGGCTGCCCGATCCGCTGCTCAACACCTTCATCCACTACCCGAGCGCCGAGCTCGCGCGGCTGCTCTTCCACGAGCTGGCGCACCAGATCGTCTACGTTCGGGACGACACGACGTTCAACGAGTCGTTCGCGGTCGCCGTGGAGGAGGAGGGCGTCGGCCGCTGGCTGGCGGAGCACGGCAGCGCCGCGGAGCGCGAGCGCTACGCTCGTTTCGAGGTCATGAAGCGCGACTTCCGCGCGCTCATCGCGCGCTATCGCGAGCGTCTCGATGCGCTCTACGCGCAGGACCTGCCGGTGGCCGAGAAGCGCGCCGAGAAGGCCCGGCTTTATGCCGAAATGAAGGCCGACTACGAGGCGCAGAAGCAGGCGTGGGGCGGGTTTGCCGGCTACGACCGCTTCTTCGCCGAACCGAACAACGCGCTGCTCGTCTCGATCGCCACCTACAACGAGCTCGTCCCCGCGTTCCGTGCGCTGCTCGCGCAGGAGGACGGCGATCTCGCGCGCTTCTACACCGCGGTGAAGGCGCTCGCGCGGCTCGACAAGCCGCAGCGCACCGCCGAGCTCGCGGCGATCCTCGCCGGTGCGCGGTACGCGGGCTCGGAGGGTGCGGAGGCGGCCCGGTAACTATCCGAGGGGATGCGGCCTGACTCGAGGCCGGGAGGTCCGCCGGACGAGTGCCCCCCATCGGTGGAGCGCGCGCTCCGGCACGGCGCCGAAGCCGAGGCCAACCTGCGCACTTCCGGGCTGCCCGTGACGCTGAGTCTCGATCGTCGTGGGGCACGTCTGGTCGCGGTGGAGCCGGCTGCATGCCCCCGGCTATCATCCTGCATGTCGCCTCGGCGCGCCCTTGACGCTGCCGGTGGGCCATCCCCCCTTTTCCTCGAGGACTCCCCCGATGACCGACAACAATCCGGAAGAGCTTCGGCTGCAGGCCGCACGTGATGGCCGCGAGCCATGGAGGCGCTGGGGTCCTTACCTCTCCGAGCGGCAGTGGGGCACGGTGCGCGAGGACTACAGCACGAACGGCGAAGCGTGGAGCTACTTCAGCCACGATCAGGCGCGTTCGCGCGCCTACCGCTGGGGCGAGGACGGCCTCGCGGGTTTCAGCGACGACCACTCCCGGCTGTGCTTCTCGCTCGCGCTGTGGAACGGGAACGACCCGATCCTCAAGGAGCGGCTCTTCGGCTTGACGAACGCCGAGGGCAACCATGGCGAGGACGTGAAGGAGTACTACTTCTACGTCGACGCGACGCCCACGCATTCCTGGAACCGGTGGCTCTACAAGTATCCGCAGAGCGCCTACCCCTACGACGAGCTCGTGCGCACGAACACACAGCGCACCCGCGAGGACATGGAGTACGAGCTGCTCGACACCGGGGTCTTCGACGACGACCGCTACTTCGACGTGCAGGTCGACTACGCCAAGGCCGGCCCGGACGACGTTCTGGTGCGCATCGAGGTGTTCAACCGCGGGCCCGAGAAGGCAGCGATCCACGTCCTGCCGACGCTCTGGTTCCGCAACGACTGGACCTGGAGCCCGGGCACACCGCGGCCGACACTCTCCGAGATCGGGGGCCGCAAGGGTGCGGCCATCATCGCCGCCGAGCATCGCGAGCTCGGCGCCATGCACCTGTACTGCGAGGGCGCGCCGGAGGTGCTGTTCACCGAGAACGAGACCAACAACGAGCGGCTGTTCGGGACGGCCAATCCGACGCCGTACGTGAAGGACGCGTTCCATCGCTACGTGGTCGCCGGCGAGCGCGACGCGGTCAACCCGTCGCGCGCCGGCACCAAGGCGTGCGCGGTCTACGAGCTCGACGTGCCGGCAAGAGGGTCGGTCGTGGTGCGTGCGCGGCTTTCCGCTACACCCCCGCAGAAACTGCCGGCGGCGTTCGCGGACTTCGACGCCGTCGTCGCTGCACGCAAGGCCGAGGCCGACCGCTTCTACGACGCGGTGCTGCCGAAGAAGATGTCCGCAGCCGAACGGCTGGTCGCCCGCCAGGCGCTCGCCGGAATGCTGTGGGGCAAGCAGCACTACTTCTTCGACGTCGACCGCTGGCTCGAGGAGCGCAAGGCGCATCCCATCGCTACGCCCGCGGCCGGCGCCGGCTCGTCGCGCAACGCGCAGTGGTACCACATGGTGAACGACGACGTCATCTCCATGCCGGACAAGTGGGAGTACCCGTGGTACGCGGCCTGGGACCTCGCGTTCCACACGGTCGCTTTGGCGCTCGTCGATGTCGACTTCGCCAAGCAGCAGCTCGAGCTCATGCTGCGCGAGGTGTACATGCACCCGAACGGGCAGATCCCCGCCTACGAATGGAACTTCGGCGACGTGAATCCGCCGGTACACGCGTTCGCCACCTTCTACGTCTACACCGAGGAGAAGCGCCGCCGCGGCGAGGGCGACGTTGACTTCTTGCAGCGCTCGTTCCAGAAGCTGCTCCTCAACTTCACCTGGTGGGTGAACCGCAAGGACCCCGCCGGGCGCAACGTCTTCGAGGGCGGCTTCCTGGGGCTCGACAATATCGGCGTGTTCGACCGCTCGAGCCCGCTCCCGACCGGCGGGCGCCTCGAGCAGGCCGACGGCACCGCATGGATGGCGCTCTTCGCGCAGAACATGCTGCAGATGGCCGTCGAGCTTTCCGCACACGACCCGAGCTACGAGTCGATGGTGATCAAGTTCGTCGAGCACTTCCTCTGGATCGCCGGTGCCATGGACCGCAACGGCGACCACCAGGACGAGATGTGGGACGAGGAGGATGGGTTCTTCTACGACCTGCTGCGTCTGCCCGACGGCACGGGCCGACGCATCCGCGTGCGATCGATGGTCGGGCTGCTGCCGCTCTGCGCCTCCACCGTGTTCGAGCCCGACTTCCTGCGCCGCTTCCCGGCGGCGACCGAACGCATGCGCCGCTTTATCGACAAGCATCCGGAGCTCTGCGACAACCTCGCTGATCCCCGCGCGGACGGGGTCGACGGCCGGAGGCTCCTCGCGATAGTGAACGAGGACAAGCTGCGCCGCGTCCTCGCGCGCATGCTCGACGAGAGCCGCTTCCTCTCCCCGTACGGCATCCGTTCCTTGTCGCGCTCGCATCTCGAGCATCCGTACCGGCTCGATATCCACGGCGAGAAGTACGAGGTGAAGTACCTGCCGGCGGAGTCGAACACCGGCATGTTCGGCGGCAACTCGAACTGGCGCGGCCCGGTGTGGTTCCCGGTGAATGCGCTGATCGTGCGCGCGCTCGTCAACCTGTACCGCTACTACGGGGACGGCTTCAAGGTCGAGTGCCCGACCGGCTCCGGCGTGCAGATGACGCTCTACGAAGTCGCGCGTGAGATCTCGCGGCGTCTTGCCGCGACTTTCCTGCCGGACGCGAAAGGTCGGCGACCGGTTTACGGCGGCGCGACCCGGTTCCAGGCCGACCCGCACTGGAAGGACCTCGTGCTCTTCTACGAGTACTTCCACGGCGACAACGGCGCGGGCCTCGGCGCGAGCCACCAGACGGGGTGGACCGGGCTCGTGGCCCCGCTCATGAGCTACTTCGCCGAAGTGTCGGCGGCAGCGGCGCTCGCGACGGGCGGACGGAAGGTCGAAGAAGCGGCGTAAGGTCGGGCTTCTATCTGCACAACGGGGCCGTCTACGGTGGCGTCAAGGTGCGGAGCTCGCTCACTGTCGCTGCCCGAAGAGGCTGCGGCTACGTCTGCGTCGCCGGCTGGACGGGTCTCGATGTCGATGCCGCGCTGACCCAGACACCCCCTCGGGACTGCTCGATCATCCGGACGGCCGTCACCGTCAGGCGCCGGTCCCGGGTGACGGCCCAGAGAGCGGCATGCGTGTCCAACAGAACGGCCGCGGACCTCGCGCTCTCCTCAGGCGATCAGCTACCGATACTAGAGTTCATGCGCCCCGGGGCTCACGGTCGTCGCGACCACATCGACCGCTTCCGACTCTACATGGACACACTGCGGGCGCGGATCGGGCCGAGCACCGGCCTCGGTTTTCGGTCTGTGCTCGGCTTGCTGCTTGCAGACAAGCTGCACGCATGGCGAAGGACGGCATGATGTGCCGCGAGTGGTCCGTGTTGCTTCGGGCGGCGGAAGCCAGGTGGTCCGACTTCCTCGACATCCTCACGGCGCGTTCGCCCGAAGATGGGCGCGTTCGAGCGCTGATCGATGCGACGCCGAGGGCCGGGTCGCCT
>Ga0114939_10001843_pt1 | contig 16430 bp, 14 predicted proteins | sample AshMeaCrysSpring_FD_87196 | JGI IMG/M metagenome (GOLD analysis project Ga0114939, IMG submission 87196) | Groundwater microbial communities from Big Spring, Nevada to study Microbial Dark Matter (Phase II) - Ash Meadows Crystal Spring | ecosystem: Environmental > Aquatic > Deep subsurface >... | reverse complement strand
GTTTTTACTGAAAATGAATATTTATCCTTTACGTAAGTCCTAAATTCATAATTACTGATTTTACAATTACTGATTTATACTTCAGAATTTATCATCATTTTTCTTATTCTTAAAAAGAACATACCACTAGCCGTTAAGAATATGCCAAATATGATGTATTTCCAACTCAGACTTTTACCTCCTTCTCTGACTAAAATGACTTCTAAGATGAGGGAAGGTAATAGTAAACCAGTGAATAGTAGTATCCAATAAAATTGGATTTTTCTTTTTGCGATGACTGTCAATAGTGCTAGACAAAATCCGAGAGGAATAAAAGTAATAGTATAATAAAAAAGTTTTTGTTCTGTTGATATAAAATCTAGAAGATTCAATAAATAAAAACGTTCCGCTTTATCTACGTAAACTTTAAGTAATGGTTCAGAATATGTAATCACTAAATGGTGAGTATTTGTATTAGCAAAAATACTAGGCACATTTAATTTCAATTCAGAACCATTTTCTCCTGTCATTGGTGTTCGCAGTCTTAGGTGGAGACTTGAGCCATCTTGGGCTAAGGTTAAATTACGATGACCTGTGCCTCCAGACAATGAAATAATTCTTGCTGGACCTAATTGTTGAGTGTTGGCAGTTGAGATTATAGTGCTAAGGGTTAATTCTGATGTATTGCTTATTCTTTGATTAATGTAACTGGCTTTTTTTTCTGTTTGTAACCAGTTATTAGTGTTAATCAAAATACCTTTTTTTGGGTTTATTTCCTGTGGGCTACCTTGCCAAACTAAATTTGATGTTTTACCTGTTTTGTCAGGATAACTTCCCTCTCCAATAAAATCATACCGGGCAACGGTTGAATTTCCGGGTTTTTCAAAAAACTGTTTATCATTAAATATTTTACTTATTTCTTGTTGAGGGATGGCTTTATCAAGTAGATTTAAATTAGCTATATAACCATTCCAGCCTCTATCTTTACTTGTTTCATTTCCGACTATCAAGGGATAATCATTTTCCCAGTTACTAAAATTTAATCCTTCCTTCCAAGGTGAATATATTAGAAATATAGCTAGTATATAAAAAGAAAATAAAATAGCGATCGCCTTCGGAGAATGACGATTATTTTCTATTTTGGCTAAAGCCGAAGTCAGAATAGGAGAATTCCATAAAGAAAAACTAATTGACCCCAGAATACCACCAATAGTATTGTTCATAATATCAGCAGGTGTTGGAGTCCTAGAAGGAATAAAAATTTGCAAGACTTCCACTGTGCTTGATAAAGCAGCACTAAGTAAAGTGATAATTAATATTTTCCAAAATATTTGAATTTTATCTTTATGTTTGTTTTGAATTTTATTTTTCTCTAGAAAACTTGCGAGACCAAAACCAAAAGGCATAAATAATAAAAGATTATTAATTTGGTCTTTAAAAAAGCTTACATTATTAAAGTTGCTTAAAATTTGTGAAGGAGAGGAAATTTTGTGAAAATTAAAATCAAAGGGATGAAGAGTCGCAATTAAGACAACACAAATACTGCCAATAATTATAATCAAATCAAACAAAATTAATACTTTTTTTGAAGCATATATTTTGGAATTCATTGATTTTTTCATAAAAACCTCATCAAATCCTGTCTTTTAAGAATAATGTGTAAATCTAGTTTGTTGCTAGACATACACCCTGTGCCTACAATAGCTAATCCAAAATTTACGGAATAATTCCTATAGATACCGCCTTATTTGAAAAAATTTTTCTATTTACTAGTATTGTTGAAAAGTCAATGGTTTTGCAAGCTGAAAAATCAATTATTCATAAATATTATGTGAAGTTTATTCATAATTCATGCAAAATTTTCTGAAAAATACCTTTGTCCTTTAGCCGAATTATATTGGCGCGGGCTATGGAGGTTCATTTTTATGTCAGGCACAACTCAAGACTTTGATTAAAGATAACTTGGAAAACTACTGGTTTTTCCCATCATCTTTGTCGGACCTGATAATTAAAAATTTAAATGTATACTTCAATACAAATATACATTTGTATTATATAAACGTTAAAAAAATTTTTATGTAGTAAAAACAGGCTTTCCTACCTGTTCCGCAGATACCAGAAAAAGAAGGTGTGACAGACCAGTAATCCATTGTATCTGAATCATTTCTGTCAGTGGTCACTTATGTAACTGACCACTGAATACTAACCACTTAAGTGTTTTATCGGTTAACTTAATCATTAGGGTTACAATCGTTCAGAACTTGGGAGTCAAATGTATAAATATATATACTAGTGTAGTCTGTAATTAAGTTGAGATGATTTCTGGGATTGCTTCGTTTTAGGAACTTGGGTTGGTCCTCACTACATCACAAATAATTGTATTGTGGCTAGCTCTTGGTTATGAGAATATTTTGTTGCCGGAAAGTGGGTAAAAGTGTCATAAAAAAAGGTGAGGTATCTTTTACTGATGTTGATGCTTGCGCCCCTGGTGAACCCCAGGATTAAAAAATCACAAATGACTGAACTAAAACTCCGCTTACAAGAAGGAAATGCCGAAAATACGGTTACGGTGCATCAAGATGTTTTTACCATCGGCCGTCTACCTGAATGCGATTTATATTTGCCTTTTGGCGGAGTTTCTCGTTACCATGCCCGCGTGTTAAAGACAGCCTCTGGTTGGACAATTCAGGACTTAGGCAGTAAAAATGGGACTCAATTAAATGACAGGTTAGTAATAACGCCACAAATTTTAACCCACGGGGACATTATTTGGCTGGGAGATGTAAGCATGATGGTGCTTATAGCTTCGCCCTTCGCTTCACCACAAAAAAATAAGCCTACTCAAACACCTGAACAAAGAACAATTCTTCGCAGCGTTCAACAGTTACAAGAAAAATGGATATCGGCATCGGTAGAAGGTCAGGAGGGGGATGATAATAAGGATAAAACTATTGCCCGTTTAAAGGATTTGGTAGATATTGCGAAAAATCTTTGTGCGGCGGCGTCAATAGAAGAAATTTTTTCCCAGGTACAACAAGTTGTTTTTCGCTACCTTGATAGTATTGACCGTTTGGCTCTTTTAATTGATGTTAACGGCAGCGAAAAATTAGAATTAGTTAACGCAGCGGCAAGAAATAGTTCCAACCATCCAAATCTTTCTGCTGGAGATGATTGGATTAGCCGAAGTATTTGTCAAAAGGTGTTTACGGAAAAAGTCGCCATTCAAACTGCTGATACCCAAAAAGACGAACGCTTTGCTGGGGAACATAGCATTTTAGTTAAAGGTATTCGTAGCGCTATGGCGGTACCTCTATGGGATGAAAGTAAAGTAGTGGGTGTTCTCTATGCTGATGCCCATCTTTCTTCTTATCATTGGACGGAAGAGGGAGAAGAGGAGTTAAGTTTCTTTTCGGTTTTAGGTAATATTGTTGCTTCAAGCGTTCAACGTTGGTTATTGGCTGAGAAGTTAAAAAATCAAGAGATTATTCGTCAACGCTTGGAAAGGTACCATTCTCCTGCTGTTGTACAACAGTTAATTGATTTGGGTGCCTTGCCCAATGGACGTTTACCGACTAAAGAAACTGAAATAAGTATTTTATTTGCCGATGTTGTTGGATTTACTGCCATGTCAGAAAGGTATAAACCAACCCAAATAGCGGATATGTTGAATAAGTTATTTGAGGAAATGTTGCAAGAGGTATTTGCCTATGGTGGTACTTTAGATAAGTATATTGGCGACTGTATTATGGCATTTTTTGGTGCCCCTGAACCTCAAGCTGACCATGCCGATAGAGCCGTAGAAGTCGCGATGGGCATGTTGATGCGTTTAGAGCAATTAAATGCAAATCGTTTTTGGCAAGAAGCATTACAATTAAGAATAGCTATCAATAGTGGAAGAGCTGTGGTTGGGGATGTGGGAAGCTCTCAAAGAGTTGAGTATACGGCTTTAGGGGGAACTATTAATTTAGCTTCTCGTTTAGAAACTATTTGTCCGCCCAGTGAATGTGTCGTTAGTGAAGCAACTTATCAGATCTTAAGAAATCCATCTTATTTTCACGAAATGGGGTTATATCGGTTTAAAGGCATTAATCGATTAGTTAAGGTTTATCAAACTAAAATGCGACGCTAGAGAATTTGGAATGAGTCAATTTGGAATGAGTCAATTTGGAATTTCAAATTTGTCGATATTTTGGCAATTTTCTGTGAATATGGTTGAATTTTGGAAAAAGCGAGTTGATTGTGGCAGATTGTTGTTTATACAGCTTAAAATTTTAATGGTAGTAGAATAGGGATTGCGGATAAAAAAGTGAATGCCGCAGCAAAAATCATAACAGGAGGTTTGGGTTATGGCGATAGCTACCATTAATCCCGCCACTGGGCAAACCCTTAAAATTTTTGAGCCGCACAGTGATAGCGAAGTGGCGGCAAAGTTGGACTTAGCGCAAGAGGCCTTTGAAAAGTATCGAAACACAAATAAGAGCGATCGCTCTATTTGGATGCAGGCAGCGGCTGATGTGCTGGAGCAAAATAAGGCGGATTTTGCTAAAATCATGACTCTGGAAATGGGTAAGCCTTATAAAGCTGCCATCGCTGAAGTCGAAAAATGCGCTCTTGTTTGTCGCTATTACGCGGAAAATGCAGCCCATTTTTTAGCTGATGTCCCAGTAAAAACTGATGCAAGTCATAGTTACATCAAATATCAGCCCCTGGGAATAATTTTGGCTGTCATGCCCTGGAATTTTCCTTTTTGGCAAGTCTTTCGTTTTATCGCCCCAGCATTAATGGCTGGCAATGTCGGTTTACTCAAACATGCTTCCAATGTACCCCAATGCGCTCTAGCCATTGAGGAGATTATTGACAAAGCAGGTTTTCCCAAGGGAGTTTTTCAAACACTACTAATACCAGTAACCAAAGTCCCTGGTTTGATGGAAGACAACCGAGTCAAAGCTGCAACTCTAACAGGTAGTGAACCTGCTGGTGCTTCTTTAGCTGCCATAGCGGGCAAGAAAATTAAAAAGACAGTCTTGGAATTAGGTGGCAGTGACCCATTTATAGTTTTAGAAAGTGCTGACATTGAAGTTGCTGCTAATGTTGCTGTTGCATCTCGAATGTTAAACAATGGGCAATCTTGTATTGCTGCTAAACGTTTTATTGTCGCCGAAACAATCGCAGATAAATTTGAAAAACTGTTATTGGAGAAATTCCAAGCTTTAAAAATTGGCGACCCAATGTTAGAAGATACTGATGTCGGGCCCCTAGCGACCGCCTCCATTCTTCAAGAAATACACCAACAGGTGGAAGCTAGCGCAGCCAATGGGGCAAAAATTCTTATCGGTGGTCAAAAATTATCTGAATTTCCAGGTAATTACTACGCTCCAACAATCCTCACTGATATCCCCTTAGATAGCACCACGGCACAGGAAGAATTTTTTGGTCCTGTAGCGATGCTATTTAAAGTTAAAGATATTCAAGAAGCTATCACTTTAGCAAACGCTACCCCCTTTGGGTTAGGTGCTAGTGCTTGGACTAATAATTCTCAAGAACAAGAAAAGCTGATTTCAGAAATCGAAGCAGGTTCAGTATTTATTAATGGCATGGTTAAATCTGACCCACGTATTCCTTTTGGAGGCATTAAGCGTTCTGGTTATGGCCGGGAACTCAGTATCCAAGGCATACATGAGTTCGTCAATGTTAAAACAGTGTGGGTGAAGTAATTGTAAATTTGAGATTTTGGATTTTTGGTTGGTTTGAATTTGGGATTTATTTATCAACCAAAATCACTAATTCCGCCCAATCCTTAATCCAAAGCTTGTATTAAGCAAAGTGAATGTATCTCAAATTTCAAATTTCAAATCTCAAATTGAGTAAGGCAAGTAATCATGAATACAGCAGAACTACTGGTTAAGTGCTTGGAAAACGAAGGAGTGGAGTATATTTTTGGACTCCCTGGAGAAGAAAACCTTCATATTTTAGAAGCCCTTAAACATTCTTCCATCAAATTTATTACTACCCGCCACGAACAGGGGGCTGCATTTATGGCGGATGTATATGGGCGTCTCACGGGCAAAGCCGGGGTGTGTCTATCGACATTGGGGCCTGGTGCAACTAATTTAATGACAGGGGTCGCTGATGCTAATTTAGATGGTGCGCCTTTGGTCGCCATTACAGGACAAGTGGGCACCGATAGAATGCATATCGAATCTCACCAATATTTAGATTTGGTAGCAATGTTTGCTCCTGTAACTAAGTGGAGCAAACAAATTGTTCGCCCTAGTATTACCCCGGAATTGGTAAGAAAAGCATTTAAAAAAGCACAGACAGAAAAACCTGGTGCTGTTCATATTGATTTGCCAGAAAATATAGCCGCAATGCCTGTGGAAGGTAAGCCGTTACATAAAGATGATAGAAAAAAAAGTTATGCATCTTTTGCTTGTATTCGGTCTGCAGCTGCTGCCATATCCCAGGCTAATAATCCCATTATCTTAGTTGGTAATGGAGCAATTCGCGACCAAGCTAGCGATGCTGTGACTCAATTTGCTACCCAGTTAAATATTCCTGTGGCCAACACGTTTATGGGTAAGGGTGTTATTCCCTATACCCACCCTTTAGCTTTGTGGGCAGTAGGTTTACAACAGCGAGATTTTATTAACTGTGGCTTTGATAATACTGATTTGGTAATTGCTATAGGCTATGACTTAATTGAGTTTTCTCCGAAGAAGTGGAACCCTGATAGCAAAATTCCCATTATTCATATTGGGACAACAGCAGCGGAAATAGATAGCAGCTATATTCCTAAAGTGGAAGTTGTTGGAGATATTTCTGATTCTTTAACTGAAATATTAAAAGTCGCTGATAGGCAGAGAAAAGCCACCCCCTATGCTGTATCCCTAAGAGGAAATATCCGCGAAAATTACGAACAGTATGCCCATGATGAGGGTTTTCCTATTAAACCACAAAAAATAATTTATGACCTACGGGAAGTAATGGCCGCTGATGATATTGTCATATCAGATGTGGGTGCCCATAAAATGTGGATTGCCCGTCATTACCATTGCCATAGTCCCAATACTTGTATTATTTCCAATGGATTTGCGGCAATGGGTATAGCCATCCCCGGCGCTTTAGCTGCGAAACTTGTATACCCTGACCGTAAAGTTATCGCTGTAACTGGTGATGGCGGTTTTATGATGAATTGCCAAGAATTAGAAACTGCCTTACGTGTGGGCACACCTTTTGTCACCCTTATTTTTAATGATGGTGGCTATGGTTTAATTGAGTGGAAGCAGGAAAATCAGTTTGGTAAGGGTAGTTCTTCTTTTGTTCATTTTGGAAATCCTGATTTTGTCAAATTTGCTGATAGTATGGGATTAAAAGGCTATCGAGTAAGTTCTGGAGATGATTTAATTCCAACAATTAAAGAAGCTTTGGAACAAAATGTACCCACTGTAATTGACTGCCCTGTTGATTATCGGGAAAATACCAAATTTACGAAGAGTTCTGGTGAATTAAATTGCACTGTGTAAAATAAACATTTTGGGCGCTGGACAATTACGGAAATGAGAAAGGTAAATCTAGGCTAATTGAACTAATTGCAGGCGCCCCAAAAAAACTGTTGAAAAAAATATACCAAAAACTATTTCGACTCAAGTATCTGACAACAAAATTTTAGGTATTATAAAACTTCGCTAAAAATATACTCTAATATAGTCAAGTACTATCAAAATCTAGCTTCACATGAAATTAGAAGACTACGAAAAACAGAAAAAATAATTGAAACCTTACAGAGTAAAACAGAGTAAAGTTTTATTAATTTAAAAACAAGTATACATAAATTAGGAATAGCCGCAAAACAACGAATTTCTGTCATTAGTCGCGCAGTCCTGAGTGAAGATAAGGAACTGAAGATAAGAATCTTCCGATATGCTTGAGTTAACTAGTTTTTACTGAAAATGACTATTTATCCTTTGCGTAAGTCCTATAAGAAAATAATATTTAACAACTAGTATTACGGATTACAGTTATCAAAACTTTGTTTCTTCTACATCATAACTTTAAGTTTTTAGTATAAAAAAAACAATACTATGTATTTATTAAGTTATACAATTTAAATGTGATGTTATAAAATATACTAGCACCTAAGATAAACATAGAACTTACGCAAGCTCTACGAAATCTTGGTGCTCTTGGCTCCTAGGAACGCGGCTAAGTGCCGAGAGGCGGTTACAGAAATCAAGCTTTCTGAGAATTTTTGCGTAAGTCATGAAACATATAAACTATAAGTAAAGATATGCGTTGGTCTTTAGCAGCCCCATTTATAAATGAGCAATCTCGTCCAGAAGAAAAACAATGGTTAATACCTTATATTCCTGGAGATAGACATAAGTTTGATGTAGTAGCACGAAAACAACCGCTAGGTAGTTGGCATCAGAAAAACTCAAAAGTGACAGGATTAAAAGACTGGCAATTATATTGGGAGCAAGGAACAAAAGCCCTCAAAATAAAAGAAGGAGGAGTTATTACACTTTTTCCTCAGTTACCAGCAGTAGTTGGTCTGCAACAGCGCCTTTCAGGTAAGCGAGTTCCCACAGTGGCTTGGCAATTCTGTGTAGGTAGTTGTTATGGAGGAGTTAAGCATTCGATATCAAAATTTAGTATGAAAGATATCAATCGCTTTGTAGTTCCAACTAGGCGAGAATTAATACTTCTTCATCAATGGCTTGATGTTCCAAAGGAGCATTTTAAATTTGTTCCCTATCAAGTCCCAGAGATACCTGTTATCTATGAAGAAGAACAAGAAAAACCTTTTATTACTGCCATTGGTTCGGCATTTAGAGACTATCCAACATTATTTGAAGTGGTAGAAAAATTAAATATTCCGACAATTCTTGGTTCTAGCGCCAGGGCTTTAGAAGGATTAACTCTTCCAAAAAATGTTGAAGCTCCCTTAAATATAGGTAAAGCTGATTGTTTACGCTTTGCTCAACAAGCAAGACTTAATATTATTCCATTATTGGTTAAACCACAAGTAACCGCCGCTGGTGTTGTAACTGTTGTTGAAGCAATGCGAATGGGACGTGTTGTTATTGCGACCCATGAATATGGAATGGATGATTATATTAAACATGGAGAAACAGGTTTTTTAGTCAAGCCTGGTTCTGTGAAAGATTTATTGGAAACTGTGGAAATGTTGTGGAATGACAAAGAATTACGCGATCGCATTGGCAAAAATGCAAGGCGTTATGCTGTCGAACATTTCTCTGATGAAGCTGCCGGTAGGTCTTTAGCTCAAATTTTAGATGAAGTTGCGGATGAATTTGGTATGTATTAGTTAACAATTTCAGTAATTACTTAAAAACCACGTTTTGTTAAACCTGGTTTTTAAATAATTATTGGACATCTCGGTAAAATAACTAAGTTTATTTGTGGAGATGTCTTGGGAGGTTACTTAATTTTTTTTCACAGTGGTGCGGGGCGATAGCAGCATTATAATTCTACGACCATCCCTTTTAGGTGCTTGAGAAACTTCTGCTACTTGCTGTAAGTCTTTGGACATACGCACTAGAAGAGCTTCTCCTAAATCTGCGTGTTGCGTTTCTCGTCCAGAAAGATTGATAATCACTTTGACTCTATCTTTATTGTTTAAACAACGTGTAGCTTGAGAAACGCGCACCTGATAGTCATGTTCGGCTATACTGTAGCGCATCTTTAGTTCCTTGACGACTGTGGGTCTTGCTTTTGTAGCATTTTTCGCTTGTTGATATTTCCATTTTTGATAGTCAAGTAAGCGATAAACAGGTGGGTTTGCATTTTCTCCCACTAATACTAAGTCCAATTCTTTTTCGTCAGCTTTTTCTTTTGCTTCAGAGTAGGACATCATACCTAATTGAGAACCGTCGCTATCAATTAAGCGAACGACTTTCTGACCTCTGTTATCCATAGGCGTGTATAATTTACCTGAAATTTTCAACTAATGTACTGTTTAACAAGCTTTAGACAATAGGGCATCAAATTTTCATAGCCAAAATAACCAAACATTTCTGCTTTGGAATTAATTATTTGGACTACTTCCATTAAATGACTACAAGTTCATAAGCTGCTTTTCCAAACTCTCTGGTGCTTATAGCAATAAATTTTACTGATACATATCATCAGCACTTTTACCAATTTGCTACTAATAATATTGTGTTTATTGCTACATTTTCTTCACCACTAACTAAAGAGAGATTTTCTAAGACGATTATAATTTAGCTTTTGGGAAATGGAGGTAAATATATTAAAGATTCAGGAAAATTAGTTGTCTTTTTATGATGATTTGGGGATGGAGGCAATACATGCAGCTGCCATTACAAAGGCTAAAGCTGCTCCGATGGCACCCCCTAAAGGCGTGATTTCTCCCAGACTAGGGAAAACAATGGGAAATAATGCCATAGCCAAAGAAAAACCACCAAAATAAATACCAATAACTAAACCAGACCACCGTGAAGATACTGATGATAAAGCAAAAGGTATAACTCCATTAAGAATTAAACTGTAAGCAGCGACGGCTAAAATTAAGGTTCCGATATTAATTCCTACGTAGACGATGAGGAACATAGCTGGGATTATGGCAACAATTCCACCAATCATCGCTTTTGCATTACCTATTTTGACTGCAAAAATACCTGCTGGGATAGCAGCGATCGCCATTACTAAACCAATCCACAACATTAATATATCTGTACTTTCCCCTCTAAACTGGGCTTGTAATGTTTTGCTGAAAATTTCAGTTACCAAACGCGAACCCCAAGCTATACCACAACCAGTAGCAAAAATAAAAGCCAAACTCTGAATTGGAATAGTTGTATTTTCTGCTTCTAAGGGGATTTCTAAATCTGGTCTTGGGGGCGGACTTACATAACGTAAAACACCACAAGCACCTAATAGTACTAAAGAACCAAGTGTAAAGGCAAATATTGGACTAAAACCGAGAATGAATTTACTAGCAACTGGCTTAAAAGCAGCAACGATACCACCAGTTAAAGTTAATAAACTAACTGCTAGAGGTAATTCTGGTACTTGTGCATATCTACCTAATAAGGCAATTGCTGGACTACGAAATATAGTCATAGCAAAAGACCAAGCAACTAACAGAATGGGTAAAAATGAGCGAGAGACTACAGAAGGTTGAAAAAATGTAACGATAGATGGGATAGCAATAAATAAAGCCGAAGAGGCGATCGCTCCCGCAGTAATAAAAGGAAACCTTGTTCCTAACCAACGTTGTTTTCTATCAGACAACCCGCCAAATAAAGGTTCCATTACTATCGCTAGAGTATTTTCTAGGATAATTAAGTTTACGGCTAGTTCCTTAGAAAAACCAAAATCACCTAGTAATTTTGGTAAATATGAATTATAAATTAGCCATGTTAAAGAAATCGTGCCTTGCACAAGGGCTAGGGCTATAACTTGTAACCATAGAATCCTTGGCGAAGATACGGGAACTATATCTTGCGTCATATTATCCTTGAATCAAAAACGCCATTAGTTATATATCATTAGTAAATCAAGGTATTGTGCAAGAAATAAATAAGAAAACATAAATAAATATATTAAGAGCAGTTACGGAGGTTTCGCCTGCTGAGGCGAAGTTTGCGGGAATTATATTCGCCCCAAATTTTTCAAATATCCTCTAAAAACAAAAACCAGGCTTTTGACAAAACCTGGTTTCCAAAAATTTAAATTAACTTAATAACTGGGTACAGAGGGATCGATTTCCTTACTCCAAGCTAAGATGCCGCCAGTCAGATTAGTACCTTCAATACCAGCATCTTTTAAAATACCTAAAGCCTTCGCCGAACGTATTCCAGATTTACAATGGGCTATTAGACGATGACCGTTGAGCATTTCCTTCACTTTAGCTACACCATCACCATTTTCAATATCTGGTAATGGGACTAAAATAGAACCAGGTATTTGAGCTATTTCATACTCATGGGGATTGCGGACATCCAATAAAAGAAAATCCGATTTACCACTATCTAGCAGTTGTTTTAATTCATGTACAGTCATCTCAGATATTGCCATCTGTTGTTTAGACTCCTCTTCTTGTGCTTGAGGGATACCACAGAATTGTTCGTAATCTATAAGTTTTTCAATGACCGGGCGTACTGGGTTGGGACGTAATTTTAACTCTCTAAATTTCATATTTAGAGCGTCATATAGCATTAATCGTCCATTTAAGGTGGTACCTTTTCCAAGAACAATTTTGACAGTTTCTGTTGCTTGAATGACACCAATAATTCCAGGCAATATGCCTAAAACACCACCTTCTGCACAGGATGGTACCATTCCTGGTGGGGGTGGTTCGGGATATAGGTCGCGGTAGTTGGGGCCACCTTCATAATTAAATACTGTTGCTTGTCCTTCAAAGCGGAAAATAGAACCATAGACATTTGGTTTGCCCAACAATACACAGGCGTCATTTACTAAATAACGAGTTGGGAAGTTATCGGTCCCATCTACTACAACATCATAAGGCTTTATGATATCCAGGGCATTTTCCGAACTCAGACGGGTTTCGTATAAATCAACCTGACAATAGGGATTAATTTCTAAAATTCTGTTTTTAGCAGATTCTATTTTGGGTTTACCAATCCAGGAAGTACTGTGAATTACTTGGCGTTGAAGGTTTGAAGTATCAACAACATCGAAATCGACAATTCCGATGCGTCCAATACCCGCTGCCGCAAGATACAACAATAGAGGTGAACCTAGCCCACCTGTACCAATACACAATACACTGGCAGCTTTGAGACGCTTTTGCCCTTCCACACCGACTTCCGGCAAAATCAGGTGGCGGGAATAACGTTCATAATCATCTTTACTTAGCTGGACTTCATCCAGACTGGGATTAAGCATAGCAATTGGATGTGGAAGCGCGGACTTTCTATCGTAGCGAAAAATGTACCTTTTGTATCAACTTATATAAAGTAGACTTGTTTGTAATTAATTTATGATCTCAATGGCTTCTTCTTGGAATTGTTGACTATCGTCAAGAATCCAGCTAGCACAATCAAAGGTCTGACCGTTATATAAAGAAATAATTATATATGAATAGGAATGCCAAGCATACAGTCGGTCGAATTCAGAAGGTTTTGCTGGATAGTCTGGGTGGGAGTGGAAAATTCCTATAACAGATAAATTATTTGCTCTTGCTAGCTTTTGCGCTGATAGCATATCTTGAGGAGCAATGCTATACCTACGACGCTTGCTGTATTCTATATTTTCTTCCTTGAAGTCCTGTGCTATTTGCCTACTCCAGGCGTTAGCTGTTTTAATTATTGTTACAACTTCTTTACTATGGTCTTTAATAAAACCCAGTAAAATACCGCAACACTCTTCAGGATAGGTATTTTCTCCGTGGTCATAGATTTTCTGTCGCTGCTCTAGGGTTAGGTATATCATAATTCCTATTATTACGCAAAGGCGGCGAAGTTATAGACATGACAAAATAGTCTTGTCCGCCAACTTCCCGGAGAATACACAAAATAATTTCGTTTATTCTTTGTGCCTTTGGTATGACAGCGCTCAATCAACGTCTTAAACTAACCGTAAAGGTTATGTTTTAGGTATGGGAAGTACTATCAAGGATATCAAAAACTTCCTTGTCAGGTACTCTACATTTTTTCCTTGGGGGATTCGCTAGTTAGGAAAACCTCCGCCTCACTTATAAATGATATTTACTATATTTATATTTTTGCACAAGAATCAAAAAAACGGATAAATTAGCTAAAAAATTTCAGTGATTAAAAGCCTTATATACCGACACGAGGAAGGATTTTATAGTGTGGGTTTAGGGAAAAATAGCTAAAAATTAGGACTAAATTTATCAATCAAGTTTTCTAATAATTCTTTCACTTCTACAAGCTTGCTCACCAAAGTATCATAACTAGAGCCAGCCAGCATTTCTAGGTCATAGCAAAGTAGTAGATAGTATTCCACTTCTATAACTGAATCTCTGGCTATTTCTAGTAATTCGATTTGGACTTCTCTGTCATCTCTATCATCTCTATCACAACCTTGAGCAATTTTGATAGGAATCGAAGAACAAGCTAAGCGGATTTGTTGAGTTAAACCCAATAATTCATCTTCAGGAAAGCTTTGGGTAATTTGATAAACTGCTACTGTTAAATCATGGGCTTTTTCCCATGCTTTATTTTGTCTAAAGTCAGTCATGTCAATTTTTGGTTTAGATTTTTGACTTTGGGTTGATTGAAAATTGTCAGAATTTACAGAATTGACTAAAATTCATTGACATTTTACGCTAATATAATTCCCAAATATCATCGTGAATTTACTGGTTTTTATTTTTCGACCAGAAATTTATATCTATTTGATTAGGAATAGCAATCAGAGAAAGGGGATTAGTATTCTCCTGCTTAGCTCACATCTTGCACCTTTACGTAAAAAAACTTAGAACAATAAAAATACAAATACAAATATTACACCAATAAAATTATTTTTTTAGTCCTCTTTTAGAGGACTTTAGGTATTAGACAGGGACTTCCAGTCCCTGGTGGGGCAGAACGAAGTCAATAAATCAGTATGATACGCCCGTTTCTTTTATTTAGAGATTATAGCAGGTGGAAGATGTGAGTTAGGGCAAGCTTTGGGAAAACAATTTGCTTGCTTAACGGAAATATTTTTTGGGCAATCACTTATAATTAGTGACTTGTAATTCATAATTATCCCAAAATATTTTTATGAAAAAACTTGTTGTTGCCACAGGCAATCCAGGTAAGTTAAAAGAAATGCAAGCTTACTTGGCTGCTTTGGATTGGGAATTAACTCTAAAACCAGAAGAATTAGATATTGAAGAAACTGGGGATACTTTTGCAGCTAACGCCTGCCTTAAAGCTTCTTATGTTGCTAAAGCTACGCAAAACTGGGCAATAGCAGATGACTCTGGATTACAAATAAAAGCTTTAAATGGCGCTCCTGGAGTCTACTCTGCCCGCTATGCCCCCACCGATGAGGAGAGAATCGCCAGGGTATTACGAGAATTAGGTAATACACAAAATAGAGAAGCTGCTTTTATTTGTTCCCTAGCAGTATCAAGTCCAGATGGTCAAATCGTTTACCAATCAGAAGGAATTTGTCCTGGTGAAATAATTTATCAATCTCGCGGTCAGGGGGGATTTGGTTATGACCCTATTTTTTATGTCCCTGAAAAGCAATTAACTTTTGCCGAAATGAGCGCCACTGAGAAAAAATCTATCAGTCACAGAGGTAAAGCCTTAGCCTCCTTGCTGCAAATGATGAACCAATAGCAATGAACGGTGAGTTTGTAAGGATTAATTTACCACTCACCACTCAGCGCAAATCACACTGCTTCTATATTCTTTTCACCAGTACGAATTCTTACAACTTGGTCTATAGAAGAGATAAAAATCTTGCCATCACCGATTTCACCCGTGCGAGCAGATGCAATAATTTTTTCTACCACCATATCAACTTGATTGTCTTCCACAACAATTTCCAGTTTCAGCTTTTGTAAAAACTCAACAGTGTACTCAGAACCACGATAGCGCTCGGTTTGACCTTTTTGCCGACCAAATCCTCGCACTTCAGAAACGGTCATACCAACAATACCAGCGTTGACTAAAGCAATTTTTACTTCGTCAAGTTTAAAAGGACGGATAATCGCTTCGACTTTTTTCATTTTTCCTTACCTTTAGTAGTAGCTTTGTTTGACTATTTAAGTAGATGTCAGAAACTGACTTGTTGTTGACAAACTCAAAATAATTATGTCTATTTTGCAAAAATGTTTAACAAGTAGATCCTCACTTTAGAGAATATAAAGCAGAGAATAGAAAGGAATATAAAGCCAATTAACTGCTTTGCTTTGCCGATATCTTCAAAATTTTTGTCATTTGAAATACAGGGCAAGCACTTTTAATAACTTACTTTGTTTCAGATGCCAGTCAGATATCGGCTTGTTGAATCATCTCTAAAGTGACAACTTCAAGGCTATACTATTAATCTATCATCATTTCAGTAGCTTTTGTGACAAAAAAATCATAATTTGCACAGAATTTGCAAATTTCATAAATTTCTTTAGACCTTGAAATAACGGGCCTATTAGCGATTTTGATGCTGGAGAATTGGACGTATAATTAAATACCCAGTTCCAAAAGCTGTAAGTATAATTAACAGGATAGAAATGACTAGCGACCAAGCGCTCATTTCCTTTGATTCTGATTGAGGTTCAGTATAGTATTCAACCAGCTGTTCTTCTATATATATGGGAGGTTGAGGCATGTCCGCTGTCGGAGGTGATAAAATTGTCCTTGGAGACTGGGTGGGTCTTTTTTTCTGTACAGGCTTGACTTCAGCCTTTATTTCAGATTTTACTTGATGTGTTGCTTGTGTCCTTAAATTTGGGGAAGAGTGAGGATTTCGATTATAGTTTG
>Ga0114939_10001841_pt1 | contig 16434 bp, 7 predicted proteins | sample AshMeaCrysSpring_FD_87196 | JGI IMG/M metagenome (GOLD analysis project Ga0114939, IMG submission 87196) | Groundwater microbial communities from Big Spring, Nevada to study Microbial Dark Matter (Phase II) - Ash Meadows Crystal Spring | ecosystem: Environmental > Aquatic > Deep subsurface >... | reverse complement strand
TTTCTGCCCAAACCAGCGCATCTAAAGCATCTTCGACACACAGCATCGATGGGGTATTGATGGTATCGCCTTTAAAAATACCTTCAATTAACTTGCCTTTTTGCGCCATGCGGAATAGTTTTGGTAAAGGCCATGCTGGCTGGTAGGTTTCTAAACGTTCTACCGCACGGGGTGAGAGAATGACCACTCCATGCTGGGCTTCTCCACCTAATACTTTCTGCCAAGAATAAGTCACCACATCCAGCTTTTCCCAGGGAAGGTTCATCGCGAACACCGCAGATGTGGCGTCACAAATGGTCAATCCTTCCCGGTCGTCTGGTATCCAGTCGCCATTAGGTACCCGGACGCCGCTGGTGGTGCCATTCCACAAAAACACCACATCATGGCTAAAATCAACTTGGCTCAGGTCTGGTAAGCTACCATAGCCTGCTTTCATCAAGCGAGTATCTGGCAACTTTAGCTGGTCTACAACATCCTTCACCCATTCCTGACCAAAACTTTCCCAAGCTAAAATATCCAAGGGGCGTTGTCCCAGCAGCGACCACATAGCCATTTCTACCGCACCTGTATCAGAAGCGGGGACGATACCCAGCCGATAGTCGGCGGGAAGACCGAGGATTTTCTTGGAACGCTCGATGACTTCTGCTAATTTAGCTTTACCATCGCTGGAACGGTGGGAACGACCGACACAAGCATTTTGCAGACTGGAAACAGACCAGCCGGGACGTTTAGCGCAGGGTCCGGAGGAGAAATGGGGTATCTGGGGTTTAGTGGTTGGGGGTGTAAGAGTTTGCGTCATAGATTGATTAGGGGTCAAATGTACCTGATTAATTTTTAATGTAGGAATCGCCAAGGACGCCAAGCCATTTTTTAATTCGGCAGGAGTTTTCCGTATTCCCGCTCTTGGCAAGTGTCTATTGGAACGATAGACAAACCGATTAATTATCGCATTTTGGTGGCTTTTGGGTTAGGTGCTTCACAGACTCTGCACAGAAGCGATCGCTTTTCTGATATCTTGCAGCATTCGAGTGGAACCGTCCCACCCCTGCGACCCAATGTAAAAATAAGGGTTTGAACGTTAATTTAAGCAGTGCCCACCCGAAAAAATTCTCTATTATTGATATTTTTCATTGTTGTTCTTGAGTCACTAATTCCGTTAAATTGAAGATAACATCCAACCGTAAATCTTTAGCTAAAATCTCTAAAAAATCTGCTAGTACAGAGTTATTTTTTGGTATGTCTGCAATCAATTGCATTACTAATTCTTCATCCAGATTTTGGGTGGCTTCTTGTAGACATATTATCCAATCATTAGGCATGAGTTGCATTTTTTGGGCATAAAATGCATAGTCTTCTTCGCTAATCGTCCTCACTTTCTTAACAGTAGGCGTTGCTGGGGAAATGTCGGCATATAAATAATCGACTCCCAGGTGTTTTTGGATAGTCTCAAAAATTATGTTTTCCGCAAAGGGCTTGCGGACGAAATCATTGCACCCTGCTGCTAAAATTTTGGGACGCTGTTCCTCAAAAGCACTCGCAGTTAGGGCAATAATTACGGTCTTTATTTGGTCTTTGTCTATTACTTCCGGCTCTTTGGCTCTTATCTGTTTAGCAGCTTTTATCCCATCCATAACTGGCATTCGTGTATCCATAAAAATTAAGTGGGGTTGAAAATTTTCCCACTCTCTAACTGCTTCTCGACCGTTTTTTGCCACCCGCACCTCAAAGCCAATTGGTTCCAATAATTTAATCAGCAATAGACGGTTTTCTTTGGTATCATCCACTACGAGAATCCGATAGGTTGTTTGATTGGTTTTTAACCCAATTACTCGTTGTTCGGGTGGAATATTAATGTATTCTAACTGCGCTACTTTCAGGGGTATTTTCAACTCAAAAGTAGTCCCGGAACCGAGATTGCTGTTTACTGTAATTTCTCCGCCCATTAATTGCACAAATTTTTGTGTAATCACCAAACCTAAACCAGTTCCGACTGCCGAATTGCGTCCTGTTTCCGTTTGCGAAAAAGCCTGAAATAACCTATCTAATTCTTCTGGAGAAATTCCTAGTCCCGTATCTTGTACTGTAAAATAAATCAGTTGCTGCTCGCTGATTATTGAAACGTCCACTGTTACTCCACCAGTGGTTGTAAATTTGATAGCATTATCTATCAGATTAATCAAACAGCCGCGTAATTTTTGTTCATCTGCTTCGATATATTGGGGAACTTCAGAAGCTATTTGAAAATTTAAATAGATTCCCTTTTGTTCAGCTTTCAGAAAAAACATTTCTTCTAGGGAATCAAGAAATCGATAACAATCAAAAATGGTTTGATTCAGACTCAGAACACCAGCTTCAATTTTTGATAATTCTAAAACATCGTTAATTAATCCTAGTAAATGCTCGCCACTGTTATAGATAATTTCTATATATTCTCGTTGCTCTTTGTTGAGAAATTCATCGCGTCTGAGAATTTGGGTAAATCCTAAAATAGCGTTTAGGGGTGTGCGGAGTTCATGACTCATATTTGCCACAAATTCACTTTTGGCTTTGGAAGCAGCAGCAGCTTCCGCTTCTGCTTGACTACGTTCAATAATTTCCTGTTGGAGTTGTTGATTTTGTGCTTGTAAGCGCTTGGTAAGCTGACTAATCAACAGTTGATTTTTTACTCTGGCTAATACTTCTTCTAATTGAAAAGGTTTAGTAATATAGTCTACTCCCCCCATTCGTAAGGCTTTTACTTTATCAACTACTTCATCAATGGCGCTAATAAAAATAATAGGAATATCTTGAGTTCGCGGGTGGGATTTTAATCTTTTACAAACTTCATAGCCATTCATTACTGGCATTTTGATATCCAAGAGAATTAAATCAGGAGCAGCTAATTGGGCTGCTTTAATACCGAGAGAACCTTTGAGCGTACCCCGCACCGTATATCCTTGCTCTGACAAAGTTCGGGACAAAATTTGGATGTCTTCTGGTGTATTGTCAATAATTAAAATCTTGTGTAAAGCCGGTAAATTCTGAGCAATATTCATTGTTGGGTTAATTTCTACACTGCTTACAAATAATAAATAATATCAAATCCGATAAATGCCATCTCAATACATAAAAATTTCCTTGATCTCTTGGTATCTCTTCTAGATGCAACCTGATGTGGTATTCCCAGACTTGGGGGTCAACTAATTTTGGATGCGCGGATTTTGGATTGACCCCACGGATGAATCGGCTTGCTGCATACCATCAAGGAATGATTAGTCAAGTCTAGGAAGGATAATCTTTAAGCCTATTAGATATTACACTCAAAAATTAGTACTAAATCACTGGTTAAGGAAATTTTCCATTAAATCAATAATCCTATCGCAGCCAAAATGATTCACCCAGTCAGTTAAAACTTCCACTAAAGTCGCTTGGGACGGGTGTATTTTGTCAATTAACCAGATAATAGCTTGATTATCAATAACCCTATATATAGAAATTCTATTCGATTTTTGAACCAGCTTCACAAAAAATCCGTAGGGTGTGTTATCGCTTCGCTAACGCACCATTTTCAAGGTTTTGGTCTGTTAGACGTTCCGTAAGGACGCACCCTACAATACTACCTCGCTAGCAAGTTGCTGTGAACCGTCAAGAATCACCGTGGCTTCAGTCCGGTGAGTATGTTAATTCAATCCCACCTTCCACCCTCGCACCAATTGCAGACTGGTAAAACTGTAAAATTATTTTAAATAATTTTACAAAATTTATTTGAAAATTTTTGTGTAATCAAATACTGATTATTTAAATATTTTTACTTAAATAATCAGCTAAGAATCCCAGACCTACAAACCAAAGGACACCAGAGTTAATTGTTCATCTTGGCGACTAGAGAATAACCCTCATCCAAAATACTATGCGATCGCTTCCCATCTGATAAGTAACCAGACCCTCAGAAAAGTTAACATATTTACACATCAACAAATATTTTACCTAACTCATTCTCGTAGCTCAATTTTTTCTTAAGGTTTTTGGAGTACGGTTAGTGGTATTACTACTCTTATACATATTAAACAGTTGGAGTCTTTATCACTCAGATAACAGACAAGAATCTAAATTAAAAGTCAATAAAAATACAAAAAACTTATATAAAGTTCGATTTACGTGATTTAACAGCAAAAGAATAAAATAAAAATCGCTACATAATACTGGGGGTATTTTCAGTAACTAATAACAATGATGATTGGGATGTATAATTAGCGCGTCTCTCAAAAAGAATGACATTGGTTAAATTTTCTCAATTACTTGTTTTCTGTACACCCTTTAAATTCACAATATGATGCAAAAAAAAGATACTTGGCTAGCCAGTCGGGCATTATTAGTTGCTTTAGCTACCACACCGCTTGCAGCACCTATGTTGGTTTCAGAATCGCTGCTGGCACAGACTCCCACACCTACTCCCTCTTTTGCTTTACCGCAGAACTTTCCTAGTGGCACGACCGTGCAAATTGATGGTTCAACTAGCATGGCGGCAATTAATGAAAGCCTGAAACAGCGCTTTGAAAAACAATTTTCCGGAACTAAAGTAGAACTTACCACAAATGGGAGCGACGCGGCCTTACAATCTTTGCTAGATGGAAAAATAGACCTAGCCGCCATTGGTCGTCCGCTAACGGAAGCCGAAAAAGCGCAAGGACTGACACCAGTCCCAGTCCGGCGGGAAAAAATCGCCATTGTGGTAGGCGAGGAAAATCCTCTGCAAGGTAGCCTCAGCAGCGAACAATTTGCCAAGATTTTCCGAGGAGAAATTAAAGACTGGTCTGAGGTAGGGGGTCCAAGGGGAAAAATTCGCGTGATTGACCGCATCTCTAGCAGCGATACCAGACAAGCGTTTAGAAACTACCCAGTCTTTAAGAAAGCTCCGTTCCAAGCTGGCGGTACAGCTAGTGAAATTGGCAGTGATAATACAGCAGACATGATCAAACAACTAGGCAAAGACGGAATAGGTTATGCGATCGCCAATCAGGTAACGAACGTGCCGGGAGTGCGAATTTTGCAGATGCATAAAACCCTACCCGACGATCCGAGATATCCCTTCTCCCAGCCACTAGTTTACGTCTACAAGAAAACTCCCAGCACCCCAGCAGCAGGTTTTCTTGGGTTTGTCGGCGCACCAGAAGCACAGCAGGCTATTGACCAAGCTAGAGAGGCTGAGGCAGCAAAAGTAGTATCAGCTGTAGGTAATACATCGGCTGCACCCAACACCACCGCCACCCCAACTACAGATAGCACCACCGCTAGCGCAACTCCAGAGTCCACCGCCACCCCAACTACAGATAGCACCACCGCTAGCGCAACTCCAGAGTCCACCGCCACCCCAACTACAGATAGCACCACCGCTAACGCCACCCCAACTACAGATAGGACCACCGCTAGCGCAACTCCCGCTGCAACTCCCGGCGTCGTTACCACTGGTGCTGATGCTGTCACAGCTAGTGGTAGTGCTACCCCTGATACCGCTACCACGGGTGCAACTAGCTCCCCTGATGTAGCCGTCGTACCCCCGGCTGTAGGTAACGCTGCTAATGCAGTATCCGCCGCCGGTGATGGCGGATTATCCCCCTGGTGGTTCCTGCTGCTGTTACCCCTACTGGGATTATTAGGTTGGTGGTGGTCAAACCGGCGTCGTGCAGACTCCGAGTACACAGAAAATTTACCACCCCCAGTACCCGGTGGCAGCTTCTCCACAGCCACCGATAGGGAACCCCCAACTCCCACTCCATCAACCCCAGCCGCCATTAACTCGCTAGACAATACTAGCGCTAGCGTTACAGATAATGTCATGAATACTGGCGATGCAGCCCTCGCAGGGGGTGCAGCCCTAGCCGCAGGTGCCGGTGCGGCTGCTATGGGTGCATTTTCTGGTAATCGCGATCGGGAAACCCCTGAGTCGCCAGCCATAGCCGACCCCTGGGAAGCATCATCCGGATATAACTCCACCAACGGCACCAGCGAAGCCAGTGTTAACCAGGTAGAAGACGCTACTGTCAGCCCAAGTAATTTAGTAGTGGACGCAACGGATAGTTCCCCCAATCTCCTAGAACGAATTACCGATACAGCAGCCAATGTCACAGATAAAGTCACCGACGCCGGAAATGCAGCCCTAGCAGGGGGAGCAGCTTTAGCCGCAGGTGCAGGTGCAGCCGCAATGGGTGCCTTTGACCACCTGCGTCCCGATGACACCCCAGAGCAGCCAGCCGAGGAAACACCCCCATTACCAGTGGTGGAAGTAACACCACCTATAGAAGTAAGCGATAACTCCCCCAACCTGGTAGAAGGAATTGCCGGTGCAACAGGTAATTTGTTTGATAAAGTCACCGACGCAGGGAATGCAGCCCTAGCAGGGGGAGCAGCTTTAGCCGCAGGTGCAGGTGCAGCCGGAATGGGTGCCTTTGACCACCTGCGTTCTGATGAGACCCCAGAGCAGCCAGCCGAGGAAACACCCCAATTACCAGTGGTGGAAATTACACCCCAACCAGAATCTAGCAACGGTTCATCCAACTGGTGGGAAAATGTCACCGACGCAGGGAATGCAGCCCTAGCAGGGGGAGCAGCTTTAGCTGCCGGTGCAGGTGCAGCCGCAATGGGCGCCTTCGACCGTCTGCGTCCCGATGACACTCCAGAGCAGCCATCCGGAGAAACACCAGGGATGCCAGTAGTGAAAATTACACCCCAAGTTAGCACAGAAGCCACAGAATCAAATAACAGTACGCCCAACGTGGTAGAAGGAATTGCCGGTGTTGCTGGTAATCTGTTCGATAAAGTGACTGACGCTGGAAATGCAGCCATAGCAGGAGGAGCAGCCTTAGCCGCAGGTGTGGGTGCCGCCGCTATTGGAGCCGCTAATAGCATGGCAACACAGCCAGATGCCACACCAGAAGCACCTGTAGCAGATACCCCGGCTGTACCGATACATGTCTATCACGACTACGACAGTCGCATAAAGCTGATTCCCTGCGAGCCTCAAGGTGCTTATACCCATTGGCAGATTAGCGACGCCCACAAACAAGCACTGCGTAACGAAGGGGGGACACAATTAGCACTGCGATTGATGGATGTCACTGATATTGACCCCAGCTACCAATCACCCCGGAACATACAAGAATTTGACCTAGAAGAAACAGCAAGCGATCGCTTTGTATCGATTCCCGCCAAACATCGCAACTATATAGTAGAAATTGGCTACGTCACCAATGACGGTAACTGGATGCCCCTAGCTCGTTCGGCAACCACGCGCATCCCCAGCTACACCCCCCGCAACCTACCCTTAGATGTGAATGCGGAATTAATTCTCCACGGTTCCACAGAACCAGGTGCGACCCTAACCATTGGTGGTCGTATCGTCAAGCTCAGCGAGGATGGCAGCTTCCGGGTTCGCATCCCCTTCCCCAACGGCTCCCTAGAATACCCAATCATGACAGTTTCTACAGATGGCGAACAAGCCAGCATCCTGCACATGCACTTCACCCGCGAAACCGGGGAAGAAGCCTCGTAGGGGCGGGGAAACCCCGCCCTTTGGGCAATAATCGGGAATAGGTAATATTGAATAGGGAATAGGGCATGTGATTGTTTCCCATGCCCCATGCCCCATGCCCCATGCCCCATGCCCCATACCCCATACCCCATGCCCGCTCATCCCACAGCCTTCAGGAGTGGGATGTACTTAGGGCAACCCAGTTGCCATTGCTCGCCGCACAAAAGCCGGAGTCAGGGGATAGATTTGCTGATTTTGCGAAGTATAAACTGTCAACGGCAGATTAGTGTTTTGGCTCACCACTTCCAATGCTTGTAATAAAATTTGCATGTGATTGGTATTAGTAGCAACTGGACGCGACGCAGCCCCCATCATACTGCGCTGCACAGCCTGCTCATATTCGCTGGTCAGACGGACAGTAATTTTGCCCCCATTCACAGAGAAATTACAAATCCGAATTGCACCACCACAGGTTTTATTTAAGTCAGCACGAGCGGTTTGCATAATTTGGGCTATTTTCAGCTTTTGTTCCGCTGTTTGCAGTTTTGCTGCGTAAGAGTTAACCAAGGGCTGTGCTTGAGCAGAGTATGTACTATCGCTAGGAACCTGCTTAGCCGCTTCCACAGCCCGATTCCAATTAATCACAGAGGCTGACCATTGGTTTTGTTGTTCGTAGCGCTGAGCAAGGTTAGCACTATTGACGGCTCGGTTGTAAGCTTTGGCAGCAATTTGTTCTTTGGTAGTGAGATCGCGGACTGTTGCCAGTTTAGTCTGATAGATACTCAAAAGTCGCTGTGCTTCTAGATAAGCAAAATTGCTCTGGGGAATACTAGCCAGAGTATTCACCGCCACTTGCCAAGTAGCTTGAGCCGTTTGCCACTGTGCTAATGTCTTAGCAGCTGCTTGACGGGTTGTCGCTGCTTGAGCTACTGCTTTTGCACGGCTAATTCTATTAGCTATTTGTTGCTCAGTTTTTATCTGCTGGTTCACAGTCTTTAAACTAGCGCGATAGTTGCGTAAATTCGCCTGTGCCAGACCGGACAGTGGACTATGATTAGGAATCGCTTCTAGAGGCGTAATCGCCTTGCGCCATAGACTCTGAGTAGTTTGCAATTCTGGGAAACTATTAGGTGGTGCTTGCATTTTTTCTGCCTGCGTCCCTGTTTGCAAAGCTGCTACCACCTTGTTAATGCTTTCTGACTGAGCAGACAAAACTGGGGTGATTTGTTGCGCTTGTTGATAATGGGGCGACCAAGAGGGAATCGGTTTGAGGTCGGCGACTGCTTGTTGCAATTGCTGTTGGACTGCTGTGAGTTGTTGCTCATTTTTGGCTTTTCTTAACATTTGAGCAGATTGGTTTTCCAGCCTCAAGGCATTTTGCAGGGGTTCGCAAGCCCCAATTGCACAAGGTTGAGCCGCTATATACCCACCACCGACTAAGGCGACAACACCCGCCACGGCTCCCCCAACCAACAAGGGTTTGAGGTTAGGTTTTGGCTTCAGCTTCACCAAGCTACCAGGTTCATCGGTGGCGTCAAAATCATCATCCGCTTGGGGCGACTCACCCCATAAAAAACTGGGGTCTGAAGCTATCTCATTGGTATTTGCAACGGTATTTGCAACCTCATCCACTTCCCTAGGGGTGGCGTCTGAGTCCGTTGCTACATCGCCCCACAAAACACTGGGGTCTGAGGGGTTATCATTGCTATCTGGGACATCAGGAACTTCTGGCTCCACGTTGGTGGAATTATTTCTCGGCTCTGTGGTAACTGTCTCAGTGACATCAGCAACCGTCGGTTCACTCCACAAAATACTGGGGTCTTGATCGGGTAAATTTTTATTTGGCATCCCCGGAGCAACAGGTTCTTCCCATAAAGAGCTTGGGTTTTCCCGTTCGGCTTCATTCTGGGGTTGGCTGTGGCTGACTTCCTTGTCGGGAGGTGGTTCATCAAACCCAATAAATGGCGGTTGTGGTTCTATAGCAGTTGCTGGAGGTTCGAGAATAAAAGCATGTTTGGCGTAAGGTCGCTTAGCTTCCGCAGTTCTGACAAACAGCTGCACTTGTTGTTTAACTTGCGGTTTTAGCGACTGGAGTTCTTGTTGCAGTAGATTAAAAATTGCTTGGGTATCAACACTCGCACCCTCTGGATGTTCAATCAAAACCAACAATATTCTATTTGGGTTTGCACACCTTACCTGCAAGGGATACCGAGGCACTTCTGTTCGCAAGCGCTCCTGCAAAATTTGCTCTAAAACTTGTAAATCTTTTTGTTGCGCTGCTAGTAGATTCATGGCGCGCTACCACTAGTTATAAAAATCGTGTTTTATCTTGACTTTTATTATGCCTTTGGTTCACTCAAAACTTTCTAATTCTAGGATACATATTCCCAAAGACGGCAGAATCAGCCAGAAAAAAAGCATAAAATGTTTCTTGCTGCCTTCTGGAACCTAGCCGTTTTCTTTGTGATTTCTAATGACTAACCTCTGCTTACAAGTTGTATTGATTACAGGTGCTTCCACTGGGATTGGGGCTGCATTGGCGCAACTTTTAGCACAGCGTTTTAGTGGAATTAGCTTAGTATTGGCAGCCCGGAGCCAGGAAAAATTAGAAGCAGTCGCTGATACTTGCCGCCAAGCAGGGGCAGATGTGTTAGTTGTTCAATGTGATTTTGAAAACATCGACCAAGTAGAAGCACTCGCCCAAAAAGCACTGGCTCATTTTGGACATATTGATGCCTTAGTGAATAATGTAGGCTACGGACAAATGGGAGCTTTAGAACTAAATCCCCACTCAGCAGCGCAAAGACAATTGCAAGTTAACTTACTTGCACCCCTCGCTCTCACCCGCGCCTTAATTGGCTCTATGCGGGAGGCTGGAGGCGGTAGAATTGTCAATATTAGTTCCTTGGGGGGACGCATAGCTTTTCCCTTTGGTGGGTTATACAGCGCCTCCAAGTTCGCGCTGGAAGCCATCAGCGATGTGCTGCGGATGGAACTGGAGCCGTTTAATATTAAAGTTAGTGTAGTTGAGCCAGGTCCGGTAAGTACTGATTTTTTTGCTGCAGTTGACCAAACAATATCCCAAACCATCACCAATCCCGAAAAAACTCCCTATCGTGCGGCTTTTGCTAAACTCAAACAACTGCAACAACAAACTAGTAGCAGGGCTTGGACTTCCGAACAAGTAGCCCAAGTGATTGTTAAAGCTTTAACGGCTACTCATCCCCGTCCGCGCTACGTCGCGGCTACAGGGGGAAGAATGTTGATTTTCTTAATGACAAAATTGTTACCAACAAAGATTGTAGACCGCTTCTGGCAGCGATTCTACGGAATTGATTTGGTAGCTAAAGACTGGCACAATCACAAGCAGGGTTAAGAAAAATTTACCTCTAAATCTTAAGAAAAGGTTATCCTGCAATCATGGTCAGGCGAAAAATTATCAAAATTTCGCTCTCACTCCCCCTACACTGGCAGTCACGGGTGTATAAAAAATATGGATTTGTTAGAGTACCAAGCTAAGGAATGGTTTCGGAAGATAGGCATTCCGGTTTTGCCATCCCAACGTATCGATCATCCTACCGATTTAAAACGGTTGAAAATCCCCTATCCCGTTGTCCTGAAATCGCAGGTACATGCAGGTGGTAGGGGGCTGGCTGGTGGGGTCAGATTTGTAGAAAATACAATAGATGCGATCGCCGCCGCGCAAACGGTATTCAATTTACCAATTTTGGGCGAAGTTCCGGAAGTATTGCTCGCAGAAGCGAGGTACAACGCGGAACGGGAATTGTATCTAGCGGTAGTTTTAGATTCTACCGTCCGCCGACCAGTGCTGTTAGGTTCACCCCTAGGAGGTATGGATATCGAATCAGTACTGGAAAAAATGCAGTATGTGATTGTAGACCAGGACTTTTCTCCCTTCTATGCTAGGAGACTGGCGTTAAAAATGGGTTTGCAAGGCTCATTAATGCAGTCGGTAAGCACGATTATCGAGAAGATGTATCAGCTACTGGTGCAACAAGATTTAGACTTAGTGGAAATCAACCCCCTAGGGGTGAGTAGCGCTGGTCAAGTCATGGCATTGGATGGTAAAGTAACCGTCAATGACCGAGCAGTAGGCAAGCATCCCGACATTGCCCTGTTGGCAAAGAAAATGGCCAGCCGTTCCCCGAAACGCGATACACCAGGAGACTTAGGTGACTGGAATGGGGTAGAATTACAAGGTAAAATCGGCATTTTGGCTAATGGAGCCGGTTTGGTATTGGCAACCTTAGATTTAGTGACTCATGGGGGTGGTAAGCCAGGAGTATGTCTTAATCTGAAACAGGGTTACGGCTGTGAGCCATCCACTACCGCTTTTAGCGATCGCCTAGAACAAGGGTTAGAAATCCTAGCGCAAGACAAAAGCACCCAAGTAATACTGCTTAACCTGCTGGGAAGTGTAGCCACCAGTGGTGAAGTTGCACAAGTAATTACTAATTTCCTCCAGCGTCATGAAACCGACAATAGCAGCAAAAGCCGTTATGATAGTAACTTTCCCAGGCTTGTAGTTCGCCTTGCTGGCTCTGATTTAGGACTAGCGAAAAAGTTGTTAACCTCTGTGAAAGTGACTGTACTGGAAAGCTTAGACGAAGCGGTAACAGAAGCCGTGCGTCTTACCAAGTCACCCGTGAGCAAAAAGTCAAAAGTATAAAATTTGGGGTTGCAATGGTTTTGGGAGGAATCCTACTAGAGCCGAAAATCCCGAAGCGTTATCCCGTCTCTACTAAATCGAGCGGATGAATTCCAGATTAATCCTAGAGACTCCTAAGAAACACAGGGAACAGAGAATCTTGTAGGGTGGGCAGTTCTGACTCTGATTTCAAACATGCATATTTACGTTTGTAAGAACTGTCCACCCTAGGGTTCCAATCGAATGCTGCAAGATGTCAGGAGACGTTCCGGGGTAACTTCTTTAGCAATAACGATTTCTACACAGGAGGAAGCGCTAGTGAAGCTTAACTTTTTTTATGCGTGATGGGTTTAGGAGTTATGAATTAAGAATAATTAACAACTTAAAATGGAAAACTCCTAACTGATCGCCGTTTGCTACCCATCGCTCACATCCGATCAAAAATTGCGTCTCTAGACTACTCAGGACTTTGTATGAAGCTCACACCAGACACTAAAGTATTAATCCAAGGCTTTTGTGAAACGCTATCGGCTAATAGTGTAGCGCGGATGATAGCCCACGGAACCAATGTAGTAGCTGCAGTCATCCCTGGACAAGGAGGAGAGCAACTCCAAGATATACCTGTATTTGACCTTGTAGAACAGGCGGTGGATTATGTAGGGGTGATTGATACCACAATTATCTGTGTTAGTCCTTACCAAGTCTTAGATGCAGGATTGGAAGCTATTGCATCTGGTATTCGTCAGATAATTATTATTTCTACAGGTGTACCTCCCTTAGATATGGTACATTTGCTCCGCAAAGCCGAAGCTACGGAAACTCTGATAGTTGGACCCAACACACCAGGGGTGATTGTACCGGGAAAAATTCTCCTAGGGACTCATGAACCAGAATTTTACACCCCAGGAACGGTGGGAATTGTTAGTCGCAGCAGTACTCTGACCTATGAAGTAGCCTGGGAATTAACAAAAGCAGGTTTAGGACAGTCCCTGAGTGTAGGTATTGGGAGCGATGCGATCGCTGGTTCTTCCTTTGTGCAATGGTTGCAAATTCTCGATGAGGATGAGACCACAGAAGCGATTGTATTAATTGGTGAACCCGGAGGAGATGGGGAAGAAGCTGCAGCACGCTACATAGCTGAGACAATAGATAAACCAGTTATCGCTTATATTGCGGGTAAATTCGCCCCCATTGGCAAAGATTTAGGTCATGCTGGTAGTTTAGCTGCAATCATCGGTCGCAGCCCAGAATTTGGCACTGCAGCCAGCAAAATCGCTGCTTTTGATGCAGCAAATGTACCCGTAGCTGAACGTCCTTCCCAAATTCCCGACTTAGTGAAAAAAGCATTGCAAATTGTCAAGCCCTCAGAATCAATAGTTAACGGAAAAAAGTCAACTGTCAATAGTCATTAGTTATTAGTTATTAGTCATGATTTATTAGTTAGGACTTACGTAACTGGCATATCATTTTGTTTGTAGTAGGCAATGCGCGTGCCATTCCCTAAGCGCTAAAGCGCTTACTACGAACATCAATTTACATTTTTATTGTGACAGTTGCGTAAGTCCTATTAGTCATTAGTTAGTTATTAGTCATGGGTGAATGAGGCTTGTAGTCAGGGTTTTAACGCTTACAAGGGCAATTCCGGAAGTCCTAAACTAATGACCAATGACTAATGACTAATGACTAATTAACGCTTTGGTTTCTGACTCTCCAGAAAAGCGCAACTGACGCTGCAAATTCCCATTCAACAACACGATAACAGTCAACTGACTCAACAGTGCCATAAACATTGCTGTAGTGGAGGCTCCTAGTATCCCTATCCACGGTAAAGCAGTAAACAACCAGACATTGGGATGCTCGAAGGGGTTGATTGTCACTAATATCAACAGGATTGGCGGTAAGATAATCAAGCTGGAGATTGTCAGAGATGCAAAGAGCGATCGCTTGGGATTTGACAGTAACAACATTCTCTGGACTAAAGTTGTGAAAATCATCATTAAGCTGCCAAAGAAAGCTCCACTAAAAATATATTTCGTAGTGTATTCTGTATGCGAATCTTCAACAAATAATTCCAGATAAAGCAAAGCTAATACCGGAATAGCAGCAATCACCAAATTAATTATCATTGCTACAATTGCTGGGCTTTTTTCACCGAAAAGCAAATCTTTGTCTAAGATAGACTTCCAGAAACTTTTACCACGATTAGCCTTTTGATAGTGATAGCGTGACCAATCATATAAAGCTTGTCTGTGGGGTAAAAGAATGGCGATTAAACTCAGAAACAGCAAGAAATTGAAAACTAATAGATTCAAGAGAACCTCTTTAAACATACCGCTTCCAGAACTTGTCAAAGCAAATCCAAAACAAAGAACTTGACAGCAAGCTACGAATCCATAACTTTGTTTTTTGCTGAGGATTGTCGTGTTAGGATTGCGGAAGCTGCGATTTAAGCCTTGCCAAATCCAGTAAGTCCACAAAGCATAATTGCCAAAAAATAGGCAAATAGCCAGCAATTTATTACTACCCAAATTCCAGGTGACAAACTGCAAGTTTTCTAAAGTTGATAGTGAGTTATATCCATAAACTTTGGAGAATGGTAATAGATAACTAGTTAATTCCAAAGGACTCAGTAATCTCAGCCAAGCCGTGGCATATTCGATTTGATAACCGTCCTTTAGCCAAGCAAAACTGATCAATAAGAAGCTTAGCACAGTCCCACTACCCAACCAAGCTTGAAATCCATTCAACCAAGAAGCAGCAAAAGCAAATAGCATTGCAGCACTATAGAAGAAAATGCAGCTAGCTATCACCAGAGCGTATGATAATAAAATTCTCTTCACTGACACTTCTGCTGCTATTCCCGACCACAAATGAAGCGGAATAGCAAAAGCGGTAAACAAATACAGTAGAATTGGTACTCCCAACATTTTACCAATCAACAAACTTTGGGTAGGTTGGGGAGTCAGACGCAGAAAGTTAAGTGTACCCCGTTGTTCTTCCTTAGCCAAATCATTGATGAGTAAATAAGTTCCCCCGACTAACAAGAGGAACAGCATAATTACACTCAACCAAGTGAAAATCTGCACCCACCAAAATGGCCAATTAATATCAAAACTACCATCTGCTAGCCGTGAGCAAACATGGGTTTTTATATTACAGAATCTGCTGTACACATCATGAGGATCCATATATGAAATACTCGCACCTGGTGGAAGAACCACATCTGGTGGAAGAACCTCACGTGGACGAGGAACTACATCTGGTGGTGGCTCTACAGGTAATTGACTGTTGAAACTTTGAAAAACTATAAATTGAATCAGTGCCGAAGCAGCCCCAGTAATTAATATATTACGGGGATTCAGCCTTCCTTTCAGTTCCCGAAAAACCTGCGGATTTCTATCACCTACGTTGTCTAATAAATTCATCAGCATCAGCAATTCCTCCAAAAACTTCCGAAAACACCCTTATTTTTGCGTCCTTCCTTCTTTGCGACTTTGCGTCTTTGCGCGAAACCAAAAAAATATTTACGCAACCAATCCCAAATCCTCAAGAAGCCTGCTTATGTCCCATCTTCAGGAAAATACTTTCCAAATCTTCATTTTGGCAGTGAAACTCCGTCAGTGGCACACCAGCATTCACTAAGTCACGCAATAAATTTGCACTATCTTCTTGACTTCCCGAAAAATACACCCCCACGCTATTTTTTCCAGTTATCACCTCCCACTCTTCCACCAAAGGATGATTCTTGATTTCACTAATTAATGCCTCTAATTTCCCTAAACTAGTTAAGATAATTTGCTGTCGCGCTAACCGCTGGTAAAGCTGTTTGAGAGATGTACTCTCCACCAAAAAGCCAAGTTCCATAATTCCCACCGAGGAACATAATTCAGCCAAATCACTCAAAACATGGGAAGAAATTAATATTGTCATCCCAGCTTCTTGCAAGGCTTTAATAATCTCCCGAAACTGCATCCTTGCAATTGGGTCAAGTCCAGAAACCGGCTCATCCAGTAATAGTAAAATCGGTTCGTGGATAATGGTTCTAGCCAGACTCAGACGCTGTTTCATCCCCCGCGATAGGGTAGAAATCAGGCTGTTGCGCTTATTTCCCAGTTGTACCAGTTCCAAGACTTCATGCAAACGTTGCGTCCGACGGGGTTTTCTGAGGCGGTAGAGACGGGCAAAATAATCTAGGTAGTCCCACACCGTTAAGTCGTCATAGAGGGGATAATCATCCGGTAGATAGCCTAGACGACGT
>Ga0114939_10001840_pt1 | contig 16437 bp, 12 predicted proteins | sample AshMeaCrysSpring_FD_87196 | JGI IMG/M metagenome (GOLD analysis project Ga0114939, IMG submission 87196) | Groundwater microbial communities from Big Spring, Nevada to study Microbial Dark Matter (Phase II) - Ash Meadows Crystal Spring | ecosystem: Environmental > Aquatic > Deep subsurface >... | reverse complement strand
GAGGTCGGGCCACGCAAAAGGTCTGCCGCCATGTTGAACTCGAAAATTCGCCTCTGCACACCCAGCTGTGCAGAGCTTCCCTAGCCCCCAGCCCCTTCCTTCTCGAACTTTCCTTGCCGCAGGAAGTGCGCCACCTGGTCGCCGACGTCGTTGGCGAACAGCAAGCCCATGTGGCTGTGCGGCAGCACGAGGTGATCGTCGAGACCGGGAATGATGGTCTCGCTGAGCGCGACGGTGCCGTCGTTGTCTTCCTCGAAGTGCGCGAAGAACTGGCCGGCACCCATGCGGCGCGTGCCCGCGATGGCGCCGAGCGCCGTCGGCGAACCGCAAGTCCAGCAGCGGCCGCAAGGCTGCGCGAGGTCGCGCAGGATGTGGGGGCCGAGCAGCGGCCGCAGCACGTTGAAGCGAGCCGCGCCCTGCGCCGCACGGCTGCCGTTGAGCGGGGATCCGAGCAGCACCGCGTTGCCGGGCCGGTCGCGCACGCCCCGCTCCGCCAGCGCCTTGTAGACGATCGCCCCGCCGAGACTGTGCCCCACGAGATGCACGCGATCTGCGCCACGGCCGGTGCGCTCGACGAGCTCCGCGAGATCCGCAGCGATCTCGCCCGCGTCGCCGTGCAGCGACGGATAGGAGAACACGTGCACGTCGAAGCCGTGCCGCTGCTGCAGTCGCTGGCGCAGCACGCCGAATTCCAGCCCGCTCATCCACAACCCGTGGACGAGCACGACCGGATCGCGCGCGCCCTGGGCCATCACTCCTTGACGGGCAGCTTCACGCGGATGTGCAGGTCGCGCAGTTGCTGCTCCGACACCTCGGTGGGCGCGTCGGTCAGCGGGCAGGTGGCGGTTTGCGTCTTCGGGAAGGCGATCACGTCACGGATCGACTCGGCGCCCGCCATCAGCATCGCGAGACGATCGAGGCCGAACGCGATACCGCCGTGGGGCGGCGCGCCGTATTTCAGCGCATCGAGCAGGAAGCCGAACTTCTTCTCTGCCTCTTCCGCGCCGATGCCGAGCATCTCGAACACGGTCGACTGCATCTCGTTGCGATGAATACGGACGGAGCCACCGCCGATCTCCGAGCCGTTCAGCACCATGTCGTACGCGCGCGCAGCGGCGTCGCCGGGGCTCGCCTTGAGCGCGGTCGGATCGTCGTTGACGGGCGCAGTGAACGGGTGGTGCATCGCGGCCCAGCGCTTCGCATCGGGATCCCATTCGAACATCGGGAAGTCGACGACCCACAGCGGGGCCCAGCCCTCGCGCACGAGGCCGAGGTCCTGGCCGACCTTCAGCCGTAGCGCGCCGATCGCATCATTGACGACCTTCGCCTTGTCGGCGCCGAAGAAGATCAGGTCGCCGGTCTGCGCGCCCGTGCGGCTCATCAAGCCCGCGATGGCGTCGTCCGACAGGAACTTGAGGATCGGCGACTGCAGGCCGTCGCGACCCTTCGCCGCGGCGTTGACCTTGACGTAGGCGAGCCCCTTCGCGCCGTAGCGCGCGACGAATGCGGTGTAGTCGTCGATCTGCTTGCGCGAGAGCTGCTCGCCGCCCTGCGGCACGCGCAGCGCCGCGACGCGGCCTTCCTTGTCGGCAGCCGGGCCCGAGAACACCTTGAAATCGCTGTCCTTGACGAGATCGGCGACGTCGACGAGTTCGAGCGGGATGCGCAAGTCGGGCTTGTCGGAGGCGTAGCGACGCATGGCTTCGCCGTAGGTCATGCGCGGGAACGGGTCGGGCAGCGACTGGCCGAGCACGTCCTTGAACAGCTTGCGCACCAGCGCTTCCATCAGTCCCATGATGTCGTCTTGCGTCAGGAACGACGTCTCGATGTCGAGCTGCGTGAACTCGGGCTGGCGGTCGGCGCGCAGGTCCTCGTCGCGGAAGCAGCGCACGATCTGGTAGTAGCGGTCGAAGCCCGACATCATCAGCAGCTGCTTGAAGATCTGCGGCGACTGCGGCAGCGCGAAGAACTTGCCCGGCTGCGTGCGGCTGGGCACGAGGTAGTCGCGCGCGCCCTCAGGCGTCGCCTTGGTCAGCATCGGCGTCTCGACGTCGATGAAGCCGTTGCCGTCGAGGTATTCGCGCATCGAGCGCGTGATCGCATGCCGCAGGCGCAGGCGCTTCTGCATCACGTCGCGTCGCAGGTCGATGTAGCGGTACTTCAGCCGCGTTTCTTCCTTGACCTCTTCGTCGAGCTGGAACGGGATCGGCTCGGACTTGTTGAGGACCTCGACGCCCTGCGCGAGCAGCTCGACCTGGCCCGACGCGAGGTTCGCGTTGGCGGTGCCCGCCGGTCGCGGGCGCACGGTGCCGGTGACCTTGATCACCCATTCGCCGCGCACGCGTTCGGCCTCGGCGAAGACATCGGCCGCGTCCGGGTCGAAAACCACCTGCAGCAGGCCATCACGATCGCGCAGGTCGACGAAGATCACGCCGCCGTGGTCGCGGCGGCGGCTGACCCAGCCGGCCACCTCGACGGTGGATCCGACGAGACGCTCGTTGACGTCGCCGCAGTAGTGAGTGCGCATGGGCATGGGGAAAATCCGGAAAAATAGAGGTGCGGGCGGCGGCGCAGGCCGTTTGCCCGGCATAACCGCGGAATGTTACGGAGGGGGTTGCTGCGGCGCAAGATCGTTCGCGACGGGCAGGTTTTTCCACTTGGGCACGACGACGCCCAGCGTCAGCAGCATCCGGAAGGCCTCGTCCACGGTCATGTCGAGGCGGACGACCTCGTCCCGTGCGACCAAGACGATGAAGCCTGTGGTGGGATTCGGAGTCGTCGGCACGAAGACGCAGACGACATCCTGCGCTGTCTTGGCCTGCACCTCCTCGAGCTCTTCGGAGGTGATGAAGCCAACGCTGTAGAGCCCCTGACGCGGGAACTGGATCATGACGACCTGCTTGAACGACTTGCCTTTGTCGGTCAGCACCGTCTCGCTGAAGGTCTTGGCGCCACCATAAACCGCGCCGATCACCGGGATGCGCCGCACGAGGTTCTCGAAGCCCTCGACGAGCTGGCTGCCGAACAGGTTGCGCACGACAACGCCCGTGATCACGAGCAGCAGGAACGAAAGGATGATGCCCACGCCCGGCACGTACTGGCCCACCAGCGCCTCGGGCCGCCAGGAGGGTGGCAGCAGGACCAGCGACTGGTCGAGGATGCCGGACAGAAATCGCACGACCCAGACCGTCACCATGATCGGGATCCAGATCAGCAGGCCCGCGATCAGGTAGTTGCGCAGCTGGCGTGCCAGGCCGCGCCGGCCACCATTGTTCTCTGGTGTTTCGGCCGTGGGTTCGGATCTCGAGGTCGTTGGCGGCACTCGCATTCACTCCGTCACGGGCGACCGCCCGACGCGCTCAACGGCGGCTGCCCGCCTTCTTTTTGCCAGGCTTTTTCGGGGCGGGTCTCTTCGCCGCGGGCTTCGCCGCAGGCTTGGTCACCGCCACGCTCTTCTTCGCAGGCTCCTTCGACTCCGGCTTCTTTTCGGCCGTCGACTCGGTTTTCGCCGGCTTGTCCGACGAGCCGCTCTCGGCGGTCGGCGCCTCGTCCTTGCCGGCGAGGTTGCGCTTGCGCTCGTTCTCGGACTTGAAGTCCGTCTCGTACCAGCCGCTGCCTGCCAGGCGGAAGAGCGGCGCCGAGATCAGGCGCTTGAGCGAGTGCTTGCCGCACTCGGGGCACTCACGCAGCGGCTTGTCGGAGAACTTCTGCAGCGCCTCCAACGTGTGGTGGCACTTCTCGCACTGATATTCGTAGATCGGCATAGGTCGTCGATTGTACTTGTGGTTGATGACTGAACGCGGCGCTGAACCTTCGCGGGCAGCGATGACTTTATTCGTCCGCGGGGCGTCGCGCGACATGGACGTCGCGCGCGAGCCTACAGGGACGTATTCACGGCGTCCCCGCGGATGAAAAAGTCATCGATGCCTGCAAGGACCTCACGCCGCCTTGAGAGCTTCAAACCCGAGAACGCCGTCCTTCGCCGTGACACGAATCGTATCACCAGAAGCGAACTCGCCACGCAGGATCCGCTGCGCCAGCGGGTTCTCGAGCTGGTGCTGGATCGCCCGCTTCAACGGCCGCGCGCCGTACACCGGGTCGAAACCCGCCTCGCCGAGCTGGTCGCTCGCGGCGTCGTCGAGTTCGAGGCTCATGTCGCGATCAGCCAGCCGACGGCGCAGGTAGCCGAGCTGGATGTCGAGGATGCGGCGGATGTGCTCCTTGCTGAGCGGATGGAACACGACGACTTCGTCAACCCGGTTGATGAACTCGGGCCGGAAGTGCTGGCCGACGATCTCCATCACCGCGGCCTTCATGCGGTCGTAGTTCGCCTCGCCCGCCAGCTCCTGGATCACGTTCGAGCCGAGGTTCGACGTCATGATCACCACGGCGTTGCGGAAGTCGACGGTGCGGCCCTGACCATCGGTCAGGCGCCCGTCGTCGAGCACCTGCAGCAGCACGTTGAACACGTCCGGATGCGCCTTCTCGATCTCATCCAGCAGGATCACGGAATACGGCCGGCGCCGCACTGCCTCAGTGAGGTAGCCGCCCTCCTCGTAACCCACATACCCCGGGGGCGCGCCGATCAGCCGCGCGACCGAGTGCTTTTCCATGAACTCGGACATGTCGATGCGCACCATCGCCTCTTCGGTGTCGAAGAGGAATTCGGCGAGCGCCTTGCACAGTTCGGTCTTGCCGACGCCCGTGGGGCCCAGGAACAGGAACGACCCATTCGGCCGGTTCGGGTCCGACAGGCCCGCGCGCGAACGACGGATCGCGTCGGAGACGGCCTTGACCGCTTCGGCCTGGCCGACCACGCGCTTACCCAGACCCTCCTCCATCCGCAGCAGTTTCTCGCGCTCGCCCTCGAGCATCTTCGCGACGGGAATGCCGGTCCACTTCGAGACGACCTCGGCGATCTCTTCGTCGGTCACCTTGTTGCGCACGAGCGTGGGCACCTGCGCCTCGCTGTCCTGCGCGGTCTTCAGGCGCTTCTCGAGCTCCGGGATCTTGCCGTACTGCAGCTCGGACATGCGCGCAAGGTCGCCCGCGCGGCGCGCGGTCTCGAAGGCCTGGCGCGCGTCCTCGAGCTGCTGCGTGATCTGCGCGGCGCCTTGCGCGCTCGCCTTCTCGGCCTTCCAGATCTCCTCGAGGTCGGCGTATTCGCGGCCAAGCTCGGTGAGCTGTTCGTCCAGGGCCTCGAGACGCTTGCGCGAAGCCTCGTCCTTCTCCTTCTTCAGCGCCTCGCGCTCCATCTTCAGCTGGATGATGCGGCGGTCGAGGCGGTCCATCTCCTCGGGCTTCGAGTCCATCTCCATGCGGATGCGCGACGCGGCCTCATCGATCAGGTCGATCGCCTTGTCGGGCAGCTGCCGGTCGCTGATGTAACGGTGCGAGAGCGTCGCGGCCGCGACGATCGCCGGGTCGGTGATCTCGACACGGTGATGTACCGCGTACCGCTCCTTGAGGCCGCGGAGGATCGCGATCGTGTCTTCCACCGACGGCTCGTTGACGAGCACCTTCTGGAAGCGGCGCTCGAGCGCGGCGTCCTTCTCGACGTACTTGCGGTATTCGTCGAGTGTCGTCGCGCCGACGCAGTGCAGCTCGCCGCGCGCGAGCGCGGGCTTCAGCATGTTGCCTGCATCCATCGCGCCTTCGGCCTTGCCGGCGCCGACCATCGTGTGCAGTTCGTCGATGAACAGGATGACGCGGCCTTCCTGCTTGGCGAGGTCGTTCAGCACGCCCTTGAGCCGTTCCTCGAACTCGCCGCGGAACTTGGCGCCCGCGATCAGCGCGCCCATGTCGAGCGCGAGGATGCGCTTGTCGCGCAGGCTCTCGGGCACCTCGCCATTGACGATGCGCAGCGCCAGGCCCTCGACGATCGCCGTCTTGCCGACGCCCGGCTCGCCGATCAGCACCGGGTTGTTCTTGGTGCGACGCTGCAGCACCTGGATGGTGCGGCGGATTTCGTCGTCGCGGCCGATGACCGGGTCGAGCTTGCCCTGCTCGGCACGCTCGGTCAGGTCGATCGTGAATTTCTCGAGCGCACCGCGCTGCTCCTCGACGTTGGGGTCATCGACCTTGCCGCCGCCACGGATCTCGTCGATCGCGCGCTCGACGGCGGCCTTCTGCACGGCCGCGTCCTTCAGCATCTGCGCGAGCGGGCCCTTGTCCTCGAGCGCCGCGAGCACGAACAGCTCGCTGGTGATGTACTGGTCGCCGCGCTTCTGCGCGATCTTGTCGGTGAGATTCAGCAGCCGCGCGAGGTCATTCGACAGGTGTACCTCGCCGCCCGTGCCTTCCACCTTCGGCAGGCGGTCGAGCGCGTCGCGCAGGCGCGCGCGCAGCACGCTGACGTTGGTGCCGCACTTGTCGAGCAGCGGTCGTACCGTGCCGCCCTGCTGGTCGAGCAGCGCCTGCAGCAGGTGCACGGGCTCGATGATCTGGTGGTCGCGACCGAGGGCCAGCGACTGTGCCTCTGCCAGCGCCGCCTGGAACTTGGTCGTGAATTTGTCTTGACGCATGGGGATGCGGTCCGTGAATGGGTAATGCCCCGGATCTGGGGGCCGACGCCGCGATTTAAAGGAAGGGCAGGAAGGTCAGGAAGGGCAGGAAGGGCAGGAAGGGCAGGAAGGCACGGAGCGTCGCGTCCGGGATGGACGTAGATCACGGCAGACCGCCGGAAACTGCGACCGATTAATAGCTGTAATTATTTATAAATCAATAACTTAAATAATTTACCGGTAACGATGCGGACAGGAATTTGGGCGCGCGACCCTCCGCCCTTCCCGCCCTTCCTGCCCTTCCCTCAATGCATCCCCTGGTGCGTGAAGAACACCAGCGCCACGCCCAGCATGATGAACAGCACCTGCCCCAGGCTCGCACGCAGGTCGACACGGCGGTGCAGGCCCGGGATCAGGTCCGCCACGGCCACGTAAATGAAGCTGGCCGCCGCGAATGCCAGTGCGTAGGGCACGAATTCCAGCGCCGTGCTCAACGCGAAGTACGCGATCACGCCGCCCACGACCGAAGTCAGGCTCGAGACCAGGTTCAGCGTCATCGCGCGGGCCCGGCTGAAGCCGCCGTGCAGCAGGATGGCGAGGTCGCCCACTTCCTGCGGAATCTCATGTGCGAACACGGCCAGCGCCGTGACGACGCCGAGCTGCGGGTTGGTCATGAACGCGGCCGCGACCAGCACGCCGTCGAGCAGGTTGTGGAACGTGTCGCCCGCCAGGATCAGGTTCGCCGAGACGCGGTCGCGTGCGACCGGCGCCCCGTGCTCGTGCGCGTGCGTCGGCGAATGCATCTCGCACGGATCGTCGTGGCAATGCCGCCAGAGCACGAACTTCTCGAGCAGGAAGAACAGCAGGATGCCGACCAGCAACGCGAGCCCCACCTGGTGCGTCGCGGCCGGACCCGCGCCCTCGAGCGCATGTGGAATGAGGCCGAGGAACGCGGCGCCCAGCAGCGTGCCCGTAGCGAAACTGACGAGGTGCGGCAGCAGCGCCGTTCGCACCTTCGCGCCCAGCGCGAGAAAGATGCCGGCGGCCAACGCGCTCAACACGCCGCTCAGCGCCGTGAAGACGACGATCAGGGTCAGGGTACTGCTCAAGGCACTCTGCTTCCGCGTGGTGTCGCGCCGGAGTCGGTCAGGGTATCACGCGCCCGGGACGTCGCCCTTTGCCGACGACAGCCACGCGAGCGTGGCCATGCGACCCGTGTGGCCGCCGTCGCGCCGGAACGAGAAGAACCCGCCGCTTTCACGCTGCGTGCAGTGGCCGCCGCCCGTGATCGAGCTCACGCCGGCGCGGCCGAGCGCGATCTTCGCGAGCGCGTACAGGTCGGCCTGGTAGCGGCCCGCCGCGTTGCGCGTGAAGCCTGCCTCATTGGCGGGCTGCCGTGCGATGAACGCCTCGCGAACCTCCGGCCCCACCTCGAACGCATCCGGACCGATGGCCGGGCCCAGCCACGCGACCAGCTCGGCGGGCGGCACACGCAGGGCACTGACGGTGGCTTCGAGCACGCCCCCCACGAGCCCGCGCCACCCTGCGTGCGCAACGCCGACGCGCGTTCCCGCGCGATCCGCGAGGACGACCGGCAGGCAATCGGCGGTCATCACGACGCAGACACGATCGGGCTCGAACGCGACGGCGGCATCGGCGCGTGGCGGCGTCATCGAGGTTGCGCTCCCTCGCTCGTGCACGACGACCTCGATGCCGTGCACCTGCTCGAGCCACAGCGGCTCGTCCGGCAGGCCCGCCGCGGCGCGCAGTCGCGCTCGGTTCGCGGCCACGTACGCGGCCTCGTCCCCCACGTGCTGCGCGAGATTGAAGCTGGCGTAGGGACCCACACTCACGCCTCCCGCACGCAAAGTGGAGAGCGCATGCACATTGGCCGGCACGTCCCACGCGGGCGTGAGCCACGCGCCCTGCCCCGGCTCGCGACCTGCGCTCATGCCTTGAAGGTGGCGAGGTCAGCCGCGAGCGTGGCGAGCAACGATTGCATGTCCGGCGGCAACGGCGCCTGCGCCTCGAGCGGCTTGCCCGTGACGGGATGCTCGAGCTGCAGCTTCGCCGCATGCAATGCCTGCCGCGGAAAATCGCGCAGGGCCACGCGCAGCTCCTCAGTCGCGCCCTTCGGCAGCGCGAGACGGCCGCCATACACGCGGTCGCCGACGATTGCGTAACCCGCGTGCGACAGGTGCACGCGGATCTGGTGCGTGCGCCCGGTCTCGAGCTGCACGCGAACGTGAGTGTGCGCGCGATAGCGCTTGATGACGCGGTAGTGCGTGACGGCCTCGCGCCCGCCGTGGCGCACCGCCATGCGGACGCGGTCCGTGGGATGACGATCGATCGGCGCGTCCACGGTGCCGCCCGCCGTCATCACGCCGCGGCAGATCGCCTCGTACTCGCGATGGATCTCGCGCGCCTCGAGCATGCGGACCAGCGCGGTGTGCGCCTTGATCGTGCGCGCGACGATCAGCAGGCCGCTGGTGTCCTTGTCGAGCCGGTGCACGATACCGGCGCGCGGCAACTCGGCCAGCGGCGGGTCGCGCGCGAGCAGCGCATTCTGCAGCGTCTGGTCCGGGTTGCCGGCCCCCGGGTGCACGACCAGACCGGGCGGCTTGTTGACGATGAAGACGTGCCTGTCCTCGTGGACCATCACGAGCGGGATGGCCTGCGGCGCGGCCGCGGTTGCCTGCTCGATGGTGGCCGTCACCTCGACCGACTCGCCGCCGTTGAGCTTGTCCCGCGGCCGACTGACCGCGCCGTCCACGCGCACCTCGCCCGCGTCGATCCATGCCTTGAGGCGGCTGCGGGAATAATCGGGCAGCAGCTGCGCCAGGGCCTGGTCGAGCCGCTGGCCCGCCAGGTGGGCGGGAATCTGCAACCGGAGCTGAACGCTTGAGGTCGTCATGGGGTCGAATTCTATATACTTCACGCCCTTCCGCAGGGCTCGACCCCAGGATCCCACGCATGGCTGTTGCCTTTTCCCGACGTTTTCTGGCCGCAGTCCTGCTCGCGGCATCACTGGTAGCGACGACCGGTTGCAGCAGCCTCAAGTTCTGGGACCGCAACAAGGGCGACAAGGAGATCCAGGGTTCGCCTGAGCAGCTCTACAGCCAGGCCCAGAAAGACGTCCGGAACAACAACTTCCCGTCCGCCATCCAGCAGTACGAGCAGCTGGAGGCGCGCTATCCGTTCAGCGAGCAGGCGAAGCAGGGCCAGCTCGACCTGATCTACGCGTATTACAAGGCCCGCGCGACCGAGCAGGCCATCGACCAGGCCGACCAGTTCATCCGCGAGAACCCGACGCATCCGCGAGTCGATTACGCCTACTACATCCGCGGCCTCGTCTACTTCGAGTCCGGCGCGAACTGGCTCGAGCGCAAGTTCGGCGTCGACATCGCGCGCCGGCCGCCACACGAGGCGCGCAAGTCGTTCCAGGCCTTCCAGACGCTCGCCCAGCAGTATCCGAAAAGCCCGTACTCCGCCGATGCGCGGCAACGCATGATCTACCTGCGCAACCGGCTGGCGGACTACGAAATCGAAGTCGCACGCTATTACCTGCAGCGTGGGGCTTACATCGGCGCCGCGAACCGCGCCAAGGGCGTGATCGAGAACTTCGACGGCGCGCCGGCCGTCGATGACGCGCTGAAAATCCTCGCGCGCTCGTATCGCAAACTCGGCGTCGAGGACCTGGCAGCCACCGCGGAGGCGGTGCGCAAGGCGAACAGTGTCGAGAACATGCCGGACCTTTCCTCTGGCGGGACGAGCACGTATGTCGCCGGAGCGACGGGTGCCACCGCACCGTCGGGACGCGGCTGGGACTTCGGCGGCGCCCCGCAGCAGGCCGGGCGCTGGGAGGCGCTGGGTGGCATCACCTACTCGGGCACGACCGACATCGACTTCGAGGGCGGCACCACTGCCGAGGTGAAGAACAGCTTCGGCTTCCTCGCGGGCGGCGCCTACAACTTCACCGACCGTCTGCGACTCGGTGGCAGCCTCCGCTACGACAGCAAGGACTACGACGCCAACGTGGTCGGCGACGCTCCGGGCGAGGTCTATGCGGTCTCCGGCAGCATGGACACGATGTCGGTCATGGTCGATGCGGCGTACACGTTCATGACCGGTCCTGTGAAGCCGTACCTGGTGGGCGGCGTGGGTTGGGCCTGGGTCGACACCAACATCGCGACCGACCCGCCCGAAATCGGCTGCTGGTGGCACCCGTGGTGGGGCTACGTCTGCACCAGCTGGCAGGACACGCGCACCGTCGACGGGCTGGCCTACGAAGTGGGGATCGGCATGCGCTACGACTTCAGCAATGCACTGGCAGCGGACGCCGCCTACCGCATGCGCTGGATGGACTTCGAGAACGCGACCGGCTCGCCGTCCACCGACACCCTGCAGTTGAACCTGGTCTGGAAGTTCTAGCTCCCCGAGCGGGGCGAATTCACTTCATCCCGTCCGCGTCACGACGTGACGCAGTCGCGCGAGCATCGGCGTGACCATCGGGATCGTCAGCATCGTGCTGGCGACGGCCATCAGCAGCAGCGCCGTGAACGTCGACGCCGTGATCACCTGCTTGTCGAGCAGGATGTTGGCGAAGATGATCATGATCAGCGCCTTGGTCTGCAGCAGCCAGCCGATCAGGCTGGCCTCTCCCGGCTGCCAGCCCAGCACGCGGCCCGCGAGCTCAGTCCCCAGCAGCTTGCCGCCGACGGCCGCGACGAGCAGCATGCCGGCTGCGAGAAACACCTGACCCCCGCCGACCTGCCACTCCGTGCGCAAACCCGTGCTGAGGAAGAACACCGGCATCATCAGGAGCAGCACGTTGTGCCGCAACGTGTCGAGCAGGGTCTCGTCGAACCATTCGCGGTCCATCACGGCACCGGCCAGGAACGCACCGACCATGTAGTGCAGGCCTGACCAGTCGGCGCCGAGCCCGCACAAGGCCAGCCAGATCAGCGCGACGTACAGCCGGTCGCGCTGCTCGAGGTGCTGCACCAGGTGGCGAAAGCCAAGCGCGACCGCGAAGAACAACGCGAGGAAGGCCACTTGCCTACCCACGCGCGTCCAGTCCATCAGGATCAGCGCGAGCACGCCCCAGATGGCGATGTCGTCCATGCTGGCGTACCGCAGGATGCGCTGGCCCAGCGCGCTGCGCAGTACGCCGAGCCGCTCGAGGAACAGCACGAGGATCGGCAGCGCGGTCACCGCACACGCCATCCCGACACCGAGGACGAACTGCCATTGACTGGCCTTGGGGCCGATCCAGCCGGGAAAGCTGGCCAGTGCCAGCGCCGCGAGGCTGCCCGTGAGCAGCGGGGCCCCGAGCGCGAACCCGGCGGCCGTGCTGCTGTCGCGCCGGTGCTGCCACGCATGCTTCAGGTCGAGCTCGATGCCGGCCAGCATCACGAAACTCATCACGGCCCACCACGCGAGGCCCGTGAGCGACTGCACCACGGCCGGATTGAAGACGAAGCTGTAGTACTCGGGAAACGCCGCACCGAGGATGCCGGGCCCGAGCAGGATGCCCGTCACGATCTGCACCACGACGAGCGGCGCGTAATAGTCCGTGCGGCCCAGCCGCCAGACGAGGAAGGGCAGCGCGAAGATCATCGCCATCGCGACGAGAAAGATCTCCGAGGTATTCACTCAGGCTTTTCGACGTAGACCACTGGCAGCGTACCCGGCTTCGCGACGTAGAACGGAATGTTGGCATGGCCGGCGCTGCCCGCACCATCGTGCACATAGACGAACAGCCGGTACCCCCCCGGGCGGCCAGGCGCAGTAAACGCAGGTTGCGCGCTGCCGGCGTCTTCCATGCGCACCTCGATCTTCGGCGGCGTCGGCTCGTCGTCACCGCCGTCCTGCTTGAGGCGGATCTCGCGCTTTACCCACCAGGTGTAGTTCAGCGGCCGGCCTTCGGGGTCCGCTGCCTCGACTCGCGCCGCGACACGCTGACCAGGCGCCAACACGACGCTGTCCTCCGCGCGCTTGCCGTCCAGTCGCAGCGACTCGACCCGCGGCGAGCGATTGGCCGGCCACGTGCCCGTCCAGGCGTACTGCATGTAATCGACGGTCTCGGTCGCCGATCCGTCCTCGAGGAACATGCCGTACCACGTGGGCGTGCGTTCCTGCTTCTGGCCCCAGAGAAAGACGTAGTTGCCGATCAGCCGGCCATCGTCGGCACGGATCGCCGTGTCGTGCGCACGACGATAGGACTCCGCCTTCTCGCTGCTGGTGTGTTCGATCGGTCGGCCCCAGCTCGTCTTGGGAACTTCCCAGTGACCCGTCGCGCCCCACTCCGTCACCATGTAGGGCCCGCTGTAGCGGATCTGCTCCAGGTAGCGTGGCAGGTTCACGATGTCGCCGTACATCTGGATACTGATGAAGTCGAGGTCGGGCATGCGCGTCTGCACCATCTGCGCGAGCGACGCGTCGAAGCCCGCCAGCGCCGTCGTCGTCAGGTGGTTCGGATCGACCTCGTGGATCATCTTCGAGATGTCGTTGATCGCGTCGAACACCTTGGGATTCTTGTAGCGCAGGTTCGGCTCGTTGCCGATCATCCAGGCGAGCAGCGCCGGATGGTCCTTGTACTTGAGCACCTCGCGCCGTGCGTACTCGAGTTGCCGCGCAACCGCCTTGCGATCGTCGTAGTCGAACTTGAGCCGCTCGCGCCCGATTTCGATGCACATCATCACGGTCAGCCCGAGGCTCTGGGCCTTGTCCAGCACTTCTCGTGCGCTCATCTTGCCGTTCTCGGTCCGCCAGGTGCGGAACGAGTTGCCACCGCGCGCGGCCAGCTCTTCCATGCTGCCGAACTCGAGTCCGGCTCCGTTCACGATGTACGGCTTACCGCCGCGCAACAGCACGTAGCGCTCCCCCTCGCGTGCGACCCGCACGGGGATGGGACCGCTCGTGACAGGCGCCGTCGTCGGGCTGGCCGCCGCCCCGGCCGGCGTGGCCGCGAGACCGGTCGCTCCACTCGCGCCGAGCGCCAGCAGCAGGCATGCCTGGAAGATGCGATGTGCGATGTTCATGCGACGCTCCGTGCCTTGCCCGCCAGTTCGGCCTCGAGTGCCTCGAGGCTCTTGCCCTTGGTTTCGGGCAGCAGTTTCATCACCAGCGGCAGGCCGGCGAGCGCGAAGCCGGCGTAGATCAGGAAAGTGAGCGAGTTCCCCAGGTTCTGCAGCTGCCACGGGAAGACGAGCTGCACGCCGAAGCTCACCGCGGAGTTGATCAGCCCGACGAACGAGATCGCGATGCCGCGCATGCGGTTCGAGAACAGCTCCGCGAACAGTACCCACATGACCGGCCCGAGCGACATCGCAAAACTCGCGACAAAGGCCAGGATGCCGAAGAGGATCAGCATCGGCTGGATGCTGATGGCGGCGGTCAGCAGGTCCGATTCCGCGGCCTTGAACGTGGCGCTGCCCAGCGCCTCTGTCGCGGCCGCGCGGAACGCCGTGTCGCTGTCGAAGGTCTGGCCCACGAGCGGAGCCAGCGCCGCGGCGTCGACTTTCGTCGCGAGGCCCGCGACGGCGTCCTCGCGCAGCGTATACGTGGCGGCGCCGAATCCGTACGCGAGCAGCAGCATGCTCGCGGCGATCCCGGCGAGGCCCGCGATCAGCAACGGGCGCCGGCCCAGCCGGTCGATCAGTGCGATCGCGAGTACCGTGAACACGAGGTTGATCAGGCCGACGAAGATGCCCTGCATGAACGCGGCGTCGGTACCGACGCCCGACTGCTGGAAGATCGATGGCGCGTAGAAGAAGACCGCGTTGATGCCCGTGATCTGCTGCAGCACGGCGACGAGGATGCCGAGCGTCAGGACCCGGCGCATCGTCGGCCGGAACAGTTCGGCCAGCGACGCCTCTTCCTCGGTGGTCGCAAGCGCCTGTTTCACGACGCGCAGCTCGCGCTCGGCTTCGTTGCGGCCCACGGCCTGCACCAGCACCTCGAGCGCGTTCGCGTCACGGCCGCGCATCGCGAGCCAGCGCGGGCTCTCCGGCACGGTGTAGAGCGCGATCAGGTACAGCACGGCCGGCACCGCCTCGATACCGAGCATCCAGCGCCAGTTCCAGCGCTCGAGGCCGAGCGCGTCGACCCAGGCATGCTCGCTGCCCGCGAGGCTCAGGATGAAGTAGTTGGTGAAGAACGCCGCCGAGATGCCGATCACGATGTTGAGCTGGTTGAACGACACCATGCGCCCGCGCAGGTGCGCAGGCGCGAATTCCGCGATGTACATCGGCGCCACGATCAGCGCCGCACCGACGCCGAAGCCGCCGATCATTCGCGCGATGACCAGCGTCGTGAAGTCGGGTGCCACGGCCGAAGCCACCGCCGACAGGGCGAACAGGAATGCAGCCAGCTTCAGCACCGGCAGTCGTCCGTAGCGATCGCTGAGCGGACCGGACACCATCATCGCGAGCGTCGCCGTCAGGGTGAGCGACGCGACGGCCCAGCCGAGCTGCAGCTTCGACAGCTGCATCTCGGTCTCGATGAATGGCACGACTCCGGAGATCACAGAGACGTCGAAGCCCATCAGGAACCCGCCCAGTGCGACGATCAGCGCCGTCCGGACCGTATAGAGCGTTGTCTGCTTCACGATTCCCCCGCCCGTGGGCGCTTGTTACTGGCTCGTCAGTGCGAATTCGACACCCAGCTCGGCCGTCGAACTGCCGCCGACCCACGCCCGGAAGTCGCCGGGTTCGGTCGTGCGCTGCAGATTGCGGCCATGGAACGCCAGGTCGTCGGCCGTCAGCCGGAAGCGCACTTCGCGCTGCTCGCCCGGCTGCAGCCGCACGCGCTGGAAGCCCTTCAGCTCGCGCACGGGTCGCGTCACGCTGCCGACGACGTCCTGCACGTAGAGCTGCGCGACTTCGTCGGCCGCCACCTTGCCGACGTTCTTGACGACGGCACTGACGGTGACGGGTCGGCCAACGACGGCGCGCGCCGATGTGACCTTGAGATCCGAGTACTCGAACCGCGTGTACGACAGCCCGAAGCCGAACGGATACAGCGGCGCGTAGCCGGCATCGAGATACTGCGACTTGTTCTTCATGCCGGTCTGCGGCGTTCGCACCGGGATGTCGTCGATGTGGATGAAGGTATCCGGCAGCGGCGGCTTACCGGTGTTGCGGTGCGCGTGATAGATCGGGATCTGCCCGACCATCCGCGGGAACGTGACCGGCAGCTTGCCCGACGGCGACTCGACGCCGAACAGCACGTCGGCGATCGCCGGGCCGGCCATCACACCCGGATGCCAGGCGAACAGGATGGCGTCAGCGTCCGCGACGATCGGCTGCAGCGTGAGCGGACGCCCTGCGAGGATCACGACGATCACGGGTTTGCCCGTGGCCTTCACCGCGCGCACGAGGTCGTTCTGGTTGCCCGGCAGGTCGATGTCGGCACGCGAATGCGCTTCGCCGGCAATGATCGATTCCTCGCCGAGGAAGAGCACTGCCGCATCGGCATTCTTCGCCGCTTCGACCGCCTCCGCGAACCCGGTCGTGGTGCGAGTGCGGGTAGTTTCCATCGCGCGCACGTAACGCACGTCGACGTTCGGTCCGGCCATGGCGCGGATGGACTGCAGCGGCGTGACGCTCAGTGCCGGATCGCCATCGAAGATCCACGTCCCCAGTTGCTCGTAAGTATCGTCGGCCATCGGGCCGATGACCGCGAGCGAGCGCAACTTGCCCAGCTGGAGCGGCAGGACGTCATCCCGGTTCTGCAGCAGCACCAGGCTCTGCGTGGTGAGCTTGTGTGCGAGTGTGAAGTTGGCCGCATTCGCGATGGGCGGGAAGTCGGCGGGATTCGTCGCCGTGCGGTCGAACAGCGCGAGCCTGAACTTCACGCGCAACACGTTGCGCACGGCCGCATCGAGCCTGGCTGGATCGATGCGCTGTTCGGCCAGCAGCGTCGGGAGGTG
>Ga0114939_10001839_pt1 | contig 16441 bp, 15 predicted proteins | sample AshMeaCrysSpring_FD_87196 | JGI IMG/M metagenome (GOLD analysis project Ga0114939, IMG submission 87196) | Groundwater microbial communities from Big Spring, Nevada to study Microbial Dark Matter (Phase II) - Ash Meadows Crystal Spring | ecosystem: Environmental > Aquatic > Deep subsurface >... | reverse complement strand
TTTAGGAAGGGCTTGTTCGCATAGATCCGCGGTCACAGCCGATAGCAGGATCTGTCCGCCATGCCCGGCGGACATCACGCGGGCCGCCCGGTTAACGGCCATCCCGTGATAATCTGCGTTTCGCAATTCCGCTTCGCCGGTATGGATTCCCATACGAGACAGCAACCGATCGGGGGTTGTCTCAGGCCAGGTTTCAGCCTGCAAGATCGTCTGGGCGCTGATCGCAGCCTGAACCGCGTCGATTGCGCGTTTGAAAACGGCATACGCACCGTCGCCGGTGGTTTTCACGAGGTAACCGCCATTCTCCGTCACGCTTTGGTTGAGCAGCGAGTCGTGACGCGACAAGGCCGAGCGCATACCCTGTGGATGGCGGTCCCAGAGTTGTGTGCTACCTTCGATGTCGCTAAAGAGAAAGGTGACGGTGCCGGTCGGCAGTTCCATACTCATGGTATGAAAGCGATTATAACCCCGTTCGTAGCGGTCAGGTAGAAAACCTGACGATGATACCCGGCTTGGGCCGGATCAGGTAATAACGGTGGCGCCAAGCCGGGCCAAGTCGATGTCTTCATCTTCCGGCAAGCCGCTGACGCCAACCGCGCCAATAACCTCGCCTCGATAGAGAATGGGCACGCCGCCGCCCCATCCGGTGTATCGCAAGTCACCGAAATTGGTGATGGCGAAGCCCTGCTCGCGAGATGCCCGGCCGATTTCAGCCGACGGCTTGCGCTCGCGGGCGGCGGTGTAGGCCTTATGGAGGGCATTATTGAGGGAAGGCAACGGGCAGCCGTCTGTTCGCAGGAATGCGATCAGTTCGCCGTGAGCGTCGACAACTGCCACGGCCGCGCCTTTATTTTCGCGCTCCAAGACAGCCTGGATGACGGCGATAATGGCTTGGGCGTCGCGGTGGCCAAGATGGAAGTGAGTGTTCATGAGGTCTCCAATCGTTATATCGTCTCTCTAGACTATAGCCAACGTAGGCGGGTTGAACAAACGGCGTCTTAGTGGTCGAAGTGGGTGAGACATCGGCGGGCGGAAGCTGTTCGGCAGGGTGGGAAAGGTTCGCCGCCCGCGGTCCCTAGATTGGCGGACCACTCAGATTTCTTCAAACCTGGCGCTCACATACCGGCTGCGGATGTGCGTCAAGTTTGAGGGTGAACAGGTGTATGTAGCGGCGATTTGGCCAAATCGCCCCACAGATATCTACAGATGTGACGCCATCCTCTGTCCCTCTGCCTCGAGTCGATTGACAGCCGATCCGCGGGTGATCTACAATGCATGTATGCCATTTTGACCCACCTCACCCTCAGCAACCCCAGTGTTATGTATTAACACCTGACGTCAGCCTTCGTCGGTGAGATGTCCATCACAATCGAATAAAGGAGTATGACATGTTTACCATCAACCGTTCATCCCACATCGCGAGGGTTTTGTTGTTGCTGGCTCTATTCCTTATCGTGACATCCGTAGCTCTGGCCCAGGGCGGCAAGGACGACGGGCCTCGCATCGTAGGTGGCGAGGAGGCGCGTCCCGATGCATGGCCCTGGCAAGTTGCCCTGACCGTGCGAGGGTATGATATCTACAACGGATTACTGTGCGGCGGCACCTTGATCGATGCCAGGTGGGTTCTGACGGCGGCTCACTGCCTCAGTTATTACGCGCCCAGCGATCTCTACGTGATAGCAGGTATTCATGATCTGGTCGACCCAAATCCAAATTATGTGCGCGTGAGGGCAAAGGCCTACCTGCCACATCCTGATTTTGATTACTATTATGCCTGGAACGATCTGGCCATGCTGTATCTTAGCGAGCCTATTCTCGAGCGGCCGGCGGATGGCGATACATTACCGATCGCCTATGCCAATCTGGTGCCGTCCGATGCGGGTTCTCTGTTCGATGTGATGGGAACTGTAACCGGTTGGGGGACAACCGATCCGTATTCCTGGAGCTACCCGGAGCGATTACAAGAAGTCCAGGTGCCGATCGTTCATAACGCCGAATGCCGGCGCATTTACGGTGGTATTACCGATGGTATGCTTTGTGCTGGTTTTGATGAAGGCGGCAAGGATTCCTGTTATGGCGATAGTGGCGGTCCGCTGGTCGTGTTTGATGAGAGCAGTGATCGCTGGCTTCAAGCCGGCATCGTCAGTTTTGGAGCCGGATGCGGTCTTCCTGGTTGGCCCGGTGTTTATACACGGGTATCAACTTATCGGGATTGGATCCAGGAAGTCATCGATACCGGCTTCCCCGTCTATGAATTTTCGATGCCGATTGTGATGAAATCGGTTGATACGACTATCAAACTCGTCCCAAATGGTGACTTCGAAATGGGTCCGGAATTATGGGATGAGTTCTCCGCTCGCGGTTGGGAATTGATCTATCAAAAGGACATGTTGCCCCCAAGCCGCCCGCCAAATGGTGGTGAGTGGGCTGCCTGGTTGGGTGGGGCGCACAATGAAATCGCTGAGCTCTCCCAGGTGGTTGAGGTGCCGGTTGATAACCCCTTCCTGGCTTTTTATTCATGGATCGATTCCCAGGATTACTGCGGCTATGACTATGCCGTCATCCTGGCCGATGGTTCTGAAGTCGGATCGTTCGGTTTGTGCCTGGATACAACGAACACGTATTGGACACGCCAAACTATCGACATGAGCGAATTTGCCGGTGAAACCATCGTTCTTGAATTCGAGGTTCAAACAGACGGATCCGGGACGAGCAACTTGTTTTTGGATGATATCGGCTTTTCGGTAACGGAAAGCCAACCCGAGTTGGTGTCTCCTCCGGTCAATTGGTTGCGACCGGCGTTAAAATCGGATCACTAACTGGTTCAGCAATATTGGCTGTGATGACCATGCCGTCCGAAGCCAGTTTTTCCAGACAGTAAGGCATTTGACTCCGCAAGCAAAGTGAGACAACCGGGAGGGTTTGGTGGCATCCACCCTGTTGTCCCATTTTCGTGATGGTTAGCCTCAGGCTCCAAAAGGTCGGCTCTCTCTGGCCCGGCCGATGTGGACCAGGAACCATTCCGGATTTTTTCGTAACGAAATTCTCCCTTGCCTCGGCGTCGCGCGGAAATCGGTAGATCCACTCGTCATCGATAATCAAGACCACGTTGTTCAGGCCAAATGGATTGACTTCGACTGAAGTGAGCCGAAGTTCTGGTCGCCAGGCACGAATCGATTCGAGATAGGGTTGGAGGTCCATGATAAGATTCTAAAGAACAAATAGGTGGTAACCAGTTAAAATCTCCTTAAGCGCCGGGTTTGCCCAGCTAAATTAGGGTGATTAGCGGTTAAACTGCGAGCGTGGTATTTTATCGCCGTAGATCGCTGCATGCCGATCAGCCGGTGTGACTCGATGGAAATTCGATGGCTATGAAAAAATATTTTCTATTGGTTTTCGTGTTGGTCGTTGGGTTGGTTTTGACCGCGTGCTCCGGGGCAACCGGGAACGAGAACCAGGTCACCCCCACTCAACCCCCACCGACGATCACCCCCAGCCCGACACCCTTACCGCCGACAGCGATGCCGGCAGCGACGCCGCCGCCCACCGGCGCAAGCCTGGCCGGGGTCGCGCTGTGGGGCCAGGAGCCTGTGCCGGGGGCGCGGCTGGAATTGCGCGCGGTCGATTGGCGATTGACGGGAGATGAAACGGCCGCCGCCACGGCAACCACCGGCGCGGCCGGGCAATTTTTGTTTGCCAACCCGCCCGTCGGGGAGTTCTCCCTCGTTGCTATCTGGCCGGATGGCGAGCTGAGCCTGGGAGGAACACCGGCTGTCACCATTGAGGAAGGGCAAACCCTGCCCGACCAAACCATCCGGCTGGAGCGAGGTCTGACCCTGGTCGAACCCGATTTGACCCTTCCGGTCACGACTCTGCCGGTGTTTTCCTGGGAATCCCTGGACGGCATTTCTGCCTATCGCGTCTTGCTTATCGATTCAGGAACGACTGAAGCCGTTGTCGAAACTGAGGTCACCACCAATAGCCTCGCTGTTGCCGACCAGTTACAACCATCGCGAGAATACACCTTGGTCATCAGTGCCCTCAACGCCGATGGCTCCGAAAGCCTGGCTAATTTGCAGGCGGGCTTTGTCACCCAGGATACACCGTCTGTTCCGCCGCCGATCGCGTTACCCTCAACTTGCGTTCAACCCGGGTTACCGACCTATATCGACCGGCAGGCCGGGTACTGCTTTGCTTTCCCGCAGAAATTCGGCGTTGGCGACATCGGGAATGGAGCGGGCAATGTCGCCGGCTCGCCCGTGGATCGTAGCCCTGAGCCACTTTTCGCCACATTAGCCATTGATGAAGTTGATTCGAATGGGCGAGAGTTAGCCGAGTTTGTCGATGAGTATCTGTCCCAGTATTCGGATACCGATTTCGACATTCAGCGACTGCCCACCGCGCTCGGCGGCGTGGAGGCCGAACTCCTGGAACCTGTTCCCGGCCGACTCAGTTCGCGACAGGTGATCGCCGCTACCGGATCGGATACCGTGGACATCCTGTCCTTCGCGCCGTCCTTCCGCGAGATGGCTCCCGGCACCATGGTGACGCCGCAGCGCCGGGCGCAGATTGATGCCGACCTGCTCTTCGAGGCGGTCATGGCTTCTTTTGCATTTATTGCGGCCGGTGACGATCCCCCGGACGAGGCGGTGGAAGTTCCCGATGCTTGCCTGGCCGAAACGAAGGGGGTCTTCATCGATAACGATCTTGGCTATTGTTTTAATATCCCGGTGGGATTCAGCCAGCAGACCGGTCCCGGTGGCGGGCCGATGTTGGTGGGGCCGGCGCTGGATCAGAGTCTGTCTCCAGTCCGCGCTTTATTCTCGCTGATGATCGAGGAATTGGCGGATGGCCGGACACTGGTGGAGGTCATCGACGAAGTCGCCGGCGATGACTCGGATCGGAGTGAAATCACCCTTGGCGGCGAGCCGGCAATACGCATTGAAGGTATCCCCAGCCAGGGAAGTACGCTGGATATTTTTCTGGAGCGGGATGGCTATGCCTATCATTTAATCTTTCAACCGGATTCGGAACGCGCTCCCCAAGCGGCCGAGGAGCTTGATAAATTGATCGAGGGGATTACCCAATCATTTACCTTTTTGGAATCGACTCCTATTGATTAATCGGCAGGACAGATGGATCAATCTGGTCGATCATACGATTACACCCAACGTTCCGGAATCAGGCTAATATCTTGGTCTGATATGCATGGGTTGTGCAAAGCCATCGTCGCCGCCGTGGCCGGGTGGCATCCCGAAATCATCTTGCCTGTTGGGCGTGGCGGATTCTATCCGGGCACGCTCATCGCCCACATTTTGCAGGTGGAGTTATTCCCGATTCGCCTTAGCCGTCGCGAGCATGATGTCGTCCGGTATGATAGGCCGCGCTGGCTTATCGACCCGCCGGCTGACCTCGAGGGGCGGCGGGTTTTGGTGGTGGATGAAATTTGCAGCTCCGGCGAGACGATCCGTTTGATCCGTGAACGAGTATCAGCCCTGGGTGCGAAGGATATCCGATCGGCCGTCTTGTATGCCCACAGTTGGGGGGAAGATTTTCCTGACTATATTGGCCTGGTCACTGATGAGCTGGTCCTGAATCCTTGGGACCGCGAGATTTTCCGGGACGGCACGTTTCTGTTTCACCCGGAATACGTCGAAGCCCTCCGGCTTCAGGGGGTGACGGCTGATTCAAGCTTGCTCGTTCCCACCGCGACCTACACCTTGGCGAAGACTCCGATCATAGAATAGGCTTCTTTTATCATGTTATCCAGCGATCAATTTGATGCAATCGTGGCCGATGCACTCGATGAGCTGCCGCCTTTTTTCCACGAGCAAATGAAAAATATCGTGGTCTTGGTCGAGCGCTGGCCTTCAAAGCGGATCTTGCGGGAGATGGATATTCAACCCGGCGAGACGATCCTGGGCTTATACACCGGCGTGCCGCTAACCGAGCGCACCCAGTCTTACCAGCTTGTCGCGCCGGATACGATCACGCTCTTTCAAGGACCGTTGGAAGAAACCGCGGCGATGGCGACCGAAGGCTCGTATCTGACCCGCCTGCGGGATGAAGTTCGCCACACCGTTATCCATGAAATCGCCCACCATTTCGGCATCAGTGACGATCGCCTGCATGAACTGGGTGCGTATTGATCGGTCTGTTTAAGAAATTAGTGACGAATATCACACAAAACCCTTGCCTAATTGTTGTAATTCTGCTATAGTGCTTTTTACCAGTGTAACTGTATCTAGTTGAGAAGTACCACCAATCGAATAGTTTCTCTAACCAGCTTTGTGCGCGCGTGGTTCCTTGGCAGCCGGGTCATCGTTGATCTCGTCGTTCTATCGGATTTGCCTGACCGCTCTTCTGGCCTGGTTCATGCCGGATCATGATTTCGCACAACCAATTGAATGAGGAGATTGTGCCGATGAAGACAGCAGTATCGTCTGGCGGCGTGGTTGTGGCGGCTTCTCAGGTCGCGCCTAAACGGGCGTTATGCCCGAAGTGTGGTGGGATCGTCATCTTGCGAGCGCGCAAATTAATGGCGAATTGCGGCAACAGTTACTACTGGCGCCATCTGGACAACGATCATCCGTGCGAACGCCAAAAACCGTTCATCCAAATGCGTCCCATTGCGTGAAAAATAGGCAAATAGTCCGTGACGAGTGCGTAATTTTCACAATTGAATATTCTCGCATCTGGCTTTTCAATGGTAGAATGGCTCCATCAGCCCAAATATGCCCGATGGAGTTTAATACCAAATGAGCACTGGCCAGGCAATTCTCTTTACCTTAATCGGTGCGGTAATCGCACTGGCGGCGGCCGGCGTCATTGCTGCCCTGGTTGCTTCGTCCGTCCGGAAGAATACCCAGCGGCAGCTGGAAGACCAGCTTAAAGCGCAGAAGGACCTCTTCGACGAGCAACTACGCGGTTTTAAATGGTCTTTGCGGGAACAACAACAGAATCAAGAGGAAGCGTTCGAGAAATTTATAGGCGGGATAGCGGTCCCCCAGCCGGCACCCGCCCAAATTGTCGTCCAGCCGAATCCAGCTGTACCCGTCAACTCACCGGAAGTGATTGCCTGGCGCGATCGGTTGACCAGTGACAAGCAAGCCCGAGGCGCAAACCTTCGCCAGGTCAACCTGCAAGGACTGGACCTGGAGGCGGCTGATCTGCGCGACGCCAATCTGAAACAAGCCAACTTGCAGGAGGCCAATTTGGCCGGTGCTGATTTGCGCGGCGCATCGCTCGGCGGCGCGGATCTCAAGCGGGTCGATTTGAGCCAGGCCAATCTAAGCGGCGTGGATTTAAGCTATGCCAATCTGAGCCATGCTATTCTCGTTGGCGCAGACCTGAGCGGGGCTGATTTGAACCAAGCCGACATCTCGGCCACAATCATCGATGAAACGACCATCCTTGATCCAAAGTGGCGACTGGCGTGGGAAATCATCAACGAAGGGGCAGCCGGTCGGGACTTGAGCCGGGTTGATTTGCGCGATGTCGATTTGTGGGGCGCCGATTTGCGGGCGAGCCGTTTATGGGACGCGGACCTCACCGCGGCCCGGCTGACTCGGGCGGACTTGCGGCGCGCTAAACTGCACAACGCGCGCTTGGACGAAAATACCCAAATAGATGAAAAATGGCGAATGGTTTGGGAGATCGTCAATCGCGGGGCCGCAGGTAGGGACCTTCGCGAAATCGATCTGTCGGAGGCCGACTTGAGCCGCGCTGATTTGAGCCGGGCCAGCTTGAGCAAGGCTGATCTGTCTCACGCCGATCTGTCGGGTACCGATTTCAGCGGATCAAACCTGTCCGGGGCCAACCTGGCGAGGGCGACGATGATCGGCACGGATGTCCGCGAGGCTAATCTCAGCGGCGCTAACCTGAACAGCGCTGACCTGACCCGGGCAGATTTCAGCCGGGCCAAGATGAATTGGGCTGATCTCCGGAATACCATCCTCTCGGAAATGACGCTGATCGATCCGAAGTGGCGATTGGTTTGGGAAATCGTCAATCAGGGCGCAATGAGCCGGGATCTGAGCCGGGCCGATTTGGCCGGCGCGAATTTACGCGAGGTGAATTTAGGTGGCGCTGAGTTGCGCGGCGCAAAATTGTGGCTGGCCGATCTGGCCGGGGCTGATTTACGCGGGGCCAACCTGCGCGGGGCCGACATGCGCGAGTCGAATCTGGTCGGCGCGGACCTCACGGACGCGAATCTCTATGATGTCAACCTGACCGGCGCGCGATATGATAACCTGACGCGCTGGCCGGCGCGATTCGACCCGGTCCAGGCCGGCGCACTCATCCGTTCCGGCGTGCCCCGCCTGGTTGCCTGATTCGCCCACCAAGGAGGCATTTTATGTGTGGCCGTTTTACGCTCGCTGCCACAAGCGAGGATTTACAGGACCACTACAGTTTGCAGGAACTTCCGTTCGTTGCCCCGCGTTACAACATTGCTCCCACTCAACCCGTGGCCGCCGTCCGCCTGGACGAACGTGGTGCCCGTCAATTTACCCACTTTCAGTGGGGGCTGATCCCCTCCTGGGCTAAAGAGCCGTCGATGGGCGCTAAAATGATCAATGCGCGGTCCGAAACGGTTGCCGAAAAACCGGCGTTCCGTGCCGCCTTCAAGCGCCGTCGCTGTCTGATTCCGTCGACCGGTTTCTATGAATGGCAGCGAACCAACGGCCATAAGCAGCCGATGTTCATTCACGAGCGCGATGACGGGATCATATCTCTGGCCGGTCTGTGGGAAATCTGGCAATCGTCCGACGGCAGCGTGCTCGAGACCTGCACGATTTTGACCACATCCCCCAATTCGTTGATGAAACCCATTCATGACCGGATGCCGGTTATTCTAGATCCGGCGGACTACACCACGTGGCTGGACAGCGACACCCCGCTCGATCAGTTACAACATCTGCTCCGCCCGGTCGACCCCATTAGATTGGCTGCCTACCCGGTCAGCACGGCCGTGAATCGAGTTCAGAACGATTCTCCCGACTGTATCCGCCCACTCGCCTCCGAATAGGGATTCTGTTTCAAAAACAAAGGCGCGCCTGTTAGCCGGCGCGCCTCTTTTCTTTCGCCATCATGTCTGGAACCCTCGTTCCGAGAGACGGCTCGCGGAATGCCCGTTTTTAGTTCCCGATTCGTTCCAAAGACCAATTATCCAGAAAATAGCCGTTATTGGCGGCCACAAACCGGCTGCGGAAAGAAGCTCCGAGACGGGTGGTCCCCGGCTCGGTGACCGTAAACTCATACGTCCGGGTATTCTTCTGGCCGGGCGTCAATGTGCCCCAATCCGTTCCGCCGTTGTTGTTGATGAAACGGTATTCCGCGGCCAGCGGATGCGTGGAGTAGTCGCGCCGGCCGCCCGGATAATATTGGGCGACGATGTCGGGGAACAAATTAATGGTCATCCGGTACTGACCGGGCTGCAACGGGACATCGGTGAACATGCTGAAGCTGGTCGGCGCGCCGCCCTTAAACGCCTTAACCGTTTTCACGCCGTCGAAGATAAACTGGCTGTGTTCGCTTTCTGGCAGTGCGGCTGTTGAGACGACGCGAATTTCCGGCCGGAAATAAACATCGCCGGGATCGTCAGTCACCGTAACCGGTCCCTCATCAGTGGCTACCTGCCAACCTTCCGGCACCTGTAGCTCGTTGTACAAATAGAAATACCAATTGCCTTCGAACGATGGGTTAGGAAACAGGTTGCCACCAGTTGGCGGCGAAGCGGGAGCCGTGGTTGGGGCTGGTGCTACCGCCGTCGGTTGGACAACCGTGCCACCGGCGGGCGGCGCGGTCGTTGTGGTTCCGCCGGCGCCGGGAATGACTAATTCTTGGCCCACATAGATCAATGAGGGGTTGGTAATGTTGTTGGCGGCTACGATTTGAGCCACGGGCACGCCATAGGTCAGCGATATCCGGAATAACGAATCACCCGGCTGGACGATGTGGGTCGTTCCACCGGTGGTGGTTGTATTGCCGCCGGCGCCGCCGCCGGCCGCCGGGGGCGGGGTGGCAGCCGGTTGGGGCGTGGCTGGCACGGTGGTGGTGCCGTCACCGGTTGGAATGATCAACTCTTGCCCGACGATGATCAAATTTGGATTGACGATATTGTTGGCTTGAATTATCGCGTCGACGGTAACACCATATTGCAGCGCGATCCGGAAGAGAGAATCACCCGGTTGAACAACGTGAACGGTTTGGGCGTGTATCACGCTGACAATCAACAACAGAACCGCCAGCACGAAAGCTGGCATGGACAGACGTTGTAGTTTCATAAACACCTTATACAATCTATTCATGCGAAATTCTTCAGAATTATTCCCCAAACCCGATCGGTTATCAAGTGGCTCTCAGACAGCCGTAAGTGACGAATTCGGAGGGGTGTGGGCGTGGCAAAATAATACTCCAAATTTACTCCCATGAAAATCGGCCAGGGATTGTTACCGCGAATCGACACAAGTTAAAATTATGACGTGATGGATCGGAGGTCGAGAAAACGATGATAGAAGCCAACCCGGTGATCTTACATGAGTCAAAGCGGCTGCCATTCGGCATTTATGCGATCGTTTTTTTTCTGGCACTCTACATCGCCGCGCTTGTGATCGAGATCCTTCGTATCGAGTACGGCGTCGTGTTAGGCTTCCTCTCCCAAGTGGGTGCGATTGTGATCAGCCAATTAGGCATGGGTGGCATGTTAGGTCGCCTGCTTGGGGATTACATTCCCCAAGTCTGGATCAATGGTGTGTTCATCCTATTGCTATCCTTTGTAATTGCCGGTTTGCTGGCTCGGCAACGCTGGGCATGGGTGACAACCATGATCCTCATCGGGATCAGTTTATTAACTAGTATCGTCCATTACTTTAATGATTCTCCTCGCTACCTGAACATGATGATCGGTGTCGCCATCGTGTTCTATCTGAACGAACGAAGTGTCCAGCGAGTCTATGAAAAACGAGCCAAAGGGGAAGAGATAGCGCTATGAACGATCTGGCGTTATTGCGCGAATTCGAACCCATTGTCCGCTTTACGCGAGGTGAGTTGTTCTTTCCTCGCGCGGTAGACGAATATGTCCGGTCGTGTTCTCTCTGGGAATTGACCGCCGAAAAGAAGTTGAAGGAACTGGTTCCGGAAGGCGAACTCAGCCTGGACAAGCTGGCGACCTATGATTCCTTACAGGCTGACCACGTCTTATACATGCGGTTTATTCCCGAACCGTTAGGTCCACTCGAATACCAACAATGGTTGATCAGACCTGACCGGCCAATGTTCAAAGCGCCGGGGCGGCTGGCCCGAGTGCCCTTGTTGTCGCGAATTGGCGATTCTTTCTTTGACCTGTCGCTGGCGGTGCGCGGTACGGTTCCCGGCGGCACTTCGGCGGCAGCCGAGGTGAAGATGCGCGAACTGGACAAGCGAGATCCGCGACCGGTCTATTACGGCCGGGTCGTGCGTAAAGCGGGCTGGATCGCCCTGCATTACTTATTCTTCTACCCGATGAATAACTGGCGCTCCGGCTTCTATGGCGTTAACGATCACGAAGCTGACTGGGAACAAATCCTGGTGTTTCTTTTTCAAGGGAAGAGCGAAGCGCCGACGCCGATGTGGGTCGCCTACGCTTCGCATGATTTCAAGGGTGATGAATTGCGCCGCCGCTGGGATGACCCGTTGCTCTATCGGGAAGGCAACCATCCGATCATATTCGCCGGTGCAGGCTCGCATGGCAGCTATTTTGAACCGGGCGAATATGTGATGGGTATCGAACCGGAGTTTTTGACGCCGGTCAAAAACGGGCTGAATGGCTTGCGCAAGTTTTGGTACGAAACGCTCAGGCAAGGCGATTCCGAAGCGGCCGCCAGGCGAATCGAAAACCTTCTCAGCGTGCCATTCGTCGACTACGCCCGAGGCGATGGCGTCGCCATCGGTCCGGGGCAGCACCAGGAGTGGTCGCCGATTCTCATTGATGACGACACTCCCTGGGTAAATGGTTACCGTGGCCTGTGGGGATTGGACACGCAGGATTTACTCGGTGGGGAGCGAGCGCCGTCCGGGCCGAAATATAACCGCGACGGTAGCATACGCATGTCGTGGTTCGACCCGCTCGGATGGGCCGGAGTTGACAAGCTTATCCCGCCGGACAGCATCGCTGTAAAACTAGAGGAACGCATTAATGAAGTCGATGCCGACCTGAACGCATTGAATGAACAAATCGAGGCTGATCGCGAGCGACTCCGAGATGTCGCCCTCGATGTCGAGGGGTTGCGTGCCACGGAATACTTCAGCAGCATCCACGACCAACGCGCGATCGAGTTGACCGCCCAACAAGAAGCCTTTCAAGGTTTGATCGCCAGGCAGAATCAACTATCCGAGACGCGTCTGGCGCTGCGTGACTACCTGGACCGTGTGCGAAGTGGTGATTTGGGGCCGCCGGACGCTCATCTGAAGCATCCGCACCATCCCGCGCCGCCGGTCAAGCTGCGCCGTTCCATCGAATTTTGGGCCGCGATCAGCGGGGCATTGGCGCTATTGGTCTTTGGCTATTTGCTCGTGTTCCAGCCGAATAACTGGATCTGGTGGATTATCGGTGTCGCCGTCGGTTTTGGCGCGATCGACGCCCTGGCGCGCGGCCAGACGGCTAAATATCTGCTGACGGCGATCATCACCCTGGCCATTATTTCTGCCGTCATCTTGTTTATTGAATTCTGGCAGTGGATCATCGTCGCCGTCATCGCCGTCGTGGTTATTTACATGATTCGCGACAATCTGCGGGAAATTCGCCTGTGAGTTTTGGTCCAGTATCATCTGCCGGCCGATGTGGCACCTTTGACCGTGATTAGTAATCATTGGCGAGACCAGAGAGGTTCCGGACGGCTACTTCCGCCAGGGTCTCGGTCAGTTCACTGGCCGGTGGGCCGTCCGCGGTAAATGTGGCGTGGTTAATGCCGATAATGATATTGTCCTGCAACACTTTCAGGAGATGAGTTGTCAGCTCCCCGCTGGCTGTATTGCTGGTCTCTAACGATGCGCCGAAGCTCGCCTCACCAACTGGTTGAAATTCGATCATCGCCAGGCTGGCCGCAGTCGCGGAATCGCCGGCCCCTATTTGAAATTCAGGGCAAGATTCGGCTGCCCGCCGCATATCTTCCAGCGCCGCCCTGGCCGATTCGGCTGATTCGTAAATGACATACTCGATAAAGACGCTAGGCATCCCCTCAAGACTGCGATAGCCAACCGAGGCGGTTCCGGTGCTTCTGGCGGGGAGATCGAGACAGGCGAACCGATAATTTTCACCGGGTTGCCGATCGGGAACGCGAAAATCCGGTTGGCGATCCATCGCCCAGTTGTCAGGCACGCTGTTCTCCCGTGGCAATTGCAGGACGTAGTTCGCGCCGAGGCGAGTCGGTACGGCTTCCACGGGACCCGATGCGTTGGGTGATTCTTCGGTCAGGGTTGAGGTCGTCGTGGCGACTGGTGCCGGAGTCGTTTCCAGGGTTGCCGCCGGGCTGGCGGTGGTTGCTTCTTCAAGCGATGGTGTTGCTGTTTGCCGGCAACCGGCGAACAGTAGAATGAGGGCTGGTGTCATGATCCATATGAGTTTCAATTTCATGATTCCTCGACCAAACCGCGATTATTTGGCTTACTGCCTGACAAGAGTATAGGTAGACGATCCGTCCCTTTCAACTTCTCGGCCAGAAATGTAACCTTTCATCATCGGCGGGTCAGATTTCGGGCTCACAACCGGCTGACAGGTAGATTTCGTTCAGATAGAATTATCAATATCGGAGAATTTTCACCCTGATCTCAGAGCAACTCCGACTGGCAGGTACTCTATTATGCTTCATCGATGTCTCAATAAAACCTTCGCCAGCTTGAAACCCGCCCGGATCCTTATCGCCTTAACCCTGATTGCGATCCTTTTCATCCCCTTGCCGGGTCAGGTGCAGCAGGTTCAAAAACTGCGTGTAGCCACGAAACCCTTGGACCCTTTCGTGATCATCGAGGGCGATGTTCCCCGTGGGTTCAGTATTGACCTCTGGAATGAAATCGCCCGCCGGCTGGAATTGGATTATGACTGGGTTGTGTACGAGACCGTGTCAGAGATCCTCGAAGCGGTTGTGAGCGGCGAAGCGGATGTGGCGATCGCCGGGATAAGCATGACCAGTGAGCGAGAGCTGGTTGTTGATTTTACCCACCCTTTCTATGATGCCGGGCTGCAAATCATGGTTCCGGCAACCCAAATGTCGTTCCTGCAAGGCGTGATCCGGCAATTTCTGTCTCCGGGTTTGATCGCGTTCTTCGTGATCGGCCTGGTGGCGGCGTTTGTTATGACCAATATCGTCTATCTGACCGAACGACGCCACGACCCTGACTTCCAAAATGGTTATTGGCGGGGGCTATGGGAAGGTCTCTGGTGGATGATGAGCATGGTGGTTTCGGGCGAGCATCCGGAAGGGGGCACGCGAAAGACTTATCGCCGCCTGATGACGATCGCGTTCTGGCTGATCGGGTTGTTCTTGATCGTTCAATTCGAGGCAAATATCACGGCCGACACAACCATCAACAAGCTTGCCAGCGACATATCCGGTATTGGTGATCTTCCAGGAAAGCGTGTTGTTACGGTAAAGGGAAGCACCGCGGCGAACTTCCTGGCGGACAATAATATCCAATATCGGGCCGTCACGAACATCGAAGAGGGGTACGCCTTGTTGGAGAGCAATCAAGCCGATGCCATTGTCTATGACTCGCCGGTCCTGCGATACTACGCGATTACCGGTGGTAACGGCAAGGTTGGCGTGGTCGGTCCTGTCTTCAAGCCGGAGAAGTATGGAATCGCCCTGGCCAAGGGTAGCGAGTTGCGAAAACCCGTGAACGAAGTATTGCTGGAGATGTATCAGGATGGCACGCTTGCGGAGATCGAGGATCGCTGGTTCAATTATCGGGAGCCGTAAAATAGCATGTCAGAAGTCAGAAAAGGGAATAAGCGTGAGAAGATCGGACTTGTGCTGGGCGGCGGCGGCGCGCGCGGCCTGGCGCATATCGGCGTCCTTCGCGTGCTGGAACGCGAAGCCATCCCGATCGATCTGATCGCCGGCACGAGCATGGGCGGACTTGTCGGGGCATTGTATTCGGCTGGTATCCCGATAGATGATTTGGATCACGAGGTGAACAAGCTGAGCAGCCTGACAGAGCAACTGCGCTTGCTCGATGTCAGTGTCTCCGCCGCCGGGCTCAGCGTCCGCGGCCGGCGCATCTATAACTATATGGCTGATTTACTGGGCGAGGAATTGACCTTCAGCGATCTCAGGATACCACTGGCCATGGTGGCCGTCGATCTCAATTCGGGCCGGGATATCGTCCTGCAGGGTGGCCTGGTTATCGATGCCGTGCGCGCATCCATCTCGATCCCCGGCATTTTCATGCCCATGGAACTGGCTGAGTACCGCCTCGTGGACGGCGGTGTTTTAGACAATGTTCCCGTCGATGTCGCCGTGGCCATGGGCGCGACTAAAACGATCGCCATCGATGTGCTGCCCAGCTTCAGCCGCGATAACCAGTTCAATCAGGTCATCGAGCCTCCGGCGCAGATACCTTTTGCCCCACAATATCTAAACGAGACCTATCACGTCCTGATGATCATGATCGCCGCCTTGACGGAGAGCCGGTTGCGCCAGAATCCACCTGATTTGCTGATCAGGCCGGAATTGCCGGCTAATGTCACATTATTGATCGGTTTTCACCAGTCAGCCAAAATCATAGAAGCCGGCGAAGCCGCCGCAGAAGTCGCATTACCCGCGATCAAAGAATTACTGAACAGGAGCTAATATGACCCAATACCCACTTGAAACACACAATCTGGCAGCCAATGCTGTACGTGGCCTGGCAATGGATGCGGTTCAGAAAGCCAATAGTGGCCACCCCGGCATGCCGATGGGCATGGCCGATGCCGCGGTTGTCCTGTGGACGCGCTACCTCAAATTCAATCCAGCCGACCCTCAATGGCCGGATCGCGACCGATTTGTCCTCTCGGCCGGGCATGGGTCGATGTTGCTCTATAGTCTTCTTCATTTGGCCGGCTATGATTTGCCGATTGAAGAATTGAAAAACTTCCGTCAATGGGGCAGCCTGACGCCCGGTCACCCGGAGGTTCACCTGACACCCGGCGTTGAGACAACCACCGGTCCATTGGGCCAGGGAATTACCAACGCGATCGGCATGGCTTTGGCCGAACGCTGGCTCGCCGCGCGTTTCAATCGTGACGGATTTCCGCTGGTCGATCATCACACATTTGTCATTGCCAGCGACGGCGATTTGATGGAGGGAATTTCCCACGAAGCATCCTCTTTTGCCGGTCATCTTGGTCTGGGCCGCCTCATCGTGCTCTACGATGACAACGCCATCACCATCGATGGGCGGACCGACCTGGCGTTTAGCGAAG
>Ga0114939_10001838_pt1 | contig 16460 bp, 13 predicted proteins | sample AshMeaCrysSpring_FD_87196 | JGI IMG/M metagenome (GOLD analysis project Ga0114939, IMG submission 87196) | Groundwater microbial communities from Big Spring, Nevada to study Microbial Dark Matter (Phase II) - Ash Meadows Crystal Spring | ecosystem: Environmental > Aquatic > Deep subsurface >... | reverse complement strand
TCCGCCTGCAGCGGGTCGGTGTCCTGGAACTCGTCCACGAAGAACCAGCGGAACTTGCGCTGCACCGCCCGTCGCACACCCGCGTCCTCGCGCAGCAGGCGCGCGGTGACGGCGAGCAGATCCACGTAGTTCACCACGTTGGCGCGGCGCCGCTCGCCGGCATACGAGCGGCGGGCCTCGATGAGCACCGTGACGGCCAGGTGATAGACGTAGTGCCGCCACTCGGTCACGAAGGGGTCGGCCACCTCGCGCCGGAACGCCTCGTACAGCGCCCGTGCCTCTGCGCCGAGCGGGCTCCACCACTTCATCGTGAGCGACTCGGCCCGCCGCCAGTCGAGCAGCAGGTCGGCGAGCGTGGCCGGTCGGGCGTAGCGTCGCGCCTGCGCGTAGCGCCGCTCGAAGCCCGCGGCGAGCCGCAGCACTTTGCACTTGTAGTCGGCGGGAAGGGGATCGGGCCGAAGCCTCGACAGCGCGTGCCAGAACGCGTCGAGCGCGTCCCAGCCGCGACGTGCGTCGGGCATCGGGCGGAGTTCGGCAGGAAACGCCACCTCGTCGTGCTCGCAGATCCGGGCGAAGGCGCCATCGAGATCGGGCGGCCTCACGCCGGCCGCCTGCAGGTCGAGCAGAGCGCGGTGGCCGTGCTGCCGGGCCTGCGCCACCCACCCGCGCCACGCGGCCCGGCGACGGGCGGCGTCCTGCAGCTCGTCGAGCTCGACAAACCCCGGCGCGACGCCCGCCTCGACCGGCCGCTCGCGCAGCAGGTGCGCGCAGAACGCATGGATCGTTCCGGCAAACACGCGGTCGATGTGCCGCAGGGCGTGGTCCAGCCGCCGGCGTGCCGCGGGGGCTTCCGCCACGGCAAGCTGCTCTTCGAGCTTCAGCTGGAAACGGCCGCGCAGCTCCGCGGCGGCCTTGCGCGTGAAGGTCACCGCGGCGAGGTGCTCGACCTCGAGCAGGCCAGCCGCAATGCCGGCCGCCATGCGCCCCGCCAGGCTGTCGGTCTTGCCGGATCCTGCGCCCGCCTCGACGAGCAGGTTGCGGTCGAAGACCGCCAGGAGACGGTCGCGCGCACCCTGGTCGGGCGGTGTCGCCCCTTGCGTCACGGCACGTCCTCCAACTGCGCGAGCCGGGCGAGCGGTCCGCCGGCGTTCGCGTCGAGCTTGGCCCGCCCCCGCACCCACGGCTCACAACCGCAGGCGCCGGTGAACGTGCAGAACCGGCAGGTGTCCTCGTCGCGTGCCTGCAAGAAGGTCCCAGTCCGCAGGACCTCCGCAATCGTGTGGAGCACCGTGCGGATCGCCTCGTCTGGCGGGCGCGGGATCTCGACCCGCTGGCCGCGCCCGCGGGCTGTCGGGAACCGGTAGAGCGCACGCACGACGCGGCCGCGCCGGCCGGCACGCCGGAGCAGTTCGTCACCCGCCAAGGCATAGAGGGCGTGCTGCAGCCGGGTTCCGCCGGCAAACACCCCCTTCCAGCCGTCGGGCCAGAAGCCGCCGGTCTTGTAGTCCACCACCTGGTAGGCGTCCGGGGCCACCTGGTCGAGGCGATCGATGCGGCCGCGAAGCCTGAGCACGCGGCCCTCTTCGATCGGCACCTCGACGACCTCGCCGCTTGCCAGGGGGTCGTCAGCTGCGGTGATGGGGATCCCGAAGCTCACCTCGAAGGCCTCACCGCTCACGGCGTGTTCCTCAGCCTCCTCCCGCACGAAGGCTTCGACATCGGCGAGGAACTCGTCGCGCTCCCGGGCGGCCACCTCCACGGAGGGCGGCGGCAGGTCGCGCGCGAGGGCATCGAGCCGGGCCGCTGCGTCGGCGCGCGCCCACTCGAGATCGGGCGTGACCGCGACCCGCCGGCCCTGAGCCCGCGCGCGACGGAGTACGCCGGCGTACATCTCGTGCAGCGCGCTGCCTCGCGTGAGCGAGTCCAGCCACACGTCGGGATCGGGCTCGCTCTCCTCCACGACCTCGAGACCAAGGCCATACCGCAGGAAGTATCGGAAAGGACACGCGGCTGCCGTCTCGAGCGTCGTCGCCGAGAGCACGCGCTCCGGCCCCGCCGGATCCAGCACCGGTGCGGCCTGGGGTGCGAAGCCGTCGTGCTCACCGAAGACCAGGGCGTCGCGGGCAGCCTGCGCATCGGCCGCGAGCGCGAGCGCGGGATAGGCGCTGCGCACCGCCTGCCGTGCCCGCTCGCCCGCGCGCACCCCGGCCAGCCACCACTGCGCGGTGCTGGCGGCCGGTGCGCTCATCGAGGGTACAGACGAGGCCGGCTCACCGAGCGCCCGCGACAGGTGCCGGTAGGTGTCGTGCGGAGCCGACGCGCGGAGGCGATGCGCCTGGAGCACAACCCACGAGGGGAACGTGTCGCGGAATTCACGGGTCTCCCGGCACGAGAAGCTGAAGGTCACACGCTCGGCGGTAAGGCCGGCCGTTGCCACCTGCAAGACGCCCCGATGGACCGCGTCCCGCAGCCGGTCGGCCGAGCCGGGCAGGCCGGCGCGAAGGTCGCACGCGGCCGACAGCGCCTCCCGCTCCTCGTCGAGGAGCACGGGATCCTCCACGAGCGCGGGGAACACCCGTGCCTCCTCGAGGCCCGCCAGAAACACCAACGGGCGCGTCACGTAGCTCGTTGCCCCGATGAGTGACACGTGCAGGTGCCTCGGCCGCGCCCGGTCGCACCCGATCGTCGTCTGCTCGACCGCGTCGAGGATGAAGCCGAGCGCCTCCTCGAAGGCGCAGCGGTGCGCGTCGAGGACGGAGAGACTGGCAAGGGCGGTCGCGATCCCCTCGGCTGCAGCCCGGTCGAGCGGGTTGTGCACGGCTGCGCAGGACGCGAGGAACTGGCGTGCGGCCGCCAGCACCTGCGCGAGGCCCACCGAGCCGTCGCCATCCGGCTCCGGGACCGCGGCGAGCAGGCCGGCAATCCACGCCTGCAGCCGGCGCGCCCGCGAGGCGCGCCTTGCATGTGACGCACGCTGATCGGCCTCGATCCCGGCTCGCTCCGCGCGCCGTTCACTGTCCTCGGCGAGGGCGCTCAGGGTCGTCGCGTATGTGCCACGGCCCCACGTGGCGCCGGCTCGCTGCAGCACGCGTGCGGCGGCGCCGGACGACAGCGCGGCCTCGCTTGCTTCGCCCGCGGTTGACCACTCGCGAGGCGCGAGGTCGCCCGATTCGAGCAGGCGCCGCAGCTCGGCTGCAGACAGCCGGTTGCGCAGCCAGCCGACCCAACCGAGCAGCGCGCGACCCGGGCGGCTCTGTGTGGCCGGCAACCCGCAGGCGATCGTGACGGGCCACCCCAGGGTGACGGCCTTCTCCCAGGCGAGATGCGCGACCTCGGCCGCCGCGCACACCACCTCGACGGCGTCGAGCCCGCGGCCCGAGGCCAGCACGCGACGGTAGATCTCGTCGAGTTCGGCCTCCACGCCGCCGGCGTGGAAGATGTCGAGCGACCCGTCGCCGTGGGCGGGACCGGCCGCGCTCGGTTCCCGCAGGTACACCAGTCGCGCGGCGTCGCGCGTAACACCCGACGGCCCACCGGCCGCGGCGAGCAGTTCCGACGCGCCGTGTCGGCGCGCGGGGGCCGACCGTGCCGTCCACGAGGCGGACGGCTCGAGGTTCGGAACGCTCATCGTCTCGGGCACCTGGCGCTCGCCCGGCAGACCGTCGAGGAACCGCCGCACCACCGGCGGCACGGGGACGTCGGGACACTCGAGGACCAGGTCGTCGGCACGAACCGGGCAGAACCGCAGGTCGTGCGGCGCCTGCTCGAACACCGCCGCCATGTCGGCGAGCCGGTGCTGCTCGAGGTGTCGCTCGTAGGCGCCGAGCAGCGCGACGATCTCGGCGTGCTTGGCGGCCGAGGCAAACGCCGTGGGCGGCAGGTCGCGCGCCCGCAGGCCGGCGAAGCGCAACTCGCGAAGGGTGGACCACAACGCCGCCGAGAGGCTCGTCTGGTGCGCGATCGGCCCGAAATAGCGCCCCCGCACCTGCCCGAGCAGCCGCATCACGAGCGCCGGGCCGAGCGACTCCTCGGAGGGGTCGATGCCGCGATCGATGAGCAGCGGGGCCGCCGTCCGGACGGCCAGGTCGAGGGGGGTGACGAAGCGCAGGTTGAGCCAGTTCGTGCCGCCGAGCACGAGCGACTCGCCGAGAGCATGCCCCACGTGATGGCTCGGCACGACGACCCACTTCGTGCGGGTGACCGCGGATCGGCAGAGCGTGGCGAGCTGGCGGAGGAACGGATGGCAGGGCGGGGTCGTCGGTGCGGGCTGCGGTACCGCGGCGGTCGCCACGCTCGATGGCCTTGCCGGCGGTTCGTCGAACTCGAGGCGGCCTTGGTGGCTCACCTGGCGGCTCCCCCTCCCCGACGCCCTCAAAGCGCCTGACCGCGATGATAGGCGATCGCGATGACAGGACTGGTCCCTCGCCCATCGGACGTCGAACGGCGGCCAATCGGGCCCCGCCCGCCTCCGCCCCACCGATTCGGCAAGGTGTTTGCTACGCCATCACGGCATGATCGTTCCACGCATGCTCGTCTCGGCCGCCCTGGGTGCCGTCGCCCTGCTCGCGGCCTCGCCCGCCCATGCCCAGCACCGGGGCCCTGGCCTGCGGGCCGGCGCCAGTGCCGACCCGGACCAGTTCTACCTCGGCGCGCACTGGGTGAGCGCCCCACTCGTCGATCAGTTGCGATTCCAACCCAACCTGGAGGTTGGGATCGGCAACGACCTGACCCTCGTCGCCGCCAACCTCGAATTCACGTACTGGGTGCCCCTGCCGAACCGTGACTGGAACGTGTACATCGGGGGCGGACCGGCCCTGAACACCTACACGTTCGACGAGGACCGGTTCGGCGATCGGGACACGGAACTCGAGGGTGGCATCAACCTGCTGGTGGGGCTCGCCCACGATCAGGGGCTGCTCTTCGAATTCAAGGTGGGCCTGATCGACAGCCCTGAGGTCAAGGTGGGCGTGGGGTTCACCTTCTGATCACGGGTCGCGAGACGAATCGCCGAGCTGGGGCGCCTTCGGCACCCGTGAATTGGGTGGGCGACGTGTGTCCGGTGTGGGGGTGGGCCCTAGGTCACGACCCGTCGCCTGCCGCACGGCGTCCAGTATCGCGGCCGAATCGGCCAGGCGCCGCACGTTGTCGATGCTGGCCGGGCCCGGTGAGGCCCGGGCGACAACGCCGTTGGCGTCGGACTCGATGTTCCGCGCCACGAACCCCGTGGTGGCCGGGAAGCGATACTCCACGGCCGCGCCATATGTGCCGTTGAGCACCACCTTGGCGTCCTCGATGCGCGCGTTGGCCGAGCTCTCGAAGCCGAACGCGCGGTCGCCTCGCACCCCCGCCTGCCGATAGAACAGTGCTCGTCGCACAACGCCCCACCGGTGGTTCCACGGTTGGCCGGGACCGGTGTCGCTGCCGAGCCCGAGCACCACGCCCGACTCACAGTCCAGAAAGGCGACGTCCTCGACCTGCGTGCCCTCGCTGCCGTGCCAGAACAGGATCGCGGCCACCGAATGATCGTAATTGGAGCGCAGGCTCGTGCCGATGCGCACGAAGCTCGATCGACGCACCACCCAGCGCTTGCCCGTGTGCACGTCGATCGCGTGGGTGTAGCCGCCTTTCGGTCCCCAGGCGGTGACGCGTTGGTCGGGCCGGTCCAGCGTGAGCTCGAGGTTGTCGGACCAGGCCTCCGGAGGGGCAGCGTCGACCACGAGCCGCTGTTGCGACGGAGTGCCCGCCACCGGGGCCGAGGACAGCACCGTCCGCGTCCAGCCGTTCGAGGCCCTCGGACCGATGGTCGCGCCCCTCCAGTAGTCCACCGGATAGGAGGTCCGGTTCAGGCTGGCCGGTGAGACCTTCACGACGACCTGCGTCGAGCTCTCCACGGCGACGAGCGGTGGCCGGACCGTTTCAATACGGCGATCCAGATAGTCGCGGATGGTGTACTCGAATGAGCAGTCCTCCACCACGCCGTCGTCGGCGCCGTCGATCCACTGGTTGGCCGTGCCTTTGATGAACTGCGTCCCGGCATCGACGAGGCGCAGCCGGCGGAACGTCACGCGGTCGGCGCCGTTTTCGCCCTTGACGTGGAAGAGGTGCTCGCGCACGCCCCGAATCTCGAAGTTCTCGAAGGTGATGTCGGTGGCCTCCGACAGGATGAACCCGAATCCGGTTGCGGGGTCGCCCGGGTCCATGCCGCCACCCGCCAGCACAACCTCGCCGGGCTGGCGGCCAAGCCCGCGCACGGTGAGGCCGCGCACGGCTTCGCCGCGACCGGGACGCCCGAGGTGAACGAGCTGGGAGCCGCGGAACTCGTATCGCCCGGGCACCAGTTCGATGACCCGGCCGGGGTCCCCATGGGCCGACTGGAGCGCCGCCTGAAGCTCGCCCGTGGTCGACACGCGAATCGTGGCCGCCCTGGCCGGCGGCGTCCGGCAGAGGCCGACGGCAACAAACGACGCGATGAGGGCAGCGGCGACGCGCATCGTCGAGCCAGGTGCTGGGAGGTCCCTACACACAGTCGCACATTCCGGCTCTGCCCTTCAAGCCGACAGGGCCCGGCCGGCGGCCTGCAGGGTCTCTGACCCACGGCACGGATGTGGCGGCCGGCTGCCGCCGCCCCCACGGTGCGCGGGGTCGATTGAGCACCGGCCCGACGATGGACGCGCACGAGCGAACGGGGGCCCCGACCCGGGGGGGGGGCGGAACCGCGCCGGTGTGCCCGTCGGCCGGCGCGTCTACCAGCCGTCGAGGGTGTCGAGCACGAACCGCCGGATTCGCTCCGGATCGCTCAGCCGCCTGATACCCGTGAGCGTTGCGGGGCCCGGATCGGCTCGCGCCTCGACGGCGGTCACGTCCGCCTCGATGATGCGCGCCACGAACCCGGTCGTGCCTGGGAACCGGTATTCGACCGCGGAGTTCGTCGTGCCGTTCACGACAGCGTAGACCTGCTCGATGGTGGCGTTGGCGGAGCTCTCGAATCCGAAGGGGCGATCGCCGCGCACCCCGGCGTTGCGGTAGAACCAGGCGCGCCGCACCACCCCACGATTGTGGTTCCAGCCCGCGCGGTTCACATCGGCACCCAGGCCCAGCAGGACGCCCGACTCGCAGTCGTAGAACGAGACGTCCTCGATTGTCGTGTCGTGGCTGCCGTGCCAGAAGAGGATGGCCTGCGTCGCGTGGTCGTAGTTCGAGCGCAGGTTCGTGCCGATGCGCACGAATGACGACCGGCGCACCACCCACCCGCTGCCCGTGTGCACGTCGATGGCCTCGGTGTAGCCTCCGTTCGGCCCCCACGCATCGCGAATCACCACGTCAGGCAGATCGAGTTGCGTCACGACCGACCGGGGCCACCGCCGCCGAGGTACGCTCGTGCCCAGCTTCAACCGCACAGACCGCGACCCGCTCGACACGGGCGCCGAGGCGATCACCTTCCGCGCCCACGACTTCTCATCGGGGGAAAGCAAGGCGCCTCTCCAGGATCCGTAGGCGTACGGCCGCACCGCGCCCTTCATCGAGTTCAGCGTGACGATGACCTCGGTGGGGCTGACCACCGTCGAGACCGTCCACTTGGCCGTGGCGAGGCGCCGATCGACGTAGGAGCGCAGCTCGTACTCGAAGTGGCAGTCCTCCACGAGCCCGTCGTCGGCCCCGTCCACCCACTGGTCGGCCGTCCCTTTGATGAACTGCTCTCCGGCATTCAGAAGCCGGAGTCTGCGGAACGTCGTGCGGTCCGCATACCCACGCTCGCCCTTCAGCGCGAACAGGTGCACCCGCACGTCCCGAATCTCGAAGTTCTCGAAAGTGACGTCGAGCGCGTCGATGAGGATGAAGCCGTAACCGGTGTTCACATCGGGTCGAGGGTCCATTCCCGTTCCGGCCAGGACGACGTCGCGCGGGCTGGCGCCGAGGCCGCGGATGGTCAGGCCGCGGATCGGCCGGCCGGCCCCGAAGGGTCCAAGGCTGAAGAGGCTGTAGCCCGAGAAGGGGTAGCGCCCCGGGCGCAGCTCGATGATGCGGCCCGGGTCGGTGTGTGCGGTGGCGAGCGCCGCCTTGAGCTGGTCGGTCGTCGACACGCGGATCGTGGCGGGCTCGGCGGCCGCCGCAGCCAGGAGCAGGACAGCCAGGGCGAGGCAGATGGACCGAGCGGTACTGTGCATCAGCCGTTTCCTCCAATCAGGTGAGCCGGGTTGGGCGCCAGGGCCCCGGTCCGGGAGGCTGCCTGGTTCCTGGGCGGGCGAGGCGGAACGGGCCGCCGGCGCCCGCTGCATCTGAGCGTCGAACACGGCACACCCGATGCGTTCCGGGGCGCGCCCGCGGGTGCGGGCCGACCGCCTCGCACGCCGCCGTGGCTCCACGCCCCCACGGTGGGACAATCGGCCTCGGCGGTCCCCGCCATGAATTGGAGGGTCCGGTGCGGCGGCCCATCCCCGGGCCGGCGCGCAGTCGTCGCGCCGCACCCCGGGCAGGGTTCCAGGCCAGAAGCGGCGAGGGCGAGAGATTCCAACGGCCTCGATGCCGCGCGCTTACGCCCGTCGACGGTGAGTTGGTTGAGGGATGCCAGCCGCGGAGCGGCGGCGCGCGGCGGGCGCAGGCGAACCTGCGACCGCCAACGGGCTCGGGGGTTCAGTCGGGTGGTCGGTCAGCGCGCGGCCGCACCCTCGTCGCGTCCCCAGAGGGTGAGGACGACCTTGCGCACGGAAACGGCGCTCAGGACGAAGACGATGGCCAGCGCGACGACCTGGCTCGTCCGTCCGTAGAGAAGGCTGCCCACGAAGAACAGACCCGACCACACCATGGCACAACCGGCTACCCACCCGAGGAGGGCAAGCGGGATGTTGTCGCCGGCTGCAGCCACCTCGGCGGCCGAGAGGCCCGACGCCCGGCGCACGGGCTCCCAGCCCGGCCCGGCCGGACGCACCTTCCGGTAGAACTCGAGGAGCACGGCGCGGTCGGTCTGTGGCGCCAGGTATGCGGTCGCCACCCAGCACACCGTCGTCACTGCGATCGTCACGATGAGCCCGATGTGCGTGCTGACCGGCGCACCGCTCCGGGCGAGCATGAGCAGACCCATCGAGACGAGGAAGGAGCTGACCATCGCCACCACCTCGCACCAGGCGTTCACGCGCCACCAGAACCAGCGCACGAGGTACAGTAGGCCGGTGCCAGCACCGACCTGGAGGATGATGTCGAAGGCGTCCTTGGCCGTGTCGAGCAGGAAGACGAGGGCCGAGGAGAACAGGAACAGCCCGACGGTGACGAGCCGGCCCACCCGGACGTAGTGCCGCTCCTCAGCGTTGGTGCGCATGAAGCGCCGGTAGAAATCGTGCACCAGGTACGACGCCCCCCAGTTGAGGTGCGTGAGGATGGTGGACGAATTGGCGGCGATCAGCCCGCCCACCATCAGGCCCACGAAGCCAGCCGGCAGGAACTTCAGCATCGCCGGATAGGCGATGTCATGGCCGATCAGGCTCGGATCGAGATCCGGGAATGCCTTCTGGATGTCCGAGAGCTCAGGGTAGACGAGCAGCGAGGCGAGGCCCACCAGGATCCACGGCCAGGGGCGCAGGACGTAGTGGGCCAGGTTGAAGAAGAGCACAGCGCCGAGGGCGTCCTTCTCGGACTTGGAGGCGAGCATGCGCTGCGCGATGTAGCTCCCTCCACCCGGTTCGGCGCCGGGATACCACACCGCCCACCACTGCACGGCGAGGGGCATGATGAAGATGGCGACGGCCAGTTCCCAGTTGTTGGTGAAGTCGGGCAGCACGCTGAGGTAGTTGATGCCGCCGGGGCCCGTCTTCTGAGACAACTGGCCAATGAGGCCATCGAGGCCTCCGACCTGGGGCGCCTGCAGCGCGAAGTAGGCCGCCGCGACGACGGCCGTCATCTTGATGAAGAACTGGATCATGTCGATGACGAGCACGCCCCAGAGGCCCGAGTGGGCCGCGAACACGACGTTGAGGCCCCCCACGAAGAGCAGCGTCTGCCACCGCTCGAGGCCGAAGAGGATCCCGGCGATCTTGCAGGCGGCCAGGTTCACCGTCGCCATGATCATGCAGTTGAACAGCAATCCCAGATAGACGGCCCGGAACCCCCGCACGACGCTCGCGGCCTTGCCCGAGTAGCGGATCTCGTAGAACTCGAGGTCGGTGAGCACCCCCGACCGGCGCCACAGCCGGGCGTAGAAGAACACAGTCGCGATGCCGGTCAGCACGAACGCCCACCACACCCAGTTCCCCGCGACGCCGTTGCGCCGCACGATGTCGGTCACGAGGTTGGGGGTGTCGGAGCTGAAGGTGGTCGCCACCATCGAGAGCCCGGCGAGCCACCACGGCACCGAGCGGCCCGAGGCGAAGAACTCCGCCGTGCTCTCCCCGGCGCGCTTGCCGAAGAAGAGCGCGGGCACGAAGCAGATCAGGAGCGTGGCGGCGACGATCAGCCAGTCGATGGGCTGCAGGAGCATGAACGGTCCGATCGGGAGCCGGCAGGGATCACCTGAACACGCGCCATCCTGCCGGACACCATCCGGTTGGAGTCTGGACGCGAGGTGGCCATTGGGGGCGGATTGTAAGGCAGCCGAGCGTCCAGCGCCTAGCGCGGGGCGCGGAGCGCCCAGCCGACCGCGGCGAGGCACGAGGGGCGAGAGGCGGGCGGCCGCTCGGCGCTCGGCGTTCGGCCGCGTTCAGAGCACTTCGATCTGCCAGTCGGTTACGAAGACGTGCGGCTGCGTCCGCTCGAGCCAGGCGAGCACGCCCTCGAGGGCGCCATGCACGTCGGCGTCAGGGGAGGAGACCGTCGCGACGCCAATCGTGGCGGCCTGCCAGGCGTCCTGCCGGTCCACCTCGGCGGCCGACACGTTGAATTCCGCGCGGAGGCGATGCAGCAGCGGCTTGACGACGCCGCGCTTCTCCTTGAGTGAATGCACCCCAGGCAGCGACAGCTGGATGGTGCAGAGGCCGACGGTCATCGGGAGCCTCCCTGAAACGCGCTCACCCCTCCTCGCGGGCCACGAGCAGGAGGCCCGGGCGCACGTCGTAGGCGTGGAAGTAATCTTCCACCTCCCAGAGGGAGGCCCCGCCCGGCTCGGGGTCGACGATCATGCCGTTTCGCAGGAGCACGAGGTGCTGCGGCAGCGAGAGCATGCCGTAGGCGTTCAGGATGTCGAACTTCCGCTGACGGCGGACGGGGGTGCCGAGGCGGCGCGCGACGCGCTCGACCTCCGCGAGGCGGAGGCCGTGACGGCCCTGATCCGGCCGATCGTGCACCGCGACCTCGCGCAGGACATCCTCGTAGGACAGCCCGAGGTACATCGCCAGGACGCAAACGGCGCAATCGTTGGGTTCGCGGCCGGGGACGAGACGCGTCGCGATGGCCGGCGGCATGCCCCTATTATCAGCCGCCCGGCGTTTTACTTTTTCTTCGCCTCCTGAATCAGCGCGGAGAGCAGTCGCGCGTACGCGGCGTCGGCCTCGGTGAACGTCCTCATGTAGGCGTCCTCCGACAGGTCCTGCTTCTTCCAGTCCCCGTCGAAGCTGATCCGCTTGGTGTCCCGTTCGTACATGTCGAACGGCTGGTTCTCCTCACGGGTGGCGAGGAGGCCGTCGCACTTGAGATCCTCGATGAAGACCTTGCTTCCGCGGACCGAGGCGCTGTTGAGGTCGATGTAGATGTCCCGGTACTCCCTCTTCCCGAGCCGCTCGTTGAGCAGCTGCGGAACCGAGTACCGTGCCGAGACGACCAGCAGCTGGAGGTTGGGGAAATACAGCGCGCCGATGAACTGGTCGGGTCCCGACGGGTCCTTCGCGGCGATGCTGTCGATCTGCCGCGCGTCGAGCAGCGCCGTCAGCTCCTTTGCGAGCGGAGCCGAGGTGGAGGTCTGGGCGCTGGCCGTGCCGGCGGCGCCAGAAACGATCACCATGGCCAGGAGGCCGGCCAGGCGATTGCGGTTCGTCATGTCACCCTCGTGCGGGGGCAGTGTCAGGCGACGTGCTGGCCGTTTCTACCACCGCGTCCGCGGCACGTCAATCATCCGATGAAGAGCGGATCGTCGTCCTCGCCGCGGGCCCGGGCCTGTCGGCGCTGGTCTCGCCGTTCGCGCAGGGTCCCGACGCCGGCGCGGATCGCCGCCAGCACCGCTGCCCCTTCCCGGGCCGGCCTGGCGAGGCCGCGCTGGACGGTCCCGAGGGCCACGTCGGCCCGGACGCCGAGATCGTTCATCGCGCGGTCCACGCGCTCGACCTGCGCGGCGGCGAGGCCCGCGGCGCGCGCCGCCTCACCGCTCATCGCGGTGAGGCGGTCGAGCATCGGCCGGAACTCATGCTCGAGGCTCGTCAGCCGCCGGTTGAGCCGCCTGGCCGCGAGCACCGCGCCAATGATGACGACCGCCTGGATGACCGTCATCACGACGGTCGAGACGGCAATCACCGTGAGCGCGGACTCGGTTGTCACGCCTGCTCCTCGGTGGTGCCGCGGGCGCGGTGATAGGCCTCCTTGCCGCGATCGATCGCCTGGGAGATGCCCTCCCGCTGCCGGTCCACGAACTCCCGTCCGCGGGTGGCGGCGTCGGCAGCCTTGTCCCGTCCCTCGCGGGCACGATCGGCGAGCAGGCGCCTCGTCTCCTCACCGGTGGCTGGCGCGAAGAGCAGGGCGGCAGCGGCGCCGGCAATGGCACCGAGGATGAACGCAGCGAACACGGCGCCACCAGCATTGTCGTTCGACATGAGATCCTCCCGGGTCGATGAGGCCACGTGGCGTGGCTAGAAGAGACTGACCTTGACGTTGAGGTACTTCTTCGGGTCTTGCCGGATTTCGCCCACGAGGGCGCGCAACTCAGACACGGCCTTGTTCATGTTCTCATACAAGTCGGCATCGTGCAGCAGGCGCCCCGCCGTGCCGCCCCCCTTGTTCAGGTCCGCCAGCACGCGATCGAGCTTCTCGGTCGTCGCGTCGAGCCGCGCGTAGAGCGTGTCGTCGTTCACCAGGCGGCCGATGGTCCCCTCGCCCCGGCGAATCCGTCCCGTCACCGCATCGAGGTTGTCGGTTGTCGAGGTGAGCGACGCGGCAAAGGCGGGGTCCTGGAGCAGCCGCCCGAGGCTGCCCTCCCCCGCCCGCAGCCGTTTCGTGATCGCCGCCAGGCTGTCCACCGACTGTTGCAGCGACGCATACAGCGCGTCGTCGCTGAGCAGCCTGCCGACCGTGCCCCTGCCGACGTTGAGCCGGGCCACCACCTGCTCGGCGGCGTCGATGAACCCGCGGATGTCCCGGTACAGCGCGTCGTCGGTGAACAGCCTGCCCACGGTGCCGCGGCCCCGCCGCAGGTCGGCGAGCAGGCGCGTGGCCTCGTCGAGGCTTCGCGTCGCCCCTTCGGCGACCGCGGCGAGCTGCCCGTAGGGCCGCGCCGACGGCACGTAGCCCCAATCGGGCACCGAGGTGCCCTCGAGCGACGGACTGATGTCCACGACGGGAGCCCCGAGCAGGCTGAGGGAGCCCACCGAGGCGCGGGAACCGGTGCGGATGCGGTCCTGCATCTTCCGCGACACCCGGAGCACCACCTCCACCTCCGACCCGACGAACTGCATGTCCCGGACCGTGCCCACCTCGACGCCCGCGACCCGGACGACCGCGCCCGTCTTCAGGCCCTGCACGTCCTTGAAGCGGGTCTTGAGGTGATACTGCTGCCAGGCGAAGGCGCCCTGGCCCCCGACGAAGAAGATGAACAGGAGGCTGAGCACGACGGCCGCGAGGGTCAGCAGGCCGACCTTCAGTTGCGACCAGGCGAGTGAACGGGTACGGGGCATGGTGTCAGCTCAGGAAGTCCAGCAGGTACGGGTCGGTGGTCTGACGCAGCTGGGTCGCGTTGCCTTCGAACACGATTCGGCCGTCGCGCAGCATCAGGAACTCGGCCTCCTGGCACTTGCCCCGCTCGGCGGCCAGGATCTTGATGTCGCCGTTCTCGCGTGCAGCGGTGTGCGTCGCCACGTAGAAGGCGTCGCGCAGCTGGTGCGTCACCACGATGGAGCTGACCTGCTCCAGGTCGCGCAGCTTGATGATCTCGGCGTCGATCGTGATGGCCGTGATCGGATCGAGGCCCGTCGTCGGCTCGTCGTAGAGCAGCAGGCGGGGCTTGGCGGCCATGGCCCGCGCGATGGCGACGCGCCGCCGCTGGCCGCCCGACAGGGCCGAGGGCATCTTGTCGATGTGCTCCGAGAGGCCGACGAAGCCCAGTACTTCCTCGACGCGGCGGTGCGCGTCACCGAGCGGCATCTCGGATTCCTCGTAGAGCTTGTACCCGACGTTCTCGCGCACCGTCAGGGAGTCGAAGAGGGCGCCTTCCTGGAACACCATCCCGAGGTCGGCCCGCACGCGCATCAGGTCGTCCTCCCTCATCGTGTCCACGCGTTCCCCGTTCACCCAGATCACGCCGCCGTCGGGCTTCAACAGGCCCAGGATCAGCTTCAGGACCGTGGACTTGCCCGCTCCGCTGGCCCCCAGGATGATCTTGGTGTGACCGGCGAGCAGGGCGAAGGACACCTCGCGGAGGATCACCTTGTCGTCGAAGGCGAGCGACACACCGTCGAAAACGACGATGGGCGCACCGTGCTCGCTGAGCACCTCTTGCGGGGTCGGGAGCGGATCGTCGGCGTCCATCAGTACAGCAACACGATGAGGAGCTTGGTGACGAAGAAGTCCACGGCGAGCACGCCCACCGAGGAGGCCACGACGGCGCTGGTCGTGGACCGGCCCACGCCCTGCGTGCCGCCCGTCGTTCGCAGGCCCACGTGACACCCGACGGTGACCACCACCAGGCCGAGGAAGAACGGCTTGATGAGCGCCATCCAGACATCCGCCATGTAGAGCCCGTACCACACGGAGTTCCAGTAGACGCTCGACGCCACGCGGAGCTGCCCGACGGCGATGAGCCACGCCCCGGTCATTCCCACTGCGTTGGCCACGGCGGTGAGCGCCGGCACCATGAGGAAGCCGGCGAGCACGCGCGGGAACACGAGCTTGCGGATCGGGTCGGTCCCGAGCGCGCGCAGCGCGTTCACCTGGTCGGTGACGACCATGGATCCCAGCTCGGCGGCGATTCCGGAGCCGACGCGGCCGCTCACCATCAGCGCGGTGAGCACCGGGCCGAGTTCCTTGAGCATCGAGGCGCCGATCAGGCGGCCCACCTCGGACCGCGCGCCGAACTGGTCGAGCGTGACGCCCGACTGGAGGGCCAGCACCGCGCCGGTGAACAGGCCCGTCAGCACGACGACGCTGAGCGAGCCGACCCCGATCGCCTCGAACTGCTCGATGATGTCGCGGCCGTAGAACGGGCGCGTGACCGCGGCGCGCAGCGTCGCACCGAGCAGGAGCACGAACTCCTGCACCTCGAACACCGCCCGCTTCAGCCAGCCGTTCCGTTCGCTCACATCAGCTCCCCTGCGCCGCCAGCCCGAGATCGCGCGTGCGCAGCCGCTTCAGGCGATCGCGAATCGCGGCCGCACGCTCGAACGCGAGGTTCTGCGCCGCCGCCTTCATCTCGCGCTCGAGCCGGGCCATCAGCGCGTGCAGCTCGCCGGCCGTCCGCACCGCGTCCTCCTCGGCGGGAGCGGCGGCGGGCACGGTGACGTAGTCGCGCTCGTAGACGCTCGAGAGCACGCCCTCGATGTCCTTGACGATCGAGGCCGGCGTGATCCCGTGCTCCCGATTGTACTGTTCCTGCCGCTCCCGCCGTGACCGCATCGCGTCCATGGCGCGCCGCATGGAGTCGGTGACGGTGTCGGCGTAGAGGATCGCGCGGCCGTGGACGTTGCGCGCCGCCCGGCCGACGGTTTGTATCAGCGCACCCTCGGAGCGGAGGAACCCCTCCTTGTCGGCGTCGAGAATCGCGACGAGCGACACTTCCGGCAGGTCCAGGCCCTCGCGCAGCAGGTTGATTCCAACCAGCACGTCGAACGCCCCGCGGCGCAGATCGCGGAGGATCTCGACGCGCTCGAGCGTGTCGATGTCGGAGTGCAGGTAGCGGACGCGCACCCCGAGGTCCTGGTAGTACTGCGTCAGGTCCTCGGCCATCCGCTTGGTGAGCGTGGTGACGAGCACCCGCTCCCCCGCCGCGGCCCGCGTGCGGATCTCGCCGAGCAGGTCGTCCACCTGGCCGCGGACCGACCGCACCTCGATCTCGGGATCGAGGAGGCCCGTCGGCCGGATCACCTGCTCCACGAAGGCCCCGCCCGTGAGCACCAGCTCGTAGGGTCCCGGCGTGGCCGACACGAACACGACGCGGCGCCCCTCCTCAGGAGCGAGCAGCGGCGGTGCCGCGTCCTCCTCGGCCGGCCGGATCGGCGCCGACAGGTGCGGCCACACGCTCGGCGACCCGACGAGGCCGGGATCCCGCCACACGTTGAGCGGCCGCCGGGCCTGCTGCCGCACGGCCCGCGACAGCCCCTCGAGGTCGGCGCGCCGCTCCC
>Ga0114939_10001837_pt1 | contig 16460 bp, 15 predicted proteins | sample AshMeaCrysSpring_FD_87196 | JGI IMG/M metagenome (GOLD analysis project Ga0114939, IMG submission 87196) | Groundwater microbial communities from Big Spring, Nevada to study Microbial Dark Matter (Phase II) - Ash Meadows Crystal Spring | ecosystem: Environmental > Aquatic > Deep subsurface >... | reverse complement strand
TCCTCGTCAACTGGACGCCCCACGAGACGCGAGTGGCCGTCATCGAGAACGGCGCGGTACAGGAGCTGCACCTCGAGCGCGCATTGGAGCGCGGGCTTGTCGGCAACGTCTATCTGGGCAAGGTGGCGCGCGTGCTGCCGGGCATGCAGAGCGCCTTCATCGACATCGGTCTGGAGCGCGCGGCGTTCCTGCACGTAGCCGACCTGCACCACAACGGCAACGGCAAGGCCGAGGGCAACGGCCAGGCCCCGCTGCCGATCGAGCGTCAGGTGTTCGAAGGCCAGTCGCTGACGGTGCAGGTGGTCAAGGACGCGATCGGCACCAAGGGCGCACGCCTGTCCACGCAGGTCAGCATCGCGGGCCGCCTGCTCGTGCACCTGCCGCAGGACAACCACCTGGGTATCAGCCAGAAGATCGGCTCGCCCGAGCTGCGCGAACAGTTGCGCGAGCGGCTGACGCGGCTGGCGGGCAAGGTCGAGGGCGAGCCGTACACCGGCGGCGGCTTCATCCTGCGCACGAACGCCGAGGAGGCCAGCGACGAGGAGCTGGCCGACGACATCGCCTACCTGCGCAAGACCTGGGCCGGCATCCGCGAGCGCGCGCACACGAGCGCGCCAGGCACGCTGCTGCATCAGGACCTCACGCTGGCCGAGCGCGTGCTGCGCGACCTGGCCAATGACGAGACGGCGACGATCCGCATCGACTCCAAGCTGCAGCACGAGCACCTGCGCAGCTTCGGCGCCGCATACACGCCGGGGGCAGTGCACAAGCTGCAGCATTACAGCGGCGAGCGCCCGATCTTCGACTTGTACAACATCGACGAGGAGATCCGCCGTGCGCTCGGCCGACGCGTCGAGCTCAAGAGTGGTGGCTACCTGATCATCGACCAGACCGAAGCGCTGACGACGATCGACGTCAACACCGGCGGCTTCGTCGGCGCGCGCAATTTCGACGACACGATCTTCAAGACGAACCTCGAAGCCGCCGGGGCGATCGCCCGCCAGCTGCGTCTGCGAAACCTGGGCGGCATCGTCATCGCCGACTTCATCGACATGACGCGCGCGGACCACCAGGACGCGGTGCTCGCCGAGTTCCGCAAGCAGCTCGCGCGAGATCGCGTGCGCACCACTGTCTCCGGCTTCACGCAGCTCGGCCTGGTGGAGATGACACGCAAGCGCACGCGCGAAAGCCTGGCGCACATGCTGTGCGAGTCGTGTCCCACGTGCGACGGCCGCGGGCAGCTCAAGACGGCCCGCAGCGTCTGCTACGACATCCTGCGCGAAGTGCTGCGCGAGGCAAGGCAGTTCGACCCCAAGGAGTTCCGCGTCGTCGCCAGCGCGGCGGTGGTGGAGATGCTGCTCGACGAAGAGAGCCAGCACCTGGCGGGATTGAGCGAATTCATCGGCAAGCCGATCTCGCTGTCGGTGGAACCGAGTTTCACGCCGGAGCAGTACGACATCGTGCTGCTTTGACGAGTGAGCACGACCCTGAGCAAGGCGGCGGCCCGATTGCGCGCCGCCGCCCCACGCTTTGACGCCGAAGGCCACCGGGCAAAGCGCGAGGCGCTCGGCGCGTTGGCGCAGGTGGCGCTTGCCGAGACGGATGCGCTGCTGGCTTGCCACGACGCGCTGCTGTTCCTGCGTGCACACCCGAGCGACGCGGCGATGCTGGAGACGGTCGAGGCGCAGCTCAAACGACTCGCTGCCTTCCTGAAGCCGCGGCGGGGTCGTCACGCCGAACGGCTGCAGGAGCAGGGTCTTCCGTTCGTCGAGATGACGCCGCGCTTCACGCACGACTGCGTGCGCTGGCTGATGGCGCACCCGCATTGCCGCGTCGTGCTCGACAGCTTCGCCGACGACGCCAAGGCCGACCTCAACGCCATCCTGCGGCTGACGCTGCCCAGCCTCGAGCGCAGCGAGACCACCGCGGGGCTGGCCAACGGCCCGCTGATCGAGACCTTGCGCGTGCCCAAGAGCCAGGAGCTTGCGTTCGTGATCGCCGAGCTGTCGCGCCTGGACGCGCTGCCCTTCGTCAAGGACCACCTGTTCGACGAGCTCGACGCCTTTGTGCGCATCACGCCCACCGACCGCCGCTTCTCGAAGGCCTTCAGCCGCCTGCCGATGCGCGAGACCTACTTTCAGCAGGAGCTGGTGCGAGACTTCGACGCGACCGCCCTGATGAACCAGGCCCTGCCGGCGCCGCGGGCGCTGGACGGCGACGCGCAGGACGAGGTGGTGCGCGTGATCAAGACCTCGCTCGTGTTGACCGTGCGCGAGACCGACCCCGGCACCTACCTGGATCCGCGCACGCTGCGGGTGTTCGACCTCGAACGCGGCCTCACGGTGGCGATCTACGGCATGACGGCCGAGCGCCAGTTGCCGCTCGAGTCGTATGTCGGCTTCACGCTGTTCAAGAACGGCCTGGCCTGCGCCTACGGCGGCGCCTGGGTGTTCGGTCCGCGCGCCGGCTTCGGCATGAACATCTTCGAGCCTTACCGCGGCGGCGAGTCGGGATACATGATGTGCCAGGTGCTGCGCACCTACCGTCAGGCCTTCGGCGTCGAGTTCTTCGAGGTCGATGCGCACCAGTTCGGCCTGGACAACCCGGACGGCATCGCCACGGGCGCCTTCTGGTTCTACTACCGCTACGGTTTTCGCCCGCTCGACGGGAAGCTCGCGCAGCTGGCCGAGCGCGAGCGTGCCAGGATCCGCGCGACGCCGGGCTACCGGTCGAGCGAGAAGACCTTGCTGCGCTTTACCGCCAGCAATGTCGCGTTGAACTTCGGCCACTCGCGGCCACCCCATGTGTTCGACTACATGGTGCCGGTCACGCGCATGATCGGCCGGCAGTGGCGCGGCGACCGTGTCGCCGCCGAGCGCGCGTGCATCGAGCGCTTCCTGGCGGCCACCGGCGCACCGCCGCCGTCCGGTGCGCACGCGCAGCGGGTGCTGGCCGAGGTGGCGCTGCTGGCTGCGGCCAATCGCGTCGACGATGCCGGGCGCCTGGCCACGCTGCGCCGCATGATCGAGGTCAAGCCGGACGACCTTTGGGGCTATCAGCATCTGTGTTTCAACCTCGTCGCAGCGAAACGGGGTCGGAGGGCAGGGCCATGAACTACAGCCGTTTCATCCGCGTCGCCGACGACTTCTATCCCGACCCGGCGGCGGTCTACCGAGCCGCGCGTGGCGCGCGCTACCACGAGCCCGACGACTCGACCGGCTTTCGCAGTGAGCAGGTCTTCCACGCGGTCGGCATCAAGGCCCGGATCGAGCGCCTGCTGGGCGTGCGCATCACGCGCTGGGATACCGATCCCGCAGAAGGCAACGGCGTGTTCTACATGGGCCTGGCCTCGGGCCGTCGGCGCGAGACGCCGGGCGTGCACGCCGACTGCCCGTACGACGACATCACCGCCGTCGTCTATCTCACCCCAGGGCTGCCCGAAGACTGCGGCACCTCGCACTGGAAGCACCGCGCCACCGGCTTGACCGATGCGCCGAGGGCGGCCGACGCGCGCCGCCTCGGCCGGCCATTGTCCGAACTGCGCCAGGTTCTCGAGCGCGATGCCTGGCGGCGCGAGCGCTGGGTCGAGATCGACCGCATCGGCTACCGGCCCAATCGCCTCGTGGCCTATCCGTCGGGCGTGCTGCACTCGGCGACGCGACACCATGGCAGCAGCATTGCGCGCGGACGCCTGTACCAGACCTTCCGCGTCGGGGTGGACTGGAGCACTTTCAGGGCTTGAGACAGTGCCTTCGGCGCCCGTCAGCGCCGCACCGGCCGGACCGCCGGCATCGCCACCTCGCGCCCGATGACGGCACGCGCGTAGAAGTAGTTGATACGCGCACGTTCGCTCAGGTTGTCGAGGTCCACGTCGCCCTGCTCGTTGCAGTCGAAGGCGTAGCCGCGGCCTTCGTCGAACAGCGACTGGAAGCGCAGTTGGAAGTGTGCAGTGCGGGCGGCGCTCGGGCTTGCATCCATCGCAGGGCCTCGTCGTCTAGGCCCGGCAGCCGCCGTCGCTGCCGCCGCGAAAACAGAAGTCGCCGGTCAGGCTGGAGCTCTCCCACGGCACCTGCGCGCGGCCGGTCTCGCGCGCCACGCCCAGGCGCACCTGCTTGAATACGAGTTCGATCGGCAGGCCGGGTGTCTGCATCGTCGCCAGCAGGTGCTTCGTGTACAGGCTGTGACGCTCGCCCGGGTTGTCGAGCGCCACGCCGCCCGGCGCCGTGGAGAACGCGACCATCGAGCCGAGCGGTGCTTCCACAGGCGCCAGGCCCGGTGCGGCGAGGCCGCGGAACTTGAGGCGCCGACCGTCGGGGCCGAGCACCTCGCTGCCCGAGAACGGGTTGTTGCGGCAGGCGTCGAGGATGACGATGTTGATGCCGTGGCGCACCGCGCCCAGGCGTTCGAGCACTTCGTTCAACTCCGCGCTCTTGGCCGGCATCTCGTCTTCGGCACGGATCTCGGTGTCCACCGGCAGCAGGTGGTTGCGGCCCTTGGCCTGCACGCCGTGGCCAGCGTAAAAGACCAGGCGCACGGCTGCGTCGCGCGCGTCGATCGTGAAACGGCGAAAGCCCTCGATCAGATCGCGCAGACCCAGGTTCTCGCGCTGCGTCACGCCGAAGCCGAGTGCCCGCAATTGAGCGCCGACAGCCTGTGCGTCGGCCACAGGGTTCTTCAGCGGGCCGACGCGGTAGGCGCCGTTGCCGATGACGAGCGCAATGCGGCGCTCGCTGGCTTGCGCACGCGCGCTGGCGGCGGCGAGCATGCCGGCCAGCAACAGCGATCGGCGCGCGATCACGGCTGCGACCCCGGCAGCGCGTCCACCACCGCCACGCCATCGACGATCGGGCTGGCGGCCAGGCGCGACGTGGCTTCTGCGATGCGCGGCTCGGCCACGCGCAGGTAGTAGTCGCCGAGCTGTCCAGGCCCGGCCGCAAGCGTCGCCTGCACCTCGATCAGCAGCATGCGGATGTCGGACTCCTGCGCGTCGGGCTTGAAGTTGATCTTCACGAACGGGCCGGGGTCGGTCATCGGCATCGGCACCATGCGCGTGGCGCTCGTCTCGCCGTCGCGTGGCTCGACCAGCGCGCCGAGAAGCACGCCTTGCAGCGCCAGCACCGCCATCGCGCCGGCGGCCATCGGCTTGAGCAGCGACGGCGACAGCAGGCGCTGCAGCAGCGTGCGCCACAGCCGCGGCCGCGCCGGCACGGGCTTCGCCCGGTCGGCCCGGATGCGGTGCAGCACGCGCGCCAAGCCCACCTCGCTCGAGGCGGGTACAGCCTCGGCGCGCAGCGTGTCCTGCACCGAGCGCAGCCAGCGCGCTTCGTCGCGGGCTTGCGGATGCGCATCCAGGTAGCGCAGCACTGCCGTGCGGTCGGCTGCGTCGAGCGTGCCATTGGCGTAGAACGGCAGCAGTTCGGCGAACTCGGTCTGGTTCATGCCAGTGCTCCTGCAACGCCCTCGCGCGCGAGCATCACGCGCAGGCAGTGTTCGAGTTTCTTGCGCGCGTGAAACAGGCGCGTCTTGACCGTGCCTTCGGGGCAGTCGGCCAGGCGCGCCACGTCGGCACACGACATCCCTTCGTAGAACACGAAGTGGATGCACTCGCGGTGCTCCGGAGTCAGGCGGCCGATGCAGCGCTGCACGCCCTGATGGCGCTGCGCATCGGCCAGCGCGTCGAAGCCGCTGTGGTCGTCGCCGGCGATCAGCTCGGCGAACGCGTCGATGTCTTCGTGCGTCTGGTCGGGCCGGCGCGCGCGCCAGGCCATCTGCACCTTGTGGCGCGCGATGCCGATCAGCCAGGTCGAGAACTGCGCCTCGCCGCGAAAGCGCTGCGGCGCACGCCACACCTCGTACAAGGTGTCGGCGACGATCTCTTCGGCCTGCGCCGCGTCGCCGAGCTGGCGCAGCGCATAGGTGTACAGGCGGCGCGAGAAGGCGCGGTACAGGGTCTTGAACGCGGTCTCGTCGCCTTGGGCTACCAGCGCGAGCAGGCGCAGCACCTCGCGTTGGTCCATCGGCGCGGCCAGGCCCGCTGCGGGCCGGACTGGCGCCGGCAGGCCCGAAGCAAGCACCGCACTCACTGCACGACTCCCTCGCCGCGGAACTGCACGCGCCGGTTCTCGGGCGCGAGCGGGTCACGGCCGGGTAGCGTCGCGACCTTGCCCATGCCGATCGGCCGCAGCCGCGCTGCATCGATGCCGTGCTGTGCGACGAGGTAGCGCTTGACCGCAAGCGCGCGGCGCATCGACAGGCGCGCGTTGTACTCCTCGCTGCCGAGGGCGTCGGTGTGGCCTTCGACGGCGATCGAGCGCTCGGCCGGCAGCAGGCGGATGCCCTCGGCCAGTGCATCGAGCTGCGCGCGCGCGGCGGGCAGGATGTCGTGCGAGTCGAAGGCGAACTGCACCGGCAGCGCGAGCGAACTCGGCTTGCCCGCGGCGGCCGCGGCCTGTGCCGACGCGACCTTGGCCTCGGGCACGTCGTCGTCGAGCAGGCGCAGCGACCGGAACTTGGGCTTCGCGGCGCCGAGGATGGCGGCCACGTGTTGAGGGTCCACTGTCTCGTTCTGGCGGTAGAGCCTGACCGCGTCATCGGCGGACCAGGCCGGGGCGGCGAGGGCGGTGATCGCAAGGGCGAGGGCGGGCGACAAGAGGCGCGGTTTCATCGTCGGTATCTCCTGGGCGCTGGGTTGCGTGGGTGTCGTCTGGGGTTCAAGGTTTTTCGAGCGGCGCGGCGGCCAGCTCGGCGGCATCGGCCAGCCGGTGCGTGATGCGTGGCGCGCCGGCATAGGCGATGCGGCTGCTGCCGCTGGCCTGTGCATCGAGTCGGCGTGCGGCGTGCAGCCGTGCGTGGGCGCTGCCGTGCACGGTCACCTGCGCTTCTTCGCTGTGCAGGCTGGGGGCGTCGTACGTGGCGGCGTCGTCGAGCGCGATCGCCTGGCGTTGCACGGCGCCGCGCTGCACCTGCAGCACGCTGGCGCCGTCGAGCGCGGCATCCAGCCGCGCGGCGTGCAGCTCGCGCACGAGCGCGGTCGTCGATCCCCGCAGTTGCAGCGACAGCGCAGGCGTGCGCAAGGCGCCGATGCTCACCTGCGCGCTTCCGTTGGCGTGCAGCTGCGCGAGCCTGCGCAGCGTGACGTGGAAGCGGATCGGGCGGTCGCTCTGCAGCGAGCTGCGGGCGCCGATGACGAGCGCGCCGTTGACCACCTCGGCGCGCAGCCGCGGCCGCACCGAGGGCTCGGCCTCGATACGCACCGACTCGGCCTCGCCTTGGGTGATGATCAACTCGCCCGGCACGTCGATGGTCACGCGGTCGAACGGCGCGGCAGCAGCGCTGGCGACGCCAACAAGCGCAGCACAGGCCATCGCGGCGCGCCTGATCACGGTCGGCTGCTCCGCGGCGTTGCCGGCGTCTGCGCGCGCACCAGGCACGTGGCGTTGCGCGTCTCGGCCACCACCAGCGGCTGGCGGTTGCGGTCCTGCAGCTGGAGCTTGGTCTGTGCCGCGTCCGGCAATACCGGCGCGCTGACATGCTGTTCCTCGAGGATCAGCTTGCCGTCCTGCCAGCAGCGCAGCACGTAGCCGGCGGGTGCCTTGTCGCCGCGTGCGGCAGGCTGCTTGGTGCGGTCCACGACGGTGCCGGCCGCGGCGGCAAGCGGCAGGGCGAGCGCGAGGCACGCCAGCGCCTTAGTGGGCGATGTCCACATCGAAGCGGTCCTCGGCGAAGGCGTTGCGGGTGGCGGCGCCGAACGCGCCCTTGATCTGGTCCAGCGAGCCCACGGGCAGCGGCGCGAAGTCGATGCCGGCAATGGCGGGCGGCAGCTCAGGCAGCACGTCGCGCTCGGCGGCGTAGCAGGCGACCGTCTCGCGCACGCCCTTGGTGTTGGCGATGATCTGGAAGCGCTGCTGGCCCGGCAGCTCAAGCCGCGTCGAGGCGCTGACGAGCGAGTCCTTCGCGAATCGGTTCGGAAAGATGCGCTGGATGGCCTGGTTCTCGTCTCGCAACCAGCAATAGACATGCGCGTCGCGGCTGGTCTTGATGGTCAACTGCACCATCGCGCCGGGCGCAAAGCGCGTCGCGCCGCCGGCGGCGTCAACGTCGATCATCAGTGCTGCCCGCGTCGGCGCCGCGGCCGGCGCCGCCCCCGTGGCAGTGGGCGTGGACTGCGATGTGACCAACGCGACCTTGCCGTTCATCGCGCGGTGATCGGAACGCAGATAGTCGCGAAAGAACTCGATCGTCAGCAGCGGCTCGCGCGAGTGGCCGAGCGCTTCGCGGTAGCGCGAGATGGCCTCCTTGAAGTCGTCGTTGACGAGTCCATCGACCGGGCCGTTGTACACGCGGCGCGCCCGCATCTGGCGCTGGAAGTACTCGATCAGCTCGGCCGGGTTTGCCGCCATCGCGTCGTACCAGTCGCGGATCTCGTCGGTCACCGTCGGCGCGCTCTCGTCCGCGCCCAGGCAACTCCAGTACGGCACGCGCGCCAGACGACCGACGAGCTCGATGGCGGCCAGTTCGACGAGTGTGCGCAGCGCCTGCGACTGGCCCTCCTGCTTGGCCACCGCGACCGAAAAGCTGATGCCGAACTTCTTGATGGTGACGTCGCCGTCGATTCCCTTGCCGTCCTTGATGACGATCACCGAGTTGCGCGACGACACGCCCGAGACCACGGCCAGATCGGCAGTGGCCAGCATGCTCAGGTCCAGCCCGATGACCGAGGCCTGCGCGCTCTTGGCGGCGCCGACGTTGAGGTAGGGCTCGATCGAGATGCCGCCGTCGATGTTCTTGCGCACGATCGCGTCGTCGAACTGCGAGATCGAGCCGCGGATGCCGAACGGCGGGATCACCGCATACGGCTCGCGCTGCTGCGCCTGGAAGAGAAAGCCGATGGTGTTGCCCGAGTCGCGGCCGTAGGCGATCGGGCGGATCGCACGGCTGCGCTTGGTCATGTCCGACAGCGCCGAGATCAGCATGTCCTTGGTGCCCGCGTTGATCTTCTTCGTCTCGTCGAGGATGTCCTCGACGATGATCGACACGTCGCGCACGCCGTAGTCGAGCAGCTGGTTGTCCATGCAGCGCAGGCCCTCGGCGAAGTTGGTGATCGACTTGTACGGCGCTTGCGCCGGGCCTTGGCGCACGTCCTTGGCGTGCTCGAGCACCTGCTGGCGCGTTTGCACGGCCGACTCCATCGAGGCGCAGCCGCCGAGCGCAAGCGCGGCCGCCAGTGACAGCAGCAAAGTCCTCATGACGGCTACTGGCACTTGTTGTTGATGTTGAGGATGTCGCCGAGGATGACGACGTTGATGTCCACCGGCGCGAAGCCGATGCGGCGGTTGCCGACGACGTTGCCGATGTTCACGCTGCCGCATTCGGCGCTCGGATCCGTGACCTTGCCGTTGGCCTTGCCGCCCTTTTCCCTGAGCATCGCGCCGCGCATGGCGTTCGCGCGCGCTTTCTGCTTGGCGATGTCGGCCGCCATGTCCGGGTCGATGTCCAGCGGCTCGGTGGTGGGTGCCGCGAGCGCCAAGACGCCGTGCCATGCGAGCACGGCGGCGAGGGCGGCTTTCGAGAGCGTGTTCATCGGCGACTTTCGAAGAACTGGTCGAAGACAAAGGGCCGCGGCAGTGCAACGCACCGCCGCGGCAGACCGAGCGGCACTCAGTCGGCGACGCCGACCTTGACCGACTGCTCGTTGCGGCTGCCCGACTGCGACTGCACCACGTTGTTCGCGGTGACGCTCGAGCGGCCCGCGCTGAACAGACCCGCGCCGGCCTTGCCGATCACCATCTTCTGGGTGTTGCGGCTGCCCGACTGTGTCTGGCGCAGGTTGCTGGCCGTGGCGCGCGCCGTGCCGCTGGAGAACAGCCCGCCTTCGGCGGTGCCGACTTCCATCTCCTGCTTGTTGCGGCTGCCCGACTGGCTCTGGTTGGCGTTGTTGAGGTTGACCGTCGAGCTCTGGGCCATGGCGACGCCGGTGGCAGCCAGGGTGGCCAGGACGATGAGGGACTTGATGGCTTTCATGAGAATGACTCCGTGGGGAACGTTGATGAAGGTGGCTTGCAGTTGCGTCGCCGGTTCTTGGGTTGCACGGGTTGTCCATCGGGTTCATGCGACCGTCTCCCTAGCTTCGATCAACGCACCAGGTACTCGACCAGCTCCACCGTCGTCTGCTGGCGCAGCGCGCCACCCACGGTGGTCGTGATCTCGTGCTTGACCACGCGCTTGGCTTCGGCCGCATACCAAAGACGGTGTTCGGTGGACACTGCGCCGCGCGCACCGCCGCGGGCTGGCGACTGGCCGCGAAGCACGAGCTTGCGTGCGCGGAAGCGCCCGGCATCGGTCTCGATGACCTCGTCGCCCTCGATGCTGGCGCGCAGCGGCACCTGCGACTGCTCGATCGACTGAGTCCACGCGACGCCGCGCAGTGCATGCTCCTCGAGTGCGCCCGCCGCCTGCAGGTAGGGTGCGAACTCCGCCGGCGCCGGCGACGACTCCCCGCTGCGGCCGACGAACCCCGGCCCCAGCGCCACGCGCGCGCCGTGCGGCCGCGCCTCGGTGCTGAGCGTGCGCAGCTCGGCGATGCCTTGCTCGCTGACCTCTTCGACGCGCGCGGTGACGAACACGTCGCCGAGGCGGAACCGGTCGCTCACCCGGTAGCGCCAGTGATCGCCGACGCGCGGCAGGCCTTGGCGCATGAAGGCGGCCGGCACTTCGCTGAGCATGGCGGCCGTACGCTGCGCTGCGGCGGCCGGTACGAACGCAAACTCGCCCTGCAGCGACGAGCTCTCCCACGGCACCTGCGCCTGCCGCGAAGCGCGCACCACCGCTTCGCGCACGCGCTTGAACACATGCTCCACCGGCAGTCCGGGCGTCAGCAGGTGGCGCGCCAGCTGCTGCGCGTACAGGCCGTTCTTCTCACTGGGCCCGCCGAGCGCATCGGCCGCGAGCTTGCCCGGCGCGGTGGCATAGGCCAGCAGCGTGCCCACGGGTGCGTCCATCGGCGCCAGGCCTTGTTGCGCGCTTGATGCTCTGCCGGCGCTGGCCTGCGCAAACGGGTTGTTGCGACAGGCATCGAGCACGACGATGTTGACGCGGCTCCTCGCCGCCGACATGCGGCCGAGGATGAACGACAGGTCGATGCCGGCCAGCGCGATCTCGTCCTCGCTGCGGATCTCGGCGTCGGTGGGAATGAGGTAGTTGCGGTCGCGCAGCTGCAGGCCGTGGCCGGCGTAGTACAGCACCGCCACCGTCTCGTCGTTCAGGCGCGTGCCGAAGCTGCGCAGCGCGCCGAGCAGACCGTTGCGGTCAAGGTTCTCGGAGCGCGTCACGTCGAAGCCGGCCTGCTGCAGCGCCGAGGCGACGAGGCGCGCGTCATGCACCGGGTTGTCCAGCGGCTCGTGGCGGTAGGCGGCGTTGCCGATCACCAGCGCCACGCGTTGCTCGGCGGCACTGGCGGCGGCGCACGCCACACACAGCAGCAGGTGCAGGGCCCAGCGGGCGAGCGGGCGCATCGCGTTCATGCCGTGCGGCCCAGCAGCCGCGCCAGCGCCGGCGGCGGCGGCAGGCCTTCGAAGACGAGGAAGTCGGCTGCATTTGCCGCACCGTGACACCACCACACGCTGCGTGCGGCGGCGCCGTCCTGCAGCGCGTCGGCGAGCGCCTCATCGCTACGCGCAGCGCGGCGTGCGGGCGGTGGCGCCAGCGCGTGCAGGCAGTGCTCGAAGTCGTCGAGCGTGTGCGTGCGGTTGTGCGTGAAGCGCATCGCCGCCGCCAGGCAGCAGGCCCAGTGCCGCGCGGCCAGCGTCTGCGCCAGCGTGGCCATCGGCTGCGCCACGGTCAGCGGGAACGCACGGCCGCTGCGGTCTCGGCTGGGCATCAGCAGACCCGCCCAGCCGCACGCATCGACCACACCGGCCGCAAGCCAGAAGCGACGCACCGGCGCAGGCTGCGCCGCATCGTCCGCCGGCGGCTGCGCGTCGAGGGCACGCAGGCCCTGCTGCAGCCACTCGTCCCACGGCGTGATGAAGCTGGGCGGCAGCCGGCGCTGCACGAAGTCGCCCAGCCCCGGCAGTTTGCCGTACCAGCCCGCGGCGACGCCGGTACTCACGAGCGTCCCGGACACGGCGGTGACTCCAGCGTGTTGCGCAGCAGCGGATTGCGCGCGCTCTGGCTGCGCACCTCGAAGCGCGCCTTGCGACCTTCGATGTCGAAGGTCACGAGCACGCGGTCGGGCGAAGCGCCGGCATCCACGCGCGCACGCTCGAGCAGGCGCAGCAGCGCCCACGGGCCCTTGAAGGTGTAGCTCTGTCCGCTGTTGCTGGGCGTCAGCTGCACCTGCACGCGGCCACCCTCCCCACCCTGGCTGCTGCCGAGCGTGAGCCAGTCGATGGCTTGCGGTCGCGTCGTGTCGCGCCGGAAGCGCATCGTCTGGCCGTCGACGTCGAGCGTGAACTCGTGGGCGCCGGCACCCAGCTCGAGCAGGCGGAACTCGAGCCGTGTGCCAAGCGAGCGGCCACCGTCGCGGAAAAAGGCGTCGCGCACCTCGCGCGCGCGCCGCAGCGGCGTTACTGCTTCAAGGCGCGCGTCATCGCCCCACGCGGTGAGGTGGCGCTGCGCGATGCCGTCGAACACGCCGCCTGCACCGAAGGCGCGTGCGAACTCGTTGCGCGTGAGCTCCTGCGCTGCATCGTGTGCGAACGGGTAGCGATGCGCGATCCAGCGCGCGCATGCCGGCGCGAGCTCGCGCGCCAGATCGCGCGCCGCCGGCTCGCGCACGCCCGCCTGCCATTGGGCCAACGCAGCGGCGTGCAGGTGCGTGAGCAGGCGGTTGGCCGGCTGCGGCGCGCGCAGCGCAGCCCGCTCCAGCTCGCGCAGCGCGTCGCCCGCTGGCGGCAGCGCGCCGCGCTGCACCGCGATGTGCGCGGCGTCGAGCTGCGCGGCCAGCCGTTGCAGCAGCGCCTGCACGTCGGCCGCGCCGTCCGTCAGCCAGGCGCGCTGCGGCGCGAACCAGCTGTGTGCCGGGCCGTCGGCTGTGTCTTCGACGGTAGCGCGCAGCAGCGCGTACAGCGGCGCGTCAGCGCGCGCCAAGGCCTGCGCGAGGCGCGCGCTCGCCGCGAGGTCGGCGCTCGGCGCGAGGCGCACGTCGTCGAGCAGCGTCTGCCAGTGCACCGCGCCGTCCAGGGCGTACAGGCGCTCGACCTCGTCGATGAGTCTGGCCGGCAGCGGCGAGGGCGGCGCGCTCGTGTCCAGCACCCAGGTCTGCTCGTGCGCGAGTTGCGCCAGCAGCGCGCCGATGCGCGCGCGCTGCGGCATGTCGGTGCGGGTACGGTGCGGCGGCAGCGCGAGTGCGAGCGCGGCGCCGCTGGCGTGTACGAGCGCGCCGTCGGCGGACAGCGCACGCTGCGGCAGCGTGGCTTCGATCTGACGCAGCCGCGTGGCCGCGCGCTGCGTCAGCGGCACGCGATGCACGCGCGCGCGGACCGTGGCGATGAGCTGCGCGTCGGCACGCGCCGGCGCGCCGACTTCGCCGCCAGCGAGCAGCCGGTCGAGATGGCGGCGCAGTGCCGCGCGTTCGGCGGGAGCGACGTTGTCGGGCAGCGTCGCCGTCCAATCATCGGCGATGAAGGCGCGCAACGCCGCGGCATCGAAGTGCTTGCCACCGAAGAGCATCAGGTAGGCACGCAGCGTCTCGTAGGTGCGCTCAGCCGGCTGCCCCTCGGCGGCGCGCAGCCGCGCTTCGAGCCGCGCCGCGATGCGCGGCAGGAACGCGTCGTGCAGCAAGCGCCGGTAGGCATCGGCGGCGGCGGCAGTGAGCAGCTCGCGGCGGTCAAGCAGGTGCGACAACGCCGCGTCTTCGCGCGTGGCCGGCAGCGTCGACTTCACCGCGGCCAGCGCATCGAGCACCGGCAACAACGCAGGCAGATCGTCGCTGCGCTGGGCGGCGGTGACTGCATCGGCGAGCGCCGGCATTTGCGCCGACAGAGCCTCGATGGCCTGCGCCTGCTGTTGCTGTGCGTGCCAGGCGAATGCGCCGCCGGCAACGAAGGCAGCCGCCGCAGCGGCGAGCGCGCCGCGCTCGCACCACCGCTGACGCTCCAGCGTTTGCGGCGTACGGCCGGCCAACCCGCTTTCGGCGAACACCACGTCGCGCAGCAGCCGCGTGACGAAATATGAGCGCGCGTCGCGGCCGGCGCCGCCGGGTTGTGTCGCACTCGTGAAGTACAGGCCGCGCAGCATCGGTACGCTGCCGCGCTCAGGCGTGCCCAGCGCATCGAGCAGGTTGCGCGAGGCTTGCGCGAGCGCACGCCAGTGACGCGGGAACGCATGGATCGCGTTGCGCCGCTTCTCGTCCGGCTCGGCGGCCAGACGTGCGAGCAGGCGCGCGTGCAGGCGCCCGTCGAGCGCGGCGAGTTCTTCGGCCCATGCATCGGTGCGCGCATCAGTGCGCAGCGTCGCGCCCCAGACCTGCGCACGCGCGCCGTCGTTGAGGTCGGCGAAGAAGGCGTCGAAGCCGGGCAGCAGATCGCACTTGGTCACGAGCACGTAGGCAGGCACCGCGAAGTCGAGGCGTTCGCGCAACTCGGCCAGGCGCTCGCGCAGCTCTCGGGCCTGTGTGGCCAAGCGCTGCGGCGAGGCCTGCAGCAGATCGGTCGCCGACAGCGCGAGCAGCACGCCGTTGAGCGGGCGCCGCGGGCGGTGGCGCTTGAGCAGATCAAGAAACGCCTGCCACGCCGCGGCGTCGGCGCGGCGGTCGCTGTCTTGCGTGGTGTAGCGGCCGGCCGTGTCGATCAGCACCGCCTCGGCAGCGAACCACCAGTCGCAGTGGCGCGTGCCGCCGATGCCGCGCACCGCCTCGCCGGCGCGGCCGCGTGCCAGCGGAAAGCGCAGCCCGGAGTTGAGCAGCACGGTGGTTTTGCCGGCGCCGGGCGCGCCGATGATCAGGTACCACGGCAGGTCGTGCACGAACGAGCGGCCGAACAGGGTGGCGGAGCCGCGCGACGAGGCGCGGCCGAGTGTGCGCATCTGCGCGGCCGCCTGCTCGAAGCGGCGCGCGAGCAGGTCGGCTTCGTGGCTGCGCTCATCGGGCGAGCCGCGGTGGTCGAGCGCACGCACGAAGGCGCGCTCGCGCCGTGCGGTGAGCGCGCGCTGGGCCAAGACAATGGCGCAGGCCAGCGCCAGCACCAGCGCCACCGCGAACAAGCGCGCCGACGGCGTGGCCAGCGGCGTGCGGCCGCCGATCTCGATCAGCGGCGCGGTGAATCCGGCGATCAGCGCCGTGGCGCCTGCGCCGGCCAGCGCGATCAGCGTGCGTGCGTCGAGGCGCTCGCCGGAAGGGCGCGCCTGCGGTGGCAGTGCGTCGCGTGTCATGAGGCGTCCTGGTCGGGCCGCGGCAACCGCAGCTCGATCTCGATGCGACGGTTGCGGCTGCGCCCGGCCGTGTCGCTGGTGCGAGGTTCGAACTCGGCACGGCCTTCGGCGCGGGGACCGGGCACACCGAGCGCCCGCAGCGCATCTGCCACGGCCTGGGCGCGCGCCCGCGTGAAGTGCCAGTTCGACGGGTATTGGAGCGACGCGGCGGGCGCATCGTCGCCGTGGCCGATGGCCGTCACCTCGCCCGGTTGGCCGCGCAGCACCTCGGCCACATGCGCCAGCAGCGCCTGGCCCTTGGCTTCGATGCGCGCCGTGCCGGCGGCGAACAGTGCGTCGGACGGTAGCGTGACCACCGAGCGCCGCGCTTCGTCGCGCACGTCGATCGGCGTGCCGTCAAGGGCGGCGGGCAGCAGCGCGGCCAGGCGCAGCTTCGGTGCGGCGCGTGCCGGCGCCTGCAGCGCGGCCGGCACCGCCGCGATGCGCGCCAGCATCGGCCGCGCCTGTGCATCGAGGCGCGCGTTCAGCGCGAACCACAGCGCGAGCGTGGCCACGATGCCGAGCGCGACGGCCACCCACAGCGGTAACAACGCGGCGTCGTCTGGGCCGCGTGTGACCAGGCCTTGCCAGTGCGGCGACAACGTGCGCACGGCGGCGGTGTCGTCCGGCAGACACTGGGACAAGCGCGTCGCCAGCGCGCCGAGGCAGGTGGCGGCGTCGCTGCGTCCGCGCCACCGGCCCTGGTAGCCGAGCGCGATGCAGACCAAGCCGAGTTCGAACAGCGGTGCGTGCGCCGCGGGATCGGCGCACAGGCGCTCGAGCAGTCGCAAAGGATCGTCGGGCGCTGCAATGCGCGGTGACAGCAGGGCTTCAGCGTGGAAGTCGTCGAGCAGCGCGCGCGCAAGCTCAACGTGCTGTGGCGTTGCGCCGCACGCGGCGGCGTCGGCTTCGAATGCCCGCAGTTGCTCGCGCCACATCGCAGGCGGCGCAGCATGCCCGCCGTGACGCTGCTGCACGATCGTGGCGAGTGCGGCATCGGCCGCGCGCAGCAGCGCACCGCGCGCAGCCGGCCCGGTGAGCGGTCGTGGTGCGGG
>Ga0114939_10001836_pt1 | contig 16463 bp, 18 predicted proteins | sample AshMeaCrysSpring_FD_87196 | JGI IMG/M metagenome (GOLD analysis project Ga0114939, IMG submission 87196) | Groundwater microbial communities from Big Spring, Nevada to study Microbial Dark Matter (Phase II) - Ash Meadows Crystal Spring | ecosystem: Environmental > Aquatic > Deep subsurface >... | reverse complement strand
CCGGGTTGCTTGGCCCGAACGGGTCGGGCAAGAGCACGTTGATCAAGGGGCTGCTCGGACTGGTGCATATCGATGAGGGCAGCGGTCAGGTGCTTGGCGAACCCTGGCCACAGGCTTCTCGGGCGCTGCGAGACCGCGTCGGTTACCTGCCCGAAGACGACTGCTACATCCTTGGATTGCAAGGCGTCGAAGCCGTTGAGTTAGCCGCGCGCTTGTCCGGCCTGCCACGCGTCGAGGCTCTGCGTCGCGCGCACGAAGTGCTCGACTTCTGTGATGTCGCTCAAGAGCGTTACCGCACAGTCGAAACGTATTCGACCGGGATGCGTCAGAAGTTGAAATTCGCTCAAGCCTTGGTTCACGATCCTGAACTGATCATTCTTGACGAACCGACGACCGGGCTGGATCCCACTCAGCGTGAAGAGTTCCTTGCGCGAATCGCAACCCTGGCACGCGAACATGGGAAAGCGATCTTGCTTTCAACCCATATTCTGCCCGACGTGCGGCAGGTTTGTGATCAGGTCGTAATTCTCGTTGCAGGCCGCGTCCGTGTGGCGGATACGGTGGAGAATTTGCGACGCCCGGCTCGCGCCGGCGTCCAGGTCACCGTCGATCGTTGGGCCGGGAAACTCGCGGAGGAACTCCGCCGCGAAGGAGCCGATGTCCAAGAGCTGGGCAGCGGCCTTCTACAAATTGTCGGTGCCCCTGCCGACCACACGCAGCGATTATGGCAGGCCGCAGAGCGGGTCCAGGCAACGATTCAGCGTTTTGAACCGGCACGAAACAGTTTGGAACAGGCCTTCATGGATGCCGTTCAGGAGGTCGGACGTGCCGATTCTTGATCTCGGATACCGGAGTTGGCAGGGGGAGCGCACGTCGCAATGGGGGCGATGGTATGTGGTTGCGGCGACCGGCGTTTCCCTTGTCTGGCGAGGAGTTTGGCTTCGTCGCCTGCTGATGCTGACCTTTGCACCGGCGTTGTTTGCAGGTGGTGGATTCTTTATCGCCGAACAAGGCTTGCAACGGCCGACAACACAGCGCGCAGCGGCTGAATTTATTACGGAAGTGATGGGCGCTCCGGAACTGGGCGGTCGACTCCTCCAGGTGCCGCTGCAAGATCCGCAAGGCGTGCGGCACGATATCTGGGCTCATCTATTGCTTTGGTTCTTCCGTTATCCCCAAGCGGTGCTGATGGTGGTGGTAGTGGGCGTGGTTGCCCCCCGGCTGATCAGTTACGACTTGCGAAGTCGTGGCTACCTTCTGTACTTCTCCCGGCCCTTGTCTCCTGCCGAGTACGTTTTGGGAAAATCCGCGGTGCTGTGGTTTCTGTTGGCGATGATCACGATGGTTCCCGCGCTGCTGGTCTATCTGGTGGGGGTGGGTCTGTCCCCTGAACTGACCGTCATGGCTTACACCTGGGATCTTCCGTTGCGAATCATCGGCGCGACGGCCGTCTTGGCGATCCCGACCACGGCACTAGCTTTGTGTTACTCTTCGCTGACAACGGAAAGTCGGTATGCGGGATTCGCTTGGTTTGCAACCTGGGTGCTTGGTTGGGTTACCTATGCCGTGCTGACGAGCACGGGATTTGAAGGCCCCTCCGATCCTTCCGCACTGCTCGCTCGATGGCGCCTGGTTTCGCCCTACCACACGCTTGGACTTCTGCAGTCAGCAGCGTTTGGAATTGAGACGGACTCCCGTGAGTTCGTCATGGCCGTGATCATCAGCGCGATTGTTTCGCTACTGGGCTATGGAATCACCTATCGCCAGATCACAAAAGCACTTGCCGAATGAAGCGAGTGGCACGCACCGGCTATTTCCAATCCAAGAGATCGTGCTGAATCAGGGTTTGAATGCAGACTATGTCTTCGAATGTCTCTCCTGGTGCTGCGGATTCGGGACAGGCCATCGTGCCGATCGATCAGTCGCGTGACAGCACCAGTTTGCCCGGCTTCAAGCCAGGCACGCTGATCGAGTTGCGATCAGCAACGCGATTGTATGGGACCGTGATTGGCGTCAACGACCTGACCGTGACGCTGCCCTGCGGAGCGTACGGGCTGGTCGGACCCAATGGAGCCGGCAAATCGACGTTGATCAACCTGTTGATCGGCGCATTGCGTCCGACGCTGGGCAGCGTTCGCGTCTTTGGCCAGGACCCCTGGCGCCGGCGAAACGTGCTGGCAGACATCGGGCTGTGCCCTTCCAGCGACTTGCTGCTGCCTAGCACGACGGCTCGGGAATGGCTGGAAGAGATGCTTGCGATGAGTGGTTGGCAGCGACAGGCGGCAAAGTTTCGAGTTCGAGAGGTGCTCGAGCTGGTGGGCTTGAGTGCGGACGATCGTCGCCCCGTGGGCAATTACTCGTTAGGCATGCGCCAACGGACGAAACTGGCTCAGGCTTTGTTGCATGACCCGCAGTTCTTGATTCTGGACGAGCCATTCAACGGACTGGATCCGATCGGTCGTCATGAGATGGTCGAGCTGCTGAAGCGATGGGCAGCCAGCGGCCGCAGCCTGCTGCTCGCCAGCCATGTACTGCATGAGGTTGAGGCCGTTACGGATGCGTTTCTGCTGATCTATGGGGGTCGTTTGCTGGCGACCGGAACGGCCGGCGAACTCCGCCGGCTGCTGGCCTCCTTACCGCAAGAGCTCGTCATCGAAGGACCTGATGTCCGTCCGATCGCGGGCCGTCTGGCGGGTGAGAGCTGGGTCAGTATGCTCCGCCTTAATGACGAAGAACAGCGGCTTGAACTGGCGGTTAGCGAGCCTGAGAAAGTGTTCACACACTTGGCGGGCTGGATTGCACAGGACGGGCTGCGGATTCGAGGACTCTCTGGTGCCGAAGGTGATCTGGCTTCGCTGTTCCGACTTCTGGTTTCTCGACACTTAGGGCAGTCCGACGGATGATTCAGGAAATGCCGCTCGCTCCTGCGAATCAACCATCATTCCCGCTGGTTCCGCGACCGGCTGCTTCGCGTCAATTGGCGAATCCAAGCCGCTCATTCATCTGCTTGCTGCAAGCGGTCCTGGGAGTGGCCCGATATGAGCTGATGCGGGTTTTGACTCCTGCTCGGATATCGCTTTGGCTGTTGCTCGCCCTGTTTCCAGTCATGCTGATCGGCCTGGTGCGGATGCAGTTGGACAGTTTTCCCGATCAACCATCAGAGGAATTCAACTTTCTGGGGTTCTCGATTGTGCTGTTCGCATTGATCGCTCAGGTCGTGCTTGTATTGGGCCTGTTGCTTTGGGCGAGTCCCGCGATCAACGCGGAACTGGAGGCGCAGACATGGATCTATGCAGCAGTCCGGCCGTGGGGCAGGGTCTCGCTGATCCTGGGCAAGTACCTTGTCGCCGTCCTTTGGACAGGCTCTGCGGCCGTGCTGGCGGCTGCACTGAGCGTTCCACTGACGCGAATCGCCGAATCAACGGCGGTGCTATGGACTCTCTTGCGGTTGATTGCTCTCGGCAGTCCCGCATACGGTGCGCTTTACCTGGCGATCGGTACGCTGTCCCAAAAGCGGCCGATGGTGATCAGTTTGGTCTATACGTTAATTGTCGAGGTGGTTCTCTCGCTGGTACCTGCCGCCATCAACCAGTTTTCTGTCAGCTTCCGCCTCAGATCCTTGATGGCTCACTGGCAGGGTATCGACAAGTTGCTCGAGCAACGCGTTCAAGACACGGCGTTTATTTTTGACGCCGGTTCTACAGGAACGCACATCGGTATGCTGATGCTTTACACGGTTTCGCTGCTCTCTGTAGCGATCTGGCGGGCCTCGAGTGGTGAATATTCCCTACAATCCGAGGCGTGACCTGCTGGGATGGATCCCTGATTGCCGCCGATCCGACAGGCACCAGCTTGGCGCGAAACCATGAGTTGATCTGGTGGCCGCATGACAACCGTGCCGCAACGGACTTGGCCTCTCTGGGTCGCAGCCCTCGCTGTCGTCTGCGTTCTCGCCCATCTCGCGTTGCGATGGACCGGACCTGATCGTCTCTGGTTAGGGTGGCCCCTGTCAGACTGGCCTCTGTTGGTGGCTCTGTGCTTTGGTGGCATCCCGCTGGTCATGGAACTCGCGTTGAAGCTTGCCAGAGGCGAGTTTGGTGCCGACATGTTGGCCGGGATCTCGATCGTCACGGCTATTGTGATGAGCGAGTACCTGGCCGGAGCATTGGTCGTCCTGATGTTGTCCGGCGGAGAAGCCCTGGAGGCTTACGCAGTCGGGCAAGCATCCAATGCCTTGGCAGCGCTTGCGCGTCGGATGCCAACCACCGCCCACCGTCGCGAGGCAGGTCAGGTCGTCGATGTCGCGCTGCGTGAAGTCGCTCCGGGGAATGTGCTTGTGATCTATCCCCATGAGAATTGTCCGGTCGACGGCACGGTCCTCGAGGGACAAGGGAGCATGGATGAGTCCTTTCTCTCGGGCGAGCCTTATCTGATTGCAAAAACGCCGGGCACGACCGTCATTTCTGGCTCGGTCAATCAAGAAGTCGCGCTTGTCATTCGCGCTGATCGACGGGCCAGTGACTCGCGTTACGCTCAAATCATGCGCGTCATGGAGCAGGCCGCCCAACAGAAGCCTCGGATTCGGCGGTTAGGCGATCAACTGGGAGCCTTGTATACACCCCTGGCGCTCCTGATTGCCGGCGGAGCTTGGTGGTGGAGCGGTGAGGCGACTCGATTCCTGGCGGTGCTTGTCGTGGCAACTCCCTGCCCGCTTTTGATTGCGATTCCCGTCGCCATCTTGGGTGCGGTCAATCTAGCGGCCCGACGGGGCATCATCATCCGTGATCCTGCGGTTCTGGAACGGTTGCCGCAGTGCCCCATCATGGTCTTTGACAAGACGGGAACGTTGACCTACGGGAAGCCCGTACTAACGCGACTTCATGTGGCAGACGGATTCGATGAGCGTGAGGTCTTCACGCTGGCGGGCGCCGTCGAAAGATATTCAAAACACCCGCTGTCGCATGCCGTGCGTGAATCGTTGGAGCAACGAGGCATCGAAGCCCCGCTGGCCGAGCAAGTTTCGGAACCACCAGGACAGGGACTCCGCGGAAGCGTTGGCGGACGCACGGTGGAGATCACCTCCCGCAATCGATTGCTGGAGCGCTTTTCATCTGCCGTCCCTGATGATCTGCCGGCACGGATTGGCGGCCTGGAATGTGCCTTGATCGTGGATGGGCGGTATGCCGCATTGTTTCAATTTCACGATGAGCCCCGGGCTGATGGTCGTTCGTTCGTCGAGCACCTGCCGCAGCAACATCGTGTGAAGCGCGTGCTGCTGGCCTCGGGTGATCGCTTGGAGGAAGCCGAGCGACTTGCGAAAATTGTGGGCATCACCGAGGTGCACGGAGGAATGCAGCCCGAACAGAAGGTGCGGCTCGTAGAAGATCTGATGCGGTCCGGCGACGTGGCGTTTATTGGCGACGGGATCAACGACGCGCCCGCCCTGACGCGCGCCGCCGTCGGAATCGCGATTGGAAGCCAGCATGAGGCCGTCGGCGAGGCAGCGGGCGCCGTCATGTTGGATCCCGACCTGGCGAAGATCGACGAACTTCTGCACACCAGCCAGCGATTGCGGCGGATCGTGTTGCAAAGCGTGCTGGGAGGGATGGCTGCCAGCGTCGGCGGCATGACGCTCGCGGCGGCCGGGCTACTCCCGCCCGTCGGTGGTGCGGTTTTGCAGGAGGTCATTGACGCGGCCGCTGTCCTGAATGCACTTCGCACATCTCAAGCCCCGCGAAAGTTCACGGATTTCGGGGAAGACCAGTAAATCGCGGCGGTCCACTGACCATGCAGATCCACATGGTTCGCACAGATGCAACGGAATCGGGGGCGGAGGCTTTCGCAGTCAACCCGCTTCACCACTGGCTGCAGTGCGACACCTGCTGGAAACAACTACGCTTCTGGCAGTTCAGACGTTTGGAAAGCGTCGCCGGATTTGCAATCCGTCAGTCGATCGAAGCAATCGTGGAAGACGGCCGCTCACGGCCCGAGGACATCTTTCCCAAGAAGGCCCGCAAACTTCTGATGACGGACATGGTAAATGCCATTTTCGGCTGTTGGACATCCAACAGCCGAAAGGCAGTGCTCCCCGTGGTCGAACAGCTGCAGAGCCTGCTCTTTTACCCTCTGCAATTCGAAGGCAACGAAGCCTCACCCAACATCATCTATTGCGGGGGTGGCGCCTAACCAGCAAGTGTTCCCGACCATCGACTGGCTTTTGAGCGATGCGGGCGGCAATCGATCGAAGCTGTTCCTGGTGGGCTCGGATTACGTTTACCCGTGGACTGTCCATCTTCTGGTCAAAGGCTATTGCTCGGAGGTGCTTGGCGGCAAGGCGCAGATCCTTGGCTTCGACTACCTGCCGCTCGAGCATCAGGATTTTCGTCAGACGGTCCAACAGATCAAGGATCTGAAACCGGACGCGATCATCAATACGATCAACGGACTCGGAAACATTTCGTTCTTTGAAGAATTGCTTCGCCAGCAGGTTGCCGCATCAGAAACTCCAGTTGTTTCGATGAGCGTCAGCGAGAATCAGGCCAATGTGATGGCGGTTGAACCGATCCAGGGACAATACGCCGCATGGAGCTACTTCCAGACACTGACGACTGGCCGCAACAAGGATTTCGTGCAGCGGTTCCAAGCAGAGCACGGGGAAGACCGGCCCATCGACGATCCGATGGCGACGGCCTATGCGCAGATCTATTTGTGGAAGGCCGCGGTGGAATTGGCCGGCAGTTTTGACCCAAAAGACGTGCGAGCCGCCCTGCAAAGTGGTTTAGCGATCGACGCACCTTTGGGCCCTTTGCAGATCGACCCCCGCTCTCACTACAGTTCAAAGCGATTTCGACTGGGACGCGTCCGATCGGATCGGCGATTCGACATCGTCTATGAATCCCCTGAACCCGTTGCTCCAGATCCATTCCCTCAGTTTGCTTTTCCAGGTTGGTCTGTCGACTGGAGCAAGGGACGGCTCGTGAAAGGGGAGCCCGTGACAATCACTTCGCCAGGCTCATCGATCGCTCAGAAGTCCTGATCGTCGAGCCAATAAGCTCAAACTCCTCGCACCGTGGCGGCAGGCAACCGGCCCTTCACGCGGACAGAATTTTGCCTCGTTTGTCCGCTTTCGACCTGACGCGCGTTCCCGCGTCCGTCGCTCGGGGTCAGCGTCGTGTTTGAACAATCCGTTCTGATCGGACGCCTCTCCAGAAAGCGCCGGCCGTCCATCGGTGACTCCGCCCTGGCCTAGCCCTCTTGGAAGCACAGGCCTCTCTTCCATGGACTGCGCAGATCTTCCAGAGGTCGGTCGGGCAATCAGACGCACACGTGTCGCGCTACACGCGCGGCATGCCCAAAGCTCGGCCGCTCGTACGACTCGAACTGTGTGAATGGCTCACCCGGCCCCTGCCTGGTTTTTGCCGGCAATGCAACGTTCCGCCCGCTAAGGACCGCGCGCAAGAGACACCGCGAGGGGGGAACGCATCGTGCAGAAATCGCTCCCATCGTGCAAAAGAAGCTCGATGCATGGCAGGCCAATGAGTGCCACTATAGGACTTACTTGAGTGCAGCTGCGGGCTTGATTGCTCGCCCGCTATCGAGCCGAACCCCTGCCGGCGACCCAGTACCCCCCCCTACAGAAAGCTCTGTTCCTCAAATTGCGGGACTTGAAAATCGCAACCCCATCTGGCTTACTTCTGAGCCTTGTCAAGATGTAACGATTACGTCGACTGTGTCGATTACGGACCCTCCCTTTGGAATCCTCTTCATCAGTGGGTTCCCAGTTTCTTTCCGTCTGATCTGAAGTGCGCACTAGGCTTTCAATGCTTTGAGTTGCACTACATCAGCGTTGATTCACTCCTATTGATTCTCTGAGGTTGTCATGAGTCGCTCCTCGTTCAGCCACGCTCGTTCTCTCTCTCGTGTCACCTCCCGGCGCGGATTGCGCCTGGAATCGCTTGAGGCCCGCGTGTTGTTGGCGGCGGCTGTTCTTGATGCAGGAAACGTGGAATCCGAGACCCAGTACTCGGCGCTCGGCAAGTTCGGCGGAAAGTTCAAGAAGTTGCGTGGGCAGGATGCGGGCAACAACATCACCGGCGCCACGTCATTGGGCACGCTGAGCGGTACGGTGGTGATCAATGAGACCGTCGGCGGTGCAAATGATCCATCGGACGTGTTCCGCTTTGATGTCGCCAAGGAGTCGGACGTCACGCTCAAGCTGAGCAACATGAAGCGCGACCTCAACTTGAAACTGATGGACGAGGCGGGCGTCACCCTCGCGACTTCTGCAAAAAAGAAGAACTCAACCGAAACGATCGTCATGCGGCTGCCTGCAGGGGCCTATTTCGTAGAAGTGATGCCCGCCACCAATCAGAACTCAAGCTACCGCTTGCAGATCGATGTGGTCGCCGTACCCGATTCGGGATCGGGTTCTGATCCTGGGACAGGGGATGGGGGCGACACCGGTGGCACAGATCCGTCCGGACCTTCAACAAGCGGTCCGCCGCTAGCCGAAGTGCCCACTTACGGTGGCAGCAACGATTGGAACTTGAATATGATCGGAGCACCTGAATCATGGGCGGTTGGCTTTGAGGGAGCGGGTGTCATCGTTGCCGTGGTCGATTCGGGAGTAGATCTTTCGCATACGGACTTACAGGCCAACTTATGGGTGAATGCGAAGGAAGTTGCCGGCAACGGCAAAGACGATGACGGCAATGGATTCATTGACGACGTGCAGGGTTGGGACTTCGTCGATCGCGACAACTCCCCCACGGATGCGAACGGGCACGGCACGCACGTCGCCGGGACGATCGGGGCAGTGAAGAACGGCGCCGGAGCGACGGGCGTGGCCTATGCCAGCACGATCATGCCGATCCGAGTGCTGGACAGCACGGGCTCAGGATGGACGACCGACGTAGCCGCGGGCATTCGCTACGCCGTCGACAACGGGGCGCGAGTCGTCAATCTCAGCATTGGCGGCGGATATGACAGTTCGATCGAGTCGGCGATTCAATACGCGTGGAGCAAGAACGTATTCGTCGCAGCAGCGGCCGGCAACGACAGCGCTTCGCTGCCTACGTATCCCGCTCGACATAGCGCCACGCTTGCCAACCTGATCAGCGTGGGCGCTCACAACAGCAGCAGCTCTCGGCCCAGCTGGAGCAATCTGGTAGGAACGAGCGGCGCGGTGCAGGTCGACGCTCCAGGAGTGTCGGTTTACAGCACGACGCGGGGTGGAGGCTATGGGACGAAGTCCGGCACCAGCATGGCAACTCCTCATGTCGCGGGCCTGGCTGCTCTGACTCTTTCCGCTGCACCTAACCTCACGGCAGCTTGGGTTCGCGATCTGATCGTGGCGGGCGCCAAGCGCGTGATCTCCGGCTCCGATTCGGTGGGTGGAATCGACGCCCGATATACCGTGGCATGGGCCGCGCAGTGGGCTGCCGGTGGCGGGACTTCCTCAGGAAGTTCGTTCAACGGCGGATCGGGCGGTGGTGACAGCGGGAGCGGTGGAGGCAGCACTGGCCAGAGCGTTTCGCTGGCTTCCGCGACGACATCCATCGTCGTTGGGACAGCGACTTCCGTGGCTCCGACATCGACATCTTTCTCCACCGAGCAAGTTTCGAGCCGTTCAATGCTGACAGATCCGCAGGAAGATGAAGCGTTCTCGATCGCGATGCAGTCGGACGACGAACTGGATCGAATCGCGATGGAGCTGGCGGAGGCCGTTCAAAAGGAGAACACCAGCGACCGCCTGTTTGCCGTCGCCGGTCTGGTTGAAGAGCTGTTGCTGGCCTGATCCAGGCCGATCTTTACACTGACATGCTTTGGGCGGGTCGCCTCGCACTCCAAGCTGGATGCGATCGCGGCTCGCCCGTCGCATTGGGAGGCTCACGCACCGACCAGGTGATCGATGCGATGGCAAGGATGCAGGCTGCCTGGAAGAGCATGGCGTCCCCGTGGACGCCATGTGACAGGCTTTTTGCTGCACCGCATCTCAGAGCGGGCGACGGGACTCGAACCCGCGACAATCGGCTTGGGAAGCCGATGCTCTACCAACTGAGCTACGCCCGCAAACCTTGGTTTTTGCATTGTGATCGCGTATCCTACGTTTGTCGAGTTTCTTCGACTACGCCCGCGACTACGCCCGCAAGGTTCAAACCAAGCCCTCGAAGAATACCAGGACACCAGCCAGAAGCAAACCGTCCGCACGCGCCATATCGATGCACTCCTGCGGACGAACGACCGAGAACACTCGCCCCGCCAGGATACCAACCGGCTAACGTAAGGCGCGGTGACCAGCTCTCAAAGAAAGACGTGGCTGGGCCAGCTGTGACCCCGACTTCGACGTGCGTGCACGCGGTGGCTAAGGCTCCGTACACTCGCCGCGCCGATCGACCACAACCCGGATCGGCGGGATGGGGTCGGACGCTACCAGCCAACTCCCGTCCCACCGTTTGTCCAGCGTGACCGACTGGAACGTCGCGCCTGCATGCCGCTCCTGCACGAACGCCTTCGCCCGCCGAGTCGCCTCATCCTGGGACAGCCAGTAGGCGCTCCGCAGGTACGCGCCGAGCGTCAGCGTCAGGCCAAGGATGATCAGCCCCGCCCAAAACAGCCGTCGGGAACCCGGCCGCCCGGTCTCGCCTCCCGCAATTCGTGTCTCAGCCATCTTCAGAACCTTTGCGACAGAGCGCCCGGTTCGGCAAACCGACGGTTCCCGATATCTGCTGCCCTGCTGTCACCTTTTCCGCATCGGGGGTGAGCGGAGTTTCCCGACCGCGACCCAGGCAATATAGATGACCGAAGCCGTCCCTACGCTTGCATAAGCAAGGCGGAGTCCGGGCCATCCCGGCGGCTCATAGGTGGCCATGAACCCGAAGGCGCAGAACAGGGTCACGAGGACGAGGAGCAGGGCCAAGACGTTACGCATCGTGAGTGCTCGCGATAGGCGATATGGCAATCGGAAGTAGTGCCTTCTGGGGCCGTGCCCATGGAAAGATCTAGCGAAAACATTTACCGCCGTTGAGTGGTTGAGAAAACCGTCGACGAACGACACAGATCCGCAGCAGCGTGGCACGCTGAGCCATGAAGTCCCAAACCCTACCGTGCCCCGCCGTGGGCTGCAGCGCGTGGCTCGGCGTGCCTTTGCCTAGCAGGTCGACTGATTAGAGATTCGATCAGCACGGCAACTACTCCGACGAGCAGGCCACAGGCTGCACCGTTTCCAGGCAGAGTTATGAAGACCGGGGCGGCGTTCCGTGCCGTTTCCTCTGGCGTGTAGGCCACTGTTCCCCAGGCGACAAGAAGACCAATCACGGCCCCAACTGCGGCACTAGCAATGACAGCGATCCAGTACTTCATCTGCTAATCTCCTTCGTCGCCGAACGACTCAGCTCAGCCTCGGGGGGCCACAGAGCCAATGGACCTGGGAACGCCTACATGCTCCCGCCGCCCTGCTGCAGCATCTGGTTCGGCGCGCCTTTGCCCGGACGGCCCCGGCAGCCGGCCGAGCCGACGACGCAGAGCCAGGAGTGCTACGCCGACCGCAACACACGCCGCCGACAACGACACGAACTCGAAAGTGATCGACGTGCCCGCCCTTGCCGACGCCGACCGCCCCGCGTCAATCTCAGCATGGAACCAATCCGGATCGAAGGACCGATTCTGCCAGCGAACGAGCGGAGACGACCACAAGCCGGCGGCCACATGTTGAGTGGTGTGACCCGGCGATTGCTCGACCGCCCAGCCTGGCCAAAGGCCCACCGCCAGCAGTGCGAAGTCCGCAACAAGTGTCAGCCACCGTAACATCGCCCGCATCCGCTTGCCCTCTTGCCGCCGAACGACCCAAGCTCAGCAGCGGCGGGGCACGCTGAGCCTCGAACTCCCAGAAACGAATATGCCCCGCCGTCTGCTGCAGCGCCTGGTTCGGCGTCCCGGCGTCGGCGCTCACCGCGCCTACTTCTTGACGGGCTTTGATTCCAAAATTCCCCGCTTGCCGATGCGTTTGGCAAACTCGCCTTCGTCGAGATAGCGCTTCGCCTGTTTGTCGTCTTGGAGCGTCACTTGCCAGAAAGCCAATGCCGCCGCACGAATTAACCTGTGATTGGCCGCAAGGTTCGGGTCATCCTCCATACCCGGAAATAGTCGCGCCACCGGCGGCAGTTTCTCTTCGCCCGAAAACGTAAAGTGCGTTCCCCCGTTCAGCGTCAAAAGCCACTGATCCACGTTTGACGTGCGATCAAAAAGAATCCGGCGGTCCTTTACTGCAAACTCACGTCCGGGCGCTTCATCCTCCGTCCCGGTCACCGAAAAGAGGGGCATCAACATGTTCGTGAACGAATCGTTGTTGTGTCCATAGAGCGGTCGTGGGGGGGAAGGGCTGAGTATGAAAGCCCCTTTCAACTCGGGGATCGCCAGTTTCTGATCGAATCCATTGACGAATTGGCCGGCAACTACTTGTGCGGTCAGGCCGCCATAAGAGTGACCGGACATTCCGATGCGATCCGGGTCGATTCGTCCTTGCAACTCTCCAAGGCGATCTGGCTTCTTGAGCTTGTTGACGACGAATGCGATGTCCCGAAATCGTGGTTCACTGGCTTTCGGATCAAAACGGGCACTCATGGAACGCGGATTCGCTCGAACAGCCCGGTTGTCACTTCCCTCGTGTTGGAGGTGAAGGGCCGCAAACCCGTGGCTGGCAAGGTGACGGCCGAGCATTCCGTTGGTCTGCCGACTCCCGCCCGCACCATGCGAAAATAGAACCACAGGCGCGGGGGCCTTGAGGTCGGCTGGCAAGTAGCATTTCCATAGGACGGACCGCCCCTCGCGGTCATCATCTTTCCACTCGCCCTCCACAACCGACACCTGGTGCGGCCCGGGATCGGCACGATCATCCGCTTGTGCCGAAACTACCAATAGGGTGAACAACAAGCAGACGTTCAAATAAAAGAATCGAGTCATAAGAGTGCTCCACCGCTTTCCGCAGCCGAACGCTCACGTTGACCGGGAGGCGCGGTCAACTCTGATTTCAAAGTGCGGGCCGGTCGCGGCTCCGGTCCAACGTGTTGTTATGCATCGGATTGTCCGAGTCGGATTGCAGCCCCAATCGCACCCGCAGATCAGCCAATGCGTCCGACAAATGCGTAAGATCCTCCAGTGTGGCGTGCAAATCGTTGTTTTTCCAACCGCCCATTCGTGTCAATTCTTCGCGCATTCGGTGAACCGCTAGGTCCGCTTCTGACAACGAGTCGTCGATTATTGGATGCCACCAATTCACGAAGTTGGAAGCGATCCATCTGGCTGGATCGACTCCAGGGACCATTTGACCGTCACGCGAGGTTGCCTGAGCGATCCAATTAGTCAGGACACGTTCTAGCTCAGCCCGGTTCATGTCGTGTGGTTCTGGATGCATAACGGCCTCGAGATGAGCCGCCGGCGGCCGGCCCTTGGAACCTATCATAGCCCCGTTTCGCCGCAGCTGGCCGGGTCGGCTCCATCGAGTTGTTAGGCGCCATCCGGGCCAGGATAGATGGCGATCTCGCATCCGGGGACGGAAAGGAGCAGAGGCCCGAGAATGCTGTCGTTCCTCTCGCAGACTGCGACGGACCTGACGGAGCGGGGCCCGAAAGGCCTCAGCAACTGGGCGGAGAAGACGACCTGGCCCATTAGGTACATGCCGAGCCTTCCTCGCTTGGACTGGACTGCGATGACGTCCTGATCCTTGAGAGTGACTTCGGACGCCGCTGAAATTCGCCTCTGGCCACCGAGGATAATGACCGCGTCTATCAGCCGCTGGCCTCGATCGGAGCCGGGAGTGACCGCGAGGAACTCCTCGACGAGAGTCCCGCCCGTTTTCTCCCAGTACCATCGTGTCATGGGAGTTTCATGCTTGCTCACAGTGCCACCTGTGCGGGGAACTGGCGCCTAACGACCAGGATCACCGAGTGGCGATGGTCGATGATCCATTCTCAACACGCGCACCAATCGCCACTTCGGTGCATCCGTTTGCTATGCACGATTCTTCGGGTTGGTTTCCCAGACGGCAAGAGTCCCGCCGCCGACGGCAATGTACTGCTGATCCCCTCGCTGCAACGTCCATGCCTCGTAGCCGGAAGAATCCGGAATAATCTCGAGCGAGCGTCTGTTGCCGAAGGTCAGCCGAAGGTCCAGCGTACCATCACGCAATTCGACGGAGACGAGTCGTGAACCGCCAATCAATTCGTTGAGTTCACGTTCAGCGTCGACCGGGGCAGGCAATCCAAATTGGTGGCCATCGTCTAAGCTACAACGCATGATGCGATCGTGTTCAATGAGTCGCCACAAGCAGGCCACCACCAGAGAAATCCCATCCGAGAAGGAAAACACCCAATCGTGCTCGCGCCGGGTAATTGCGGTGAGTTGATGCTGATTGAGCCAGAAAAATTGATCCACATGAAGTCTCAGGGTGCATAACGACAGGTGTCACCCCGGCGGCGGCCAAGTGACGTTCCATTCTGATTCCGCCCCGATCCGCCGCTCGGGTGCACGCCCTTGTTCGGCGTAACGCAGACGTTCTCATGTATTGTGTGGCGAGGCATCCGCGAGGGGCGCCTTCGCCTCCGGATTTGGCAGCAATTCAAACAGCGAATCTCCGCGAGCCACCAAGGCATCTACATCATCGCACTCAAAGACCTCGTTAAGAATCAGACGGCAACCTACACCGGTGAGGCAGTCCATTACGGTTCCCTCCCATGCGCGTTTGCAGGGCCACGAGTTGACCACGGCGGCCGTTGGCGCCGCTGTCCGATGTTGGGCAAGTCGTGACCCGAGATCATCAGCAAAGCCAAGCTTGATACGTCGCGGATCCAACTCTGGGACGAGCCGAATCACATAAAAGCCCCCGACATCCTTGGCGATCGGCTTGCTCGATCCGAGGAACCCTTCCTCGCGTCGCTTGGCTATGATCGACTGTGCCTCGTCGTTGCTGACGGCAAGCGTGAGTTGATTCTGGGAGTCCTGCGTCCGCCGCTTGTGTGGCGTGATCCCGTGACGCAGAACGTACCGCCGAGCATGGGACCGATCCATCCCAAGTTCTTGTGCGAGCTGCTTTAGGGAAACAAAGTCCTGAGTCATGCTACACTCGCCGAACGACCCGCATCACCGGGCCGGCGGTGACGACTCTCCATTTGAAACCGGCCCGGCCGCCGGCTCCGGTGCATGCGTTTGTTCGACACCCTCAACTTCGTTGATTGCATTGAATAGTGCCGAACTCGCGATCTTCTGTTGCTCGACGCGGCTAATAGCCGCAGTGCCATCAAAAAGCTGATGACCGTAGTGGCCGAATTGCGAATGATTTCCACCCTTGATCTCAACCCATCGGGTGTGTGCGGGAAGCAATCGCTGATTCGCAAGCACCGTCTCCGGAGGCGCGATGCCGTCGCGCGAGGCGTAAACCTTGGTGACCGGTATGTTGAGCAATGACAGATCATCTTGCTTCGGATGCGTTGTGCCAAACAGCACCATCGCCGAGAACGACATCGGATTTGCCTGTGCCGCGCGACACGACAGAGCAGCCCCCAGAGAGTGACCTGAGATGACCCATCGCGAAAACTCAGGATGGGCCGGGATCAAGCCGAGCGCACTGTCCACCGCCGACTGCTTGTGTGATTCCAGTGGTGCAAAACGCAAGGGCAATTTGACCACAAAGACCGTGTATCCAGCCTCGGCGACGGGGCGCAGCAATGGAGCATAAGCGTTCGCGGACACTCCAGAGCCGCAAATGAAGATGAGCGCCGTGTTTCGTTTTTCCTTCACGGGCAGGAATTCCAACGTGGCTGCCCGATCGACGACGGTGATGTTGGGACTACTTCGCAACGTGGCTGGATCAACTCCTTGAGTACGCACCGAGTTTGCCAGCCACAGCGTTGAGACAATCGCCCAAATCAGGAAACCACGCCGAATCCACCGCCGTATTGCCGCCGCTCGTGGTTTCTTTGTGCGTGCCTCTTTTGCCATGGAGATCGCCTGGTGTCGAACTATGTATTTATGCCGCCAAGCGTATCGCCGTCGTAACTAGTTATGGTGGCGACTGCGGCGGCATAACCCGCAGCCGAAGCCGTCGTCAATTTGGAGCCGAAGTGCCGTCAGGTCAAGGATTTTGCACGAAGTAGTGCAGAAGGAAGCTGCGGCATTATCCCGTCGGCATATCCCGCATCCTCCAGCGGATCGCAGGCCGGGTCAGTAACTCGGCTTGCATGCATTTCCAGCAACAGAAGTACCGCGAAGCTCGGTGGCGCGACTCGGAACCGTCCGCAAGAGCCGACTGGGTAGAATCGCAGCGAGCTCGGCGAGTCACCCGGCTTTAGCCGTCGCCGAATAGCCATGCTCGAACGGCGAGACTCGCGCGTTCAATCCGATGATCGGCGATCGCCCGCGTGTAGCGCGCCGCCATGCTCGACTGGACGTGGCCCATCGTCTCCGCGATT
>Ga0114939_10001835_pt1 | contig 16473 bp, 10 predicted proteins | sample AshMeaCrysSpring_FD_87196 | JGI IMG/M metagenome (GOLD analysis project Ga0114939, IMG submission 87196) | Groundwater microbial communities from Big Spring, Nevada to study Microbial Dark Matter (Phase II) - Ash Meadows Crystal Spring | ecosystem: Environmental > Aquatic > Deep subsurface >... | reverse complement strand
TTTTTAGGACAACTTTTAGGATTCAAAAGCTGCAGGTACTACTATTGTGATGGCTATTATCTATTTTTAGCCTTCTAAATCCCCGTTCCTGAAAAAAATCCTGAAAATAACAGGTTCCATACTTATTGCGCTCCTCCTATTGCTGCTGGTCACCGTGCTGCTGATTCAAACTGAATGGGCACAAAACCTGCTTATAGGCAAGGTTACCAAACGCCTTTCCAGGGACCTCAATACCGAAGTAAGTATTAAGAGGATCCGGTTAGGATTTTCCGATAAACTCTTGCTGGAAGGTACCCTGGTCAGGGACCAGCAAAAAGATACTCTTTTGTATGCCGGAAGACTGAAAATGGAGATCACCGATTGGTTCTTCATCAAAGATGATATTGAACTGAAGTACATAGGCCTGGAAAATGCAGTGATCAATTTGCACAGAACTGATTCTATATGGAACTACCAGTACATCATTGATTCACTCGCTCCAACAACCCCAAAGACAAAAAAGTCTAAATCTGATATACAACTTTATCTCAAGACGCTTGATCTCGAAAATGTCTATCTCAAGTACAAAGACGAATGGGTGGGACAGGATATGGTTGGCAGCATCGGATCACTGGAATTGACGGCTGAAGAATTTAACATTACCAGGAAGAAGGTCTTCATCAATTCACTTACGCTGGATAAACCAGCCTTCTATTCTTACGACTATGAAGGCCGTAGGCCCAAAACGCCTAAGAAGAAAAAACCTATCGTGACTGTTGGTAACGACTCTCTGGAGTGGAACGTAGAGGGCTGGGATGTGCTGATCAACAAATTCAGTATACGGGATGGTACAGTAAGTTTTGAACGTGAATCTAATAAGAAGAAACTGCAGCATTTTGATCCTGACCATATCCTGTTCTTAGGAATTACCGGCACCATTCAACAGTTCAGTGTTACTAATGATACACTTTCCGGAAAGATCGATCTGAAAGCCACGGAACGGTCAGGGTTTACGGTGAACCGTCTAAAAGCTGATATGAAGTTTCATCCCAGGGGTATGATCTTTTCAGATCTGGATATTCAGACACCGCACTCAAGGCTCAGGGATTATTATGCAATGAAATACGAGGATTTCAACAGGGACATGGGTGGCTTCTTGTCCAATGTCAAACTGGAAGCCTCTTTCCAGAACAGCAAGGTCAGTTCTAAGGACATAGCCTATTTTGCTCCGGAGTTGAAGGATCTGAACAAGGACATCACCATAAGTGGAAAAGCGAAAGGCACTGTCGAGAACTTCACCGCAACCAACATCCGGGCCCAGTATGGGAAAAATACTTTCCTGAATGGCAACCTCACCATGAAAGGATTGCCGGATATCAGCAAAACATATATTGAATTTACTTCCGGGTCGTTGAAGACCACATATGCCGATGTGGAAACGCTGGCCCCGGAGATCAGAAAGATTAAACAACCGGACCTGGTAAGCCTTCAATTCCTCCAGTTCGACGGCAATTTTTCTGGGTATTTGGATAATTTCTCATCAAAGGGGACGATACTAACGGCATTGGGTAGGGTTAGTGCCGATGTTAAAATGAAAGTACCCGCTAAAGGCACACCCTCCTATACAGGAATTATCAGCACAACAGGATTTCAGCTGGGCAAATTCCTGGCGCAGGATAATATAGGTACGATCGCTTTTTCGGGAAAGATCAGCGGGCAGGGATTTGAAAGCTCCGGAGCCATTGATCTCAACGGCAAAGTTGAACAGATCATGTTCAATAATTACAACTACCATAATGTTGTGTTGAATGGCAAGCTGCTGAAGAAAGAGTTCAATGGCGAAGCCGTTGTTGATGATCCAAATGCTAAAGCGACCCTCAACGGATTCTTCAACCTCAACGACCCAAAACAAGTTGAGATCAATGTTACGGCAGAAATACAGCGTGCCAATCTCAGGGCACTGAACTTTACGGAACAGAATCTTAGTATATTGGGAAAAATCAAGCTGAATTTTCTTGGTAACACTATCGATGACTTTATCGGCGAAGCATCACTGTACGATGTAGCGCTCACAAAAAACGAAGATGTTTATGTGTTCGATACCCTGCATTTATATGCTATGAACATTGATGACAACAGGCAACTTGAATTGAAGAATTCAGACATTTCTGTGATCATGAATGGTAAATTCCTGTTGTCGGAAGTTCCGGCAACCATCAAGGCCTACCTGAGCAATTATTACCCTACTTATATCAACAAACCCAGGTATGCTGTCAAAGACCAGGCCTTTACCATTAAGGCAGATGTGCAGAATATCGATCAATACCTCAAGCTATTCAATAAAAACCTTTCCGGCTTTGATTACAGCTCTTTGCAGGCAGCGGTTAATACCGAAGAAGATATATTCCAGGTCAACGCCAATATCCCCCAGGCCAGCTATGGCAAATACCGGTTCCAGGATTTTATATTCGAAGGCAAGGGTGATCGCGACAGCCTGAGGACCATAGCCAGTGCCGGCACTATTATAGTCAACGACAGTCTTCAGTTCCCTTCCACTACACTTACTGTATTGTCGGCTGGCGATGTTTCTGATTTTTCCATCTCTACATCGGCAAACCAGACCATTAACTCGGCCAATCTCTCTGCCAGCGTCAAGCATCTTCAGGACGGCGTCAAAATACAGTTTCACCCCTCCTCCATAGTCTTAAATGAGAAAACCTGGCGTATTGATAAAGATGGCGAACTCACAATCAGTAAATCGATCGTTGATGCCAGCGAGATCAGGCTTACTAACGGTGAACAACAACTGCTGATCTCATCCATACCTTCCGAACTTGGTAATAGCCATGATATTATCATTGAACTCCGGAAGGTAAACCTCGGCGATATACTACCGTTCGTACTGCAGGAGCCGAGGATAGAAGGTACCACCAGTGGCGAGATCACCATAGAGGATCCATTGAACAAACTACGCGTCTACATCAATGCACAAACTGACCAGACCAGGTTCGAGAATGATTCTATTGGCATCACAACCTTAAATGGATTTTTTGACCGTACCAACGACAAGGTTGCATTCAATATCAAATCCAATAATCCTGATTACGTATTTCTAATAGATGGCGGACTTAATCTTGCAGATTCATCCAGGCCCCAGATCAATGCTACCATAGATCTTAAGGACACCCGGATCTCTATACTGGAAACATACCTTTCCAGTGTATTTTCTGAAATGGATGGAAAGGCCACTGGCGTAATCAACGTGGTAGGGAATGCGAATAAGCCTGACCTGGTTGGGAATGTCAAACTTACGGGGGCAGGCATTGAAGTGGATTATACCAAGGTATATTATAAGATAGATGATACTGAAATTCATTTAAGGCCTGGACTGATAGACATCGGCGAAATCAAAGTGACTGACCCCCTGGGAAACAGGGGAACGGTCAAGGGCAAACTTGAACATAATTTCTTCAAGAATATGAAATACGATTTTAGTGCAGTGTCGAACAAGATGCTGGTACTGAATACAACAATGCTTGATAACAGCCTGTTTTATGGCAGGGCTATAGCCCGAGTCAACTTCCAATTCAATGGACCCGAACAGAATATGAAAATGTATATCACGGGTGCCCCGGTAGATAGTTCAAGGATCACCATCGTTACTTCGGGCACTTCCAAACAAACCGGAGAAGTTGATTATATCGTTTGGAGGCAATATGGACGTGAAATGAATGTTGACTCGCTAAAGCGTAGCAACACGAATTTGTCCATGGACTTCGACCTTTCCGCAACAAATCTATTAAAGATGACAGTTGTGCTGGATCCAGTTACCGGCGACAGTATTACAGCTGCCGGTTCGGGAAACCTCAAGATCCTGACCGGAACGAACGAAGCATTAACAATGAATGGCCGCATCAACATTGAGCAGGGGCAGTATAATTTCAATTTCCAGGATATCTTCAACAAACCATTCACAGTAGAGCCAGGGAGTTTTATCAGCTGGACAGGGAACCCTTATGATGCGGATATCAACATCAACGCAAAATACGTTGCAGAAAAAGTCAGAATGAGCACGCTATTCGAGGAAAACAGTTCTTCTGGCGTGTCCGGCGCAAACTCTGATGTGTTGCGCGAAGTCAGTGATGTGATCGTACTTTGTAACCTCGGCGGCACACTCAGTTCGCCAACAACCAATTTTGAAATTGAGTTACCCACAAACAGTCCTGTAAAAAACAATCCATCGGTCTACAACAAATTAAAAACCATTAACAGGGAGCAGAACGAAGTCAGTAAACAATCCACTTACCTGATCGTTTTCAAAAGTTTCGCCCCTCAATCGGCTATTGTAACCAGTGACCTGAACCAGGAACTCCTTAACAACACGATCTCTGGAGTGATCAATGCTATCCTTGCCAATAGCGTCCAGAACTTTTTCTATAAATTATTCGGATCATCCTTGGATGTTAACTTCAACTATTCGAGGGTGGCCACGGACCTTACAGGAACACAGACCGGAAATACGCAGTCTTCTTCCACTCAGAACATTCGAGAAAATGTAAGCCTTCAATTCATTAAATCACTGGTGAATAACCGGCTGATCATTTCGTTCGGCTCTGACTTTAATTTCGCGACCGCCAATTCGAGCGCCGTTGCTTCGCAGAATTTCCTGTTTCTTCCTGATGTGAATGTGGAATATAAGATCACGCCTGACGGCAAGTTCAGAACATCGTTCTTTTACCGAAGCAGTTATGATGCACTTTCAAGCTCTGGTAAGCGCGACCGTACCGGCGGTAATATTTCGTACCGGACAGAATTTGACAAGATAGTAATGGGAAAGAAAAAGGAACCGGAAGACACAGACACTAGTCAGAACCAATAATTACATTCACACATTCCATTCCCACATTCTCCACATTCCCACATTCCCCACATTCTACATGGTGTGGCCCATCTTTTCCTTTTTAGTCTTCAGGTATTTCTCGTTGTGCGGATTGGCAGGAATACAGATCGGAACGGTATCAACGATCTCGAGGCCGTAGCCTTTCAGTGCCGCCCGCTTCTTGGGATTGTTGCTGATGAGTTTAAGTTTCGAAACATTAAGGTATCGGAGTATCTGCGCGCCTACTCCATAATCCCTTTTATCCATAGGAAAACCGAGGTGAAGGTTTGCTTCCACCGTATCCATGCCGCTTTCCTGCAATTTGTAAGCCTTCAGTTTATTCAACAAGCCAATTCCCCGGCCTTCCTGGTTCATATATAAAACAATGCCCTTCCCCTCCTGTTCAACCATAGACATGGCCTCATGCAGTTGGTCGCCACAATCACATCTCAGGCTTCCCAGGATATCACCGGTGAAGCAGGATGAATGCACCCTCACCAACACCGGCTCATCTTTTGCCCACTCGCCCTTAACCAGCGCGAGGTGCTCGCCGCTTTCCGGACTGTTGCGTTCGCGGAAAACATATAGTTTGAAATGACCATATTTTGTAGGCATATCCACCTTCACCATTTCCTCTATCAGTGAATCGGTTTGGAGCCTGTATTCAATGAGGTCCTTTATCGTAATAATCTTCATGTCCAGCGTTGCAGCCAACTCCTGGAGTTGGGGCAATCTGGCCATGGATCCATCTTCATTCATAATTTCCACCAATACACCGGCCGGCTCAAAGCCCGCGAGCCTGGAAAGGTCTATGGCAGCTTCCGTATGACCCGAACGCCTCAGCACACCACCTCTTTTTGCCCTGAGTGGGAAGATATGACCCGGGCGCCCCAATTCCTCGGGCTTTGTATTTGGATCGATCAGGGCAAGGATGGTCTTGGACCTGTCGTGCGCGGAAATGCCCGTGGTGCAGCCGTGACCCAAAAGGTCAACGGAAACGGTAAAAGCCGTTTCGTGCAGTGCTGTGTTATTGTTAACCATAAGGTCCAACCCCAATTCAACGCACCTGTCTTCCACCAATGGTGCACAGATCAGGCCCCGCCCGTATTTGCTCATGAAATTGATCACCTCCGGCGTGGCATTCCGGGCTGCAGTAATGAAATCCCCTTCATTTTCCCGGTCCTCATCGTCCACCACAATGATCATTTTCCCTTTTTTCAGGTCTTCAATCGCACTTTCTATACTATCCATAGGACAAATGTAGAAATAATGACAGAGAATTTAAGGATTTGTTGAACATGTGTAATACGTACACGATATTTCATTTTATGTTAATACCGAGCTAATTTTTTTCCAATGTTTTTCAGCATCTTTGCGGCCTAATAGTAAAAACATGGGGAAGAAAATTTTACAACTATTTGCAATTCTGTTTTTGTCCCTGTCTATTAAGGCTCAAACTACAGCTTCTGTTGTTGGCTTTGTTAAGGACGCCACGGAGAAAGGGATGGTAGGCGCTACAGTGGAAGCTGTGCATGAACCTTCAGGTACCAGATACAAGACGCAGTCTTTAGCAGATGGACGTTACACAATCCAGGGACTAAGGATCGGCGGCCCTTACACGCTTAGAGCAAGCTACGTTGGATACGGAACTCAAACTCAGGGAGATATCACGCTTTCTTTGGGCGAACCTACCCGTTTCGACTTTGCACTTGCTGAGGCCAATAACCAGATGCAGGAAATCACTGTAACGGGCACGAGGGCAAGAAACCTGATCTCTAAAGAGAGAAAAGGAACATCCACCAACATCAACAGACGTGTATTGGCTAGTCTGCCAACACTGAACCGTAGTATCACGGACTTCACAAAACTTACCCCTCAAGCGACAGGTACCTCATTCGCAGGTATGGATAACCGCTTCATCAATTTCACCATTGATGGATCGATCTTCAATAACTCTTTTGGACTGCAGGCATTACCCGGCAGCCAAACCAACTCTACCCCGATCTCCCTTGATGCGATAGATGAGATCCAGGTGAATATATCTCCATACAACCTTAAGGAAGCAGGTTTCACTGGCGCATCTATCAACGCCGTAACTAAGAGCGGTACTAATACATTTCACGGTTCAGGGTTTTATAACAACAGGAACGAAAGCCTTGTAGGTGATAAAGCAGGATTGGATGGTAAGCAAGATGTTGTCACCAATGCTTTCGACGTAAAGCAGTTTGGTGGTAGCCTTGGCGGTCCTATCATCAAGAATAAATTATTCTTCTTCGTGAACTACGAAGGTGAACGCAGGTCGGATCCCGGTACAACATTCACTTCCAACAAAGGAGGAGAACCTGTTACCGGTAATAAAACCAGGGTTCTTGAATCAGACCTGAAAGCTTTGCAGACATTCCTGCTTGATAAATTCGATTACAATACAGGCGCCTACGAAGGATACTCATTGCTGACAAAAAGTGATAAGGCTATCCTGAAGTTCGACTATAACATCAGCGATAAACACAAACTAGTACTTCGTGGTAATTTCCTGAAATCAGTACGTGATGTACCTGCCAATAGTTCTGGAAGTTTCACCAATGGCCGAAGGGATAATCAATTCGCAATGACCTTTGCAAACACCAACTATGAGATCAACAATGATATCTACTCAGGTATCCTCCAGTTGAACAGCCGTTTGGGAGCTTCAATGCAGAATGAATTGATCGTGGGCTTTACAGCCAACAGGGACTACCGTGCAGAAAAAGCTGCAACTTTTCCAACTGTCGATATCCTCAGTGGAGCCGATGACAGGAATTACATCACTTTCGGTTCAGAGCCATTTACACCAAATAACCTTCTCAACACGGACACATACCAGATCTCAGATAACCTGACCATCTTCAAAGGCAAGCACACCATTTCAACTGGTTTCAACTTTGAAGCGTTCAGGTTCTTCAACCAGTTCACTCCAAATGTTAACGGTCAGTATGTATTCCAAAATCTGGATAGCTTCTACGCCTCTGCCAATGCTTACCTGGCCAATCCAAATATGGCTACCAACCCAGTTAACCTCAGGAGATATGGCCTGACTTATAGCAACCTTCCCGGCGGAGTTCTCTGGAATGCAAAAACTGCAGCAAATAACTTCGGTATTTACATCCAGGATGAATGGGCAATGAGCGACAAGTTCACCATGACTTACGGTGTCAGGTTTGATGTACCTTTCTTCTCCAGCGATGGTTATATCAACAATGAAGTTGATAACTTTAGCTTCGTAGACGAAGATGGAAAACCTACAAAGCTCAGCACTTCAGAACTTCCCAGTGCCAAGTTGATGGTCTCTCCAAGGTGGGGCTTCAACTATGATGTTTTAGGAAATAAGAAAACCCAGATCCGTGGAGGTATAGGTGTATTCACAGGCCGCCCAGCGTTCGTGTGGATCTCCAATCAGGTAGGTAACAATGGTGTTCAGAGCGGTTCTATCAGTACTGATAACACCAGGCAGTTTCCTTTCAGTCCTGACGTAACAAGGAATATTCCGGTGATCACAAATCCAGGCCAGCCGGCACCATCTTATAATATCGCAACTACTGAGAAAAGCTTCAGGTTTCCCCAGGTACTGAGGGCTAACCTGGCTTTTGACCAGAATATCGGCTGGGGAATGATTGCATCAGCAGAGGTGTTATTTACACAGAGCTTAAGTAATGTGTATTATTATAATGGTAATCTTAGGACTCCAACAGCAACTTTCTCAGGTCCGGATACCAGGCCCAGGTTCCCCACGTTCAATACCACAACAGGCCAGGTGTTAACAGGATCTGCTTTCAACGCTGCTGCCCGTATAAACACAAAGATCACGGATGCCACTGTTCTGAAGAGCGGTCCTTATGGAGGATCTTTCATGACCACATTAAAGATCGAAAAACCGATTCGCAGCAAAGGCTTCGGCTTCATGCTTGCGTACAATTATGCGAAAGTCAAAGATTACATCACAGCAGGTTCTATTGCCTTCAGCTCATGGAGGGATAACCGCACCACAAGAGGCAACAACAGCTATGATGCGTCTTTCAGCGATAACGAAACGCGTTCACGCTTCGTTGGTAATATCAATTACCGCACAGAAGTGTTCAAGCACGCGGCACTGCAAATTTCACTGTTTGGACAGTCGCAGAATCAGGGTCGTGTATCATACACCTACTCAGGTGATATGAATGGTGATGGTCTTTCCGGTAACGACCTGATCTATATCCCAAGGAACACATCTGAGATGAATTTCCAGACCTACACTGCAACAGTTAACGGCCAGACTGTTACATACACTGCACAGGCACAAAAAGATGCTTTCGAAAAATACATCAGCCAGGATCCATACCTCAGTGCAAACCGTGGTGAGCTTTCTGTTCGTAATGGGCTGTTGCTGCCAATGGTTACCAGGTTTGACCTAAGCGCCATGCTTGAAGTATTCACAAACGTTGGTAAGAACCGCCATACCATACAGCTTCGTGCTGACATCTTCAATATCGGCAACATGATTGATCCATCTTGGGGCGTAGGTTATGTTGTCAATAACGCTGCACCTCTTGCAGCGAGGGGTTATGATCCAACAACCGGCATTCCTGTATTCCGCATGAGCACTGTTAACAATTCTTTGAACTACGAAACATACAGAAGGGGTGCGAGCTTGATCGATGTGTGGCAAGCGCAGTTCGGTATCAGGTACATATTCTAAGAATGTAAAGAATGTACTAAATGTAGAGAATGTACAAAATGAATATGTGAATGTGATAAATGAAAAAGCCTTCGAGTTACTCGGAGGCTTTTTCATTTATCACATTCACATATTCATTACCTACACTCATTACATTTAGTACATTCATCACATTATTCTTGCGTTTTGCCATACGCAAAACGTAGAAACGCCGGCATCGCTTTGCCCCACGTAGGCACATCATGCCTGCCATCTTTAAGCTCAAGATATACAATATCTTTCTCACGATCATAACCCTTCAACACCAGTTCATCGATCAGGGAAACCGTATCATCAATTGAATCTATGATGCCGTTATTATTCCTGTCGGCCGTTTCATCCATCACACCGGTTTGGAAAAAGAATTTCAACCAGGGCGCATACTTGCCGGCCCTGATCCTTGCGTGCATGATCCTGTCGGTTTCTTCTGCATAACCATCTTCCAATCCCTTTGACCTCCACCACAAAGAACCACTGAAAACACCAACATAGGAAAAATGAGCGGGATGGTTCCAGACAATATCAAGCGCCATCAACCCACCCAGGGAGAATCCTGCAAAAGACTTATCCCTGAACTCGCTGATCCCGAAATGTTTACGGATGAAAGGTATCAGTTCTTCAAAAACGAAGTAAGTATACTTTCCTGCCTTGGCCCCCCGGTTCTTATAATCCGGAAACCCCGCAGTGCCGTACTCATTCTTTCGGTCTTTACCAGCATGGATAGCCGTAAAAAGTACCGGCCTTATCCCGCCTTTCTCATACAACTTCTCGAGAATATCCTTGAAATGCATGGTTGCCATATCCTGCCCGTCGTTGATCAGCAGCAGGCTAGGTATGCTTTTATCATCTATATTGGTGGGCATGAAAAAATCAATGGTGACCTCGCGGTTCAGGTGTTTAGAGTGCAGATCATGTCTTTCTTCCCGTATCAGGGCCTTTTTCTCCATAAGCATATCGGTAAATATAAATAAGTGACGATGAAAAATGGGTCAGGCTTTATTTGTTTTTTTCTGCTGTTAAAAATATATTTGGTTAACCCCATATGTCTCCATCATTTGGTTCACCTTAATATTTACGTATGAAAAAGATCGGTGTATTGTTTGGTAAGGAACGCTCATTCCCTGAAGCCTTTGTTGACAGGGTCAACAGTAAGCAAGTGCCCGGTATCGTTGCAGAGCCTGTAAGGATCGATAAAGTTGTACAGGGTGAGTCCAGCGGTTACGCTGTGATCATCGACAGGATCTCGCAGGATGTGCCATTCTACCGTGCCTTCTTGAAAAATGCCGCTATCAGCGGCACGGCTGTGATCAATAATCCCTTTTGGTGGAGTGCCGATGAGAAATTTTTCAATAATGCACTGGCAACAAAAATAGGCGTGCCCGTTCCAAAAACGGTCATCCTCCCCTCCCGTGACCATCCGGATGACACATCTGATGATTCATTTTCAAACCTGGCCTATCCACTGGACTGGAAAGGAATATTTGAATATGTTGGATTCCCTGCTTACATGAAGCCTTTTGCAGGCGGAGGCTGGAAAAACGTTTACCGGTTGGAAAGTATGGACGATTTCTTCGAAAAACATACAGAAACAGGCCAATTGGTGATGCTGTTGCAGGAAGAGATTGTTTTTGAAAAATATTACCGCTGTTATTGCTTAGGAGGCAAACATGTTCGCATAATGCCATATGAGCCCCGCAACCCGCACCATTTAAGATATGTCGCAAGCTTTGACACTTCTGCAGAAGAATATAAGATGATGGAAGAGATCGTACTCCGTATCAATCATTTCCTGGGTTACGATTTCAACACGGTGGAACTTGCCATGCGCGACGGAGTGCCATATGCTATCGACTTCTGCAATCCGGCTCCGGATGCCGATATCCGAAGTGTGGGCCAGGAGAACTTTGACTGGGTGGTGGAAACCGCGGCGAACTATGCCATTGAACGCGCACAAAACCATAAAGAGGGCCTTGACAACCTTACCTGGGGAGAATATATCAAAAGAAGCGCTGCAAAAACACCGCTGGCCTGATCCCTTAATATCTAACCAAATATGGGAAACTTCAGTTACAAACATTTCACACTCGGCGTAGAAGAGGAGTACATGGTGATAGACCCCAACACGCGGGAGCTCAGAAGCCATGAACAGAAGATCGTAACCGAAGGGCAGAAGATCATCAAAGATAAAGTGAAGGCTGAAATGCACCAGGCAGTGGTGGAAGTAGGTACCGATATTTGTAACGATATCGAGGAGGCCTTTAACGATGTGACCGCATTAAGGACCACCATTTCAGGAATAGCTGAATCCCTGGGTTATAAAATGGGGGCATCAGGTACGCATCCGTTTTCCCATTGGGAAAGCCAGCTGATCACGGATCACGTGCGATACCGGGAGATCGTTAATGAAATGCAAGAAGCAGCAAGAAGCAACCTTATATTCGGATTGCACGTGCATGTTGGGATGCCAAGCAATGAAATGGCAGTACATATTGCCAATTCAGCCCGGTACTTCCTTCCACATGTGTTTGCCCTTAGCACCAACTCCCCTTTCTGGGAAGGGCGATTAACGGGATTCAAATCTTTCCGGACGAAAGTATTCGACAAATTTCCCCGAACAGGCATACCGGATTATTTTGACAGTTACAGCAGTTACGAGAATTACGTGAACCTGCTCATCAAAACCAACTGCATCGATAATGCCAAGAAGATCTGGTGGGACCTCAGGGTACATCCTTTTTTTGGAACCGTGGAATTCAGGATCTGCGATGTCCCGTTAACGATAGATGACACTATCGCCATCACTTCCATTTTCCAATGCATCTGTGCCAAGCTGTATAAGCTGCGCTCACAAAACCTCAATTTCATGATCTACCCTCGGGCTTTGGTGAATGAAAATAAATGGAGGGCGTCCCGGTATGGCATTGACGGACAGTTGATCGACTTCGGAAAAGAAGAAGAAGTGAACACCCGAGTACTGATCTACGAACTGCTCGACTTCATTGATGATGTGGCTGATGACCTGGGCGCCAGGGATGGCCTTAAACTGGTTCAAAAAATTCTGGATAATGGCACTGGCGCTGACCGGCAACTCAAGGTTTTTGAAGAAACCAAGAATTTGGTGAGCGTTCAGGATTTCATTTCTTCCCAATTCCTGGCTCGGCTTCCCTAAAGAGAGCCGGGGAGACAGCATCATCCAAATTTTGCTTATTTTCGCCGCCATGGCCAAGCCAATCAAAGTAGCCATATTGGACCTCTATGAGGGCGTTGAGAACCAGGGAATGCGTTGTATCCGGGAGATCCTTAACCAGTATGGTGAGGCCAATCACCTTGACGTTACCTGGGATGAATTTGATGTACGGCTGAAAAATGAAGTTCCCGATCTCAGTTATGACATGTACATCTCAAGCGGAGGCCCGGGTAGCCCGCTTGAATCGTTTGGCTCCGAATGGGAGAAGCATTATTTCCACTGGCTTCACCAAGTGGAAAAATGGAATAATGATGCGGCCAACCTGATCAAGAAACATGTATTCTTCATTTGCCATTCTTTCCAACTCGCATGCCGCCATTTCAAGATAGGAAACGTCACTAAGAGAAGGTCTACCGCTTTTGGCGTATTCCCGGTCCACATGCTGAAAGAGGGACAGGATGAAGTTATTTTCGAAGGACTGAACGATCCTTTTTATGGCGTGGACAGTCGTGATTACCAGGTTATCCAGCCCCATCACAACAGGCTGCGTGAAATGGGAGGCAAGATCCTTTGCATCGAAAAAGATCGACCGCATGTGCCCCTGGAACGCGCCATCATGGCGATCAGGTTCAGCCCATATATGGTGGGCACACAGTTCCACCCAGAAGCTGATGCCATTGGTATGAGCATGTACCTCCAAACCGAAGAAAAAAAGAAGACCGTGATCGCCAGCCATGGCTACGAGAAATGGGAGACGATGATCGAACACCTGAATGATCCGGACAAAATATTATGGACGTATTCCCATATACTTCCTAATTTTCTGGACCTTTCTGTGAATCACGTTTTAGCAATACCACAATAATCATCGTTACATGGTCCCAGACATCAGAGAAGACTACAACAACTCTTTTACAAATGAAAAGTACCAGGCTTTTCTTGAAGATCTTCACAGCCATTATCCCGGAGCGATCGATTTCCGGATAGCGGAAACTCCTGAGTTCATCCCTGGTTGGTTCAAAGAACAGATCATTGATGCATGCGAGTACATCATCGACATCATACTTGATCCGGGATTCAAAAAAGCAACGGACAAGGCTATCCCAAAAGGTGAGAATGTACCGAATGAAACGGAACATGCACATTTTCTTGCCTTCGATTTTGGTATTTGTGAAAATTCCAAAGGCGAGTTGCAGCCCCAATTGATAGAAATGCAGGGATTCCCTACCCTGTTCGGCTTCCAGGCTTATTATCCGGAGATCGTCAGGAAACATTTTGAGATCCCATCTAACTACAGCCATTATTTTAACGGTCACACAAAAGAAACTTATACCAAAACACTCAGGGAACTCATAGTGGGCGACACCCCGGTTGAAAATGTGATACTGCTGGAGATCACGCCACATACCCAGAAAACAAGGGTTGATTTCTATTGTACGAAAGACCTGACCGGAATTGAACCAGTTTGTATCAGTGATGTATATGCCGAAGGCAAAGAACTTTACTACAACAGAAACGGGATCAGGACCCGGATCGAAAAAATTTACAATCGTGTGATATTCGATGATCTCAAAACCAATAAGGAGAGACTGGGAAATATTATAGATATCACGCAAGACTGGAACGTGAAATGGATCACACATCCCAACTGGTTCTATCGCATCAGCAAGTATACATTACCATTCATCAAACACGCATGTGTACCGGAAACCTATTTCCTGAACGAGTTGAAGCAGCCGCCTGTAGATCTTGAGCATTATGTTCTAAAGCCATTGTTCTCCTTCGCAGGGCAGGGTGTGGTGATCGATGTAACAATAGACGACCTGAATAAGATCGAAGATCCGGAGAACTGGATCTTACAGAAAAAAGTGAAATATGCCGATGTGATCAAAACACCTGATGGTGGTGCCAAGGTCGAAATTAGAATGATGTATATCTGGAAGGACGGAGCGGCACGCCCCGAACTTGTTACAAACCTCAGCAGGTTAAGCAAAGGTAAAATGATAGGGGTACGCTACAACAAAGACAAAGAATGGGTTGGAGCATCGGTTGCTTTTTTTGAACAATAAATTTTATGGACCATATCAGCAATATAAAAGCAAAGCAGATCATCGAAGGCATATCCGGCCAGTACATTCATGGAGACCAGACCAGTTTTGGAGTGGTGGAAGTGAAAAAAGGAAGTGTATTACCCTTGCATCATCATCCACACGAGCAGATCACCTTCATCCTGGAAGGCGAACTGGAAATGACAATCGGTGGGGTAACCATGACCCTGAAGCCCGGCAATTTCCATGTGATCCGTTCCAATGTACCACACGCTGCGATTGCGCATATGGACTGCAAACTCATCGATGTTTTCAGCCCGGTGAGAGAAGACTATTTGTGAAGCAGTGAGCAGTAAACAGGTAGTAATGTGCAGAAGAGATTTAACTGCTCTCTGCTACTTGCTCACTGATATCAACTACTCTCCTCCCACATTCTTCAAAGCACCCAGAAGGGCGTAAGCATTGTGTGTAACAATTAGGCCTTTGATACTATCGGCATTTCTGATCTCAATGAATCCATTTTCCTTTGAGCCCGTTTGCACTTCCACCATATCGAACTTCCCCTCAGACCCGGAAGTAAATACATAATTCTTTCCAAAATGATTCACAACGGCATCCTCAGGAACAGACATTACTTCGCGTGGTGAAGTTTTGATCCTCGACTGAAGGAACATACCCGGCTGGAGGTTCTTGGGTTGATCAATGAAATGGCAATGCACTGTTTCACTCCTGTTCTCATCAATACTGCGGGTCACAAGAAATACCCTGGCCCGGTATTTTTTCGCAGGGTCGTTAATGAAATTCAACTCTACATCCTGACCAACGGCAACACGTGAAACATCTTTTTGAAAAACGGTCAATGCTGCATGAATATCACTGGGATCGATCAACTCAAACAATACATCTGAAGGTTGCACATACTTACCCGTATTCACAAGTACCTTGGAAACATAGCCATTGATGGGAGAATAAAGCGAAACACTTCGGGAAAGATTGTCCGTGTTAAGTTTATCCGGATTGATATGGATCAACCTCAGTTTCTCAGCCGTCGCTTTCATCATCACCTTCTGGTTGTTATAGTCCGTAGTAGCCTGCTGGTATACTTTTAAAGCATTCACATTATTCTCGTTCAGTTCTTTCTGGCGCTGGTACTCCTGTTCAATATTCCTGAGCTTTTCTTTCCCGATCAGGTAATCCTGCTGCAATTGCACCAGTGACTGATCCTCGATCACTCCCATGACATCGCCCTTATTCACATGTAAACCAGGCAACAGGGTGGTACTTTTTACATAACCTCCCATAGGGAAACTCACCGAAACAATATTCTGCGGCGGCACATCCACCACGCCGTTCACTATGATCTCGTCCGACAATTCTCTCTTTTGCATTTCACCGATCTCGATCCCTGCATTCCTTACCTGTCCGGGAGTAAGAACAAGGGATTGAGGTTCTGTTGCTTTCTTCTCGTCAATGGCTTCCTCTTTAGGTGCTGACTGGCAAGAGGCAAATATTATGATCACGATATAAAATATATTCTGGCTCATCTTAATTTCCGTTTAAATATTCCAATTCTGCGGATACAAGCTTTGAAGAGAGCAGGGCATCCAGATATTGCATCCTGAGGCCTACCGCCTGGTTCATCAGGTTG
>Ga0114939_10001834_pt1 | contig 16476 bp, 16 predicted proteins | sample AshMeaCrysSpring_FD_87196 | JGI IMG/M metagenome (GOLD analysis project Ga0114939, IMG submission 87196) | Groundwater microbial communities from Big Spring, Nevada to study Microbial Dark Matter (Phase II) - Ash Meadows Crystal Spring | ecosystem: Environmental > Aquatic > Deep subsurface >... | reverse complement strand
GGTTGACACGTCTGGCCGAACGTTTCGCCGACTATTTAACCAGCACTACGTTTCAGTATTCGTTGTTGGAAAAGTACGATCACAGCACGCTATGTGCCATGTTTAATTGATTTATCTATTAGCCAGCCTTGATTTGAGTGATATCGATTCGCGGGAACCAATCGGCCGATTGAGCGGCGGGCAAAAAACACGGTTGGCTTTGGCCCTCGTGTTAATCGACGACCCTGAGATCTTGTTGTTGGACGAACCGACCAATCATCTCGACATTGGAATGCTCGAATGGTTGGAGGATTGGTTGGTTGGTTTTCAGGGATCGGCGCTCATCGTTTCCCACGATCGCACCTTTCTGGATCGAACGGTCACGCGGATCTTGGAACTCGATCCATCGACCCATACGCTGACCGAATATCAAGGGAACTACAGTGATTATGTTGCCGAGCGACAACGTCGGTTAAGCCGGCAGTGGGGGGCTTGGAAAGATCAAGAATCCGAGATTCGGCGGATGAAACACGACATCGCCCGGACAAGAGAGCAGGCCCGTCATGTGGAGATCACGACAAAACCAAACCAGCCAACAGTACGCCGGTATGCCAAGAAAGTTGCCAGAAAAGCATCCGCGCGGGCGAAGAAACTCGAACGTTATCTCAAATCAGATGAGCGGGTTGATAAACCAGCCCGAAGCTGGGAGATGAATCTGGAATTTACCGAACTTGAACAGGCACATGTCGGCTACGATGTACTGAAACTCGAGAACCTGTCCGTCGGATATCATTCGGCGAACCCCCTGCTGGAAAATATCAACCTGGAAATCCGAGTGGGCCAGCGGATAGTCCTAACCGGTCCAAATGGGTCTGGAAAGACAACCCTGATGCGCACACTTGCCGGTCGATTACCACCCTTGCGAGGTTTTATCCATTTAGGCGCCAGCGTGAAAGTGGGCTACATGTCACAGGAACAAGAATTGCTGGACCCATCCGCAACAGCCCTGGAGACGATTCGCGAGAGTGCGCCAATGACCGAAACGGAGGCACGTTCCTTTTTGCACTATTTTCTGTTTGAAGGAGATGAACCGGTCCGTCCGATAGCGAGCCTCAGTTTCGGGGAAAGGAGCCGGCTGGCGTTAGCACGACTGGTTGCTGAAGGTTGTACATTTCTACTGCTCGATGAGCCTATCAACCATTTGGATATCCCGTCACGGTCCAGGTTCGAATCGGCACTGTCGAATTATCCAGGTACGATCCTGGCCGTCGTCCACGATCGTTACTTCATTGACCGGTTTGCAACCGATGTATGGTGGGTAAAGGATAGGGGAATCGAGGCGATTATCCGGCGCATAGAGGATTAAGTCGCCGTATTAACCCTGTTCCTGCTGGTGAGCGGCCAGGATCCACGCTTCAACATCTGGCCGCGAACCGACGATCTGTCGCAAATCTTCTGCGCTCGTCGAGGCTAATTGATCAAAGGAGGTAATACCCGCTTCTTCCAAGCGCCGCGCATAACCGGGGCCAATGCCGTTAATTTTTCGGAAATCATCCGGCGTCTTGTTCGTCGGTTTACGCCGATTGACCGGTGGCTTCTCAACAGCTAGCTGTTTAGGATTTAACTGGAGAGTGGCCAGTTGATGTTCAAGGTTTCGCACTCGCGCTTGCGAGCGGGCATACCGGTCTAAAACGTCCAGCGCACCATCCTCGGCCGATGTACTTTTTTGATAATACCAGACGATAATCGCCACCAATGAGGCGATCAAAAAACCCATTATGAAGGTTGAGCGTCGCATATGATTCATTTCTTGGTCTCACGATGGTCGACAAGGTAGTGATTTAAGGCTTCTCTGGCGGCCGGCAGGTGCTGCATAGCCCGCCAGTTTTCGACGATAGCCTGCGGGTTGGGCAAATCGATGAGTAATTGAAATGGATCGATTTGGGTTGGTTCGCCTGCTGCCCGTGTTTGTTGCCAGTAGTTGCGCAAACCCGATTCCAAGAAGGGATACCTATCGCGCAGCGGCGGCCAAACCACGTCAAATTCGACCTGTGCCTGATCGATGGTCATCTTTTCGCGGTAAACGCCGACCACCACCCGTTCCAGTCGATCCCAAAGATCGATAAAATCAGAGAGACTCGAATCGCCTGACCACTGGCGAAGATACTTCGTAAACGGATTCATCGGTTGATTTGGTGGATTATCATTAGGTGAATCCTGATGGATTCAATTAATTTGATTATACCGGGAATATCCCGGTTTGCCGTGATTTGATAGCCAATTTGTGCGACGATTGGGTCTAATCAACACAACAAACCCCCGATCATCAACAAACCTGACGTACACCCGCGCTAACGCGCTAACATCAGCGTTGACGACGGGCTATTGATATGCTAGACTCCCAAAAAATGGTAATCCAAGGTATGTGGTTGATCCTGGCTGGGCAGGAGGTCCATCACCATCACGGTATCATCGACTCACGCTTGCCCCACTTGAGGTAACCGCCAGCCAGCGCCGGCCATCGATCAGAAATCAACCCTCCTCAAGACCTGGGGAGGGTTTTTTATTACCGATTGGGAATACGAACAAATATGGACCGAACGGACATTCGATTGGCGTTGCCAAGCAAGGGCATCTTGCAAGATGGCGCGCTGGATTTTTTGGAGGCTTGCGGCCTGAAGGTATTCCGGCCGAATCCCCGCCAATATGCGGCTTCCATCCCCAATTTGCCCGGCGTGACAGTTCTTTTCCAACGCCCGGGAGATATCGTCACCAGTGTTCTGGGTGGCAGCCTGGAATTTGGCATAACCGGCCTGGATGTTCTGGCGGAGCGTACTGCCGGTGGTTTTATAAACGGTGGAGAGACGGGAGATATCCTGGTGATTCATGACGCCCTCGGCTTCGGCCCCTGTTCGCTTAATTTAGCCGTGCCGGAATCGCTCCCCGTCTACACGACAAAAGACCTGGGCGATTGGTCACGGACAGCCTTGGCGAATGGTTCTCCGTTGCGCATCGCCACGAAATTTCCGCACCTCACCCGGCAATTCCTGGGCCAATATGGGGTCGAACATTATCGAATGATAGCGGTTGAGGGAACATTGGAGATCGCTCCGGCCATGGGCAATGCCGATCTCATTTGTGATCTGGTCTCGTCGGGTGTCACCTTGCGTGATAATCACCTGCGGCCGCTCGCAGACGGGATCATTCTACGCTCCCAGGCGATCATGATCGCCAACCGCCGGGCTTTGCAAGCGCGACCGGAAGTTTTAACGACGGCGCGATATTTACTGGAATTTATCGAAGCTCACCTGCGTGGTTCCGGTTCCTATCTGATCACAGCCAACATACGCGGGGATTCAGCCCAGGCTATCGCCGATCGGATGTTTGAACAGGCCACGATCGGTGGCTTGCAAGGTCCAACCATCGCGCCCGTGATCGTACGAGAGCACCTGCGTGAGGATACCAACTGGTTTGCCGTCAATATTGTCGTCCGCCGCGAAAAACTATTCGAGGCGGTCAGTGAATTGCGCGCGATTGGCGGTAGCGGCGTGGTGGTCGTTCCGTGCGCCTATATATTCGATGAGGAGCCTGAGCGGTATCGCCAAATGGTATCGGCTTTGGCCGGTGAATCATCGGGATGACGAAGCAAGTCATAGAGACCCTCAGATTTTCTAATTCACGCCATGATTTCCATCTATTCTGTCAACGAAGCGAAGAAAACGATATTACGACGCGATTCCACCCTTGAACCGCCAGTCCCGCAGATTATTCGAGATGGTCTCCGCCGTGTTTTTGGCGAGGAATTGTCACCGGCCGAAGCCGTTCGTCGCATCCTAGATGATGTCCGTTCCCGGGGGGATGCTGCATTAAGGGAGTGGACCGAACGTCTTGACTACGTCCGGCCGGCGCAACTGGCTATTGACCCCGAGGCAATTCGCGAGGCTCCGGCACAGCTATCGCCGGAATTACGTGACGCTTTGCACCTGGCTGCCGGGCGAATTCGGGCGTTCCATGCCTTGCAGCCGGTTCAGTCCTGGACGACCGACGCGTTAGGCGGCCGGCTGGGGCAGCGCGTGACGCCGCTGCGCCGGGTTGGAATCTATGTGCCCGGCGGAACTGCGCCGTTACCATCCTCCTTGCTGATGTCAGCCATTCCCGCCCAAGTCGCGGGTGTTGAAGATATCGTTGTTGTGACCCCACCTGGTCGCGACGGCCGTGGGGTTCCGCCGGTTATCCTGGCTGCCGCGGCGACAATCGGCATCGAGAAGATCTTCACAGTGGGCGGGGCACAAGCTATCGCTGCCTTGGCCTTCGGGACCGAGAGTATACCGCGGGTGGACAAGATCGTCGGGCCGGGTAACCTGTTTGTGACACTGGCCAAGCGGCAAGTGTTCGGATTGGTCGGCATCGACGGCCTGGCGGGGCCAACGGAGACAGTCGTGATCGCCGACGAAACTGCCAATCCGGCCTGGGTAGCCGCTGATTTGCTCGCTCAGGCTGAGCATGACACCCTGGCGACGGCCATTCTTCTGACTCCGTCTCGCGAACTGGCGCAGGCTGTGCAGGCGGAACTCGCCCGCCAGATGGTGAACTTGAGTCGCAATGCAATCATCACCGTGTCCTTAGTCAACCAGGGTGGCATCATCATCACAGATGATATTGACCAGGCTGTGGCGCTGGCTGATGAGTTTGCCCCGGAACATCTCTGCGTCGCCACTGAATCACCCGGCGTGTTGGTTGAATCTCTGCGCAATGCCGGGGGGTTGTTCCTGGGCGAGCGCTCTTTTGAAGTCCTTGGCGATTACATTGCCGGCCCCAGTCACACCATGCCCACCGGCGGGACGGCGCGCTTCGCTTCCCCGCTTTCGGTGATCGATTTTGTGAAAATCACCAGCCTCATTGAATTGGATGATCGAACAACGGCTGCGCTAGCTCCCGCGGCCGCGCGCCTGGCCCACGCCGAGGCATTGACTGCCCACGCCAGCGCCGCCGAGCTTCGTATGTCTGGGAAGTAAGCCATGATCGCCGCAAAGATGTTACGTCCGGACATCCTGGACATGGAACCGTATCTGCCTATCGTGCCGTTCGAGGTATTGTCGGCCCGCTTGAATCGGGATCCGGCGGACATCGTCAAGTTGGATGCCAACGAGAACCCATACGGTCCATCGCCACTCGCCCTGGAAGCGCTGGGTGCCGGCCGCTATTACCACATTTACCCCGATCCCGAAGCCACTGCCCTGCGCGAGGCCATCAGCCGCTATACCGGAGTTCCTGAAGAATATCTCTTGGCGGGGATGGGTGCGGATGAATTGATCGATCTGGTGTTGCGGGTGGTCTTGTCGCCCGGTGATGTTGTGATCGACTGCCCGCCGTCGTTTGGCATGTATCCATTTTCGACTGCCGTGAACGCCGGCCGTTACGTACCCGTACCACGCGGCGTTAATTTCGCCCTGGATATTGACGGCATTATCGCCACGATTGAGATGAATCCCAAGGCGAAGGTTTTGTTTATTTGTTCGCCTAATAATCCGGACGGCAGCCTGGTGGATGACGAGGCGTTAAGACGGTTGCTGGCATTGCCGGTCCTTGTGGTATTAGATGAAGCCTACATTGATTTTGCCGAAGCCGAGGGATTTTCGAGCCGTATAGCCTGGGTAAAACAGAATGATAATCTGGTTGTCTTACGGACCTTCAGCAAGCTGGCCGGATTGGCCGGGCTGCGTGTTGGTTATGGCGCTTTTCCGGCCTGGTTGCTACCGCATCTTTGGAAGATAAAACAGCCTTACAATGTGAATGTGGCGGCATCGTTGGCGGCCATCGCCTCGCTTGGGGATGCTGAGCGGTTGCACGACAACGTCCGGCTCATCGTCGCTGAACGCCGGCGGCTGGTGGAAACTCTATCAACATTTTCATTCCTGACGCCTTATCCGAGCCGGTCGAACTTCGTCTTGTTTCAAGTAGATGATGGTTATTCGGCCGCTGCCCTGAAGCAGGGGTTACAGGCCGAAGGCGTTCTTGTGCGCTACTTCCAAAAACCGGGGTTGGAGAATTGCATACGTATCAGCGTCGGTCGCCCGGCGGATACCGATCGCCTGGTTGCCGCGCTACGATCCGTTGTTGACAAGTTGGAGGCGGAATATGAGTGAACGACAGGCGACCATTCACCGGCGGACGGGTGAGACGGATATCGTCATTACCGTTAACCTCGATGGGCGGGGCGAGCACAATATCGCAACCGGGATCGGATTCCTGGATCACATGCTGGCGGCTGTGGCTGTCCATGGATTGTTTGATTTGGCCGTTAAAGCGTCTGGCGATCTCCATATCGATCCACACCACACGATAGAGGATACGGCTATTGTTCTCGGCCAGGCTTTTGAGGCTGCCCTGGCTGACAAACTTGGTATCCATCGCGCCGGCCATGCCTACATGCCAATGGATGAGGCATTGGCCTTCGTCGCCGTCGATCTCAGCGGGCGGCCTTATACCGTTTTTCAAGCGACCTGGCATACACCGGCCATTGGGCAATTCCCGACTGATTTGGTCGAGCATTTTTTTGAATCCTTCGCGGTTCACAGCCGCCTGACACTTCATGCCATTTGCGAGTATGGCCGAAATGACCATCATCAGGCCGAAGCGTTGTTCAAGGCCTTGGCACGAGCTTTAAGGCTGGCGGTTGAACGTGACCCGCGGCGACAGGATATTCCTTCTACCAAGGGAACGCTCGTTGACTAACTGAACGTTTGGAGGCGACGATGAATGATGACAGCATCACCATGATCGATTACGGCGGCAGCAACTTGCGCTCGGTTCAAAAGGCCATTGATGCGGTCGGCGGGCAGGTGGTAATCACTTCCGATCCGGATATCGTGCGCCGGGCATCCAAGTTGATCTTGCCCGGTGTTGGTGCGTTTGGCGCCGGAATCGATGCTCTTCGTGCTCGCGGTTTGGATATTGCGGCAATCGAGGCTGCAGGCCAAGGTGTTCCGCTGCTGGGTATTTGCCTCGGTATGCAATTTCTATTCGAAGTGAGCGAAGAGATGGGTAGCCATTCCGGATTAGGTATTTTGCCGGGGCGGGTGGTCCGGTTCCCAACTGATTGGAAAAACGGAGAAGGCCGTCCGCTGAAGATTCCCCACATGGGATGGAATCGGATTATCCATGATGGCCGCCATCCGTTGCTGGCAAGCGTGCCCTCGGGCGCCTACGGTTATTTCGTTCACTCCTACTATTGCGAACCGGCGACCGAGGATTTTATCCTGGCGCGAACGGATTACGGGGACTGGTTCACTTCAATCGTCGGTAAAGATCGTGTTTATGGCATCCAGTTTCACCCAGAAAAGAGCCAGACTGTCGGGTTGCAAATTTTACATAATTACGTCAAGATGGATGGTCGATGACGGTATCGAAGTTTGATATCTACCCGGCCATCGACTTGCGCCACGGTCGGGTTGTGCGCCTGCAATTGGGTAATCCGGATCGGCAAACGGTCTTTAGCGATGACCCGGTTGAGGTCGCGCGGCGATGGCAATCTGCCGGGGCTAAATGGCTTCATATCGTCAATCTCGACGGCGCGTTTGAGGAAAATGGCAGCGCAAATTGGGCAGCACTGGAAAAGATCGCCGACCTTGGTATACCCGTTCAGTTTGGCGGCGGTTTGCGAACGGCAGACGCCGTCGCCCAGGCCTTCGACCGGGGCGCTAGCCGAGTCATTTTAGGAACGGCCGCTCTGGAATCACCCGAACTCGTCGTTGAATTGGTTACTCGCCACGGCGGCGAGACAATCGTCGCTGGAATCGATGCCCAAGGCGGCCACGTTCGGACGCGCGGCTGGCGGACCGAGACAACCGTCAGTCCTTTGGTCCTGGCTGATTCTATGCGGGCCGCCGGGGTGAAAACGATCATCTACACAGATATCAGCCGTGACGGTGTTTTGACCGGTGTCAACGTAACGGCAACGGCAAGCCTGGCCAGGAACAGTGGCCTTGCGGTGATCGCTTCCGGTGGCGTCAGTTCGATTGACGATGTCAAACGCTTGAGGACTATCGCCGCCGAGGGAATAACCGGCGTTATTATCGGCCGAGCCTTGTATGAAGGTCGAGTCGACCTGGTCGAGGCGATTGCGATCGCGACCAATGGATAAACCATGTTAGCCAAACGAATCATCCCCTGTCTGGACGTTCATTCCGGTCGTGTCGTCAAAGGCGTCAATTTCGTCGATTTGCGCGATGCCGGCGATCCTGTTGAACAGGCTCGCTATTATGACGCTGAGGGGGCTGACGAACTGGTTTTCCTCGACATCACCGCGACCCACGAGGCACGCCAGACTGTACTGGCGATGGCTCGCGCGGTAGCCGATCAGGTTTTTATACCGTTTACTGTGGGTGGCGGAATCCGTACGGTCGCGGATATGCGCGCGATCTTGCGATCCGGCGCGGATAAGGTCAGCATCAATTCGGCCGCCGTCCGTGACCCGAGCTTGATCTACGCCGGGGCGACCGAGTTCGGAAGCCAGGCGATGGTCGTCGCCATTGATGCCCGTCGGCGAGCCACGGGGGATACCGGTTGGGAAGTATATGTCAGCGGCGGGAGAGTACCAACCGGGCTGGATGCCATCGCCTGGGCGCGAGAAGTTGAGCGATTGGGAGGGGGCGAAATCCTGCTTACCAGCATGGATGGGGACGGTACTCAGGCCGGTTATGATGTTGAACTGACACGCGCCGTGACCGATGCGGTCAATATTCCTGTCATCGCTTCGGGTGGCGCCGGAACGCCGGCTCATTTTGCCGAGGTGTTGACTGCCGGAAAAGCCGACGCCGCCCTGGCCGCTTCATTGTTTCACTACCGCCAATTGGCCATTGCCGATGTGAAATCCTATCTGGCTAAGCAAGGAATCCCGGTGCGAAATGTCGATCACGTCTGACCTAAAATTCGATAGCCACGGTCTGATTCCAGCCATTGTCCAGGATGCGACCACGCACCAGGTCCTGATGATCGCCTACATGAACCGCGAAACATTGGAGCTAACCGAACAAACGGGCGAGACCCATTTCTGGAGCCGCAGCCGGGAAACAGTCTGGCATAAAGGCGCCACCTCCGGCAACATCCAGCGCGTGCGCGAAATCCGTTACGATTGCGATGGTGATGCCTTGCTGGTGTTCGTGGACCCGGCTGGGCCGGCCTGTCATACCGGCGAAACCTCGTGTTTCTTCCGGACCCTGATCGTCGGGCAAAAAGATCGGGGAGTGAAATAACATGGATGATGTGATAGCCGAACTCCAATCGACGCTACAGGATCGCAAACGCCAACCATCTTCGCGATCCTATACCTCGCAATTGTTGGCCGCCGGGGAAGATGAGATCGTCAAGAAAATTGGCGAAGAGGCGGTGGAAGTTATCCTGGCAGCCAAAGGTCAGGGCGATAAACGACTTGTTGAAGAGTCGGCCGACTTGGTCTATCACTTGCTGGTTTTACTCATCGCTCGCGATCTGACTTGGGCTGATGTTGAAGCTGAGCTGGCGCGGCGCCGCAAACCCGCCGGCCAACCTGGTGATTGATATTGCTACGCTTTTTGCCCGGTTTTGTTTTGGGGGTGTTTCTAGCTCGCTTGATTGGCGAAGCCACTGGCTTGCCGGGTGCGTGGGCTGCGATCGCCCTGAGCGGAATCCTCGGTTTGGGCTTAGGCTGGCTCCTTAGCCGTTATCCGATTCGGGAGACTTGGCCGGCGCTCATCCTCTCAGCCTATCTGGTTAGCCCGGAAGTTGCCCCGTGGTTCATGCAGGCCGTCGTCGCAACCACAATCGTTGCCTTCGGCATCAATGCGACGGTAACAGTTAATGGAGGCCGGAGGGTGGTTCCCAACGATCTGGTCTCTCGGACAACCGCTGCGACCGGATTCATCATGCTGAGCCTCGTGTTTTTCTGCCTGTACGTGCTCACGCTTGCCCCTGATGTCCTGGCTGCGGATGGTGGTGAGTTGCAAGTCGTCGCCGCTCAACTCGGCGTCGCCCATCCGCCCGGGTTTCCCCTCTATGTCATGCTGGCCCATCTCATGACGCGACTAGTGCCTAACCTATCCCCGGCTTATGCCGTCAATCTATTTTCGGCGATCACCAGCGCGCTGGCGGTAGGTGTTGTTTATCTGAGCGGGTTACAGATTACCCGGCAGCCGCTACCGGCGGTCGTGGCGGCAATCGCCCTGGGGAGCGCGACAACCTATTGGTCACAAGCGACAACGGCCAATGTCCGCAGCCTGACCGGACTCTTTGCGGCGTTGATCGTTTACGTCTTGGTACTGTTTCGTATAGCAACTTCTAAAAAGAACACAAAGGTGGCAGACCGTTGGCTGGTAATGACTGCGCTGTTGATGGGTTTTGGCCTGACCCACCATGTGTCGCTTCTGTTTTTAATCCTGATCGGATTGGTGTTTATCCTGCTGGTCGACCGCGCTCTGATACACCAACCCTGGCGCTGGTGGCGGCCAATTGTCGCGTCGATCCTAGGACTTAGCCCGTTGGTTTATTTGCCGTTACGAGCCGGGGTGAATGTTCGTGGCGCTGTGCCTGATCTGGCGACACTCACCGGCTTTCTGGAACACGTCCTGGCCACCGGGTTTCGGGGCGATCTGTTTTACTACACCGATCCGGCCGCGTTTTGGTTACGAATGGGAGTCATGGGCAATGTTTTGACCTTCCAGTTCTCATTGTTCGTCCTCGCCGGAATGCTGGCCGGGTTTATTTTGCTGGTTCGTTTTGACCGTCCGCTGGCCTGGTTATTGGGTGGGAGCTTTTTCCTCTACGTCATTGTGGCGGCGACTTATCGGGCTCCGCAAACGGTGGAATATATGATCCCGGCTTATATTTCGGCGGCATTGATGTTCGCCTATGCCATTCGCTGGTTAGTTGGCCTGATAGACCGGTCAAGCCAGTTCATTGGTGCCGGGGCCACGCTGCTGGTTTCCGTGCTGGTTGTCTGTTCGTTGATCCAATTACCCGAACAAATCTCGGCTTCGGGCGCGCGCCACGAGTCCGATTCGGCTCGCGCGTATGCCGGCCGGCTTCTCGCCGAAGCGCCGCCGGAAAGCGTTATTCTGGCCCATTGGCATTGGGCGACTCCCCTGTGGTATCTCCAGGAGGTGGAAGGCCAACGACAAGATGTCGAGGTCCGCTTTGTTTTTCCGGAGGGCGAATCGTATGAGACAACCTGGGAGCGACGGACACGCGAATCATTTGCCGCGGGTCGCCCGGTCATCACGACTTACGTGCCGGCATCACCGATAACCGAATTTCCCGTGCCGGAACCACTTGGGGAAGCCCTTCTATATCCGCAGGTGAGACGGGATTCGCTACCTGCGGATTTCATCCCCACTGACCTGTTGCTCGATGCGGCCATTGAAGTGATGGGCTATCGCCTGTCAACGACCCGTGTAGAACCAGGCGAAGAATTGGTGGTGGAGATAGCCTGGCGACCGCAAACCGAACTCCCTTCCGGCGCAGGGCTTTTTGTTCATCTAATCGATGCCGGCGAGCAACTGGTTGGACAGGATGATCAACAGGCCTTGGCTGCCGGTGATGTGGCGATCACGCAATTTCGCCTAGTCCCCCGGATGTCGCCTCAAACCGGCCAGGCTGAACTTCTCATCGGTGCAACCATCCCATCAGAGCAAACCGAGGAGGTGGAGGCGGCCCGAGCAATAGTAACCGAAGTCGAACTCACCGCGAACAGCAACGACCCACTCACTCAGAATCGGGTATTTCGAAGGACAATTGAGCCGGAAACCAAGACTTTGATCGGGTACGATCACGACCGAACCATACCGGATCGCCAGCGACTCTATCTGCATTGGCGACATGATGCCGGTTATTACCGGACCGAAGCCTTTGATGATGGCGCAATCGAGACGATGAACCTCCCGGCATATCGCGGCCCGTGGGGGATACCCATCAGTCACTGGTCCTTTTCGCGCGAGAGGGGGAGCAGCCATTATGTGCCCTTCGGACAGGGAATTGTATGGACCGGCGAAACCATGGGGGAAATCAGTCCATCGCCGGAGGAGACTATCACCCTAAACCAGTATTTCAGAAGCACGAAACCTCTAAACCGCGATTATGTCGTTTCTGTTCGACTCATCGGCTTGGAGCCGGACGAATACCATTGGGCTTGGTGGGATTTGCGTGATTCAATCCCCGTATTGGGGGCGATCCCGACGCTTAAATGGATCGAAGGATCAGTTGTGCGATCGCCCCATTCAGTGACGGTTGCCCCGCAAGCATCGCCAGGGCAGGTCTTAACCGGCGCGTTGACACTATACGATGCCTTCACCAACCGTCCGGTCCCGATTTTGGATGAGCGCATTACCGGACAAAATCCTTGGCTCTCGTTAGGGCGAGATGAAGTTAAGCAGTAGGGGAACAACGGTGCGAGGTGGGACCGCCAGGATTCGAACCTGGAACCGACCGGTTATGAGCCGGCTGCTCTGCCGTTGAGCTACGGTCCCCTAAGCGGCAGACGGGATTCGAACCCGTGAAAACAGCTTGGAAGGCTGTTGTGTTACCACTACACCACTGCCGCGCGTACCAGTCGGGGCGGCCGGACTTGAACCGGCGGCCTCTCGGTCCCAAACCGAGCGCTCTGCCAAGCTGAGCTACGCCCCGGTCAAACCGACTCTAAACCTTAGTATACTGGTAGGCTGGGGGAGCGTCAACCACGTTAAAGTTCGGCTGAATCGTTGACCTCACGAAAACACCGCAGGTGAACTATCCACTCATTGTCGTCATGGACGCGGGCTCGTTCATCCAGCACATGTCCTACAATCCAAACCGGGTGGGAATGAGTGGCTATGATCGGCCACCGGTTTCGAGCGCTAGCGGGAATCTTGCGGTTGATCATGACTTCTTTGATCTTTGTCCCACTCTCCATGCCCAGTGGCTGGATTCTTTCGCCGGGTTGCCGGCTTCGCACCATGAGTTCACAATCGCTGGGAATGGCGATGAAGCATTGCCAGGGATCGCGATTCTGGCGGATCAATTCCAAGTCCATTGCCCGCCGCCGATCAGCCGTCAATCGCCAGCCCTGCGCCAGGTCTACACTCCCTGGAATTGCCAGGTATAGGGAAGGTTTTGCGGCGACTTGCGGGTAATGACTGGTTAGATCAACCGGCCCGCGAGAGATAACCAGATCGGTGTAATCAAGCCTGATCTCAAGTCCATTCGGCAAATTGATTCGCGAGCCCGTCTGGCCGGTTTCGGCGATCGTGCGAGCCGCCTCGACGGAACGGAAACCGATATTTCGCATCCCTGGTATGATCTGATTCGCTGCGTGCCGGAGCAAGCGGCGGCGCAATGCCAACGGATGTGACTGCCAGCCGGCACGATTCAGGCGAACCTGTCCGTCTCCGTCGACCGAACCAACGGAGCGCCATGCATCCTCGGCCAACCGGTTCAGAAGATCGTCTTCGCCTGTCATAATCGCAGCCAGCTGGCGCAGGTGTCGATGGACTTGTGGATTATATGTTGCCAGTGTCGGTAATAGCTCATGCCGCAAGCGATTGCGATGATACGTTGTGTCAATGTTGGAAAGGTCGAATCGGGGCGATAAGTTATGGTGCTGGCAATACGATTCGATCTCGGCGCGAGTGATATCGAGGAGCGGCCGAATGAGCCATAAATCGGCCGCGCCGGGCAATCCTCCCAGGACAGGCATGCCCCGCAGCCCGGCCGATCCACTACCGCGTAAAAAATTCATGAGGATGGTTTCAACCTGATCATCCGCATGATGGCCGACGGCGATCAGCGCTGCCCCTTCCCAACGGGCTACTTCGGCCAGAAACCGGTAGCGGGCGACGCGACCGGCTTCTTCGATAGAAAGACCGGATTTTTGGGCGAAGGCGCTAATGTCCTCCCGTTGCACATGGCACCGCGCGGCCATGGTGCTTGCAATTCGAACCACAAATTGTGCTTCTTCGGCCGATGTCGGCCGCAATTGATGATCCAGGTGGGCGATGATGAGATTAGGGGCGGAGATGACTTGACCGAGGGCATGGAGAAGGGCCAGCGAATCCGGTCCACCGGAGACGCCAACCACGACCGGTTCCCGAAACAGGTCGCGTTCCATGGCTTGTCCGGCTGCCTGCCAGGCGGCGGTGACCTGCTCGACCAGATTCATAACTCAATAAAACCGGGGGTTTCGGTTTGGCGAGGGCTGCCGATTCTGCGTGTGGGAAGGACGATCGCGGTTCATGATGAGCAGTAGGGCGGGTGGGACTCGAACCCACATGGGTGTGACCCCGGCGGATTTTAAGTCCGCTGCGTCTGCCATTTCGCCACCGCCCCAGCAGTCCCTGTATTGTACTTGTGACCGGGCCATTGCACAACCATCCTTTCGTCCGGAAGGATCGATGCTGGTATACTGTGCCCCACCTGTTTTGGGAGAACAGCCATGCAACAATATCTTGACTTTATGCGGCATGTATTGGAAACGGGTGGACGCAAGGAAGATCGTACCGGCGTCGGAACAATGAGCGTATTCGGTTACCAGATGCGGTTCGATCTGTCGACCGGTTTTCCGCTGCTAACGACCAAGAAAATGCACTTGCGCTCGATCATCCACGAATTGCTGTGGTTCCTGGCGGGCGACACCAACATCCGCTACCTGCGCGAGAACAAGGTCACCATTTGGGATGAGTGGGCGGACGAAAATGGTGATTTGGGACCGGTCTATGGCCACCAATGGCGGTCCTGGCCGGCAGCTGACGGTCGAGCGATCGACCAGATCGCCCAGGTATTGGACCAGATCCGGCATAACCCGTATTCGCGGCGTCACATCGTTAGTGCCTGGAATGTTGGTGAAATCGACAAAATGGCCCTGCCGCCCTGTCATTGCCTATTCCAGTTCTATGTCCATGATGGCCGTCTTTCATGCCAGCTCTACCAGCGCAGCGCCGACATTTTCCTGGGCGTTCCTTTCAATATCGCCTCTTATGCGCTTCTGACGATGATGGTGGCTCAGGTCACCGGTTACCGGCCGGGTGATTTTGTCCACTCCTTCGGCGATGCTCATCTGTACCTGAACCATCTGGAGCAGACGAAACTGCAATTGTCGCGGAATCCTTATCCCTTACCACGTATGCACCTGAACCCGTCCGTTCGCTCGTTGTTCGATTTCCGGTACGAGGACTTTGAATTGCTCAACTATCAATACCATCCGCGAATTACCGCCCCCATTGCCGTCTAACAATATCCTTGGTGACACGGACCCAGCTCATGTCTGATCAAGCATTTCGCACTATCCGAGTTCCAGATGGCATCAGATTGCACGGTGATGGTTCGTGACTACCAAGCCGCATATCGCTTTTATCGTCGCGATGGATGTCAATCGAGCCATAGGTCGGAACAACACCCTTCCATGGCGGTTACCCGATGACATGCGCTGGTTTCGACGGCATTCGCTGGGAAAGCCATGCATTATGGGGCGAAAGACCTATGATTCGCTTCCGGACCGCTTCCGGCCACTCCCCGACCGGTTAAACATCGTCGTCACTCGCAACCCGGATTATGAGGCACCGGGTGCTGTCATTGTGCGGAGCCTGGATGAAGCTTTGGCCGTAGCCAGCACGGCCGAGGAGATCATCATCGTCGGTGGAGCTGATTTATTTCGCGCCTTGTTGCCGCTCGCGGATCGATTGTACCTCACCGAAGTCCACGGCGATGCCGGCGGGGATGTATTTTTTCCTGAGTTCAGCCGGCACGAATGGCGAGAGATATACCGCGAAGAACACCTGGCAGACGAGCGCCATGCATTCCCATTCACCTGGCTCATTCTTGACCGGGAAAAAGATCTCTCGTCGAATCCATGAATCTCAGGGAAGGGTTGCACGTCGTCCTCGGTGGTAGCGGTGGCGTGGGAAGCGCAGTCGTCCGGCTGCTGGCGCAGGAAAATGTGGCTGTTCGGGCGGTCAATCGCAGCGGCAAAATACCCTTTCTTCCCCGTCGCGTCCAGATCATGGCCGCCGAGGCAATTGTCAAGGATACCCTGCGCCCGGTCTGTGCAGGGGCGGCGGTCGTTTACCACTGTATCCATCCGACGCGTGACTATGGCCTCCTGGTTCCGATCACGCGCCATATCGTGGAAATTGTCGAGGAAACCGGGGCGTTGTTGGTCATGGCCGGGAACATGTGGCCTTACGGTCCGGTGGATCGGCCCATTTCCGAGGAATCCCCCTACCGGCGTACGGGCACGAACGGCCGGGTATACATTGAAACGAGCGAAATCGTCGCGAAGGCGGCGGCGACAGGGCGAATTCAGGCTATCATCGGTCGGGTCGCCCACTGTTATGGCCCTTTTATTCGCCGCCAGTGGCCGGGAACGGATTTTATCGCAGCCCTCCTGGCCAAGCCCAATCAGGTAGTCGGAGACCCCGATGCGAAGCATTCTTTTATCTTTGTCGACGACTTCGCCCATGGCTTAATCCGGCTGGCCAGCGCCGCGGACGCTACCGG
>Ga0114939_10001833_pt1 | contig 16478 bp, 18 predicted proteins | sample AshMeaCrysSpring_FD_87196 | JGI IMG/M metagenome (GOLD analysis project Ga0114939, IMG submission 87196) | Groundwater microbial communities from Big Spring, Nevada to study Microbial Dark Matter (Phase II) - Ash Meadows Crystal Spring | ecosystem: Environmental > Aquatic > Deep subsurface >... | reverse complement strand
GACCAGCAGCCTGGACTCGATTATTACCGACAGTGCCAACAGCGCCAGCACCTACAACACCGGCCACAAAGGCGCGGTCAACGCTTTGGGTGTCTATCCGGACACATCCCCGGACACCCTGGACGATCCGCGCGTCGAAACCCTGGCCCAGATGCTCCGTCGCACCCAGGGCAAGGCGATCGGCCTTGTCACCACCTCCGACTGGACGGATGCGACCCCGGCCGCCGTCTATGGCCACACCCGTCGTCGCGCCGACCGGTCCTTCCTGGCTGCCCAACCACTGGATGAGGGTTTGCTACCGGAGGTGATCATGGGCGGTGGAGCGCGATACATGCTGCCGTCGACTGTTGAAGGCTCGTCACGCGATGATGAACGCGACTTATTTGCGGAATATGAAGCCGCCGGGTATACCGTGGTCACGAGTCGGGCTGAGGTAAACGCGGCCTTGGAAAGTGGTACGCCGGAAAAGGTGTTGGGCATCTTCCATTCGGCTGATATGAATGTCTGGCTGGATCGCAATGTCTTCACCGACAATGTAGCCGATTTCCCGGATCAACCCGGCTTGGAAGAGATGACCGTGGCGGCGCTTGAGGTCTTGAGCCAAAATGAGAATGGCTTCTACCTGGAAGTCGAAGCGGCCAGCGTTGACAAGCAAGCGCACCCCATGGACATGCACCGGATGCTGTCTGACCTGATCGAGTTTGACAACGCCATTGCCGCGGCTTTGGCTTGGGCGGCTAACAACGCTCCGGATACCCTGATCGTCGTCACCGCCGACCATGGTCACGGGTTCGATGTCTTCGGCACGGTCGATACGGAAGCCTTTAACGCCGCTTCTTCAAATGAGGAAAAGCGCAGCGCTATCGGCATCTATGATGATGCAAAGTTTCCCACCTACGTCGATGAAGACGGCAACTTCTTCCCCGATAGCTGGGACACCGCCCGCGTGTTGGCCGGCGGTATGAATAACTTCCCCGGTCATCGCGAGAACTACCAGGTGCGGTCGACACCGCGCGTCCCGGCCATTCGAGACGACAACGGTAACTTCAAGCCCAATCCGGACGAGGTCGGCATTCCCATCAGCGGTAACCTGCCGGTGGATTCGACGTCCGGTGTTCACACGCTGCAAGACGTCTCGTTGTTTGCCTCTGGACCTGGAGCCGAGTACTTCGGTCGCGTGATGGATAATTCCGAGGTGTTCTTCGGCCTGGCCTTTGCTCTAGGTGTGGATACGCGAGTTGAAGGGGTCGGCACGGTTTGTGACGGCATTTTCTTCAATGGTCGCTGCTACTTCCGTTAGTCCCGTAATGAGAGGATTTTGCCGGGCAAGCGCATAATAACCCCAGCAATTTAACTCGAGGTTGGGTGCCAGATCCGCAGTGCGCCGGGTGTGGCACCCTTCGTTATTGATTCCATTGTCAGAGAAGCGATAGATATGAGGAACTTTCTCGCGCGATTTGCCTTTCTCGTATTGATGGGGAGCTTGACTGCCTGCTCGGTTAATTCCGGCGACATAACGGCTGTCACGCCCCTTTCCCAGGCGGTTAGCATTCGGCTGACGGCGACCGCGGCCGCCCCGGAAACGCCCCAACCCTCCTCGACCCTAACGGTGGAATCAACGCGCCCGCCAACGCCCACACCCTTATCGAATGACCTGCCGGAGGGTGAGGCTGCCGCCATCGTCAGAGCAACGGATGAGGCTTCACAAGCGGGTGGGGTAACGAACAGCGGACCGACCAAATTAAGCTTTGACGAATTCTACGAGGGATTCGATATCCGCAAGGGCCTTATCCTGACCGATAGACTGCGATCGCTCGACGGGCAGGAAGTCATCATGGAAGGTTATATGGCCCCGCCGCTCAAGCCGGAGCTTGACTTTTTCGTCCTGACCCGAATCCGGTTGGAGTTTTGCCCCTTTTGTAGCGACGCGGCCGATTGGCCGAACGATATCGCCGTCGTTTATATGACCGGTGATCCGGTGCGGGTCACATTAGAGCCGGTGCGCGTGCGCGGTCGAATCGAGGTGGGGCAAGCCGTCGATCCGGAAACAGGAATGATCAGCCTGGTACGCATATTCGCCGACGAATTGGAGGTGCTCAATTGAGCCTGAAGGTCCAGAATCTCAGCCATACCTATGCCGCCAACGGCTTGGAGCCGCGCACGGTTCTGCAGCCTTTGCCGTGCTGGGAACTGCCTTCCGGCACCCAGGTTCTGTTGCGGGGTATCAGCGGCAGCGGCAAGACGACGCTCTTAAACATACTGGCCGGTCTCATGCGCCCGACTACAGGGGATGTGAATATCGCCGGACGATGGCTTTATCAGATGGATGAGGCCCAGCGCGATGTATACCGGCGACAGCATATCGGCTACGTCTTCCAGATGCACCATTTGGTGCCGGCGTTGAATACGGTTGACAATGTGATGATGCCGATGGCCTTCGCCGGGATGCCCCCCAAGCTTCGGCGGGCGCGGGCGTTGGATTTGCTGGCTCAAGTCGGCCTCTCGGAATTTATCGACCATCAGCCGAATCAACTGAGCGTTGGCCAGCGCCTGCGGGTTACTATTGCCCGGGCATTGGTCCATTCACCAACCGTCATCCTGGCCGATGAACCGACCGCTGCCCTCGATAGTGAAGCAGCCACGGGTGTGATGGACTTGTTACAGGCTTCCTGCCGCGATCATAATGCCATCCTCTTGGTCGCCAGCCACGACCCGGCGCTAAATGATCGCTTTGACCAGACCTATAACCTGGTCGCCGGGCGACTTTTTCCTTCGGGGGGTCAACCCTTCGTTCAACAAGAGATCAAGACCGATGTCATCTACGCCTGAAGCCCTTAGCCATCAAGAAACTCACGGCTCACATAGTATCCGTTATGACCTTCATCTCGCCTGGCGTAACCTGACCAGCCGTCCCGTGCAATCCATCATCACCATCGTCGTCGTTGCCCTGGCCATCGCGCTGTTTGTAGCGGTTTCAGCTTTGAATGCGGGCGTGCAACGAGGCATCATTAAAGCCAGCGACCCCTTCGGTATGCTGGTCGTCGGGGCCAAAGGCAGCGCCCAGCAATTGGTCTTGAGCACGCTTCTGCTGCAGGGTACACCCGTCGGCAACATCGATCGCGCTGTGTATGAAGAACTACGCGAGGATCCGCGTGTCAGCCTGGCCGTACCACTGGCTATGGGCGACAATGTCGGTGGCGCGCGCATCATCGGCACCGACGAGAGCTTCTTTAGCCTCAGCCCGGCGGTCGGTGATCCTCCCAGCTTCGTCCTAAATGATGGCCGGCTATTCGCTGAGGATTTCGAGGCTGTATTGGGCAGTCGCGCGGCGGTGGAATTGGGCCTGGGAGTGGGCGACCAGTTCCTGCCGTCCCACGGCGTCGAGGCCGGCCTCGAAGATGATAAACACGACTTGCCGCATACCGTCGTCGGCATCCTGCAACCGAGTAATACCCCCTTCGATAATTCCGTCCTGACGACCATCGGCAGTGTTTACGCTGTCCACGGGGCGCATGGCCACGAACACGAAGATCTCACCGGCGAAAGTGAAGCTCAAGCCCACGAAGAGGAAGAAGCCTACGCTTCTGAGGAGGGAGATGCCCACGCCGACGAAGAGATGTCTCATGAAAAGGCCGGCGACCTTGCCGGGAGCGCGGCAGAAGACCATGCGCATGCTGAAGACCCTCAGCCCGCGGAGACCGAAGTACTCGGCATGGATACGGGCGAAGCTGTCTCGGTTTTGACGTTCACCGACCCCGACGCCGCCGACCAGGTAACCGCCGTCCTCATCCGGCCGACCGGCTTCATCGAAAGCAATGAACTCTGGCGCGAGCTGCGGTTGGGCACGGCAGCCCAGGCCGCTTTCCCCGGGCGCGAGCTGGGCGGTTTGTTCGATCTGTTGAATCAGGGCCAGCAAGTGCTGACGATTGTTGGCTATCTGGCCGCCGTCATGGCCGCCCTGACCGTCCTGCTGGCCATCTATAGTGCTACGGCCGCCCGCGAGCAAACCATCGCCATCATGCGTGGCCTCGGTGCGCAGCGGGGCAATGTCTTCCGGATGGTCCTGTTTGAGGCGCTGATCTTGACCCTCATTGGAGCGATAGTCGGGCGGTTGTTGGGCTATGGCGTGGCCTGGCTTGTCGGTCGCGTAGTGTCGGCCCAGTCGGCCATTCCCATTTCGATTCGCTTCATGCCCGAGCTGGAGCCGTTCTTGTGGCTCCTGCCGCTGGTGCTGGGCATGTTGGCCGGTTTGTTGCCGGCGATCATGGCTTATCGCGTCAACGTCGTCGAGAAACTGTTTCCGACATGATCCGCGCCAGCTACCGGCTGCTACTCCTGGCCGCTGGGTTTTTATGGGTGGCCTGTAGGCCTCAATTCACGGCTATTGCAGACCCTCCGGTACCTACCGCCGAATCAACTCAGCCCACGGAGGAATCTCCGTGGCTTGCCGCGGAATTCAGCCTTACATCGATCACTGGCGAGGATGTTTCATTGGTCGATTGGCGGGGGAAATGGGTGCTGGTCAATTTCTGGGCTACCTGGTGCGGCCCATGCGTCCGCGAGATGCCCTATCTTCAAGAATTAGCCCAAGCCCATGAGGATCAACTGGTGGTCCTGGGCATCAACATGCGCGAAACAAATGACGAAGTAGCGGCCTTTGCCGCGGAACACGGCTTGACTTTCCCGCTGCTGATGGATCCGGATGATGAGACGTTGCTGGCTTATCAAGTCCTGAATGTCCCCCTGACTGTTGTCATCAATCCGGATGGCGAGATCGCTCGTCGTTTCTTTGGGCCATTGGACCCCGTGGAATTTGACGAGTGGCTGGCGGTGGCCTTGGCCCCACCAACCTGACCGCCGGTCTCGGGTTAATTTAATATTCACCTCCGGCGACAGGATCAGGTTACAATAGGGAGATGTATATTCTGGAAACGGATCGCCTGCACTTCCGGCACCTGGAACCGGGAGACCTCGATGACTTATACGCCCTGTACCGCGACCCGGAAATCCGGCGCTACTTCCCCGACGGCACGCAAACCTACGAGGAAACGAAGGAAGAACTGGAGTGGTTTTTGAACGGCCACCCCAGGCATCCGGAACTGGGCCTGTGGGCAACGATCCACAAGGCGACCGGACGGTTCATCGGCCGCTGTGGGCTGCTTCCTTGGACCCTTGATGGGCAATTTGAGGTTGAGGTGGCCTACCTGCTGGCCAAGGAGTTTTGGGGGCAAGGCCTGGGCACGGAGGCGGCGCGCGGCATTCGTGACTATGCCTTTGACGAGTTAGGATTATCGCGCCTGATCTGCCTGATTGACCGCGACAACCAGGCTTCCATCCGCGTGGCCATGAACATCGGCATGAGCTTCGAAAAGGATATTGTCGATCAATTCGGCCCCGCCCTGGTCTACGCGATGGTTAAACCCGAACGTCACTGAACCGCATATCGAACGCCCGGCGGTCAGGTGGACGTAATTGGCTCGCCCAGGAACCTCAGCATGTACTCGTAGGCGCAGGCGCGTTTCTCCGGATCGGCCGCCGGATCGATGGGATTGTGGGGCATGGCCAGCGCCGGATCGAATTCATGTTGCGTCACCGCCGCTCCGGAGCGCTGCCACAACGCCGCCAGCTTCGCCGTCTCGCTATTGTCAACCTGCACATCGCCGGCCGTCGTCAGGATGAGAATCTGTCCAGCCATCGGCGGTGCCTTGGCCGCCTGCCGGAAAACGGCCCGGCTGAGGCGGACTGTCTCGGCCAGTGGGCGGGTCGTCTGGCCGCGATAAACCCAGTCGCGGGCCGGTTCCTTGGGGTTTTGCAGGTCGATGCTGGGCAGGCGGGTGCAGGCGTTCATCAGAAGTGTCGTGACGAAACGCGGCAGGCCGTGGGCTCCCATGAATGGCGCGATCAAGATCGCCTGGCGCGCCTCCAGCCGGAATTGGACCGGCCAGGCGGCCACCGCCGCTCCGGCGGAGACGCCGATGACGACCACTTCCTCGCCCAGCCCGGCGGCCAGGTCTACGGCCGTGTCGGCGAAGTCACGCAGATGCTCTGCGCGCAGTGGCCGCAACTCTCGCAGCCGCCGGCTCTGCAGGCCATGGTAGGGCAGGCGGGGAATGATGACGTTGTATCCTCGTTCCCACAGCAGCCGGCCGAACTCCTCGAACTGGTGCGGCGAGTTGGTCATGCCATGGATGAGGACGTAGGCGCGCGAGGTCCGGTGGCCGTGGGTCAACAACAGCGACCGGCCTTTGGGGAAACAGGTGGCCGCCTCCTCGGCGGTCATAGCGGCAAAGCGCTCGACAGCCGCGTCGTAGTCGGGACATGGATCGGGGTGAGCCTCAAGGTGGGTGGTGGCGACGGGAATGAGAAACAGCGCCAGAATGACCAGCAACCCCACCACCGCCAGTCCGTAGAGGGCGTTTAAATCCATCCGGCCACCTCGCGAGAAGTGGCCGGTGCAAGCACGGATGATAGGAGTCGGGAGGCGTAGGTCATGGTGCGAGTCGGGTGCAATTGCGGGCAATTATCATCGATGGGATGGAAATGGGCAAACGGATTGTGTTCTGCTTCAGGTAGTTTATTTGCTGGCGGCATACCTGACGGCTGAGGTAATTAGACTGAACCGAGTTGAGGTTAACGACTAACCGAATGAATTCAGCACTGATCCGGCATTGATCGCGGGATTAGACCTGAAAAACAGAGAAATTTGTGGCGATGTGAAGTACACCCTACGCCGGTTGTCGGCCGATGTTGTTGGCCGGATGGAGCGATTTTCTTTCGGGTGTTTATGGAGCTGTAAGTTACGATCCCCGCTCGGCCAGCTTCTGCTGCAGCCAGAGGTTGACGAGCGTCTCGACGTTCACGCCATCCCCCGATATATCCCCGCCAGTCGCAGCCCCGGCTCCCAGCCCCGGCCGTGGTCTTCATAGCTCCACCAGGCGGAGAGGACGGCGTGGGCTTCGGCCCAGGCCAGGATGTCGCCGCGGGCGACCCCCAGAGCCTCGGCCAGCAGCGCCACCCGCCGCGCCTGAGTGCGGCGCTGGGTGGCTTCGTCCAGCCCCGGCGACGGGTCGTTGAGGAAAGTGGCGGTGTCAAATAGGGGGTTCCCGACGTAGCCCTTCGGGTCGATAGCCAGCCACGGCTCGCGGCCGCCGCGCAAAACGTTGCCGGGGTTCAGGTCGCCGTGGATGAGCGTGGGCTCGTCTCCAGCGGCCAGCTCGCGGAACAGCCCCCACGCCCGGTCGATCTGCGCCAGCGGAAATGGGCCGTAACCACCGTCGAAGGTCGCCCGCAGCCGGTCGAAGCCGCGGGCCAGGTCGCTGACCTTGCGGAAGGGATGGCCGGGCGGCAGCGGCTGCCACAATCGCCGCATGACCACCACCAACGCGGCGATCTGGGCCTCGTCATCCGGCAACATCGCCAGCGGCTCGCCGGGCAGGGCATGCTCCAGCAACAGGACGCCCCGCTCGCGGTCGGCGTCGATCAAGCGAACCGCGCCGCGGCCGTCGAAGTCGCGCAGGGCGTCGATCTCGCTCCACAGCTCGGGGTGGGGCACGCCCAGCTTGAGCACCAGCGCTTCGCCGCTAGGGCCTATCACCGGGGTGACGTAGTTGTAGGACAGGATGGGGAACGGCGGCCGGACAGTCAGCGACCACTTCGCGGCGAACTCGGCCACCAGCGCCGGCAGGCGTTCCAGCCAGTCCGCGCCGGTTGGGCCGTGGACGTCGCTGATTTTGGCAGCACAGCCGGAGGGATCGACGGGGATCGCCGCGTTTCCGTGACGCGGATTTTCCTGCCCGGTCATCGGCTCCTTGGGACACATGCGCTCAACTATAGCACAGGGTAGGCTTCCGGCAGACGAAAGGGTTTCGTTCCAATCAGTCTGGGTAAAAATGGCCCAAATACTTGACGATGATATTTGATTGGTTAGAATTAGATAGGTTTAGTTATATTTTTGTGACTTATGATTCAAGATGGTTGATCAAGAGAATTGGCTTACCTTGAGTGAAGCGGCCCAACGATTGGGAGTACATGTCAATACGCTTCGCCGCTGGACGGAACAAGGACGCGTGCCCTTCATCACCACGCTTGGCGGCCACCGGCGCTTCGCCGCCACTGACATTGAAACCCTCCTCATGCAACAACAGGGGCGGGAACAGGCCGGCGTTGGCGATTTATGGGCGCAGCGCGCGCTGGTTCTCACCCGGCAGGAGATCGTGACCCATAGCGATCAGGCCTGGTTGGCCGGATTCGATAGCCAACACCGTCTGGAAAAGCGCGCTCTGGGTCAGCGCCTGATGGGCCTCATCCTGCAGTTCGTATCTCAGGATGGCAGCGAGGATGCCATCCTGGCCGAAGCGCGGTCAATTGGCACGGCCTACGCCCAGAACGCGCTGATGGTACAAATGCCGCTCTCAACGGTCTTAAGCGCGATTATCTTCTTCCGCGGCATGATGACGACGACCGCCCTGGATTTACCCGATACCATCAACCTGCGACCGCAGGACCAAAAGCGGCTACTCGGCCGCATCACCGGTCTACTGAACGAAGTTGAGATGGCCATTGTGAAAGCATACGAGGACACCAGGAACTAAGACCGGACCCAAGACAACCCAATAAGGACAAATGATCGTGGCTTATCGAGGAACCACGCCCTTTCAGCATGGGGCGACGATGCCTGTCGGCATTCTGTTAACCAATGTCGGAACCCCGGCCGCGCCGACCGCCAAGGCGCTGCGACCATATTTGAAGCAATTTTTAGGCGACCAGCGGGTGATCGAGTATCCGGGCTGGCTCTGGAAACCTTTGCTGAACGGCATCATCCTGAACACCCGCCCCCGCCGGTCGGCCCGGCTCTACCGGCGGATCTGGACCGAAGAAGGCTCACCGCTGTTGGCGATTCTGAGACGACAAACCACTGCCCTGCAGCAGAAACTGGAAGCTTCGCTACCCGTCCCAATCAAGGTTGTCTGCGGCCTGCGCTATGGCGAACCGTCCATCGCCGCCGCCCTGCGCGAACTGGACCAGGCCGGCGCGCGCCGTATCCTCGTCTTGCCGCTCTATCCTCAATATTCAGCCACCACCACGGCCACGTCCCTCGACGCCATGTTTGACGAATTGAAGACCTGGCGCTGGCTGCCGGAAATCCGTACCATCAACCATTATCACGACCGCCCGCGCTACATCGCCGCGCTGGCCGCTTCGGTTCGCGAACAGTGGGCGATGAGCGGCCGACCCCAGCGGTTGCTCATCTCGTTTCACGGCATCCCCCGCGACTACTTTCTGAAAGGCGATCCTTATTACTGCGAATGTCAGAAAACGGCCCGGCTGCTGGCCGAAATGCTGGGCCTGGCGCCGGAGGAGTACGCGGTGACGTTCCAATCCCGATTTGGCCCGTCAGAGTGGTTGCAACCTTACACGGACAAAACCCTGGCGGCCTGGGGGGCGGAAGGGCTGAAGCATGTCGACGCCATTTGTCCCGGTTTCTCGGCCGACTGCCTGGAGACGACGGATGAGGTCGGCACCGAGGGCGAGCACGTCTTTCACGAAGCGGGCGGTGGTATGTTTAACTATATCCCCGCGCTGAACGATCGGCCGGACCACGTCGTCATGCTGGCCGAGCTTATCACCCAGAACCTGACGGGCTGGTTGGAACCGGCCAATTTGAGCATCCCCATGGCACAAACCTTGGCCGATCATCGTCACCAGCTGGGGTTGAAAGAGGAAACCGACCATGCCTGAGCCGCGCCCTTCCGTGGTCATCATCGGCGGCGGCATCACCGGCCTCAGCGCCGCCTGGGAGATTCAACAGTCTGCCGGACGGGTGGCCAAGCTGACCGTTCTGGAAGCCGACAGCCGCTGGGGCGGCAAGGTCCTGACCCAAACCATGCCCGGCCCGGACGGCGGCCAGTTTGTCATCGATGCCGGCCCGGAGTCGTTCGTCACCCGCAAGCGCGAGATCTGGGACCTGGTGCGCGAATTAGATTTAGTGGACCAGATCATCGATCCCGGCAATGAGGCTCGTGGAACCTATGTACTTGATGGCGGTCAACCGATACGCCTGCCCCTGGACCCGATCAGTTTTGTGCACTCGCCGCTGCTCTCGTCGCGGGGCAAGCTGCGGCTGTTGGCCGAACCGTTTATTCCCCGCAAGGGCGACGACGCCGACGAATCACTGGCCGATTTCGTGACCCGCCGCCTGGGCGCGGAGGCGCTGGAGAAATTTATTGGGCCGGTGCTGGGCGGCATTTACAACGCCAACCCGGAAACCCAGAGTATTCTGGTCACCGCGCCGATCATGCGCCAGATGGAACAACGCCATCGATCCCTATTCCTGGCCGCCGTGGCGATGATGCGCACCCGCCGCCGCGCTCTGGCCATGGAAACCAATCCTCCGCCCTATCGTTTCATCAGTTTCCGCGACGGGGCCGAGGAATTGATCGCCACTCTGACTCAGCGGCTGGGGGCTGATCTGCGTCTGAACGCGCCGGTCAATACCATCCTCACCCATGACGGCGGCGCGCGCTGGGCGGTCCTGAGCAGGCAGGAACAGATCCTGGCCGATGCCGTCATCTTGACTGTGCCGGCCAACCGGGCGGCGGGCATGGTCGCTATGGTCGCCCCCGAGGCGGCTGGGATGCTGAAATCCATCCGCCACAATGCCATCGGCACCATTTCGCTGGCCTACCGTTCGGCCGACCTGCAACTAAACGCGCCGATCAGCGGGTTAATGATCCCTCGTCGCGAGGGCCGGCGGATCGACGCCATCGTCCATACCTCGGCCAAAGTCCCCAGCCGGGCGCCGGCGGGTTACGGGCTGTTGCGGGTTTTCTTCGGCGGCGGGGACCCGGAAACAGCCGTCATGCTCGAGGCCGATCTGGTCAACGTGGTTCGGGCCGAACTGCGCGACTTGCTCGGACTAACCGCCGCGCCCGTCGATTACCGGATCGCCCGCTGGCCCGACAGCTACGCCCAGGCGGATGTAGGGCATTTGGAGCGGGTAGCGGCCATCGAAGCCGTCCTGCCGCCGGGGCTATACGTGGCCGGCGGGTCTTATCGCGGCCTGGCCGTGCCGGATTGCGTTAAACAAGGGCGGGCGGCGGCCAAGCTGGCCCTGGAACAATTACCGGCCATGCCGGAGAAATCATGAATCGAGGAAGGGTTAACATGAAACAGGTTGGGTATGTTTTGAATCTCATTCGCATGGGCTTGCTGCCGCTCAGTTACGGCATGATCGGCGCGCTGATGGGCAGCACGCTCAACCGGGTCATGATCGCCGACATCGGCTTCAGCGCCCTATGGGTCGGGTTGTTCTTCGCCCTGCAGGACCTGGTCGCGCCGGTTCGCGTTTGGCTCGGGTATCGATCGGACGGATTTCCCATCCGCGGCAAGCGGCGCGAGCCTTATATCGTTCTTGGGGCGCTGGTCGTCGGTTTAAGCGTGCTCTTGGTGACTTGGCTGGCGACGATCGGTCAGGTCAACAGCGTCGTTCTGTTAGCGGCCATTGCCTTTATGTTCATCGTCTACGGCATCGGCCGCAACCTGGAGCACAACTCGTGGCAGGCGCTGCTCTCGGATCGCTTTCAGGGGCAGTCGCGGTCGCGAGCCATCACCGCCTATGAGGTCGTCACAGTGTTCGGCCTGATCATGGGGGCGGGTATCATCGGCCAGCTGCTGAGCGATTACGACGCCGCGCAACTGATGATGGTCGCCGTCGGGCTGGCCGCGCTGGCCTTTATCCTGGCTATCATCGCCGTCCTGGCCCAGGAACCGCATACAGCCCGGATCGAGGAATCATCCATTCGCGCCCGCGAGATGCCATTCAAACAAGCCTTGCGCGAGATCGTTCTGGCCGATCCTCAGGTGCGGCTGTTCTTCGTGCTGGTTGTGTTCGCCTTCGTCGGCACGCTGGCCCAGGATGTTTTCCTGGAACCATATGGCGGGCTGGTGCTGGGGATGAATGTGGGGCAGACAACGCAGCTGACCGTGTTCTGGGGACTAGGGCTGATGGTTTCCATGCTCCTTTCCGGCTGGCTGCTCATTCGCTGGCTGGGCTACATGACCGTCCTCCGCATTGGCCTGATCCTATCGATCCTGGTATTCGCGGGCGTGATTGCAGCGGGTATCGTAGGCAATGTGGGTCTCTTCCGGCTATTGGTCCTGCTGATGGGGATCGGCACCGGCATGGCCGGGGCGGGCATGCTGACCATCGTCATCAACTTCACCACCATCCTGCGGGCGGGATTGCTGCTGGGCGTATGGGGTGTAGCCAACCAGTTGGGCCGGGCGCTCGGCAGCCTGATGGGTGGCGGCGTTGTCGCGTCCGTCCAGGGCCTCACCGGCAACCCGTTCACCGCCTATACCGCGGTGTTTGCCGTCGAAATCTTGATGTTGCTGGTCGCCCTATACCTGTCCTACCGGCTGGACATCGCCGCCTCACGCGCCAAAGCGGAGGAAGTGGCGGTGGCGGTCTGACAAATACGAACTCGTTCAATCGGGAGGGGCGAAACCGAGTCTAGCCCGCCGATGATTCGTCGCCCCTCTCGACGACGTACTCGACCAGCACTTCGTTGATGCGCGTCTGCCAGCCTTCGCCCTCGGCTTGGAAGTATTCAACCACTTCCGGGCTTAGCCGGATTGAGACGGGAATCTTCTTGGGCTTCTTCTGCAAGCCGCGCCGGGCGCGGTAAGCGGCGACAATCTCCGGAAACACTTCTTCGGCCGGGCGCATCAAGGCTATCATTTCATCAGTCAGTTCCGGCGCGGCGTCGGGGTCCTCGGCAATGGCCCGGCGGATGTCCTCGTCGGTCAGGGTGTCGACTCGTTCCCAATCAGTCTTCGATTCTTGAGGGATAGCATTTGCGGTCGGCATCATTTCAGCTGGGCTAGAAAGGGGTTTTGAGTCGTCGTTCCTCGTCGATTCGCTCCTGCAAGAATATTTTGATCAACGATTGGTAGGGTACATCGCGTTTGTTAGCCAGCAGTTTCAATTCGTCCAACATCGTCTCCGGCATTCGCACTGAAATCGTGCGCGTCGAGGGTTTCAGGTTGGGCAATACGACGCGCGAGGCTTTTGACCAATCAACGAAATCGACTGAGTCATGCTCGGCCCAGAAATCGCGTTCCTCATCTTCGCTATTGAACTTAGGAATCGGCTTCGACATACATCCTTCTTTCCCGGCGGCTCATGTCACGCGCGGAAATAACTCTAATTTTTTTCTCCCTTACAATGAAAGCCACAAATAACATCCGCCCGTCGTCTGTCTGACCTAAGGCAAAATACCGTTGTTCCTGGTCAGAGTGTTGCAAATCATCGGCAATCAGCAACGGTTTATTGAAGAATAATTCTTCGCATTCGAGATTTGTCACTTGATGTTTCAACCAGTTTTTATCGCGGTTGCCGGAATCCCAATCAAAACCGGTTATATGAGTGACATCAACCATAGTTGTATATTACCATCATATACTAAAACGCCGATTACTGTCAATGATCGATTATATCTGCGTTCGTTCCTGAAACCCCTCCGGTGCGCCGGGCGGCAGGGCGGCCGGCTGGTCGCACGTGCTCGCCAAGTGAACCCAGCGCTCTTCGTCAGAGGCATCATAGAACGACTGCATGACGTCCAGCACATGGTAGGCCAGCGCCCCCGACGCCCGGTGGGCTCCGCCGCGGCGGATGGCCAGAGCCATATCGGCCACGCCCGTCCCACGACTGACGGCATCGCTATGAGTCAGCGCTATCTCCTCCCACTCCTTGCTGCCCGCGCGCAACAATCGCACCGGCCCGCCGAATTTGTTCGGGTCGGGCACGCTGAGAGAACCCGTAGCGCCGTAGACCTCGATGCGCGGTAGCGAGTGGCCCCAGACATCGAAGCTGGTGATCAGCGTCGCCACTGGCCCGGCGGCCATGGCCAGCGTTGCCGCCACATGGGTGGGCACCTCGACCGGCAGTTTTTGGCCCTGAAGCGCCGGATGACCGGCAACGCGCTCAGGGAAAGAGATGCGGGCCATGGCCGTGACCGCTCCCACTGGCCCCAGCAGGTGGACGAGCGCGGTGATGTAGTATGGTCCCATGTCGAACAGCGGCCCGGCGCCGGTCCGGTAAAAGAAACCGGGGTTGGGGTGCCAACCCTTCGGCCCGTGGCTGAGGATGAAGGCCGTCGCCGCGACCGGTTCGCCGATGGCGCCGTCGTCGATGAGCTTGCGGCAAGTCTGCAGGCCGCCACCGAGAAAAGTGTCGGGGGCACAACCGACGCGCACACCGCGCCGCGCCGCCGCCTCCAGGATGACCTGACCCTCCGCGCGCGTAATGGCCAGCGGCTTCTCACTGTAGATGTGTTTGCCCGCGGTGATGGCCGCCAGGCTGACCGTGGCGTGGGCCGTGGGCACGGTCAGATTCACGACGATGTCGATGGCCGGATCGGCCAGCAACTCCTCGACAGTGTAGACGGTGGGGATGTTGTGTTCGGCGGCCTTGGCCCGCGCCGTATCCGTATTCAGATCGGCCGCGGCGGCGACGTGTAAGTGCTCGAAGGCGCGGCAGCCGTCGATGTAGGCGCTGCTGATGTTGCCGCAGCCGATGATGCCGACGTTGGTGATCTCAGGCGCGGCCATGGCCCAACCCCTTGTCCGCCAGATAGCGATAGCTCTGCTCGACAGCGATCAGCATGTCGGTGGCGCAACGGTCCAACTCGACGATCAGCCACTCGGCCGGAGCCGCCGCGGGGATGATGGCAGCGTAGTCCATCACGCCCTGGCTCACGGCGACCATATCCGACTTGGGATCGTCGGCCGGGCCGTCCTTGACATGCAACAATTCCACCCGCGCGCCGAGCGCCTGCAGCGCCTCGACCGGGGCGACTCCGCCGACATAAGCCCAGTAGGTATCCAGCTCGAAAAAGATCGTCGGGTCGAGCCGCTCCAGCCAGACCTCATACGGTCGCACGCCGCCCACCGGCTGGAACTCCCACCAGTGGTTGTGGACGCCCAGGCGCAAGCCATGGGTGGCGGCGTTGGAGGCGGCCTCGTTGAGCTTGTCGCAGGCGCGGTAGACGTCCTCCGGCGTGGCGTACTCTTCGGGCGGCAGGTAGCCGCAGACAAGCCGGTCACAGCCCAGCGCGGCCATGAGGTCAACCGTGGCCGCGGTCTGGTCGCCCAGTGGCAGGGGCGCGTGGGCGGCGCAGACAGCCAGGCCCAGCTCATCGAAGAGAGCCTTGGCCCGCGCCGGGCCGACGTCATCGGGGATGCGCGCCGTCTCGACACCGCCATAGCCGGCGGCAGCCACGCGGCGCATCGTGCCTTCAAAGTCACGGGCCATGTGCTCGCGGACAGAATACAGTTGTAGAGCGATGGGTTGGGTCATGGGGATACTCCTGTCAAACTGTTAGGGGTTCACTGGCTTTCCCGGCCGGTCAGCAATGAGATGATGATGGGATAAACCTGATCGATGGGCACCCCCGGCCGGGTGGTCGATATGAAATATCACAGCCACGCCCCAAGGTTAAAATCGGGTGCGAACGGGTTTACAAAGCGGATACCTTCCAGCACCTGGCCATCCTGGGAATTCTCGCTCAGGATTAGCGGCACCTGGTTCAGACGGGCGGTGGCCCACATCTGGGCATCATAATAAGCCAAGCCATAATCGCGCGTGCCGCGTCCGGCTTCTAAAACAATGAGCGCGGTGAGGTCCAGAACCGGCCAGACCTGCGCCAGGAGGGTGACCTGTTCCAGCGCTTCACGAGCCGTGAGCGGCGGCGACAGCTTGCGCGTGACGACGCTGAAAAACTCTGCTAAAGCCTGAACGCTCAAACGGCCGATTCCCAATGTCTCGACCTCGCTCAGCACCCGCCGGGCAAGGTCCTGCCGCTGGGGGTCGCGCTGGTCATAAAGATAGACCAGAAGGTTTGTGTCGATCAGCGCCGGCATCATGCTTCTGCCGGATCATCAAAGCGGTCTTCCCGCGACTCGTACGCATCTTCACGGTTCCATTGGTAAGGAATAGCATCTCCCGCCGCCGCTTGGCGGCGCTTGGCGGCAAACGCGAGTACCGCCTGCCACGCCTGTTGATTGCTTTGTGCCTGGGCCATCCGCGAACCAGTGACCTCATGATCGATGGCTTGCCGGACGACCTCGGCTTCGCTGATGCCCCGCGCCGCGGCCAGCCGGGCCAGCCAATCGGCGTGGCGTCGCTGAATGTAGATTTGCTTGCGTACCATTTCAGTCACCGGATCAAACCTCCTAAGAATCTCAAATACCACATAGGTGGAGTTAAAGATTGGGATTTGTTCGCCGCCCTGATTTTCATGCTGTGCAACAGACTTTTATACACAAAATTGTACACAAATCGTGACAAACGACAATTATAGTGAACCCCAAAAACTAGACCACGAGCTTAGGTGGAATCGACTACAATTCCGAAGCTTGTGGAGACGTTCAAATGGGCAGAAAACGCAGACAATTCAGCAATCAGTTCAAGTTTACCG
>Ga0114939_10001832_pt1 | contig 16483 bp, 19 predicted proteins | sample AshMeaCrysSpring_FD_87196 | JGI IMG/M metagenome (GOLD analysis project Ga0114939, IMG submission 87196) | Groundwater microbial communities from Big Spring, Nevada to study Microbial Dark Matter (Phase II) - Ash Meadows Crystal Spring | ecosystem: Environmental > Aquatic > Deep subsurface >... | reverse complement strand
CCCGGCCCGGCGGGGGGGCGCCGCCCCCTGGGCCCCCTCGTGGGGGGGGGGGGGGGGGGGGGGGGGGGGGGTGGGGGGGGGGGCGGACGCGGGGGCAGGATTGTCGAGGCAGCCGTGGCGCGGCTGCTGTACGTGGATCCGTGGCACCCACCGTCGGGCCTCCGGATCCCACAGGTGTCCGGGCGGGCCCTGCTGGATCGTGGGCTGCGGGGAGTCTCCGCCGATCAGCTTGGCGAGCAGGATCTCCTCGATCCCCCCGGTCGACCGACTCGGTGCCTCGCGTGCCACATCTCCATCCATCGAGCGGCGGATCTTTCCCAAGAGGGTAACCACCCGCTCGATCTGCCCGAGCGGGTCTCCCTGCGCGGCCGCGGGCTGCTGGAGCGTGCCCTGTAGGGCGCGCACGAGGCCCACGACGTCCTGTCCCGCCCGCCCGCCCGCGTACGCGGTGCGCTCGAGGATCCCCAGGAGCGCCTCTTGGAGCCGCCCGTCCGCAGTGGCGGGGACCGGCTGGGCCTGGACGACGATCGGGGGTGCGGGCTGCTGCGGGTTCGCCCGGGCGACCATCGCCGGATCCTCGAGTCGACCTCCCGGCAGGTATCGCCGGCCCTGATAGAGCGGCTCACCGGCGATCGTGAGCTGGACTGCTCCGCGGCGGAATCGGACGGCCCCGCTGCCGAGCCTGCGCTTCCACTGGAGAGTGAATGTCCCGCCGCCGTACGTGCCCCGTAGATAGTCCCGGAGGCCATCGAGTGAGTCGGTGCCTGGCACGATCGGGTAGTCCTCCAGCCATCCTCGCGCGTGGGCTGGCTGGGAGCGTGAGATCGTGAGGCTCTGTCCAGACTCGAGGTCGCCCAGGGACTCCTCGAGCGCCTCGAGGCCCTCCGACAGGCTCGGAGATCGGCCGAGATCCTCGGCCTCGGCTCGGAGATCGGCCGGATCCGGGTCCGCGGCGGGCGGGGGTACGGTCGGCTGCGGCTGGCGGCGCCCCATACCGAGAGACTACCCGATCCCGCGCGTCTAGGCACAGTTTCCGAGCTCGTGCGCGAAAATCCAATGATTCCGCACATTTACAGCCTGCGGGACTCCGGCGCGGTGACGCGCTATCCTCTAGGTACACACGCGCCGGGCTCACGACCCGGGGAACGGATACCATCATGGCCAGTCACCTCTCGTGCTACGAACTTCTTGCGGCGCAGCACGCCGCCTCTCCAGTGATCGGTCCGCATCGGACCTGGACGGTGTCGCAAGTTGCGGACGAATTCGTCGATCTGGACCCGACCATCTTGTCGGAAAATCTCGACACCGGGTTGGTTCCGCCGTCGGCGTACCGCTGCCAGAATTTTACGGACACGCCGATCCGCCATCTCTTCGGATCGGTGCACGAGGGCGTCACCGTCGCGGCGATCGAGGCCCAGGCGGGGACTTCAGGCGCAAGCCTGACATGGGCGATCAACGGCGTGGCTGTATCCAATGGGGCGCAGACCGTCTTCGAGGCGGACCCGGACCCTCAATGGTGCCGGCTCTGCCCTCCGGTCCGTTTCGCGATCGCGGACGCCGCGGCAGCGGCTCTGCTGGCGATCGTGGAGGATCCAGATTCGTTCAGCGCGACGGTCCATTTTGCCTACCCCAAACATCTATCCTACCAGGGACTCCTCCATTTTATGGATTTGGAGGATCGCCCCTCGGACACCGATGCGTCGGGGTACTACCGTCTGCACGCCCTTCTCCAGCAGGTCGGGTCTCCTAGCGCACGGCAGACGCTCGGAGCAACGGCAGGTGGTACGAGTCTCTACGCCTACGACTGCAATCTCGCTACCTTCTCTCCGGAAGGCCTTCTTTTCATCGATCCGTCAGACATCGGCAATGCCCCCGATCAGATCCCCATGGCGGTCCAGGACAACACCGCCGCGCGGCTGCGGTGTCATCCCTCTACTTTCCTTCGCCGGGCGGACTACGTCCGGCACCTCACGCGGCAGTTGACCGATCACTACCCGATAGGCCAACTCAATCAGCTATCTCCGCTCACGTTCGCGATCGTAGGCTCCGCGCCGACGTATTCGCGCTGGCTGATTTCGGTGGACGGGTGTCCGTACGTCGTCCAGATCGGGCACGGGACCAGGGATCTCCGTCGCCCCCGCGACGTCTGGAACGAGCTCTGGGTTCCACTCCTACAGTCCTCGCAGAGCAATTACCTACCGATCTCGCTCCTCGGATACGACGGGGTGCAGACTGGGATCGTCACCGTCCTGTCCCGCCTCCGCTATCTCGATTATGCGCGGATGCTGGGGTGCGATGGACAGGTCACTTACCACACGCAGACGGGAACCGAGCGGCTCGGGTGATCCGCTGTGCCTCTCATCGTCCGTGATCTAGCAGCCGGGTCGGGCGAATGGCCCGGCCCGGGGAACGAGGGCGTGGTCTCCTGGGCCTCGCTCCTCCGGATCCCTCGCACTACGAGGATCCGGCTCCACCGGATCGCGTGGTACGCTACTCCTCCGGCGGCCGGGCCTGTGGTGCAGCGGGTGACTCTGTACTGGCGGCCACCCGCGATCGTGACTCCATCTCACCTGCTCGTTCTAGCCGATTCGATCGTAGGGACCTCGACCGACCCGACACGCTACGACGGGTCAGGCTCGGTCCTCTGGGACTGCTGCCAGCTCGTGCCCAGACTCTCCAGTGGTGCCTACTGGGATCTCTGCTGCGAGTCGGACGGGCTCGCAGTGGACGTCGATAGCTCGCTGCTGCTGGACTGGACCCTTGAGCCGCGCCCCGACTCCGGGCCGCATGACGGGGGTGTGCCGTGAGCGGCTGTGGGGCTCTGTACGGGGGTCACGGGCAGGGCTGCGATGGATGTCCTCCGATCAACGTGCGGGAGATGGGAGCCCGTGGTAACGGCACCCATGACGACGCCCCGGCGATCCAGGCCTCCATCGACCGAGCGATGGCGGAGGGCCGGGACGTGTGCGTCCCGGCCGGAGAGTACCGGCTGGAGTCGGGTCTCTCGTGGGTCCCATCGCTCGGCCCGACCTCGTCGATCGTCGCCGCCCCACGGATCCGTGGCGCGGGCCGTTTTGAGTCAGTACTGCTGTCCTACACTTCAGATCCGATCCTGCATCTCGACTTCGGGTCCGGCACCACCGGCCCCGCGCTCTACCACCGCGGAGAGGGTGGGGTGCTATCGGGTCTAGGGCTCGTGGGCATGGACGGATCTTCCATCGGTCTCCGGATCCGATCTCTATGGTCCTCCGTGATCGACGACTGCCTCATTTCAGATTTTGCCGGCGACGGGGTCGAGATCTACGGAAACGCAGCGATCCTCCCCGACTACGTGTGCAGTAACCAGGTCCAGATCCGAAACTCCAGGATCTCCGGAAACGGGGATTGGGGGATCAACTCAACACAAAATGTGTGCAGCAACTACCTTCTCGTGGATCAGTCGTCCCTCGAGCAAAATTCCTCCGGTGGCCTGCGGCACATGTCACACTACGTCGTGGCGCACGAGACCCGCATCGCTGGCAACGGAGGTACAGGGATCTACGTGGTGTATCCAGGCGTCGGGATTGCGCCACAGGGATGGATGATCGATGGCTGCGAGTTCGACGAGCAGCCGACCGCCCATATTCGGGTGGACTCGACGATCGCGGGCACGATTGCTCGCTGCCGATTCGTCGTTGATCCGATCGCAGGATCGATCTACCCCGCCAACTGTGTCGTCCTCGACAACGGCGGCACGGGGACGGGGACAGGGACACGGGTTGTAGATCGGATAGCGATCAAACACAACACCATCTCATGCGAGCAGGATATCACTGCGATCGGGACGTTCGGCGGCATCGTATGCAATCCGGCCGTCGCTGCCATGGGAGGAATCGTAGATTATCGTGGGTGTCAGCTCGACATCGACGGGAACGATCATAGGCTCGTCAACGCCGCAAACGTCCACGGCACGCATTGGTTCAGTATCATGAACACCTTGGAGACCTTCTTTCTGCCCAACAATTCGGCCGTCGTCCGATACCCACACCCCTACTCTGGGATGGTGTATGTCGCCAACCTCGGGCTGGCGACACAGACAGCAGAGGCTCTCGTGCGGTGCCATAGCGGACCGACGTGCAGTGGCTACAACGGGGTAGCCCCGGCCAATGTGAGCTTCTTGACTGGGATTCTGACTGGGACCACTGGGCCAGTGGGAAATCTGAGTATTTCGGCCGAAGCTTCCCGGCGGCTCTACATCGAGAACCGCACGGGAGCCACGGCGACTATCTCCCTGAGGATCATGCGATGAGACTCCCCACCACCATCACCGCGATCGCTCTGGGTGCTGGAGCCTCCCAACTACCTGACCTCCCGCCCGAGGCCCTGGGAGGCGCAGCGGTGGGCCTGGGCACGATCGCCCTGTGGCGGATCGTCCAGCTCACCTCGGCGATCCAGGCCTACCTCGACACGTCCCGGGTGCGCGCGGAGGCCCAGGGTGCCCACCAGACGCGAGTCGAGCAGCTCGGAGCTGAGATCGTGTCCCTGCTCCGAGCCGCTCGGCCGGGCTAGTGCGACCGATCTCGAGACCGGTACCGTGCGTGCCAGAGCGCGTGCCGACATCGGTCCGAGCACGTGCCCGCAGTCTCCTCTGTCCGAGCCCGGGATAGCCGCTGCTCCGAGATCGGACCGCCACACCAGCCGCACGCCGGACTATCGGCCCCGGGATCCAGATAGTCCTCAATTCGCCTGGCCCCGGCCGCGAGAATCCAGCGAGCTACGGCCGGCGGCGTGATCCGCCGACGTCCGCCCAAGATCCAGTGCATGGCTGCGGCCTCACGGATCGCGAGGTAGACCTGGGACTCGGCCTGGTCGAGCCGTAGCCGCCACCATGTCCACAGCCACGCCCTCTCGTCGTCCTCCAGGTCGACGGGCGGTAGCCCAGTCTCCACCCACGACCCCGCCGACTCGATCGCCGCCCAGGCGATCAGGTGCGGCCGCACCCCCTCGGAGTCGGCGTGGCTCCGTAGGGCGATGTCGGGGGACGCCGTGCGACCAGAGATCTGCCGGGCTCTCATGTGCGCCCCCGTAGCGTCTCGATCACCTCGCGCGGCTCGATGTGCGCGAGATATCGGCTGGTCGTCGCCGCGTGCCGGTGTCCGAGGGCCGCCTGGATCACAGGCAGCGGCACTCCTTCGCGCGCGAGCTCCGACGCGAACGTGTGCCGCATGGCGTGGGCGTGCACCCTACGATCGATCCCTGCACGCCGCGCCAGTCGGGGCAGGAGCTGGCGCACGTAGGATGGTAACACCGGCCGCCCGTGGAGCGTGCAGAGCAGCGGGGCCGCCCGAGGGAGGCCCCGGATCCCCCGGCGGACCGACACCCAGGCCTGGACCAGGGCCAGGGCCGAGGCGTCGATCGCCGTCACCCTGGCCCTGTCCCCCTTGCCATGTCGGATCCGGATCGCCCCCTCCGGATCGATATCTCTCGGGGCCAGGGCCAGGGCCTCGGCGACGCGTAGGCCCCCGCGCCATAGGATGGCGAGGAGCGCCCGGTTCCGGGCGCCCGTGCGGCCACGGCCGCACGAGCGCAGGAGACCCTCGCACTCTGCCCGAGTCAGGATCTCGGGCGGGAGCCTCCGTCCCCGGGGCCGACCAGTAGGACCCCGGGAAGCATCGGCTGGGGGTCCAGATCCCCTAGAGAGTCCAGCGCGAACCACAGGATGTCCCCGCCCTGAGTTTGAACCGCAAGCCCCTCCCCGTACTCGTCCACTTCGACCACTACTGCCCAGGGTAGCCCGGGCAGCGGAATGCGCACCCGGTCCCCGACTCTGACTCTCATCCTTCGGCACACGACACCCCCTCCTCGATCATATCTCTCAGGATCCGGATCTTGATGCCGATCGCGTGGACCGCGTTGAATAGGGCCTCGAGCCCCTCGATCTCGGGGTGCTCTAGGGCTTCGGACGCCGCGATCTCCTCGATATCGATCACGGCGTCGACTAGATGTCTCACGATCGGCCCGACCTGGCCGACCATGATCTCGCACCTGGCCAGATGTTCGTACCGTGCTCTCAGCACGGATAGATTGCGCTCGTCGTAGCTCCTCATGGCACCTCCCTCCTGACCCGGAACTCCCCATCAGGCCACTCCTGGCGGAGATGCTCCGCCGCCTCCAGGGCCTCGGCCTCAGTGCGGTAGCTCGATGCGTCCCCGCAGACCTCCTGTGCCCACTCCTCGGCCGCGCCCACGCAATTTTTTCCCTCGACCACCCACTCCTCCACTCTCTGTTCGAGTAGCTGTTTTGTCTCGGCGGCCTCTGCCAGCGCCCGCTGATACGCGCACCGCTCCGTCTTCCCCACCGATAGCTTTTCCCAGGTTCTGATGATCCTTACACCCTTCCCCTCTCGTATGATCCTGGGCTCCCTGACCCCACCATCCACTTCCAGCACTGCCACCCTCCTGTAGGTGCCCCAGCATGAGTTGGGCATCTTCGCCGACGCCGTTTTGATGATGTATCTGTGCATCTCTCGTCTCCTGTACGGCCGGTTGGCCGCCGTTCGGGTTCGCGTCCTTAATACTGCCGGCTGTCGCTCATGTCAAGAAGCGACATTGAATTGCGCTAGATCTCTGCGGTAGGATCCTTCCGACAGCGTGACCCGAACTGCGCCTTCGGCGCCAAAGGAGAAAAAAATGGTTGTCGTACAGATCGTGCCCCCTCCTGAGGAGGCCCCCTTCCGGGAATTTTCGGATCGCTGGCGGGCAGCCATCCGAGATCTCGAGATCGCGCTCGATGATGGCGATCTTGGTAGGGTTTCAGAATGTGCTGGGCGCACAGCCGCGCTAACCCTGATGGTGGCGCGGGCTAGGACTAGGCGGGAGACCGAGGGGGAGTCTGCCAGGGCGCTCGTCCTAGCAATCGAGGATGTCGCCGCGAGAATCGTACGGAGGGAGGGTTCCGATGGTCGATGAGCCGCGTCGATCGCTCTCGGCGATCGCTCTCGTCGTCGGCCTGGCCGCGGCGTGCCAGGCCGACGATGATCATTCCCCTCCGTCGAGCTCGTCGACCGATGTCTCCAACCCAGGGACACCTCGTCGCCCCTGGGCCTCTGGCCTGGTCGCGCCGACCGACACCGACTCCGACCCGGGCACGTCGGCCGGCACCGACTCCGCCCGGGGCATGCCGACCGACACCGACTCCGACCCGGGCACGTCGGCCGGCACCGACTCCGCCCGGGGCATGCCGACCGGCACCGACTCCGACCCGGGCACGTCGGTCTGTCTGCCCGGCGGGGTAGACTGCTCGCTGGGGGCCGCGTGCTGCTTCGGGGGATGTGGTAGGTCGGGCGGCGGCTCCTGCTCGCTCGATCGCCCGGGCGTCGGGCCTGTGGCGGTCTGCTGCTGGTAGGGCGGCGCGGGGTGAAGGGGACTTTCCTCTGAGCCCCGGGGACTTTCCTCGGAGCCAGAGAACGCGGCGGCTAGGAGGGGGCCTCCGAGCCTGTGCAGAAGTTCGCCGAGCTCCCGATCCACGGGCATGTGCTGCGGGGCCTGAGTGACCCTGGCCGGCGCCCGGCCGGGCCCCTCTGGGGCAACCAGGTGCATGTTCGTCATGGACGGTTCGGTCGATCTGAGGTCGATCGGCCGAGCGGGGCCGTCCGGCGAAGCCGGACGTGCATCCGCTACGTCCGGCTTCGCCGGACGTGCCGCCAGGGCTGGCGCAGCCAGCCCTACCGCCTCCGCGGAGCGAGGCGCAGACGATCCCTCCGCAGGAGGGAGCGGAGTAGGGTCCAATAATCGAACTGCTCCAACCCCCTCAGGACGGGAGCCAAACCCGGTTTCCGGTCCGTTGGCAGATTTGATAGTTTGGTGCTTCCTGCACCACAGAGCGCGCTTCCGCTCTCGGCGGGCGGCCCGGACGCTACTCCGCAGGCACGCCCCCGCCCGGGCGGCCCACCGCTGGCGGGCCTGTGAGAGCCCTGGGGCCCCCTCGAGCAGCGCTGGCCCTGCCCGGCGCTGGAGCTCGGGCCCGACCAGGTAGAGCAGGCGGCCGTACCTACGCCGCCCCGTGGCCCGGTGCTCGCGATCCGGCTCCCAGGTCTGGATCGCGCGCAGGACTCCCAGGCCCTCGAGCTCGGCGAGCCACCTCGCCCAGGTTGACCGACTTGAAACGTCGCAGAGAGAGCAGGCCTCCTCATAGGATAGGAGCAGCCCGCAGGCCCCCGCCCGGTAGGCCGCGATCGCCAGGCCGACGATCCGGAGGTAGCCGGATCCGCGCCGGGACGGGAGCCAGTCCAGCCAGGTCGGCTGCGTCCACCACCTCCGCCGCTGGGCCTCGCCGTACCCCCACGCCCGCCTCTGTAGCTCGAGTCGGGTCGCCTCGTCAGTGTCCCCCCACTCCCTCCCCCGCCTCAGGTGGCCGTATTGGACCGCCCTGACGAGATCACGGCTCGAGATCCCGGGCCTGGCCGGCTCCTGGCCCGGCCTGGACCACTCGAGATCGGAACGGACCCCGCCGCCGATCCCGGGGTCGTAGTGCCGGCAGGTGGCCCAGGTTGCGGGAGGGGTGGTGGCAGTGGTACTATTGCCGAGCATCAAATCTCTCCTGGTCGTTCGGGGGGGTGTCCCGGGCGCTGGACCTGACCAGCGCCCTTTTTTTACCCCCCACTATCAATCACCGATCGAACCTCCGCGTGGAGGATGCCAGGGCGGCACCACGCCGCCCGGCTGACTGCGTGTATCCGGCCAGTCTGGCTCCCGCGCGTACGCGGTAGCGATCTGGAGGGCCGTAGAGCTCCACCCACACACTCACTCTCTCGCGTGCTCCGATCACCAGGTCGAGATCCTGTGCTGGCCGGGCGTGGCCGTAGCGCAGATCGTCCCACGCAGGGATCCTCGGTGTCCCGAGCACGTGCTGTGGCAGCACGGGGCCCTGGTACGCACCCGCTCCCCCCGGTCCTCCGTGCGTGGGGGTGTGCTGGACCTGGAGGCTCCACCGCCAGGACAGAGGATCCACGTCGTCATCCGGGTGCTCGAGCTCCTCGAGGCACGGACGCTCACCTCCCAGGCCCGCGTACGTGTACACGGGCACACCGTCCTCGTCGAGCGCCTCCACGGACAGGATCGTGTGCAGGATCTCGAGCACGCCGACCGAGGAGCTCGGCACCTCGACTGTCACGAGCTCCCACGCCACCCCCTCGGGCACGATCTCGGCAGGATCGCAATCGATGCAGCGCTGCCGATCTACCCAGCAGACACGCTCCGCGGAGTCTGCCGGGGACTCGTGCAGGTCCCGGGAGTCGAGATCCCGGGAGTCCTGGCCGAGCCCCCACCCCTCCCCGATCTCGCCCACGGGGATCCCATACTGTCGGATCGTCACGCGTGGGCCCACGCCCACGCGCTGGATCTCCGGAGTCTCGATCTCGGCAGGAGGACACCACGCGAGCGGACCCGTGGTGCCCGACCAGACGGCCGGGAACAGGTCCCAGTGTCCGGCCTCGCCGTAGTAGCGCACCTATTCCCGCCTCCGCGGCGGGACCGTGCCGTAGTCTGCACGTAGCACAGCGGTGACGAGTGTCCCGTACACCTCGGGTAGCACCTCGGCTCCAGCCAGGAGCGGATACCCGGTGACGCGCCGGATCCGGACGGTGATGTTGTTCCCCCCGGCCATGGGGAACGGGACCGGCCAAGGGTGCCAGTGATATCCGCCCTGGCCCTGGACCAGGGATTGGAGCGTGGAGCTGGAGAGCGGGTTCTGCTGGGCAAGCTCGACCGACACGGTCTGTTCGTCGTCGGTCCACTCGTGGAGAGCTCTATACTGCGCGATCGAGGAGTTGGGGTCCTGTCCGTCGATCGCGAACGCGTACACGTTTCGCAATCGGATCCCGATCAGCATGTGGGGGAAATTCGAGAGCTCTCGCGTGAGAACAGACTCCGACCCGGCGGCACCCGAGGGTGCTCCGGCCGCGTTGCGGAGCGGGGACGGGCCGAGGGCGTAGAGCAGCGGGAAGGCCTGCGGGGACAACCCGAAAGATGACCAAATTTTCTGGAGCTCTGGGTCCATGGTGTTGATCTCCTTTCACTGGCCGGCGATCTCTCGCCGGCCAGTGAATCGGACACTACGCGGAGCGTGCTCCTCGGAGCTGCATATAGCGCGGTCCGAATACCGTCGCTCGGATCGCAAACCAATTGGGGACCGCGATCACACCTCCCGCACCGTCCGGAATCAACTTGCTCCCCGGCCCGGCGATCCCTCCGAGCAGCGTGCGGATCGGCTGGTCGAATCGGACCACGACCTTAAACGCGGCTTTCGCCGCCAGCATGATCGGCTCAGGGAACCGATAGTGCGTGCTGACATTCGCGTCCCCTGCCTGTCCGGGTACTACTGTTGGAGCAGCCAGGGCAGAGGGAGCCATCCCAGTGACCCCATACCCGCTCGGGGCATGCAAGAGCGGGAATTTTGCGATCTCATCTGAGTCAGCTATAAACACCGACGCCCAGGCCTGCGAGGGCATCTCGCGTGTCCAGAACAGCGGTGCAACGTCGGCGTCTGTTCCAACTGACTCGTATTCTGCCATTCCGATCGGGGCCACGCACTCGATTCTTAGCCCATAGAAGTCCTGCCGCCAGTCTGCGCGTTCGTTCTGCGTGTTGCAGTAGGCCCCGCCAACCGCCGATTCTCGACCCGTAAACAGAGTAATCTCTGTGGCGGCGGTAAGCGCTGCAAAACTGTTGAACCAACCGCGCGAGACGTCGTGAGCATTTGGTCCAACGACGATCGAATCGTAGCGCTCCCAGGGCTCCGAGTTTCTTTGAGCCCTGATGGTAGCTGCGATGTCAGGCGGGACTATCCCGGTTCCTTCTTCTTGTCCGAACATTTCTTTCCTTCGATTCTAGCGACTCTGGTAGGCCGCCACGTAAGGGTTTGCGGCGCCGGTGCTGGTGTATAGACCGACTCGCTGTGTTGCCTCTGATACTCCCTCGGGGAGCAAATGACCGTAGCTCGCTCCCTCGCCGTCGAGCGGGGTACGCTCGACCAGGCCGTCCATTGGGCCTGCCTGCACGAGGGTGTCACCGTAGCCCTGTAGAGCAGTCCACCGACCGCCCTGTGAGATCCAGGTCTGCCCCGAGGAGTCCTGACGGATCTCGCCGTCAGTCTGCCCGAAGGCCTGCTGCATCCACTGCGAGCGCGCGAACCCTTCGGTCCAGACGGCCTTGGACAGGATTAGGTCCATCGCACCTTGTTCAAATTCGCGGGCGTTGAGGAACCTACCGACGAATCGCGAGCCTACCTTCGCCACGAGTAAGGCCAAGGCATATTGGCCCAGCGACCAAGACCCCCCAAAAGTGGGGCTCTGGTACGGGCCCCCAAACATCGAGGCATTCGCCGCCCACCGTCGGACCGCCCACGACACCGCGAGCTTCCCCGCGAGCCGCGGCACAAATCCTCTGAGATCAGACATGAGGCTCCCACCTACGCCGCGAATCGCCCGGGCGGCTCGACGGCGCCTGCTCGGGTTGGGGGCGGTCGACGGATTCCGCCGCCGCCGCTTCCGGGGAACTGCCCGGCTCACAGGTGCTCGTCGGGCGGGAGCACGCCGCGTGGATGTTTTTTTTGCTCGGCGCTTGGCCATCTTCTTTCCCCTTTTTTTGGGATTTATCACGTGGATTTCGAATGGGTCCATTTTACCCCTCGATCCCGTCTGCCGTGATCCGGAGCTGCCCGCCTCGGATCACCCAGATCCAAGGCGGCCTCGCTCCTCCGTAGCGATAGACCCGGACGCCCGGGCCGTGATCGTGTGTGTATGGTACCGACCGGCCCCATTTGGCGCTCTGGTAGTCGGTGCGGACGCACCGACCGAGTGAGCTCCAGACCCCTCGGATCCCCGGAACTCGGATCGTGCGCTCACGATCCGGATCCCGGCCAGTCCACCGCCTCCGTGCCGCGGCGGCCCTCCCTGTCCCGGGCGTCGCCCTGCGAGGCCCTGGGCGACATCCCTGGATCGCCACGAGAGCACGGTACCGCGGCGACCAGAGCAGCACGCACGCCCCTGGGCGCCACCGCAGCACCCGGCCTGCGACCTCGACCTCGATCAGGTACCCGAGCTCCGCGAGCTGCTCGTCTCCGAGGCTCCCGATCGGCGCACGGCGCAGGTGCCTGCCCGGATTTTCCCAGGGCAGATCCAGGTCCTCCTCGCTGCGCGGCCGGGCCAGGGCCTCGAGTCTCTCGGTCTCCCGAGTGATTGTGGGATATAGATCAGACTCCCCGGGGCGGTAGAGCAGGGTGCCGGCGATCCTGCTAGGTGCTCGCACGAGCGATCGTAGCTGTCGCAGGCGTCGTCTCGCATCCCGCTGTCCCTGCTCAGTCATCCTCGATCTGGCTCGCGCATAGGACGTGGCGTAGGCCTCTACTGCGCTGCGCAGGGACTCCCCAGCCTGCTCCGTCTCCTGCGCGGCTGCGAGGCTCGGGGCCTCCTCTCTCAGGAGATCTAGTGGCGCCTGTCCGGATGCGGGCGGGTACCAGGTAGGCCCGAGCGGCCCGGCCTCGAGTGTCTGCGCGAGCGACTCGCAGAACGATCGCACGAGGCCCCAGTCCACGCGATCCCAGCGTCGGGATCGTGACTGCCCGAGGATCCATGCAATCACAGCCTCGGCTGATCCGCTGCCACGTCGAGCCCCGCGGAACAGATCGAGGAGCTCCCGCCCCCGCCTGGTGCGCGCGAGCTTCCTGGACCTCCTCCCTCGGCCGACCTCGATCCCGTCCATCCAGTCTCTCACGTGGTCGATCGGGTCCGATTCCACGGCTCTTGCGAAAAAATCCTCGTTGTTTCCAATGAAGATCCTCGCTCCGTCTGCCGCAGATCTGAATGTCGCGGCGACTCTGCCTATCTTGGCGCGCGGTCGCTGCTCTGCTCGAGCGCGTACCTCTGGCACGCGCTCCGGATCGATCCGGACGGCGACGTCCTCGGGGACGAGCTCCTCGGGCCAGACCTGGACTGTGCGGCCTCTCACGCGTGATACGTACCGTCCCGAGGGCTCGGATTCCGGCCCCGGGGGGGCGGGGAGCTGTGTGACCGGATCGACATGCTCCACAGTCGCACGTGGGTTGGAGCGTGGACCGCTGCTCATCACAGCACCCCCCGGGAGAGCATCATCGCCGCCACCAGGAGAGCGATCACGGCTCCACCCCCTGATGCGGATGGCGCAGCAGTGATCGGTCCGCTCGATCTACCGCTCCTGCGCGTGGGCGCGGTGACGCCCTGGCACGCAGCCTCGACCGAGGAAAACTTCCGCGCCGCAGCCTCGACCGCGGCGACATAGCGGCCTACCTGTGCGCCTGTCTTCGACCCCCGCGTGATCGATCGCAATCCTCTGAGCCCGGCGAAATACGCCCCCCACGCGGCATCGATCACCGTGGGCTCACGCCCGAGCAGAGCCCCGAGTTCCGTCCACCATGCCGGGACCGAGTCGGACATGTCCTGAGAGATCTGGTCCGCCAGTCGTCGCAGATACGTAGCGCCGACACGCACGTTCGTTCTCGGGATCGTGGGCACCCACTCGATCCCGAGTGATCGTGCAACCGCAGCCCCCGTGCTCGGCATGAGCTGCATCAGCCCCTGCGCCCCCGCAGAGCTGGTCGCCTGCGACTGGCAGCGGCTCTCGACCCAGATCACTGCCAGGATCACAATCGCTGGCAGACCTACCTCCCGGGCCGCCTCCTCGACCACAGCCCCGACCGATCGGATCCTCTCCGATTCTGCGGCCGAAAATCCGTGCGGCCGGAGATCGCAGGACCACAGGCGGAGCTGGTCAGCCACGGCGATCGCCTCCGATCCACAGTATCCCAAGGATCGCGAGCAGGGCCAGCCAGCCCCCTGGGATCGCCGGGAATCCTGGGAGGCTCGGGATCCCGGGGAGCCCCGGAAGGCTCCACCCGTCCCCACCTCCACCGCCAGATCCGGATCCCCCTCCAGACTGCGGAGCGACCCCGCGACCGCGGACGCGAGTCTCCAGCGCCTCCAGGGCCCGTCGGAGGCTGGTAGCGACCAAGATCGCGTCCGAACGCAGCGATCCGATCGGGTAGGCTGCGACGACGTAGCGGCTCGGGAGCCTCCCCCACTCGACCTCGTAGGTCTCGAGGGTCCCACGCTCCGTGGGGGTGAGCCCGTGGGCCAGGGATCGCACGCGCACGAGGGCTCTCTCGGTGGCCGCGTAGGCCTCGAGCACCTCGGTGCGTGACGATGGATCGGCGGATGGCATTACAGGAACAGGAATGCGGCGATCAGGGCCAGGGTGCGATCGTCGGGTCGAGCAGGTCCAGGTCCAGCTCCACGCTCTGGCCACGTGGATGGTACGATCTTAGGCGACTCGTAGACCCAGGTCTTGTAGCGCGCGTCCCAGATCATCCCTGTATCTGGGGCCGGCGGGATCATCTCGTGTGTGGGCGTGGGTGTGGGCGCGGGGGCAGGGGCCGGCTCGAGCACGGGCTCGATCTCCACTACTGGTGTGGGCGTGGGTGCTGGCGTGGGTGCTGGCGTGGGGGCCAGGACCACGGGCGCGGGAGCAGGGGACACTGCGATATCTGGCTCCGGGGGCGGCAGGGTAGGCGTCTGCTGTGCCTCCCGGGGCACCGGTGGAGGCGGTGCGGTCTGCCCCTCGGTGAGGGTCGGGAGCGGTCCTGGGGGGACGTCCGGAGTCGGCTCCGGGGGCTCGTCCCCCTCCGCCTCTGGAATCCATATCACGGCGTAGCTCCTGCCACTGATGCCACGTTGGGCTGCCTCGGCGTCGTCGGACCAGCGGGGAGAAAATGAGACCTTGCCACGCGGAAACAAATTGTCCGATGCTCCCGGATCGACCAGCGCTTGGTTTGCCTTGGCGGAATTGATCCACCGCGCCCGAGCGAGTCGAGCCGATCCGGATCCGAGTCCGAAGGCCCTGCCCGCGACCGTGAGCAGCGTATCCCCCCTCCGGATCCGGTAGTACCTACCGGGGACCGGCGTGCTCGAGACCTCGATTTCCCCAAAATCGAAGACCCCGGGGACACCCGCGAGAGCGAGCACGGGCTGTGCTGCGATAGTACGCCCGCGCTGCGTCAGCGCGTAGTAGCTGGGCTCCTGGTCGAGCCCTGAGAGCGGGGCCGCTGCGGTACGGAGCCCTGCGCGGGCAGCCTGCGCGGCGAGCCTCATTGCCAACTTCGGATCTTTTTTCAGAAGGCGGACAAACCCGACCAACCCACCGCGCCGGATCATTTCAGCCGAAGCCTCCATCACTCCAGCCGTCAGCCTCCGCGGGATCCCGTATGCCTGGAGCACCCCGCCCACGATCGTTTGCGCGACGCGCGATCCAACGAGCTGGGCGGTGAGATTCCGGATCCTCCGAACGTTGCGCTTGATTACGCGGCGAAACCATCCACGGCGGATCCGGCCCAATGGGGCGAGCTGACCTGCGAGCGGAGTCTGCCGCAGTCGCCCATCGATCCACAGATCACGGCCGGCGTCGTAGCGGTACTGGTTCCCCCACTCGTCGACTGCCGGACACCCGTCTGGCGCGTACCCTCGCGCGAAGAGTCGCTGCTGCCTCTGAGGGATCGCGAGCACTCTCGGCCCGCCGTAGTCGCCTAGTGGCACCGCGCACCAATGTTGAGGTGCCTGCGAGGATGTGATCGTCCCGTCGAAACCAGCGAACGCTGTCATCATAGATCCTCCCAGCCCGGACAGCTCCTCGCCGTCCAAACCGTGCAGTGTGATCTGCTGGGCTGGAGCAGCCCAGCCGAAATCGTGATCCGGGTGCCCGACCGGATCGATCGACACGAGCTCACCTCGTGGTGTCCGTGCCACGACGGACACGTGGGCGCCTCGATCTCCACGGGCGACCCGAAAGCAGCAGTCCATCCCCAGGGCCAGCACCCCAGAGGCCACGACCGCAGACACATCATCGCAGTCCCCCCACCCTCGAGTGTCTCGTGTCGTGGGCCGATCAAGGTCGGATACCTCTGGCGGAGTCCCCGGGGACTGGTACGCGGCCCCGAGCACGTGTCCAAGGAGAGATCGAGGGGTGCCGTGGATCCACTCGTCCGGCTCCTGCACATACCTCCACCGCCGCAAGATCCCGCCGTAGAGCTCCCGGAGCTGTCCGACGTAATCACGTGGCCGAGCTCGAGCGGCGAGACGTCCCGCCCATCGGCGCATCGCCCAGGTGCGCGAGGTCTCGCGGGCCACACGTCCGAGCGTGGCCAGGGTGTACCTGGCCGGATCGGGAGGTCGCACCACCACGTGTCCGGGCTCACTTGGCATGCTGGTAGGTCCCTCCAAGATCGATCGCGCTGCGCCCGTTCGTTGGGCCGGCCGCAGCAGCAGACCCTCCGAGATCCAGGTGCTGGGCCAGGGCCCGATCGACGCCGAGACGCTCGAGGATCTGGGTCACGAACTCGCTGCGATCCTCCTCCGTGCGGGCCGCCAGATCGTCGAGCAGCTCGTCTACGGTCAGGGGCTCGTACTCCTCGGACTCCTCGT
>Ga0114939_10001831_pt1 | contig 16487 bp, 12 predicted proteins | sample AshMeaCrysSpring_FD_87196 | JGI IMG/M metagenome (GOLD analysis project Ga0114939, IMG submission 87196) | Groundwater microbial communities from Big Spring, Nevada to study Microbial Dark Matter (Phase II) - Ash Meadows Crystal Spring | ecosystem: Environmental > Aquatic > Deep subsurface >... | reverse complement strand
GGCTTCGGCATTGCGGACTCCTTCTTCCATCAGGATGAGGTGTCCGCGAAAAGGGGTCAACTTCAAGTCCAAGTCCATTGCGCCGGTGGCGCAGCACCCGCAGCCGCGGAAAACGACGCGAGAGTTCCGCCAGGCGGGCCGGTGTCTCGTCGGTGCTGGCGTCGTCGACGAGCACCGCCTCGAAATCGACACCGTCGAGGGCGGCGTGGATTTCCTCGATCAGGGCGGAGACGTTTTCGGCTTCGTTGTGGACCGGAACGACGACGGAGAGCAGCATGACCACGGGCCGGCCAGAAGACGGATCACCGCGATCCTGCCCCGGGACTGAATGAGCAATTTTGCTAAGTCGGCGCGCCCCGATGCGCGACCCAGCCACCCGACCGGCGCGCTCACGCCATCGCCGGACCGAGCGCAGCGCGCTACGAGCACTGCCCCGTATAGCCGCAGGCGGTGCAGAACTCGCAGCCGTCGCGCTTGATCATCGCCGCGGCGTGGCAACTCGGGCAGACCTTGCCTTTCACCGGCGCCGTTTCGTGCTCGATCATCTTCACCGCGTCGGGCAGCGCCAGGATGCCGCTGCTGGCGATGGCGCGGCCGTCGTCGTCGAGGATGCCGAGCACCTTGTAGCGATGCAGCAGCAGCACGGCGATGTAGGCGACCGTGCTCGGGAACAGCGAGGAGCGGTCCTCGCCCGGCACCGGCGCCCAGAACTCGCCGTTCTGCTCGCCGAAGTTCAGCAGCTTCTTCAGCTTCATGCCGATCCAGTTGGCGTCGACCACGCGCATGTCGAGCGAGATCAGCTTGCACAGGCCGTCGAGCACCTTCGGGTACTCGCCGGCGAGCCAGATCGAATAGGGCCGGCGGCTGCCGTCGGGCAGCTGCAGTTCCTTCACGCCGAGCACGAAGTCGTCGCCGGTGTTGGGGTTCTCGACGTCGACGGTCCAGCTCATGGTGCCGAGCGGGCCGGCCTTCGGCTCCTTGCGGCTGAACAGCGCGTTGATCACCGGCGTGGAGATCGGCAGCTGCTGCTGCTCGAGGTCGCGGAACGCGCCCAGCTGTTCGCAGCGCCAGCGGACGATGTTGGCGAACGCCGCCACCACGCCTTTCTGCCACTCCGGCTTGCCGTGCGGCGGCATGGCGATGGCGAAGCCTTCCTCGTCGCGCGCCTTGGCCAGCGCGTCGAGCTTCATCTTCAGCCAGGCCCGGTCCTCGGAGCGCATGTCCATCGACAGCGTCTTGGCGATCGCGCCCAGCCCGCGCGGCTGCTCGGCGCCGTTGACCCACACCTCGAACGGCACCGACGGCGCGCCGGTCTGGCCGATGAAAATGGCGAACGCCTCCTTGCGCTCGGGGATCTCGACCATGTAGGTCCAGGCCATGTTGCCTTCGGCGAGATCCGGGCGGCCGGGCCACTTCAGGCTCGCCAGCGCCGGCTGCGGCGTCGAGGCGAGCTGCACGCGACGGTCTGGGTCGTCCTTCAGGTCCTGCGGCTCGGTGGTGGCGTCCTTGCGCACCTCGAGCACGGAGCCGATGACGTTGTTGGGCCGGTAGGTGGTGATGCCCTTCAGCCCTTCCTTCCAGGCGGCGAAGTACAGCTGCCGGAACTGATCGAACGGATAGTCCTCGGGCACGTTCACCGTCTTGCTGACCGCGGCGTCGATGTACGGCTGCACCGCGGCGATCATCTTCATGTGGTCCATCGCGCTCATCTCCAGCGCGTGCACGAAGGCCGGCGGCAGGTGGTCGGTGTCGCCGCCCATGCGCCGGTACAGCCGGTAGGCGTAGTCCTCGACCACGTACTCCTGCCTGGTGCCGTCGGGCATCCGCTTCTTGCGGATGTAGGTCCACGAGAAGGTCGGCTCGATGCCGCCGGAGGCGTTGCTGGCGAAGGCGAGCGAGATCGTGCCGGTGGGCGCGATCGACAGCAGGTGCGAGTTGCGCAGGCCCCGGGCGCGAATCTTCGCCTGCAGCGCCTCGGGCAGGCGGCTGGCGCAGTGCGGCGCGGCGAGCAGCTTGTCGGCGTCGAACAGCGGGAAGCGGCCCTTCTCGTCGGCCAGGTCGGCCGAGGCGTCGTAGGCCGCATCGCGCATCTTGCGCGTGATGTCGCCGGCCATCGCCCGCGCCGGCTCGCTGTCGTACTTCAGGCCGAGCATGGTCAGCGTGTTGCCCAGCCCGGTGAAGCCCAGCCCGACCCGGCGCTTGTTGGCCGCCTCCTGCAGCTGCTCCGGCAGCGGCCACAGCGTGGCGTCGAGCACGTTGTCGAGCGCACGGATCGCCACCCGCACCACCGCCTGGAAGCGGGCGAAGTCGAACGACGCGCTCTCGCCGAACGGATCGATGACGAAGCGGGTCAGGTTGATCGAGCCGAGGCAGCAGCAGCCGTAGGGCGGCAGCGGCTGCTCGCCGCAGGGATTGGTGGCGGCGATGGTCTCGCAGTAGGCGAGGTTGTTGTCCTGGTTGACGCGGTCGATGAACACCACGCCCGGCTCGGCGTGGTTGTAGGTCGACTGCATGATCTGGTCGAACAGCTCGCGCGCGCGCAGCCGCCGGTAGACCCAGCTGCCGTCCGGCCTCTGGTAGGCGCCGTTGCCGTCGAACGGCTTTTCCCTGTGCCACAGCTCGACCTCGCCGTCGGTGTCGACCGACTTCATGAAGGCGTCGGTCACCGCCACGCTCATGTTGAAGTTCGACAGCGAGCCGTCGCGCTTGGCGTGGATGAACTCTTCGATGTCGGGGTGGTCGCAGCGCATCATCCCCATCTGCGCGCCGCGCCGGCTGCCGGCGGACTCCAGCGTCTCGCAGCTCTTGTCGAACACGCGCATGTACGACAGCGGGCCGCTGGCGCGCGAGTGCGTGCCGGCGACGAACGCCCCTCGGGGCCGGATGTTGGAGAAGTCGTAGCCGACGCCGCCGCCGCGGCGCATGGTCTCGGCGGCCTGGGCCAGCGCGCCGTAGATCGACGGCAGGCCGTCGCGGGTGGCGGTGATCGCGTCGCCCACCGGCTGCACGAAGCAGTTGATCAGCGTGGCCGCGATCTCGGTGCCGGCGGCCGAGTTGACGCGGCCGCCGGGGATGAAGCCGTCGACCATGGCGTCGAAGAAGCGTTTCTCCCACTCCGCCCGCAGGTGCGGCGCCTCGACCGCGGCCAGCCCGCGCGCCACCCGCCGGCGCACGTCGTCGGCGGACTGCTCTCCGGCCTTGGCGTACTTCTCGAGCAGAACGTCGACCGAGATCGGCTGCTCGTCGAGAAGCTGCTGGGCGGGATCGAGTTTCATCCTCTGTCTCCTGGATTGCTGGGCGGGTTGTTGTCGGGGCGGGGCAGGCAGTATAGGCAGCCGGGCGCAGATTGCAGCCGGGCGCCGTTCGGTTGACCTTGATTTGCGCCAATTCTGCCGGATGTTGTGTTGCCTTGGCTATCTTCCACAACATATTGTGGTCAGGCGCCAGATCGGCGCCGGCCGGCCCTGCCTTCGTATACTGGTTCCGGCTCCCGGAGACGGCCATGAACCTGCAGCAGTTCCGCTTCCTGCGCGAGGCCGCGCGGCACAAGTTCAACATCACGCTGGCGGCGCGCGCGCTGCACACCTCGCAGCCGGGCATCAGCAAGGCGATCATCGAGCTCGAGGGCGAGCTCGGCGTGCCGGTCCTGGCCCGCCAGGGCAAGCGCATCCTCGGCGTCACGCCGCCCGGCCAGCAGGTGCTCGACGCGGCCGAGCGGATCATGAAGGAGGTCGACGACCTGAAGAAGATGGCGCGCGACTACGCCGGCGCGCCCTCGGGCACGCTGCGGCTGGCCACCACGCACACGCAGGCGCGCTACGTGCTGCCGCCGCTGGTGCAGCAGTTCGTGCGCAGGTTCCCGCAGGTGCGGCTGAAGCTGATGCAGGGCGATCCGCCGCACATCGCCGCGATGGTGGCCAACGGCCAGGCCGACGTCGGCCTGGCCACCGAGTCGCTGGCCGAGACGGCGGCGCTGGTGTCGATCCCGATCTACGAGTGGCAGCACGTCGCGCTGGTGCCGCCGGGGCACCCGCTGGCCAGGCTGCAGAAGACGCCGGGCCGGCTGACGCTGAAAGACCTGGCGCGCCATCCGATCGTCACCTACGAGGCGCACTTCTCCGGCCGCAGCAAGATCGACGCGGCCTTCGCCGCCGCCGACATCGAGCCGTCGGTCGTGCTGGAGGCGATCGACGCCGACGTGATCAAGACCTATGTCGGCACCGGCATGGGGGTCGGCATCGTCGCCGGCGTGGCGGTCGATCCGCGCGCCGAGCCGCTGGTCGTGCTGCCGTGCGGGCACCTGTTCGGCACCAACGTCACGCGGCTGGCGGTCAAGCGTGGTGCCTACCTGCGCGGCTTCGTCTACTCGTTCATCGAACTGCTGGCGCCCGGCTGGGACAAGGGCCGCCTGCAGCAGGCGTTCGCCGCGCCGCGCGCGGGCGGCGGCGCCTGAAGCGCGGCCGCGCGGGACGCGCCTCGCGACCCGCCGCCGGCGTCGCGGGCGCCGCGGAACGGTTCTAGACTGTCGCCCGGAAACTTTCCGAACACGCGACATGAAGAAGCGCGAGCGAAGCCAGGACGTTCGGGGCCTGGCGCCGCGGCCGACGGCGACGCCGTGAAGGTCGCCATCGTCGGCGCCGGCGCGGTCGGCGGTGTGTTCGGCGCCAGGCTTGCCGCGCGCGGGCACGAGGTGTCTCTGGTGGCGCGCGGCGAGCACCTGCAGGCGGTGCGCCGCAAGGGGCTGACGCTGGTCGACCACGTCGGCGATGCCTCGGGCGAATATTGCCTCGCGGCGAGCGAGGCGCCGGAGGATTTCGGCGCGCAGGACCTCGTGGTCATCGCGCTGAAGGCGCACACGATCGCCGCCATGCTGCCGCGGCTGCGCAGGCTGGTGGCCGACGAGACCGTCGTGGTGCCGGCGATCAACGGCCTGCCGTGGTGGTATTTCCATCGCGAGCCGGGCCCGCACGCCGGCCGGCGCGTGCACGCGCTCGATCCCGGCGGCACCATGTTCGCCGACCTCGACTGCCGGCACGTGCTCGGCTGCGTCGTGCACTTTGCCGCCGAGGTCCGCGCCGCCGGCGAGGTGCACCACACCAGCGGCCGGCGGCTGATCCTCGGCGAGCCCGATCACTCGTCGAGCGAGCGGCTGGCACGCGTCTGCGGCCTGCTCGGCGAGGCCGGCTTCGAGGCGCAGCGCTCGGCGAACATCCGCCTCGACATCTGGGTCAAGCTGCTGGGCAACCTGTCGTTCAACCCGGTGGCGGCGCTGACCGGCTACCGGATGGACCAGATCTGCGCCGACGAAGGCGTGCTGGACGTGATCCGGGCCATGATGCACGAGGGGATGGAGGTCTCGGCCCACTACGGCTACCCGATGCCGATGTCGCCGGACCAGCGCATCGACCTGGCGCGGCAGCTCGGCGCGGCGAAGATCTCGATGCTGCAGGACATCGAGCGCCGGCGGCCGCTGGAACTGGCGCCGGTGGTCGGCAGCGTGATCGAGCTGGCGGAACTGGCGCGGCTGCCGGTGCCGGCGATCCGCATGGTGCATGCGCTGGCGCAGGCCCGGGCGCGCGCGCTCGGCATTGCTTGAGCGGCGAAGCGATGCCTGACGACGCCACGCCACGCCTGCCGCTGCGCACCGGCACCGCGGTGACCGGCGGCCACTACGAGCTGCCGGTGTATCCGTTCGTCGAACCGGCCGAGCTGCGCGGCGGCCTCGGCCGCCATCCGGTGGCGATCGTCGGCGCCGGGCTCACCGGCCTGACGCTGGCCTGCGACCTGGCGCTGCGCGGGATCCCGGCGGTGGTGCTCGACGAGGACGACACGGTCGGCGTGCGCGGCGCGGCCAGCCGCGGCATCTGCTACGCGCAGAAGTCGCTGGAGGTGTTCCGTCGCCTCGGCATCTACGAGCGCGTCGCCGCCGCCGGCGTGCAGTGGTCGGTCGGCCGAACCTACGCCGGCGACGACGAGGTCTACGCGCTCGACCTCGAAGGGCAGGCGACGCACGAGGGGTCCGAGCAGCCGGCCTTCATCAACCTGCAGCAGTTCTACGTCGAGTGGTACCTGGTCGACCGCCTGTACGAACTGGGCACCGTCGAACTGCGCTGGAAGAACAGGGTCGCCGGCCTGATCCAGCGCGACGACGAGGTGCTGCTCGAAGTCGAGACGCCGGCCGGCCGCTACCGGCTGGCCGCCGCCTGGGTCGTCGACTGCAGCGGCGGCCACAGCAGGCTGCGCCAGTGGTGCGGCGTCGGCGTGCTCGGCCACCGCGGCCAGGACCGCTGGTGCATCGCCGACGTGCGCTTTCGCGTGCAGCCGCCGGCGGAGCGCTGGACATGGATCGAGGCGCCGTTCAACGACGGCCGCGCGGCGTGGCAGCACCGGATGGCCGACGGCGTCTGGCGGCTCGACTACCAGTTGCCCGCCGACACCGATCTCGCGCAGGCAAGCCGGCCGGAGGTGGTCGAGGAGCGCCTGCGCCGCCAGTTCGGCGCCGACCTCGATCACGAACTGGTCTGGGTCGGCGCCTACGCCTACCGCAGCGAGTGCCTGGAGCGGTTCCGTTCGGGCCGCGTGCTGTTCGCCGGCGACGCCGCGCACGTGATGAGCCCGTTCGGCGCCCGCGGCGGCAACAGCGGCGTGCAGGATGCCGACAACCTCGGCTGGAAGCTGGCGCTGGTGCTCGGCGGCGGCCTGCCGCAGCGCCTGCTCGACAGCTACGACGAGGAGCGGCGCAGCGCCGCGCACGAGAACATCCGCGTCACCCGCCGCACCGCGCGCTTCCTGTCGCCGCCGAACGACCACGAGCGGGTGTGGCGGCAGGCGGTGCTGGGCCTGGCGCGCGAGGTGCCGTTCGCCCGCGCCTTCGTCGACACCGGGCGGCTGTCGGCGCCGACGCTGTATCCGGCGTCGATGCTGAACTGCGGCGTCGGCGGCGGCCGGCCTCTGGCCAACGTCGCGCTGGCCCTGGCCGAAGGCCGCCGCGCCGACCTGCTGGCGCTGTTCGAGAAAGCCGGCGATGCGTTCGTCGGCCTGCTGTTCGGTGACCTGCCGGCCGGGCGGGCGGGCGCGCTCGCGGAGTTGCAGCGGCGCTATCCGGTGCGCTTCTTCCGGGTTGGCGGTGAAGCCGCCGCTGGTCTGCTGCCGCGCGTGATCGACCTGCACGGCCGGCTCGCCCGGCAGGCGGCGGTGGGCGAGGGCGGCTTCGCGCTGCTGCGGCCCGATTGCTACCTTGCCGGCACGCTGACCGCGCCGTCGGCTGCCGAGATCGAGCGCGCGCTGCGCATCGCGCTGGCGCTGGAGTCGCGATGAGGACCGAACTGACGCTCGCCGACGCCGACGGCTTCTACGAGAAGCTGCTCGACGCCCAGCAGGGGCTCAGCGACGAGCAGCGGAAGCTGTTCTGCGCCCGCCTGGTGCTGCTGTTGGCCAACCAGGTGGGCGACGACCGCGTGCTCGAGCAGTGCATCGACGCCGCGCGCCGCGGCATCGGGTAGGCGTCTGCGTCAACGAAGCGTCCAGTTCCAGCGCCAGGCGACGAGCCGCACCGCGACGATCAGCGCCGCGGCGATCCAGGTGGCCAGCGACGCCGGCGTGCCGGCGTTCATCAGCAGCAGGTAGAACACGCAGCCGACCAGCGCCGCCAGCGCGTAGGGCTTGCCGTCGCGCAGCACCATCGGCACCTCGTTCAGGATCACGTCGCGCAGCACGCCGCCGAAGACGCCGGTGACCACGCCCATCAAGGCCGCGACGATCGGCGGCGAGCCGAGTTCGTGCGCCACCGCGGTGCCGGCGATCGAGAAGAAGCCGAGCCCGATCGCGTCGGCGACGACGAACAGCGTCGGCGGCACCACCCGCTGTGCCAGCCGCAGCAGCGGCGTGGCGATCAGCGTCAGCACCAGGATCAGCACCACGTAGGCCTGGTGCTCGACCCAAAAGAACGGCCGCCGGTCGAGCAGCACGTCGCGCAGCGTGCCGCCGCCGAAGGCCGTGACGAAGGCCACGGTGAACACGCCCACCGGGTCCATGTTCTTCGTGCGCGCCTCGGCAAAGCCGGAGAAGGCGGCCGCCATCACCGCGACGAACTCGATCGCCGGCACCACCGCCTGCTCAGCGCGCATCGGCGGCCTACTTCGGCGACGACGGCCGCAGCAGCACCATCACCGCGCCGGCGCCGCCGTCGGCGGCGCGCGCCTGGCAGAAGGCGATCACTTCGTCGCGCTGCGCCAGCCACGAGCGCACCTTGCCCTTGAGCACCGGCACCTTGCCCAGCGAACCCAGCCCCTTGCCGTGCACCACGCGCACGCAGCGCAGGCCGCGCCGGACCGCGTCGCGCAGGAACGCCGCGAGGGCCTCGCGCGCCTCGTCGACCCGGTGGCCGTGCAGGTCGATCTGCGCCTGGATGCTCCACTCGCCGCGGCGCAGCCTGCGCAGCACGTCGGGGCCGAGGCCCGGCGCGCAGTACGACAGCGACTCGTCGGTATCGAGCAGCGATTCGTGGTCGATGGCCTCGGACACCGACTCGGCCAGCACTGCGCGGTCGTCGCGCTGGCGGCTCAGCGGCTGCGGCGGATGCGGCTGGCGCGGGTGCTGCACGCGCGCCCCGCGCGCGAGCGGAGTGACGTCGCCGACCGCCTCGATGAACTCGCTGGCGGCGCGATGGCGCCGCGCCTCGGCGGCGCGGCGCTCGCGCTCGGCTGCCTCGCGCTCGCCCGACTGCTGCTGCAGCCGCTTGCGCAGTTCCTCGAGCGCGGCGAAGTGCTTGTGCCGCTCGGTCATCGCGGCGCCGGCTCAGCCCGCCTGCGCCTCGGCCTGCGCCTCGAGCCAGCGCTGCGCGTCGAGCGCGGCCATGCAGCCGGTGCCGGCGCTGGTCACCGCCTGCCGGTAGACGTGGTCCTGCACGTCGCCGGCGGCGAACACGCCGGCGACGCTGGTCATCGTCGCCAGCCCGGCGGCGCCGCCGCGGGTGACGATGTAGCCGTTGGCCATCTCCAGCCGGCCGGCGAAGATCTCGGTGTTCGGCTGGTGGCCGATGGCGATGAAGCAGCCCTGCAGCTTCAGCTCGCTCGTCGCGCCGCTGCGCTTGTCGCGGATGCGCGCGCCGGTGACGCCGCTGGGATCGCCGAGCACCTCGTCGAGTTCGTGCCACAGGTGCAGCACGACCTTGCCCTCGTCGACCTTCTTCATCAGCTTGTCGACCATGATCGGCTCGGCGCGGAAGCGGTCGCGGCGGTGGATCAGGTGCACGACCCGGGCGATGTTGGCGAGGTACAGCGCTTCCTCGACCGCGGTGTTGCCGCCGCCGACCACGCAGACGTCCTGCTGGCGATAGAAGAAGCCGTCGCAGGTGGCGCAGCCCGACACGCCCTTGCCCATGAACGCCTGCTCGGACGGCAGGCCGAGGTACTTGGCCGAGGCGCCGGTGGCGACGATCAGCGCGTCGCAGCTGTAGCTGCCGGAGTCGCCGGCCAGCCGGAACGGCCGCTGCGCCAGGTCCACCGTGTGGATGTGGTCGAACACGATCTCGGTGTCGAAGCGCTCGGCGTGCCTGAGGAAGCGCGCCATCAGGTCGGGGCCCTGCACGCCGTCGGCATCGGCGGGCCAGTTGTCGACGTCGGTGGTGGTCATCAGCTGGCCGCCCTGGGCCAGCCCGGTGATCAGCAGCGGCTTCAGGTTGGCGCGCGCGGCGTAGACGGCGGCCGTGTAGCCGGCCGGGCCCGAGCCGAGGATCAGCACGCGGGCATGCTTCGGTTGCGACATGGGGAGTTCTTCTTCGCGGAGGGGAGCACAAATTATAGGTGGGGGTCGGCGCGCGGATCCGCAAGCGTGGCGCGCGCGAACGGCGTATCGATCGCGTCCATACTTGCGACCGCGCGCGGCCGATCGGGCCGTGCACGAAGAGGAAGCCCATGGACGCTCATCCGGGCGCGCAGCTCGCGCACTTCGCCGCGCAACTGAGGTTCGACGACATTCCGGCGCCGGTCGTGCGCCGGGCCGAGGACCTGATGCTCGACTGGCTGGCCTCGGTGCTCGCCGGCGCTGGCGCGCGGGCGGTGCTCGCCGTCGAGCGGTTCGCGCAGGCGATGGGCCCGCGCGATGGCCCCGCGCAGGTGCTGATCGCGCGGCGCGGTTCCTCGCCACTGTTCGCGGCGATGGTCAACGCGGCCGCCTCGCACGTGGTCGAGCAGGACGACGTGCACAACGGCTCGGTGTTCCATCCGGGCACGGTGGTGTTCCCGCCGGCGCTGGCGGCGGCGCAGGCCGAGGGTGCCTCCGGGCGCGAGCTGCTGGCGGCCGTGGTCGCTGGCTACGAGGCCGGCATCCGCGTCGGCGAGTTCCTCGGCCGCTCGCACTACAAGGTGTTCCACACCACCGGCACCGCCGGCGCGCTGGCCGCGGCGGCGGCCACCGGGCGCGTGCTGAAGCTCTCGGCCCCGCAGATGAACCACGCCTTCGGCTCCGCCGGCACGCAGGCGGCCGGGCTGTGGGAGTTCCTGCGCGACGGCGCCGACTCCAAGCAGCTGCACACCGCGCACGCCGCGGCCGCGGGGCTCGCCGCGGCGTACCTGGCGCGCGAGGGCTTCACCGGCGCGCAGCGGATCCTCGACGGCGCGCAGGGCCTGGCCGCCGGCATGTCGCGCGACGCCGATCCGGCGCGGCTGACCGATCGCCTCGGCGGCCGCTGGGCGCTGGCCGAGACCTCGTTCAAGTACCACGCCTCGTGCCGGCACACGCATCCGGCGGCCGACGCCCTGCAGCAGGCGATGGCGGACCATGGCCTTGCCGCCGATTCGATCGCCCGCGTCGTCGCGCACGTGCACCAGGGCGCGCTCGACGTGCTCGGCCCGGTGGTCGAACCGCGCACCGTGCACCAGTCGAAGTTCTCGATGGGCACCGTGCTGGCGCTGGTCGCGCTGCGCCACTCGGCGAGCCTGGCCGAGTTCGAGACCGCGCTCGACGACCGCGCGGTGGCGGCGTTCCGCGACCGGGTGACGATGCAGCTCGACCCGGAAGTCGATGCCGCCTATCCGGCGCGCTGGATCGGCAAGGTCACCCTGCACACCATCGACGGCCGCACGCTGCACGGCCGCGTCGACGAGCCGAGGGGCGATCCCGGCAACACGCTGTCGCGCGCCGAACTCGAAGACAAGGCCTACCGGCTGGCCGGGTTCGGCGGCGTGGCCACGCGCGCGGAAATGGCGGCGGCGATCGATGCGATCTGGTCGCTCGCCGCCGCGGCGCAGGCGCCCCGGTTCCTGGCGCCAGCCGCCGCTACATCTGCCTGAACAGGCGCGTGTAGGAGTCGGAGACCTGCAGCGTTTCGCTGCGCCCCTTGAGCCTGAGCAGCATGCGGCCGCGGAAGTCGCGCGTGACGCCGGCCACGTTGGCGACGTTCACCATCGTCGAGCGGTGGACCTGCCAGAACTGGTTCGGGTCCAGCTCGTCGGCCAGTTCCTTCAGCGGCTTGCGGATCAGCGCCTCGCCGTCGGCGGTGACCACGCGCGTGTACTTGTTGTCGGCCTGGAAGTAGGCGATCTCGTCGACCGTGATCAGCCGCACGTTCTGGCCGACCGAGGCGTTGATCCAGCGCAGATAGCTCTTCGGCGCCGCGGCGGCAAGCGACGGCAGCACCGCGTCGAGCCGCGGCGGCGGGCTGCCGAGCCGCTCCTTCAGCCGCTGCACGGTGGTGAACAGGCGCGCGGCGGAGATCGGCTTGAGCACGTAGTCGACCGCGCCCTGCTCGAAGGCGGCCACCGCGTGCTGGTCGTAGGCGGTGACGAACACCACGCGGCTGCGGCCGTTGACCTGCCGCGCCACTTCCAGCCCGGTGGCGCCCGGCATCTGGATGTCGAGGAACAGGATGTCGGGCCGGTGCTCGCCGAGCAGGCGCAGCGCGGCGATGCCGTCGGCCGCCTCGGCGACGATCGTCAGCTCCGGCCAAAGCTGGCCGAGCTGCTCGACCAGCTGCTGGCGCAGCGTCGCTTCGTCCTCGGCGACGATCGCGGTGGCGTTCATCGCGTCGCCTCGGCGGGGATGCGCAGCGTCAGTTCGACGCCGCTTCCCGTCTCGACGCAGTCGAGCGTCGCCGCGTCGGCGTACAGCCCGGCCAGGCGCTCGCGCACGCGCGCCAGTTCCGGGTCGTCGGCGCAGTCGCCGGCCGGCGCGATGGCCAAGCGCACGACGAGGCCCGAGCCATCGCGCCGGGCATCGAGCGCGATGTCCTGCGGCAGCACGCCCGACGGATGGCGCACGGCGCGCTGCACCAGCGGCAGCAGCAACATCGGGTAGAAGCGCTGCCCGCGGCAACCGTCGTCGAGCGAGAGGGTCAGAAGCGGCCGGCCGCCGTGCAGCGCGTTGACGACCTCCAGGTAGGCCTGCACGAGCCCGAACTCGGCCTCGACCGTCGATCCGGTCTCGCGCAGCCGCGGCAGCGCCGCGCGCAGGTAGGTGATGAGCCGGTCGAGATTGGCCGCGGCCTGACCGGAGTCCCGCTCGTACAGCGCCTCGACATCGACCAGCGTATCGAACAGGAAGCGCGGCTCGACCTGGGCCTGCATCGCTGCCAGCCTCGACTCCAGCACCTGCTGCTCGAGCGCGCCGCGCTGCCGCTGCGCCGCTTCGAACGCCTGCTGCGTGCGGCACCGGCGCTCCAGCATTTCGGCCACCGCGTAGATGGTGCCGCCGAGCAGCAGCGTGTTCAGGTACTCGGACAGCAGCATCAACGGCAGCGCCGGTGGCGCCTTACCCAGCGTGGCGACATAGCGGGCCACGATCTCGCCGCCGCCGGTCAGATGCCAGATGCCGACGCCGAGCAGCGCCGCGACGGCACCGGCGCAGAGCAGCGCCTGCACGACGCGCGTCGTGCGGCCACGCCTGTGGTCGTCACCGGCGTCGGCCAGCTTCCAGCCGACGAACATGATCATCGAGGCGAGCAGCGGCAGCAGCGCCTCGACCGTGTTCTGCAAGGGGTGCCAACCCATCTTCTCGATCATCTGCATGCGCATCGGCAGCATCACCAGCATGATCAACAGGCCGATGGCCAGCCCGACGAGCCAGCTTCGCGCCGGCGTGGCGCGCAACGTGCGCCAGCCAAAGGCCATCGCCTCGCGCCAGGCCGGGCGCGACTGCGCGGGCAGGGTGACGGCGTTCACCGGCGCGTCCCGGGGATGGCGCTCGGCGCAGCGCTCACGCGTAACCCTCCGCAGTGGCGGGCTCGCCGAGCGGCAGCCTCAGCGTGGCGACCACGCCGCGCGGCGCGGTGGCGGCCAGCTGCAGCGACGCACGCGCGCCATACAGCCCGGCCAGCCGCGAGCGCGTGTTGGCCAGCCCCACGCCGCTGCCCTTGGCGGCGGTGAAGCCGGCGCCGGTGTCGCGCACCTCGATCTGGAGGTCGTCGCCGGCGCGGCGGGCGCGGATGTCGATGCGCCCGCCCTCGGGCAGCGGGCCGAGGCCGTGCTTGATCGCGTTTTCCACCAGCGTCGGCAGCACCATCGGCGGCATCGGCGCCTCGACGAGCCCGGGCTCCGCGGCGATGTCGAACTGCAGCCGCTCGCCCATGCGCATCTGCAGGATGGTCAGGAACGAGCGGGCGAGTTCCAGCTCGCGGCCGAGTGTCGAACTGCTGCTGCGCATCGACGGCAGCGCCGCGCGCAGGTAGTCGATCAGGCACGACAGCATCTCGCGGCCGCGCTCGGGCGTCGTCTCGTACAGGCGCCGCACGTTGGCCAGCGTGTTGAACAGGAAGTGCGGCTCGATCTGCGCCTGCAGCGCCGACAGCCGCGCCTGCAGCATCCGCGCGCCGAGCGCCTGCTGCGCGGCTTCGGCATCGCACAGCAGCTGGCGCTGCTGCTCGTCCTCACGCGTCAGGAAGAACAGCGCATAGCCCAGCGCGCCGAGCACGGTCCAGGTCAGCCACACGCCGGCAATGTGGACCGGATCGTCGCCGAACCAGGTTGAACTGCCGTAGACCCAGACCCGCAGCATCGCGGCCGCCGCCGAGCCCAGCGCCACCAGCGCGGCGCCGAGGGCCAGCGCGGCGCGGCGGCGCAGGCCGCGGCTCGCGGCGAAGCTGTCGGCCACCGCCATCGTCGCCAGCAGCAGCAGGCCACTGATCAGGTTCTGGCGCAGGAAGCGCGCGTTGGACATCAGCCATTCATCGAGCGGCTCGTACTGGAACTCGATCAGCCGGCGGCCCACGACGACGACCAGGCAGAAATAGAACACCGCCGCGACCGTGCGCAGGTTCAGGATCCGCGCGAACGCGGTCCGGGCGGTGAACGGGCGCGCGCAGGTCATCGGGGGCGGCGGCTGGCGCTCTTTCATGAGGGCATTTTCCGCAGCCGGCCCGCCCGCCGCAACGCCGGCCGACGAAGCGGCGCCCGGGCGGAGCGAAACCCGGCCGGAGGCGACGAATCGATGCCCCGGAACGCGGGCCCCGACGCGCGGCGCGCCGGTGGGGCAAACCTATAATCGGCCGACCTGCGCCCTCTCAGAAACACACCTCGCTTGAACGACAAGACGCTCGAACCCGGAGAACCGTTGCGCCGCCGCGGCGCCCGAGGGCCCGCACCGGCGCCGGAACCGACCCGTCACGGCCGCCTGCTGGCCGAAGCGGGCTGGATCATCGGTGTGCTGGCCGTCGTGGCGCTGGCCTCGGTGCTCGCCACCTACTCGCGCAGCGACCCGGGGTTCTCCTTCTCCGGCCCGGCGGCGCAGATCGCCAACCTCGGCGGGCGTGTCGGCGCCTGGGTGGCCGATGTCGCACACATGGTGCTGGGCCGCTCGAGCTGGCTGCTGGTGATCGCGGGCTTTGCCTGGGCGGCGCGCGGCTTCCGCCGGCTGCATGCGCCTTACCAGAGGCAAGGGTTGCCGGACTGGGTGCAGGCGATCGGCTTCCTGCTGCTGCTCCTCGGCTGCACGGGGCTCGAGGCGCTGCGGCTGCAGTGGCTGGCCGGCGCCCTGCCGCAGGGTGCCGGCGGCGTGCTCGGCGCGGCGATTGCGCGGACGACCGAAGGCGGGCTGGGCTTCACCGGCGCGACGCTGGCGCTGCTGGCGGCCATCGCGCTCGGGGCCAGCCTGTTCTTCGACTTCTCGTGGCTCAGCGTCACCGAGCGGATCGGCACCTTTTTCGAGAGGCTGGCCACGCGGGCCCGCGAACGGCAGGAGGAGCGCGAGGACCGCGCCATCGGCGTGGCGGCGGCGGTGGAGCGCGACCAGCTGCTCGCCGTCGAGCGCGAGCGGATCGAGGAGACTGCGCCGGTGCACATCGAGCGCGCCCCGGCGCGCGTGAAGCCGTCCGAGCGCAGGGCCAAGGAGAAGCAGGTGCCGCTGTTCGCCGAACTGGCGGACGCGCGGCTGCCGACGCTGGACCTGCTCGACGAGGCGCCGGCCGACGTCGAGTCGATCGCCACCGAGACGCTGGAGTTCACTTCGAGGCTGATCGAGAAGAAGCTTAAGGACTTCGGCGTCGAGGCGGCGGTGGTGGCCGCCTATCCCGGCCCGGTGATCACCCGCTACGAAATCGAGCCGGCCACGGGCGTGAAGGGCGCGCAGATCGTCAACCTGGCCAAGGACCTGGCGCGCGCGCTGTCGCTGGTGTCGATCCGGGTGGTGGAGACGATCCCCGGCAAGAACCTGATGGGGCTCGAACTGCCGAATCCCAAGCGGCAGATGGTCAAGCTCTCCGAGATCCTCGGCTCGACCGTCTACAACGACAGCCACTCGCTGCTGACGCTGGGCCTGGGCAAGGACATCGCCGGCAAGCCGGTGACCGTGGATCTGGCGCGCATGCCGCACCTGCTGGTGGCCGGCACCACCGGCTCGGGCAAGTCGGTGGGCATCAACGCGATGATCCTGTCGGTCCTGTACAAGGCCGACCCGTCGCAGGTGCGGCTGCTGCTCGTCGACCCGAAGATGCTGGAGCTTTCGGTCTACGAGGGCATCCCGCACCTGCTGGCGCCGGTGGTCACCGACATGAAGGAGGCCGGCCACGCGCTGAACTGGTGCGTGCACGAGATGGACCGCCGCTACCGGCTGATGAGCAAGCTCGGCGTACGGTCGCTCGCCGGTTTCAACCAGAAGATCCAGGAGGCACGGGCGAAGGAGGAGTTCATCGGCAACCCGTTCTCGCTGACGCCGGAGAACCCGGAACCGCTGGAGCCGATGCCGATGATCGTCGTGGTGATCGACGAGCTGGCGGACCTGATGATGGTCACCGGCAAGAAGGTCGAGGAGCTGATCGCCCGCATCGCGCAGAAGGCGCGCGCCAGCGGCATGCACCTGATCCTGGCGACACAACGGCCGAGCGTCGACGTGATCACGGGGCTGATCAAGGCCAACATCCCGGCGCGCATTTCCTTCCAGGTCTCCAGCCGGGTCGACTCGCGCACGATCCTCGACCAGATGGGCGCCGAGACCCTGCTCGGCCAGGGCGACATGCTGTACCTGGCGCCCGGCCACGGCCTGCCGGTGCGCGTGCACGG
>Ga0114939_10001830_pt1 | contig 16490 bp, 13 predicted proteins | sample AshMeaCrysSpring_FD_87196 | JGI IMG/M metagenome (GOLD analysis project Ga0114939, IMG submission 87196) | Groundwater microbial communities from Big Spring, Nevada to study Microbial Dark Matter (Phase II) - Ash Meadows Crystal Spring | ecosystem: Environmental > Aquatic > Deep subsurface >... | reverse complement strand
CAGGTCCCGACCCTCGTCGGATTCCAGTTGCCATCCCTGGGCGGTCTGACCCATCCGCGCCACGCGTGATTCCGCCACAATCGACAAGTCGTTGGCAAGTCGCTTGGCGATCGCGTTCATCGACGGCACGCCTACGTAACGGGCCGTGTCTGATTTTTCCGCCGCCACCTGCCCAGCCCGCAGTTGGACCACGCGACCGGTCCAGGGCTGAACGATACCGTCTTCGAGCCAGCTGCACGCATACCGCTGAAAGCGTGGATCGCGTGCCGTGAAATACTGGGCCCCGTGGTCGAACTGCCAATGAGGATCAGCGCGACGCGTTGCCAGGCGACCACCGACACCGCGCGATTTTTCGAAGACCCGGACGAAGAGGCCCTGATCGGTGAGCGTCCGCGCTGCGATCAGACCGGCGAGTCCGGCGCCGACGACGGCGATCCGCGGCAGCGTACTGGCAATCGGCCGATCGACGCGGCGTTCGAACTGGTCAAGGTCCAACCGCCGCGCGTGTTCTTCGGTGGAACGGACACGGACCGTTCCATAGATCGCCTGCTCCGGTGTAAACGGTCGGTCAAACTGGCCAAACAACCAAAGCAAACCACCAAAACTTGTCGGCGCCCGTCCGTCTAATGCGAAACGGTGGTTCAAATCGATCGCCAACTGCAGTGCCCGCTGGGGAGTCCGCACCCAAGACAGAAAGGCCTTTCCCCAGGTCATCCGCACGTTGTTATGCAGTTCACCATGCTTGATCAGACTTCTTTGGCAGGCGTCCCAGAGTCGGTCACCCGTCTGCCCACGTGCCAAGCGTTCCCATGAGCAATGGTCTTGTCGCGGATCGACCGCGTGCCGCTGCAAGGTTTCCTGAGCCCAAGCGGGAACCGCGTCCCAGGATTGGTGGTCGGCGCGGTGAAAACAGAAGCTGAACGCCAGTTCCCGCCAGATCAGCAGTTCGTCCAGGAACTTGTCGGCGCCCGCTTCGTGAGCTTCCCGCGCGATTCGAAAGGGACTGACCATTCCATAATGCAAGTACGCGCTCATTCGGCTGACGCCAGCGATCGCCGCGTCATTACGACCGGCTGCATAGCGCGCCAACCCGCCGCCGTCAACGAACGACTGCCAACGTTGCATTCCTGCGCGTGAGCCACCGCAGGTATCCGCTACCGGCGCGATTGTATGATCGATGTTGCATTGTCCGATCAAGTCGCGTAGATCGGCGGCTGCCAGGTCGACTGGCTCAAACGGCAATCCGCCGTCGTACTTCGGACAACGGATCTCGACTTGCGGCCACCCCACAGGGACGCGCCGAGCAAACTGCTCGGCGGTTGCCGCACGAAACTCATACGCCCGGGTATAGACCTGCTTGATCAGCCGCATCGGGACAATGCAGGAACTGTCGACGGCGACAATCGGAGTGGATCCCACCGCCAATCGATCCATCCAACTGCTGGCCGGCTCAACCGGCATCTCATCGGTCACCAACAGGGCAGCAGTCTCGACCAGCTGTTTCAATACCGGGCCTCGATAGCCCTCCCGCGCAAGGTGAAAGACGTGGCGCAGTCCACGGCTCTGAGCATCGACGGCTACATCTCGAGCGCCTTGCAGAATGAATGCGTGATGCCGATCGCTGGCATAAGGGTAATGCTCGCTGAGCCCCTGATAGATCAGCAGCGGAAGATCAAGGCTTAGCGCCAGCGCGCGGGCCACATCGAGCGCCGGATTTTCTTCCAGTCGGAGCGCGTGGTGCATCCAGTACAGCAGGAAGTCGCCGCGAAGCGGCTGTTCCGCGGTCCGCACCCACCGACACCGCTCCTGCATGCCGATCGGTAAAGGCGGGATGACGGCCGGCCAGCTGCATTCCAACACCGCCATGGTTGTAGTACTTCACGCGATGAGGGAGGGAACGAAGGATCAGTCCTTTTCTCCCTCGGGCAGCTCTCGAAGTCGCCGGGCCACTCCGCCGGGCCACTCGGAAAATGTAGGCGTCTGACAAGTCATCCACCTCCGACGCCTCCGATCAGTCCTCATAGCCCAACGCCGTCTGCGTTCGACCAGGGCGAGCCTTCTACGGGAATTCCACAGGCCGTCGTCAGCCACTGTCGGGCCATAAGTCCGCCGCTCGTTGGGAAATCAGAACCTCTGAACCTGCGTCCTGGCCGCGTGCCGCACCCGCTACAGGCTTCCGTTTTTTCTCGCGGCCTCCACTTTCTTGACGCGAGCGAGCGATGGGCTATGATCTAGCCCAACATGTGCACGGTGGCGTGCGGGTTCATTGCGAAATCCGCGACGCGAACAGGGAACACCGGTGTGAATCCGGGACGGCCCAGCCGCTGTGAACAGGTGAATGTCGCCAGCCCTTCAAAGGCAGGCGGCGTTGAAAGTGTCGGGCATTCTAAGAGAGCCATTGACTGAGGAATCGGTCGAGAAGGTGTGGCCCGACACGGACGCCTGTGAGTCAGAAGACCTACCGCGCATTTGGGCGGCTTCGTGACACCCTCTCGGGCGGGGTGGCCGTCAGGATCCGCAATTTTGGCCATGGAATCGCCAGGGTCGTGGCTGCAGCGCGGTGCGCGTTTCTGCGACGGCTCCCGATTTCGATGTGCTGATTGGCTCATGGGGTCGCCGTGCGCTCGTCCTCCGCATTTACCTTGATCGAGTTGATCGTTTCGCTGGCGATCGTCGGATTGCTGTTAGGCATGCTGCTTCCTGCAGTTCAGGCAGCGCGCGAAGCGGCGCGCTTGGCGCTATGCCAGAACAACGTCCATCAAATCGGCCTCGCGCTGCAGATGTACCACGACGGCTTTGGCTCACTGCCGCCCGGGTGCGTCGAATGGCGTGCCTGGCGTGCTCCACCAACCCGCCGTCAGCTTGCCTGGTCCGCTTTCATCCTTCCGCAGCTTGAACAGCGGCCGTTGCACGAGCGGCTGGATTTTTCTCAGCCGTTTGACAGTCCAGTGAATGCCGAGGCGGCCAGCACTCGGCTGTCAGTCTATGAGTGCCCCGCGGCGATCGACCGGTCAGTAGCGGAAAAGACCGCCTTGCCGCGCGGGCGGATCGACTATGGCGGTTTATTCGGCGAGTTGATCCTGGACCGTCGCCAGGATGACGGCGTGTTCTTGCACGATCGAGCCATCCGCTATCGCGACATCCGAGATGGCTTGGAACAGACATGCATCATCGCCGAAGACGTGTTGGGACCGGATACCGAATGGATCAACGGCCGCAATGTGTTCGTGCAATCGATGGGAATCAACGACCCGAAGGCCTGGGTCGGAGACAACGAAATCCGCAGTCAACATCGCCAGGGCGCGATGAGCGGCTTTGCCGGCGGTGCCGCCAGATGGCTCAGCGAGCAGATCGACCGAAAAGTTTTGGGGCGTTTGATCACGCGCGATGGCAGCGAAACGATCGACGCCAACGACTTCTGAAGGCTTGTTCCGCGACCGGTTCAGCCCTCGGCGTGCCGGACACTTTTTACAACCGTGATCGACACCTTGCTTGGAGATTCATGAGATGAATTGGTACAGCTGCGGCTGGATGCTTGCGTCCCTGTTTGCGATCAGTTGGTCCGCCAGCGCTGCGGCGCAGGTCGTCGACTTCGAGGATGTCGGTGCGAATCTTCCCGTCAACAGCTTTTACAACGGAAGCGATTTTGCCGGTGGCTTTTTCAGTCGCGGGGTATTCTTCAATAACGACTACACGGCAGATTTCGGAGGATTATGGTCCGGCTGGTCTTATTCCAATGTCAGCGATTCCACGACGCCCGGTTTCTTGAATCAGTACGCTGCTTTTCCCGGGAGCGGCGCGGACGGAAGCCAGACCTATGGGGTGGCATTCAGCTTTGAACGCAATGCTGCATTCCTGAACCTGCCCGCGGGTTCCATGCTGAAGTCACTGAGCCTCGCCAACACCACGTACGCTGCCTTGTCGATGCGGGACGGAGATCAGTTTGCAAAGAAGTTCGGCGGGGTTTCAGGGTCGGACGCAGATTTTTTCAAGGTCATTCTCCGCGGCTATTCGGATCTGAACGCACGGGGCACGGAAACCGGTAATTTGGAGGTGTACCTTGCCGACTTTCGATTCAGTGACAATCGACTGGACTATATTCTGGACAATTGGCTGAATGTCGATACCAGCAGGCTCGGTGGGGCTCGTTCGGTGGGCCTGGAATTCGAATCCAGTGACGTGGGTTCTTTTGGGATTAATACCCCGACCTATGTCGCACTGGACAACTTGCGTTTGACTGCGATCGCCGTGCCCGAACCCGGCAGCCTGCTGATCGCGGCCGCGGCAGTGGCTGCTGTCGCCTGGCGAGGACGCCGGCGGATTCGCAAGGCCTGATCTCCGCATCAACCGTTGAACACCCAGATTCTCCAAGTGATGGAAGGGCAGGGGAGCTCTTGCGTACTTCACCAGATCGATCGTTGGGATACGATCTGGAGGTCGGCCGTCTCTCCACTCTCCATTCCCGATTGCCATGTACGGCGCCGTCCAACTCCTGTTCGCCGGCGTCGAACTCCGGTTGCTGCCCGACGGCGGCGTTTGGTGGAGCGACACGCGTCGGTTGCTGGTGGCCGATGTGCATCTGGGATTCAGCGGAACTGCTGCGGCCCAGCCTTTGATTGAACATGAAGCTGCGACGTTGCAGCGGATCGCGCGGATGCTGGGCGGATGCCCGGCGCGCGAGTTGTGGGTGCTGGGTGATCTGATTCACACACCCTGTCGCGGATGGTCCGCAGTGGAGGATGCCTGGCGAGAGTTCCGCGGATCCTATCCTGAACTTCATGTCCTTCTCGTACCCGGGAACCACGACCGCGGGGCGGCGGACTGGTCGGAGAGGCTACAGGTCGATGTGGTCAGTCCATTGACGACATTCGGTGAGTTATCGCTTGTTCATGATCCCGAAGCTGCACCCGAGCACCGCGACACGATCGCAGGCCATCTTCATCCCACGTGTTCCGTCTCGCCACACGGCCCCCGCCGGTTTCCATGCTATTGGCTGCGTGGACGCTGCCTGATCCTGCCGGCGATCAGCGCCTTGCCTGGCCGTAGAAAAACAGTCCCTCAACCCCATGATCGCGTTTGGGCGATCGTTGAGGATCGCCTCCAAGAGGTGTCGGCTGATCCGACACCGGAGTGCGCTGACGGCTGAATGCCTGCTCATCTGGCAGCCGCGGCGAACACAAATGCCAGCAGCCCCAGTGCCAAGACGATCGTGAGGACAACGAGCAAGGTCTTCCACCAACTGATCGGTGCCTGACCACTGACCTGACCCGTCTGACCATTGATCAGAACGCGGTAGATTTTTCGATCATACTGATACGCCAAAACCCAGACTGGAACGAGCCAAGGTTCACTTGCCAGATCACTCAGCAGGACGTTGACCGCCACGTTGCGGGACCGCTTGGGCACAAGGCTGGTCGCCCTGGCGATTTCTCGTGCCTCGATCAGTTGTCGGGCATCTCGCCGTGCCTCGCGGCGCGACACGCGAAACTCTTCGAAAATCGCCTGCTTCAGGTCGATCTGTTCCGGTGGCACGGATTCGCGGAGATCGAACGGGCCGATCGCAGCAAGCTCAGAGTGCGTCAACACACTACTAGCCGGCACAAAGATGTCGTCGTAACGCGATTGAAATTCCCCCGCGATCGGCCGCCAATCCCCTGATGAGCCTAGCGGCAACTGACTGGTGTCTGCCGTCCAATGCGTTTCGGTGCTGACGGAATAGATCCAGCATGGTACGTAAACCGCTCGCATATGTTGCAGGCGAGCCTGCATCAGCAGATCGCTGGGAGCCCAGCGCCGCGCCTGGAGAAACTGGCTCAACCGCTGCTCGGCACCGGCCTGATCGATGCGCAGCGGAATCACCCGTGCGGGTTGCCAGAGCGGAGCGTCCGGCTGATGTTCGATCCGCTTCGACCCGCAGTAAGGGCAACGGAGTGCCTGCACGGTGGCGTCGTAGCTCATCGAGGCCCCGCAGCCCTGGCACGTGAACCTCGACGTGGCGGACGACTTGGCGGGACGAGCAGCAGGTGCCGTAGCGCGCTCCGGCAACTCGGTGCCACAGTTCGGACAGAACAAATCGTCATCGTCAACCAGCGCACGACAAACCCGGCAGCGCCCGGACGCCGACGGTACCTGAGTCATCGCACGCGTCCTAACCAGAGTGCCCCTGCCACCAACACCGCGATCAGCAGCAGGATCACGACGACGGCGACCGAAATCCGCTTGGCCGACAACGGCTTTTGACCGACAAAGCTTCCAGTCTGGCCGTTGATCAGAATGCGGTACAGCTGCCCGCCATAGCGATAGCTGAGCACATGAACGGGCAACAGGATCAAGTCAGAATCCAAGACCTCCAGTTCGGTGGCAACCAGCAGTTGCTGGTATGTATCTCCGGGGAGAAACTTCGCGATCGCCTCTTGCTCGCGACGTCGAAACTCAGCTTCACACTGCCGGCGAGCCAGCTCTTTGTCCAAGCCCGGTTCCTCACTGAGCCAGCCCGCCAGATACCAAGGACGATAACGGGTCAGCGCATGCAGCCGAAAAGGCATCAGCGACAGCGCCTCCGTTTGTGGTAACCCACGGCTCGCCGAAACCAGGTAGCCCGAATAGTAGTCATGATGTTCGCCCGCCAAAGGCCACCACTCCGTGTGCCGGATCGTTTCCGTCCGCGTCTGCGTGCGACCTTCGGAATCGGTCGTCGTGTAAGTCCTGGTTTCGGACCAATGCTCGCCGATCTGAGCTCGCCAGCGGCTCTGGGCTCGTGACACAAAGGCCCAGAATGGCAGATAGACACCCCGCTGACGATCTTCGATCGCCGCCTGCGCCAGATCTCCCGGCCGGAACCAGTGATTGTCACGGAGCCAGCGGCGAAACAACTCGCGAGCCTGTTCGCGGGTGACTTGAAAGCCGATGATGAACTCCGGTTTTGGAAGACCTTCGACGACGTCCTCAAGCGCGACGACGATATTCGCCGCACAGAAGGGGCAGCGGATACTTCGTTCGAAAGCCGTTTCGCTCAAGACAGCTCCACAGCTATCGCATTTCAGCCGTTCAGCGGTAACCGCGGTTTCGCTGGCCGACGACGCGGCGGCGTGAGCCTGCCCCGGAATCGCGCGCGGCGGAGCTTTGGCGACCCGCTGCGGGTTGCCGCAGTCACGGCAAAACCGATCTCCGCGTTCCAGCGGACTGCCACATGTCGGGCACGTAGAGACCGCCCCCGTCAGCGCGGAAGGGCGTGCCACAGATTCAGCGACAGACGGACGGACAGCCACAGTTGCCGCAAAGATCAAAAGGTGACAATCGAGTACGCATGGACTATCGGGCAAGTTTGCCGATTGTACGCGATCGGGTAACGGGCTGCCGCGAGAACTGCGTACTTCGAGAACTGCGCGCCGCGACCGCAACGGGCCCTCCTTGATGAGGCATGCCGCGGGCATCCGGCCGTCTTCACCTAACGCTGCTTTTGGTAAATCGCCGTCAGCAGGCTTTCGGTGTCTTTGAATCGCGTACCGCTGGCCAACGCGGCATCGATCAGGCGACGTGCATCGGCTTCCGCATGCCCCAGCATCTGTAATGCATCAAAGGCATCGCGGACGACGTCCGTCTGACCGGATTCAGCAGCCGGCATCGCATCGCGGCCGACCAGCAGAGCAAACCTGGGCATCTTGCGGCGCAGCTTGGCAATGATCCGCTCGCTGGTCGCCGGACCGATTCCCGGTAGTTGGGCCAGCCCTTTGGCATCCTGTTCTTCGATCATCTGTGCCAATTCCTTCACGGGCCTGACCATGGCCCGCAAAGCCTTTTTGACACCTACCCCGTCGACCGAACAGAACAAGTCGAAGAACTCAAGTTCCACCTCCGTGATGAAACCCACCAGCCTCGGGGTCAGCCGTCCCCCTTGCGCTGCATTGCCTTCGATGTAATGCACGGTATGGAGCCGGATCGCCGTGCCGACCTGCAGTTGAAGTTGCCGGCGAGTGAATTCAGGAACCAGAACTTCGTAGACGAACGGCGCGGACTCGATGCCCGCGGCTTCTTCAGACAATGAGACCAGCTTTCCGGCGATCGATGAGATCATGATTCAGTCGGCTTCCGTGTGGATCAAAAGGGACGTTCTATTGCGGACGGCTCGATCGCGCTGCACACGCGACCGGTCACATCCTGCGACCGGGCATTGAAGCTCGGCGTCTTGCTGTCGTCGGGCAAACGTCCGTTCGGCTTGCGCGATGAAAGGGATCGGTCGAGTCGGGGCGACAAGCATGATCGTTGTCGTGGTGAGCGTCTAGTAGCCAGCGGCAGCCAGCACGTCGATCCCGGGGAGCTCATGGCATCGCTTGTAGCTCATGGCATCGCTTGGGGCGCCCAAAGTGTGTGGCAATGGCACAGTGCAATCGCCATCGCATCCGCAACGTCCGCGGGCTCGGGGAGCTTCGTCAGCTTCAACTGCAGCCGCACGGCTTGCTGCATCTGCCGTTTGTCAGCCTTCCCAGTCCCCGTCAGCAAACGTTTGACTTTGGCTGGCGGAAAGTCGTTGATCGGCAAGCCTGCTTGTGCGGCCGCCAGGCAGATCACCCCGCGGGCATGCCCCATCAGGATCGCCGTCCGCGGACGTTGATAGTGGGAGAAAAGTTGCTCGAGCGCAACCACATGCGGCCGGTGCATCGCGATGAGTTCGCTGATCCCTTGATGCAGTTCGGCCAGCCGATCAGGCATCGCCGCGCCGCGAACCATCCGCACGACACCCGCTTCGAGCAGTTTCAGGCGCTGCGGTCCTTCGCTGTGGACCACTGCGTAGCCCGTCGTGTTCAGGCCGGGATCGATTCCCAAGACACATACACCCGGCGCGCCGCGTTGCGACTGGCTACTGGTCACGACTTGGGCCGCTGAAGTTGCCAGGTGGTGGCGTCTTTCTTGTCCATCAACTGAACATGCAAGGCCGCCAATCCATCGCGAATCGAATCAGCCAGTGCGAAATCCTTTCTTTGGCGAGCTTCGATCCGCAGGCGAATCAGCAGTTCCATCAGTTGATTGACCAGCTCGGCGTTCCCAGCATCGGCGGCAGCACCACTGACGACCGGCGGTCGGATGAACAGGCCCAGCGTATTGGACAACTCACGGAGCACCGTCAACCGTTCCAACAGTCCGGCGATTGCGGCGGCGTTGCGCCGGGAAGGATCTTCCAGAGATTGGCTGTCGATGTACTTGTTGATCAAGCGGACCGCGTCGAACAATACGCTGATCCCTGCGCCGGTATTGAAGTCGTCGTCCATCCCGGCGAGGAAATCGTCGCGGAGTCGCACCGCTTCGGCCCAATCGCCGGGATCGAACTGCGGTGCCGCCAGCGCTCCACGATGGCGGGGCGCGGCTAATTCGTAGAACGACTTGCCGGTGATTTCCCGTGCCCGTTCGAACAGCCTGTAGAACGCCTCGAGCGCGGTTCCGGCTTCCTGCAAGCCAGCTTCGCTGAAGGTGATTGTGCTGCGGTAATGCGTGCGGAGGAGAAAGAACCGGATTCGTTCCCCAGTGTGGCGCCGGATCAAGTCGGCCAGACCGCCGGCTCCCTTGCTGCGACTGATCTTGCCTGCAACGGCATCGTCAGCCTCGGCCGCGGAAGTTTCGCGATCACTGCGACCGCCTACCTTTCCCGCGTTCGAATCGGCCCGCATCAAGCCGTTGTGCATCCAATACTTGGCCATCGGCGCGCCATGCCGGCAGGTGCTTTGAGCTCGCTCGTTCTCATGATGCGGAAACACCAGATCCAATCCGCCGCCATGGATGTCGAATGTCTCCCCCAGGTAGTAGTGGCTCATCGCCGAGCATTCGATGTGCCAACCCGGACGCCCCGCGCCCCAAGGACTGTCCCAAGACGGCTCGCCCGGCTTGGCGCGCTTCCACAAGGCGAAATCTCCGGGCGAACGCTTGCGACCAGCTGCCTCACCGCCCTCACCGAGCTGCTGATCGGCCGATCGATTCGACAGGCTCCCGTATTGGGGATCACGGGAGACGTCGAAGAAGACATCGCCCTCACTGGCATAGGCAAAGCCCTGCGCTTCCAGTCCCTGGATGAACTGAATGATGCCCGCAATGTGATCCGTCGCCCGCGGCAGACAATCGATCTGGTTGACGCCCAGTTCCTTCAAGTTCGCCAGATAGTCCGCCGTCATTTCCACGGCGATCTGACTCATCGGGATCCCGCGTTCCTGCGACTGAGCGATCAACTTGTCATCGACATCGGTGATGTTCACCACCCATGTCACCTGATAGCCGCAGTAGGTCAGATAGCGCTTCACGGTGTCGAAGATCACCGGCCCCACCATATGGCCGATGTGGGCCTCCTTGTAGACCGTGGGGCCGCACAGATACATGCCCACCTTCGGCGGGTGCAGGGGTCGAAACGGCTCCTTCGTCCGGCTGAGCGTGCTGTAGATCTTCAGCTCAGGAAGGGCAGTTCGACGGTCCGTCGCCGCGGCGGCGAGCGAATGTTGCAGGGCAGGTGTTTGAGTCGACATGCGGCGGATTATAGGTCTGAGGGTCCTCAGTGCGGACCCCAGTTTGTGGTGCCCCGCGAAAGACAATCCGCTGCACCAACGGCGCGGTCCGCCGCCCTTTGTCCAATCGCCGCTGGGAACGCGAATCAGCCCGCTCCAGAAGAATCTGAGGAAAAACCGACTACTACGTATTGCGATATAGCAGCGCGACGCAGTGAACATCGACGGCCTGCCCCAGACCGACCGCATCCAGGCCTTCGCCTGTCTTGGCTTTCAGGCCGATTTGCTGGGGTTCGATCGCGAGCAACCCCGCCAGCCGCTGGCGGATCGCCTCCAGGTGCGGGGCGAGCTTGGGCCGTTGCAGATGAACCACGGCATCCAGATTGGCGATTGCCCAGCCATCCGCGCGGATTTTGTCGTAAGCGGCCGACAGGAACTCGGCGCTGTCTCGGCCTCGATTGGCGGGATCCTGGTCGGAGAACATCTGTCCGATGTCGGGCAGTGCCAAAGCGCCCAACAGAGCGTCGGTGATCGCATGAAGCAGTGCGTCGGCATCGCTGTGGCCGATCGCGGCGACATCCGCCGGGATCGCCACGCCGCCCAGTTGCAGAGCCACACCATTTCCCAAACGGTGGCGGTCGGTGCCGAAGCCAACGCGAAACGGAACCGACGCATTCATTGGGGGACTCGCCATGGATCCTGATTCGTGATTCCGTTTCCAGTGCGATGTGCGTTCTGAAGACGGTCCCGTCAGCTTACTCGGTGCGGGCCGCTGTCCCCAACCTCGGCGGGCGGAGATGAGTCCCTGCCTGGGAGGGGCTCGCCGCCACCTTGGGCGGCCCGGTATCGTGTGTAAACACTCGATCGTGTGGAGCGCACGCCTGCGGCGGCCGGTCGCCGTTTGAACTCGATCCTACGCCGGTCCGTGACGGATCGACGGCCTTCTTGCCCACGGCGATCACGTCCGAGGAAGCACAGTCATCCGATGGCACAGATCGAGGTCTCCCAGCTCACGAAGTCTTATCGCGTATTTCGCAAGCAGGAGGGGCTGTGGGCGAGTGTTCGCGGGCTGTTCCATCGCGAGTATGGCGAAGTTCAAGCCCTCCGCGGGATTGACCTGCGCGTCGAACGCGGGGAGTTCGTCGCGTTTTTGGGCCCGAACGGGGCTGGCAAGACGACGACGCTGAAACTGCTCAGCGGGGTCATCTACCCGACCAGTGGCACGGCGCGCGTGATGGGCTTCATTCCATGGGAACGCCAGGACGCTTACCGTCGACGATTTGCGCTGGTGATGGGGCAGAAGAACCAGTTGTGGTGGGACCTGCCGGCCAACGAATCGTACCGGCTGCATCAGCAGATCTACGGCATCACGGAAGACGACTTTCGTGCAACCTTGGATGAGCTGACCGACTTGCTGGACGTGCGGCGGCTGCTCGGACAACCGGTGCGTGAACTGAGTCTGGGAGAACGGATGAAGATGGAGTTGATCGCGGCATTGCTGCATCGACCCGAAGTCTTGTTTCTGGACGAGCCAACGATCGGGCTGGATGTGGTGGCGCAACACAACATCCAGCAGTTCCTCCGCCACTACCAACAGGCCCGGCAGATCACGATTCTGTTGACCAGTCATTACATGAAGGACGTGGCCGCCCTTTGCCAGCGCGTCGTGATCATCGCGAAAGGCGCTGTGCAATACGATGGATCATTGAGCGGAATCGTCGACAGTTTTTCTGGCTCCAAGGTAATCAGCCTGCAGTTTCCCGACGGCCTTGAGCCATCGAATCTGTCCGAGTACGGAACACTGATCAAACAGGAATGGCCAAGGGTCCAGCTTCGTGTGGCCCGTCAGCAAGTCGCCCAGCAGCTGACCCGGATCTTGAACGTGTACCCGATCGAAGATGTCGTCGTGGAGGATCCGCCGCTGGAGGAAGTGATCGCGAATGTCTTTCACTCGGTGGATGAGAAGTCCACGGCCGCCGAACCGACATCCAGCGGCAGCGCACGTTGACCCGGACCGTGCAGGCGGCGCGCGCCGCGCACCGTTTGCAGTTCATCCCCCAGTTGAATGAACCGAACCATGACCGTTGTACCTGCCGCGCCGGCAACGAACGATCGCCATGTCGCGCTGTCGCTGGGTCAGCGGGCTGGGGTGTGGTGGACGATTTTGCGAATCGCGCTGGCCGAGCGACTGGCCTATCGTGGCGACTTCATGCTCGGCACACTGATGCGGTTCTTGCCGATCATCACCCAGATCTTTTTGTGGTGGGCCGTATTCGCGGCCGTCGAACAGTCGCAATCGCAAAGCGGCGCCACGGAGTCAGGCCCGCCGCAGCTGGCAGGTTTCGCCTTCCACGATATGGTGGCTTACTACCTGCTGACGATGGTGGCTCGGGCATTCAGCAGCATGCCGGGCCTGTCGACAGGCATCGCCCGCCAAGTCCGGGACGGTGAAATCAAAAAGTTTCTGATACAGCCGGTCGATTATCTGGGCTTTCTGCTGATCAGCCGCGTGGCGCACAAATTGGCCTACTACACGGTGGCTCTCCTGCCGTTTGCCTTGGTGTTCTACCTGTGCCGCGGCTACTTTCAGCATGGCTGGCCCGAGCCGACCGTGCTGGCGGCATTTTTCATCTCGCTGATCCTGAGTTTCCTGATCGGGTTTTATCTGGAGGCGTGTCTGGGACTGATTGCTTTCTGGTTCCTGGAAGTCAGTTCGCTGGTCTTCATCTACATGCTGCTGAACTATTTTCTCAGCGGTCACATGTTTCCCTTGACGATGCTGCCGGACAGCGTCCGCCTGCTCGTGGATCTGCTGCCGTTCAAGTACCTGGCCTATACTCCCTCCGCGATCTTTCTCGGCAAGGTTGCGCCGGGGCATGTTTGGCGGGAAGTCGCGATCGGCGGCGTTTGGCTGATCGGCTTGGCCGCTGCCAGTCGCTTGCTGTATCGACGCGGGCTCCGTCGTTACAGCGGATTTGGGGGCTGAGGCCGTTCGTTCAACTGCTCCGCGACACAAACATCCGCCGCGGATTATGGAGCAGGATCTCAGTCCCCAGGGCGACGGCCCGTTCAACCGACCAGCCGCGTCCTCCACAGAAGTCTTCGGCCAGCACCCGTGACATGACGCGACGATACATCTGAAACTTGGGCGCGATGAACTCGAGCTTATACGCGTCGCTGTAGTATCCGATCTGTTTGTTCTGCGGGACTGCCTCCAACCGGGCGGCCAGATCGCGCGCGATCCAACTGGGAGTATTGCTGTACCACCAGTGCCCATTCGTGATCACGTTGGGGAAGATCCAAGCGTAGCTGGCCAACTCTTGATTCGTGGTGCTTGCCAGGACGGAGATGGGAAACGGCAACTCCGGAAAGCTGTTGAACAGATCGGCGTATTGGATCAAGGAAACCCGGCTGTCGAATAAATCCTGGCCTTGATAGACACCGTGCGGGTAGACGCGGCGATTGACGCCGATCATCAGGTCAAACGGCAGTTGCCGCGCAGCGCATTGCTCGGCGATCGTCCAGAACAGAAACTGCGCCGCCGCACGATGATGACTGGCTTGTGAGCTTCCCTCATCACGGACAATCGCCTCCAGTGCCGTGGCAGCGCGACCGAGGGAGATCCGTTGCGGACAGAAGTCGGGCGGCAAGCTGATCGCACAGGCCGCGGCCCTTCGCTCACAGAATCGATCGACCAGTCCCGCGATCGCTTCGCGAATCGTGACCGGTTCCAGGCTTTCCGTATTGGTCGCGGCGAGCCACCTGCGACGGACATCCGGCCGCCCGAAGTGAAAGACGATATCGTCGGTCCGCAGACAGGGGACATATCGCTGCAGATCCCAACCGCTGAGCGGGTCGTCGAAGTCATTGGTCAGCAGGATCGCCTCGATCCGGTCGGCATTCAGCAATTCATCGATCCACCCGGGAGCAGCCATCCGCCGTTCAGCGGACTGGTAAACCTCTTCCCAATTGCCGGCATGCAACCGCTCTTCTGTGAGTCCAAACCAGCGCTGGCAGATCTCCACCAGCCATTGGTACTGAACCGTATTCGATAGCGGTTCAAGATGCTGCACGATCCGCCGCGCGCGTTCATGAGGCGTGATGTCCGCCTGTTCGATCCAGCTCCGAGCAGCACCCGCACTGTGCACCAGTTCCGTGTAATAGTGGTAACCCAGCAGATCGGTGAGGGTCCTCGCCGCAGGTTGCAATGGCACAATGTGCGAGTGCGGATCGAAAATCGGCAAGGCGCTCAAGCCGCGCAGGATTTCTGACGACAGTTCCACGGTTCATTACTCGGTGGGTGCTCTGGAACATCGCTCGGCAACCAAGCGCGATAATGTAGCGGATGCTTTTGAGCGGGGGCCGTCGCGCGACCGGAATGCAGCGCCTCTTGCGGATATCCGCGAGTCGACATCGCCTGATGATCGCGGTTGTTCTTGTCGACGGATTAACGGCCGCGAATGACGCGGCTTTCCTTGCGGACCATGGCGTCGCGGCAGGGCCCGTTCGCGCACTCAAGACCGATCATCCATCCTGATCCGAGCCTGGCGTTTGTTCGAGCGAGGTGGAAGGGAGGGGTAGCGGTTGCACCTCCATGGCGTGAGCCAGCCGAGCGAGATATTCCCGGCGCGACAGTTCGATCGCGCCCCAACGAATCAAGTGGGGCGTCGCCTGCTGCACATCCAGCAACACAAACCCGCATTCGCGAAGCCGCTGCACCAGCTCCAAAATCGCCAGCTTCGACGCATCGCTGGTAACGTGAAACATCGATTCGGCAGCGAACAGGCCTCCGATCGCGATCCCGTATAAACCGCCGCACGGGCGTTCCTCCGCCTGTGGATCGCATGTATCCCAGACCTCGATGCTGTGAGCAAACCCCTGAAGATGCAGGTGTGCGACGGCTTGCTGTAGCGCCGGGCTGATCCAGGTGGCGCCGCGGCGATTACCGACCGTGGCACACGCCATGACCACGTCATGAAATCGTTGATTCCATGTGCAGCGAAACCGCTCGCCACGAGCTTTCCGTTCCAGGCGGCGGGGAACATGCAGTCCCTCCAGCGGCAGGATGGCTCGGGGATCCGGGCTGGCCCAAGCCGTATGCCAGCGACCTTCGATGCGATCAGGCCACGGAAAAATTCCCTGCCGGTAAGCCGCCAGCAGCCGCGGCGGCGTCAGCGGCCCATCCCAGCACACGACTCCCCAGGGATCGGCTCGCTCGGGGGAAGGAAAGGGTCGAAAGGCTGCAGATGACATCGGTATGGCAGGACGCGGCGGGACGACGTGTGCAAGGTTTTGGGGGTGGCGACGAATAGGTCTCAGGAAGGTGTCTCGTGAACGTTCGTGGAATCGGCGAAGGTCGGCGATCGTTGCGGGAAAACCGATTTCCCCGCCTGCCAGAAAACAAAGGGCGGTGGCCGATTCGGGGCAAGTCGAAAAATTGATTTGGCCCCGCGCGGCTCGACTGCTCTAAACTATAGGGGTTGGCACGGCGGGTCACCTCGTCGCCGAATGTGGGGCGGTTTAATGCTTGATTTGCCCGATGTGGTCGGTCCGAATCCGCCAGAACGTGGCGGGACGCGTTCTGGCGGGAGAGAGACCTCCGTCCCTCCGCCGAGCGCTCGCCTGACGGGCACGCGTTCGGTGGGTGTCGCTTCGAACGATGATCGAGTTGTCGGCGGCCCCGCCTTTGGGGACTCGTCAGCTGGCTTTGCCAGCCGACGCTCCGTGCCCGATCCCTGGACGAAGACGCTCACGGCGATGCTGATCATGATGATCGGATTGCTGATGTTGCGGTTCGTGCTGCCACCGATCCTGGAGCATGGCCGGTACGCGTGGCAACGCGGGCAGCTGCGGGCTGAATACGACACGGCTGGCGAACGACTGACCGACGTCGCGCTCGGCTCGTTGGGCACCGCCTCCAGGCTCGTCAGTCAACGAGTCGGTCCGAGCGTTGTGCATATCGACGTCGCGGCAGTGGTTTCCCTAGACAGCGCCAGCGCGCGGTTT
>Ga0114939_10001829_pt1 | contig 16505 bp, 14 predicted proteins | sample AshMeaCrysSpring_FD_87196 | JGI IMG/M metagenome (GOLD analysis project Ga0114939, IMG submission 87196) | Groundwater microbial communities from Big Spring, Nevada to study Microbial Dark Matter (Phase II) - Ash Meadows Crystal Spring | ecosystem: Environmental > Aquatic > Deep subsurface >... | reverse complement strand
GGGACGCGCTCGCCGCGACGGCCGCCATCCAATCGACCGCCGCCGCCGTCGGCACCCTCGACGCGCTGGCCTCGCTGGCCGAGACGGCCCGGCGCCGCGCGTTTGTGCGTCCGCTCATCGACGACTCGGGCGTGCTCGAGATCCGGGAAGGCCGTCATCCCGTGCTTGAAACGGTGGCGGGCGGCGAGCGCTTCATTCCCAATGATACCGACCTTGACGCCGATGGCGCGCGGTTCGCGATCATCACAGGCCCGAACATGGCCGGCAAATCCACGTATCTGCGGCAGGTCGCGCTGTTGGTCCTGCTGGCCCAGACGGGTTCCTACCTGCCCGCCGCCTCGGCGCACATCGGGATCGTGGACCGGATCTTCACGCGGGTGGGAGCCAGCGACGACCTCGCGCGCGGACAGTCCACCTTCATGGTCGAGATGAATGAAACCGCCGCAATCCTCAACAACGCCACCCGCTCCAGCCTGGTCGTGCTCGACGAGATCGGACGCGGCACATCCACCTTCGACGGGCTCTCCATCGCGTGGAGCGTCGCCGAGCACCTCCACGACCAAATCGGATGCCGCACCCTCTTTGCCACCCACTACCATGAAATGACCGACCTCGACCGCTCCCGCAAGGGCGTCGTCAACCTCAACGTCGCCGTGCGGGAATGGAACGACCAGGTCATCTTCCTGCGCAAAATCGTCCCCGGCCGCGCCGACCAGAGCTACGGCATCCAGGTCGCCCGCCTCGCCGGACTCCCCGAGCCCGTCCTCAATCGCGCCCGCGAAATCCTCGCCAACCTCGAAGGCGCCGAACTCAACACCGAGGGCGAAGCCGCCTTCGCCAAGTCCCGCCGCAAAAAAGCCGCCGCCAAAAAAGTCGCCGGCCAGATGCAGTTGCTCTAGCCATGCTCCGGCCCGCTACTGGCAGGCCTCGCACTCGCCGCCGTTGCGCATGGCTTCGATCGAGCAGGCCATGCGTTCTTCGGCCGAGTAGGTGCGCCGGGGGGCCTCGGAATCGGCGACGACGCCGCGGAGGTCCTTTTTGCGGTCGGTCGGACCCTCGATTTTCGAGGCTCCGAGCGAGCGGAGGTAGTAGGTGGTTTTGAGGCCGGTGTGCCAGGCGCGGCGATACATGTGGGAGAGCGTCTTCATGTCCGGCGTGGCGAGGAAGAGGTTCACCGACTGGGACTGGTCGATCCACTTCTGACGCCGCGCGGCGGCGTCGATGATGTAGCGGTATTCGACCGAGAAGCAAGTGAGGTGGCGGCGTTTGATATCCTCGGGAACGCGCGCGATGTCGGCGAGTTCGCCGTCGAAGTATTTGAGGTCTTCGAGCATCTGACGGTCCCAGAGGCCGTGTTCCTTGAGGTCGCGGACGAGTTCGCGGTTGAGGATGATGAAGTCGCCGCCGAGGTTCTTTTTGACGTAGAGGTTGCGGTAGTTGGGCTCGATACAGGGGGTGGTGCCCATGATATTCGAAATGGTGGCCGTGGGGGCGATGGCGAGCACGTTGCTGTTGCGCATGCCCTGGGTGCGGATTTTTTCGCGCACGGGATTCCAATCCATGCGGCCGCCGCGCGGGACATCGATCTTGATCCCGCGTTCGCGTTCGAGGATCTCGACGGTGTCCTGCGGGAGGAGCCCGCGGTCCCACTTCGAACCGCGATACGAACTATACGGGCCGCGCTCGGCGGCGAGGTCGCTCGAGGCCGAGTAGGCGAAATACGCGATGGCCTCCATGAACTCGTCGTTGAAATCCAGCGCCTCTTCGCTGGCGAAGCTGAGTCCGCGTTTGAAGAGCGCGTTCTGGAGACCCATGACGCCGAGGCCGACCGGGCGGTGGCGCATGTTCGAGCGTTTGGCGGCCTCGGTCGGGTAGAAGTTGATATCGATGACGTTGTCGAGGGCCCGGACGGCGACGCGCACGGTTTCCTCGAGCATTTCGAGGTCGAGCGAGCCGTCGCCGCGGATGTGGGTGTCGAGGATGACCGAACCGAGGTTGCAGACGGCGGTTTCCTGCTCGCTGGTGTTGAGGGTGATTTCGGTGCAGAGGTTGCTAGAGTGGATGACGCCGACGTGGTCCTGTGGCGAGCGGAGGTTGCAGGGATCTTTGAAGGTGATCCACGGATGGCCGGTCTCGAAGATCATCTTGAGCATCTGCTTCCAGAGCTCGAGCGCCTCGATCCGGCGGCCGAAAATTTTCCCCTCGGCGGCGAGCTTTTCGTAGTGAAGGTAGCGTTCCTCGAATTTGCGTCCGTAGAGGTCGTGGAGGTCGGGCGTCTCGTTGGCGCGGAAGAGCGTCCAATGCTGGCGGGCCTCCATGCGCTTCATGAAGAGGTCCGGAATCCAGTTGGCGGTGTTCATGTCGTGCGTGCGGCGGCGGTCGTCGCCGGTGGTCACACGGAGCTGGAGGAAGTCCTCGATATCGTTGTGCCAGGTCTCGAGGTAGGCGCAGCCCGAGCCGCGCCGTTTGCCGCCCTGGTTGACGGCGACAAGCTGGTCGTTGTGGAGCTTGAGGAACGGGATCACGCCCTGGCTTTCTCCATTGGTGCCTTTGATATACCCGCCCGTGCCGCGCACGCTCGTCCAGGACCCGCCGAGGCCGCCCGCCCATTTCGAGAGGAAGGCATTTTCGGCGATGCCGCGGAGCATGATCGACTCGATGCTGTCATCGACCTTGTAAAGGTAGCAACTGGAGAGCTGGCTGTGCGGGGTTCCCGAGTTGAAGAGGGTCGGCGTGCTCGAGCAGAACCGGCGGCCTTTGTAGAGCGAGTAAAGCCGAACGGCCCAATCCTCGCGGTCCTTGGGTTCCTCGAGGAAGAGGCCCATGGCAACGCGCATCCAGAAAAATTGCGGGGTCTCGATCCGGCGCGGGGTGCGGCCGGTTTTGTCGATGATCAAGTAGCGGTCGTAGAGGGTCTGGAGGCCCAGGTAGTCGAAGTCGAGGTCGGCGGAGGGGTCGAGGGCGTCGGCCAGCTTGTCGAGCTGGTAGGCGAGCAACTTCGGGCTTAAGCGCTCGATCTGGACGCCGTGACGGAGATAGGATTTGAACGCGGCCCGGTGGGCGTCGCGGAGGCCCTCGATCCCGTCGCGCTCGATTTTCCAATCGAGGACTTCCTCGTAGATGTAGGTGAGCAGAATGCGGCCGGCGAATTTGGCGAAATCGGCGTCACGCTCGATGAGGGCGCGGGCGTTCATCGTGATGATCGACTGGAGTTGCTCGCGGGTGAGTTCGGCCCCGACCGACCGGCGGAGTTCGCGTTCGAGATCGAGGGGGTCGAGATTGAGATCAAGCCCGATCGATGCGAAGGCGATGCGTTTCTTGAGGTCGGTCCCGTCCCAGAACGCGCTCTGGCCGTCGGCCGTGCGAACAACGACCAGGGAATCCTGCTCGGCGGATTCCGGGACCACCTTCGCTTCGTCCTCGCGGAGGCGGGCGCGGTGGGCACGATAGAGGATGTAGCTCTCGGCGACTTTGTAGAACCCCTGCCGCATGAGTTCCTCCTGCACGAGGTCCTGGACGTCCTCGATGTGGACGAAGGCCTGCTCGGACGAACGCACACGCTCGGTCACCGCACGGGCGATGCGGGAGGCCGCGTCGGCATCCTCGCGCACCGAGAGGAACGCGTTGCGGCAGGCCAGCTCGATTTTCGATTCGTTCCACGGCACGACCGAGCCGTTGCGGCGGATGAGGCGCACGTTGACGGGCTCGGCGGCGCGGGCGGCGATGCCGAGCGGGTCGCGCGAGGCCTTGACGGCGCGCTTGAGGACGAGACTCTGGGCGACATCGTGGGCGTCGTTTTCGATGAGCGCTTTCTCGATGAGGAGGGAGAGATCGTTTTCGGAGAGCTTGAGTCCGTGGCCTTCGCGGATGTGGTCGAGCAGGCGCGTGGCCAGCGAGTGCGAGACATTGGCCACGAACGCGCGGTTGCTCTCGTTGAAGATGTCCTGTTCCTCGCGGGCGAGCAGGAGGTCGGTGAGCGCGTGCCCGATCTCGTCGGCCACATCCGCCAGGCTGAACTGGGTCTCACCGCCCTGCCGTGTGACTGTGATCTCCGGCAGCGGGGTCGCGGAAGTCGAATCGCCCAGCGCGTCGCGCCACGCGAAGTCGGGTTTCTGCTCGCGGGGCAGTGTGACGAGTTTTTTAAGGGCGAGGTCTTCTTCCAGGGAGATGCGGGTAATCATGGGTCAAGGCGGGCGGCGGTTTGGCGGTTGGTGGATTGAAAAATGTGGTCTGTCTGTTTCGAGCGTTCGCTGTTCGGGCTTGAACGTCCGGTGTTCTCAAAGGTCGTCGTCGGAAACCGGAGCGAGGGCCCCGGCTTTCTGGTATTCGGTGACGCGGCCTTCGAAGAAATTGGTTTCCTTGCGGATCTCCATTTGCTCGGAGAGCCACGGGAGAGGGTTCTCGATGGGAGGGTTGAGCGGGGCCAGCCCGCAGCCTTTGAGCCGCCGGTCGCCGATGTAGTCGATGTAGGTCGTGAATTCCTCGAGGGTGAGGCCTACGGCCGAGACGGGCAGGCAGTCCGAGATGAATTGTTTCTCGAGGCGGACGCCCTCCGCCATGGTGGCCCGGAGGTCTTCGCGGAACGCCTCGGTCCAGATGTCCGGGTTCTCATTGACGAGTTCCTGGAAGAGCTGGCGGAGGAGTTCGATGTGATTCGATTCGTCGCGCAGGGTGTATTGGAACATCTCGCCGATGCCCTTGAATTTGCCCTGCCGCGCGAGAGCGAGAACCATGCCGAAGAGCCCGTAGAACTGGGTGCCCTCCATGCACTGGCCGAAAAGGAAAATGTTTTTGGCCAGAGCCTGCTTGTTGGCGGTGTCGGAGAGATCGACGTCGCGGCGGAGATTGCGGCTGTTGCTCACGACGTAGTCGGTCTTGCGTTTGATGGTATCGATGTCGTCGAACATCGCCTCGCATTCGTGAGGGTTGAGCCCGAGCGAGCTGACCATGTAAACGAGCGAGTCGGCGTGGATATTTTCCTCGTGGGCGTGGCGGCCGAGCACGAGCTTGAGCTCCGGGGCCGTAACCAACTCGCGGATCACGTGGAGGATGTTGTCGCCGACGATCCCCTCCGCCGCCGAGAAATACCCGATTCCCATCTTGATGATCCAGCGGTCCACTTCGGAGATGAAGCCGGTCGAGTCCCTCCACTGCTCGATGTCCTTCTGCATCTGGATATCTTCCGGCTCCCAGTGGTTGGCCTTCATCTTTTTGTAGAGGTCGTAGGCCCAGGTGTATTTGAGGGGCAGGATGTTGAAAAACATCGTCTGCCGGCCGTTGACGACCTGTTTCGCCTGGAAGGCGGCTTCCGCCTTGTCGCGGTCGAGAATGAATGTGCGGTCTCCGAGAGTGATGGTGGTGGTGGCCATGTGTGTGTTCGGTAATTTTCAGTCCAAGAAACGCTTCGCCGCCCGGGTTGGCTGCACTTTCGAGGCGGACAGTCAACGATTCTCAAATCTTTCCCGGAGGCGGCGGAAACAAATGCGAAAATCTGCCGGGGTGGTCAACAAAAATCGCAGAAAAAATCGCATATCTTGTGGAGCAATTTCCGCCAACCACAATATATAGTGGTTTTTTAGGCGGCCTTATTGGGCAGTTCACATCGTTTATTTCCAGCGAATTAGGCAAAAATGGCACCGCCGGGAGGCGGAAATCCGGGTCAAAACCCGGCACCGGTAGCGACCTGGAAGGGGGGCGAGTCGGGGATGCCTTCGCTACGGAGCCACCCACTTCGCTGGGTCGGCGGAGATCCCGGCGGCGAGCGCCTCGGGAACGAGCAGGCCGCCGCTTTGTCCTTCGACGACGCAAAGCGAGCGCCCTCCGGCCGGCGGGTAGAAGATCACCTTGGCGACGGGGTGCTCGCCCGCATTTTCTTCCGCGCTGTTCTCGGTGAGCACCGAGTAAAATCCCACCGAGCGGGACGGCGGGTCCGCGGGCGGGGGGGCGGCGGAAAATTCCAGGACCGACGGCGTCGCGAGGACATCGAAGAGGCGCGCCACGGCGGCCTCGCTGGCGGCCCGCGCCGCACCGCCCGATTCGGTAAGCGCCCACTTCTCCCCGTCGCGCCGGAGCGAAACCTCGCGCCCGTCGCTGGAAATCCGGATCAGGTCCACGATGTCGGGATTGACCGGAAAAATGCGGCGGTCGCGGAAGGTATCGGGACGGGCGTCGAGCGCGGCGCGCGCGGCCTCGGGCAGGCGCACCACCGTGTCGCGCGGCGTGAATTGGGCGAAGACCTCTCCGGGGTGTTCGGCGTCCGGGCTCCCGAAACGCAGCACCATCGGACGCTCGCGGCCCTCGACATAAAGCGCGGCCTGGTTCCTGCCGTCCGCCAGCCCGTAGAGGCCGATATTTCCGGAATCGGGTCCCACGAAGCCGAGCACGTCCAGGGAAAGCAGGCGGGCGAGAAACTTTTCCACCTCGACCGCGTCGGCCGGGGCCGAGAGGGGCTTGAGAATTTCCCACCCGGAGGGCTTGCGGGCGATCTCGATTTCGCCGCTCTGGCCGGAAATCGAGAAGCGGTCCACCTGGCTCGGCAGGACGCGGGTAAGGCGGCGGTCGCGGAATTCCCGTAGGGGTTTTTCGGTGAAGCGGACGATGGCGTCGTCGATGAGGTAAACGTCGTTTTCGCCGTCGATGCGCGCGTAGATGCGGCCCTCGGCGGCGGCTTCCTTGCCGAGCAAAAGGCGGATTTTGCGGTCGCCTTCGAGTTCGATCCATCGCTTGCTGGAACGCAGGCCGAATTCCCCGAGTTGGTCCCGGTCGCGGACCTCCGGAATGCGGTCGTAGGCAACGAGGCGGGTGGCGAGGGCGAGGACCGCCTCGGCCTGCGCGGAGTCCGCAAGGTCTTCGAAATCGCCTTCGCGCACTTCCCAGTTGCCGCCGGCCCTCGCCAGCGAAAACCGCTCGGCTCCCGCCCGGAGGTTGATCTGCCGCACCCGCGCGGGATCGGCCGAAAAGACAAAGCCGTCCTCCCGCCCCGCGCGCGCACAGGAACGAAGCGAAATCACCGTCGCGGCCAAACCGGTCGCAACGAGCAAGATCAGGACAGTAAGAAGCCGGTTCATCGCAGCCCCGCAACCATAAAGCCGCCGCCCCGCGGGTGGAAATCCTTTTTGGGCGCGATGAGCCGGCGGGATTGACAGGGAGGCGGCTGCTGCGCTTTCATGTGCCACGTGAAATTTTTGATCCCTCTCGGACTCGCCGCCGCCCTCGTTTCCTGCACGACGCTTGAAAACCGCCGCGACCTTTACTCACCGCAGAAGGTCAAGGGCCCCTACACCCGGATGCTCAAAGACGGCATTCCCGCGCCCGAGCCGGTCTCCGGCACCGACTTCGGCGGTCAGTCCGCCGGCAAGTCGGTCATCACCCCCGAAGGCTGAGTCAATCGACCGAGTCCATGGCCGAGGAAAATGTGCTCGCGGTGCCGCGCGCCGTCTTTGAACGCGCCGGCGAGTTTCAGGGGCTTCTCACCGACTGCGGCCGGCATCTCGAATCGATCCTCAGCCGCGAGAACAACCTCTTCATTCCCCGCTCGAAAGCCGAGGACGACCCGTCTCACAAGCAGATCATCCCCTATGCGGTCTTTGTGTGCGAAGGCGAGATCCTCCACTACGTCCGCGGGGGTTCCTCCGGGGAGAAGCGCCTTGTCGCCAAGGCGTCCATCGGCATCGGCGGCCATGTCAATGACTCGGACGAAGGCCTCTTCTCGTTTGACGCGGGCACGTATCATGCCGCCGTCCGGCGCGAGATCGCCGAAGAACTGCGCATTTCCTGCAAGTGGACCGAACGCATCGCGGGCATGATCAACGACGATTCGACCGAGGTCGGCCGTGTCCATCTCGGGGTTGTTCATCTTGTCGATCTCGAATCCCGCGCGGTCGAGCCGGGCGAAAAAGCCATCGCGCGCTTGGGTTTCTCGCCCCCGGCGGAGCTGCGTTCCCGCATCGAAGAATTCGAAACATGGTCCCAGTTCATCCTTCGCGACTGGGATAAGCTTGCGGGCTAGAAAAACCCGGCCGTTTCGTTTTCGTTGAGCGCCCCGCAGGCCGGGCATTTTGTGGGGTCGTCGGGGATCCCGGCGGGATGGACCAACCCGCACAACCGGCACCGGATGAGCCCGCTCGCGGCCCGGCGTTCGCGCGCCGCCGAGATCATGCCGCTCCAGAACCATGCCCCCATCACGGGCACCAGAAAAACGAGCAGGTAGATAAAGAACAGCCAGGAGATCTCGAGTTCAAACATCGCTCATTCCTTTTTCAACATTCCGCTCCCGGCCGGGGAAGTTCCCCACACCAAGACCGCCGGGTCGGCCACCGTGCGGCCGGCGGGCGGCAGACCCGTCCGGAGGAGCCAGGCCGTGGCCGCCCGGTCGGCCGCTTCGCTTCCGGAGGATTCCAGAAGCACGGCGTGAACGATCCGGCCGTCGGGGTCGGCGACCAGAAAAAATTCCGCGGGCCGGAGGGATTCGCCGCCCTCCGGCGTGACGGGAACCGGGAGTTCGTGCGCGCCGAGCTCGCCGGACACCACCAAGCGGGAGCCGGTTCCGCGCCGGGCGGGCTCGCTTTTTGGGGACGGCGGGGGCATCGGCACGGGACGGGGACGGGAGGCCGCCGCCGTCTCCCCGGGCATCGGACGGAATCCGATGAGGGCCTCGATCCCTCCCGGCCGGTCGAATGTGGGGGAATATTCCGTGGGTCTCAGGTTCCAAAGTTCGCGGGTCTCGGAGGCCGCCGCCGAAAACAACGACGGGTCGGCCGCTTCCATCGCCGCAAGCGAGCCGGCAGGAAGGTCGGCCGCCGGCCGCAGAATAAAAACTTCCGCAGGATGCTGGCGCGAGGGCGGCTGCGGAGCCTGCATCCGGAAGGCCGCGATGCCCGCCACATGCGCGAGCACCGAGACCACCAGCATCGCGGGGAGCGCCAGATTCACCGAATGGCGGCTCGGCCAGTCGAAAAGCAGTGGAATAACGGCCTTCACGGCGCGTCACGGTCTTCGGAGGACGCCAGCACAACCGGCAAACCCGCCTCCAACGCGGCATTCATGGCCTCGAAAACCCTCTCGTAAAGCGCGCCGCGGTCCGCCCGCACAATGATGGTCTGCCGGCGTCCGCGCAGGCCGGCGAGAGCGGCCCGCAGACCGGCGAGGTCGGTGGTGCGGTCTTCAAAGTAGAATGCCGAGGAGGGCGGAGCCGGCACGGCCACCACCACGGGTTCCTTGCGCGGCGAGAGGACGAACGGCGAGTCGGGCAGCGACACCCCCACCCCCGGCTGGAGCAAATACGAGGACCCCATGAAAAAGAAAAAGACCAGCAGGAGCGGAAGCTGGATCGCCGGCACCGCGAACAACCACGCCGGGCTCGCCGAGGGCGAGCGCGCGAGTTTCATTTCTTGCGCGGCACCCGCCGCGCGTCGTCAAAAACGGCCAGCAACTCGATGCCGGCGCGTTCCATGTCGCGAAGAAAGCCATTCACCCGTGCGGAGAGAAAGCTGAGGGCGAGAAACGCGGGGATGGCGACCGCAAGCGAGGCCGCCGATGCAAGCAGGCTCCCGTAAACCCCCGCCGCCACATCGCCGGCCGTGGCCCCGGCATTGCGGGCGTCGATCATCTGGAAGGTCTCCAGCAATCCGATCAAGGTGCCGAGCAATCCGATGAGCGGGGTCACATACGCGATGGCCGCGAGCAATCCGAGGTTGCGCTCGAGTTTCGGGATTTCGAGCTGGCCGGCTTCCTGCGCCACATCGCGCAATTCCGCGCGGGGGAGTTCATTTCGAAGGATGACAGCATGGGCGACCCGCGCGACGGGCCCCGGGGTGGTTCCGCATTCGTGGAGGGCCTCGGTGAGGTCGCCCCGGCGGATCAAATTCGTGAGCCCGCGGAGCAGGTCGCCCACGTTGATCGAGGCGCGGTGGAAATGCAGCAGGCGCTCGAGGAAAACCGCCAGGGCCACCGTGCTCGCGAGCAGGATCAACCACATGAGCGGCCCGCCCTTCTGGATGACCTCGATCACCGTTGTCCCCCTTCCAGCGGCATGGGCAGATTCGAGGACGCCAGCGCGGCCGCCACGTCCCGGAGCCGCTCGCGCACGCCGGGCACAAACCCGCGGTCGGCGTGCAGCACCATCAACGCGAGATCTCCGGAATGGAAAAAGCTCACGGGGCCCTTTTCCGTGTGGATGGTGACCGCCGGGATCGCGCCAAGACCCATGCGCATGGTGGACGAGCGGATGGCGTTCAGCATATCCGACGCATTCGCGGTGAGCGAGACGATATCCCAGTTGTGGGGGACATTGAAGGTGGACACGACGGCCTCGCCCTTGGCCAGAATGCAGGAGCGCACGCCGGGCAGCCCGCCGCACAATTCCACCACACGGTCCACACCAAGCACTTCCTCGGTGAGGAAAATTTCCTGCAGGCGCGGCAGGGCCGCGAGGCCGCCGCCGGCGGGGGATTCCACATGCTCGACCGCCAGCTCCATGGCCGGGGTCATGGGAGGCTCCGGAACAACCGCTTCCACGCGGGGCGGGAGGGAATAGGAAGCAGGGGAAACGGGCTCCGCAAAACCAGCGGGTTCCACCCCCGCCGTAGGTCCGCCGACAGGATCAGCCGAAACCGGGGGCTCCACGGGTTGGGACTTTTTGAACAACGACGGAAAGATGCGGAATCCGCGCCGGGGCGGAACGGCTTCATCGGGAGGTTGGACCGCGGGGGTGGCGGGCACGGATTCGTCTGCGGGCTTTTCCGGCTCCACAGCCTCCGCGACCGGTGCGGGAGCGGCGGGCTCGGGCGCAGCGACGACCACGACTTCCGGCTCCGCAGGTGTGGGGAACTCCGCAGGCGTGGAGGACTCTACGGGCGCGGGAGGGACGGATCCGATCGGCGGGGCAGCCGCAGGCTCCGGCGGCAATGGATCCGCGGGCTCCGGCGGCACGGCGGCAACCGGCTCGGCCGGAGCCTCTGGTTGTGCCGGCGGCTCGATCGGCGGCGCAAAACTTTGTGGAACTTCCGTGGGAAAAGCCCCGTGGGCGGGCTGGGTTCGGGGACGCGGGACAAAGCGTGGTTTGCGGGGAAACGCGGACTGCTCGGGTGTGACCCGCTTCCTGATGATCGGCGGCAGAGAAATCCGCAACGTGCTGTCGGGCGATTGCGCCGGCGTGACCCGTGCGACGGGGACCTTCTCGGGCTCGGGCTCGGGCTCGGGCTCGGGCTCGGGCTCGGGTGCGGGTGCGGGTGCGGGTGCGGGTGCGGGTGGGGCTTGTGGAGCGGGCTCGGAGGTGGTCGGATCGGTCGGATCGGTCAGATCGGCTGGCAACGGTTCCGCATCCCCTTCGCTCACCGGAACGACGGTCTCTACCGGGGTCGGGGGAGGCGGCGGGGGCGGTTCGATTTCTTCGCGTCCTTTGACCAAGGCATAGCGGAGCGCGACAGCCGCCGGCTTCACGGGCAGGGTCCCGTCATCCAGCAGGTCGGGCACCAGGTCGTCCGGCGCAAGTGACACCAGCACACGCACGGGCAGGGCGGGCCCGGGACCGCCGAGCAAATCGGCACAGGAGACTCGCAGCGGACGCGAGGGGTTGAAACCGGAGGACCTCATCCGCTCGGGCACGAGCACATCGCCGAGCGTGATTTCGATATCTTCCGGCGCCGTCTCAAAGTAGCGATACCGGGCGGCGGGGGGAATCGGCGCGGCGGCGGGGACTGGAACTGGCTTTGGCACAGCCGGGTTTATAGGCCGGAAACCACGACCGACGCAATCCCCTGCATCGAGATCGATTTCGGAAGTTGTTCCCACGCCCGCTGGATCACGAGGAATAAAAAGGCGGTCGAACACCCGAACATCAACAACCCGCTCGTCGCCATGATCGGGCCGTAAAACCGCTTCCCGCGCGGCAGCACCACATCGCCGTAACCCACCGCCGAAAGCGACGACAGCGCGAAATAAAAGCTCTCGGGCAGGCTGGACAACAATTTCTGCCTGCGCAAAAACAGCCCCCACACATATCCCTCGAAAAGGTGCGCCGCCATGAGCGCCATGAAGGAAATCAAGACCACCGTGATCGAGGTCGCGTGCAGGCCCACAAGCTTGTGCAGCATGTGCTGGAGCCGCTCGGTGGCCCACGCGGTGTAAAATAGCGCGGCCGTGTGAAAGACAAACAACACCGCCACGATCCCCACCGAGCGGACGATCGGGTGCTCACGCACGGTCAGGTGCGGGGCAGAATCGGTCGGGGGCTGGCTATCCATGGGGCTCGGGCAGGAATCCTTCGAAGATGGCATTGTCGGCGAGTTGGAGCGCGCGTTCAAGCTCGGCGGGCGATTTGGCCGTCCATGCCAGAAGCGGCAGACCCATGACCCTGTGGAGAAACGTGGTCGCGGGCGTCGGCAGGCGCTGCCACTGGTGGGAGAGAAAATTCGGCCGTGTCATCCAGTTCATGCCATACACCGATAGGATCACTTTTTTCCAGCCGGCCATGTCGTCGGTATCGAACGCGCACGAGAGTTGTCCGCGCCGGATATGCGGATACTTGATGCGGAACCATCCCAGTGTGTAGGGGTTGAAGGATTGCACGGCCACCGAGCCGTTGTAGGCCGTCAGCGCCGCCGCCACGCCGGGCTCGATTTTTCCCACATACCGTCGGTTCTTGATTTCGACAAGGATGGCGACCCGGCCGTTGACCAGCTCGAGCACTTCCTCCAGGAGCGGAATCCCCTCGTTCGTGCCCTGCAGGCGCAATCGCCGGAGGTCGGCGAAATCGGCGGCGTCCATCCGCCCGGCCGCCCCGGTGAGCCGGTCGAGCTTCCAATCGTGAAAAACCACCACCCGCCCGTCCCGGCTCGCCTGCACGTCGATCTCGACCGGGAACCCCAGGTCGGCCGCGCGCCCCACCGCCGCCAACGAATTCTCGGGCACGCCCGGACCGAACAACCCGCGGTGCGCGAACGGCCGGCCTTTGATCCAGTCGGGCATCGGATCAGCCCAGCGCCGCCCGGGCGGCGTCGAGGGCGTCTTTCCGCGCGACCCACCCGGCCTCGCGCGCGCGGTGCTCGGCGACGACCTCGGCCGGCGCGTTGGCGACAAATTTTTCGCTGGAGAGTTTACCGCGCGCTTTTTGGATTTCGGCGGCCGCCTTGGCGATTTCGGCATCGAGGCGGGTCCGCTCGGCTTCCACATCCACGAGCCCCTCCAGCGGCAGATAGAGCGTGCCGGCCGGGGTGGGAATAGTGGCCCGCAGCCCGGCTTCGTGCCCCGCCGGATTGATCGACGAGGCATTGAAAAGCGCGCACAACGCGGGCGACTCGGCGGCCACCCAGTCGGGCTCGCCCGCCACCAACCAGCGCAGACGACGGTTCGCGGGAATGTTGTAAACGCTCCGCGCGTTGCGCGCCGTTGCGGCCGCCGCATAGGCCGCTTCCGCGCGTTCGTCGGCCGCGAAGCCGCCCGCCTCCGGCCATGGAGCGGATTGGATGCCGCGCGATCCCCGGGCGAATCCAAGTTCGGTCCAGAGTTCCTCGGTCAAAAACGGGGCGAAGGGGTGCAGCAACCGCAACACCACCGAGATCACGTAATCCATCGCCGCAAGCGTGCCAGCCCGCCGGGCGGCGTCGGTTCCCGTGAAATCCGCCTTGGCGGCCTCGAGGAAGCGGTCGCAGAAATCCCCCCACACAAAATCGTAAAGCGCCTGCGCGACCTCGCTGAATTTGTATTCGTCGTAGGCGGCCTCGACCCGCGCGATGGTCGCGTCCAGCTTGTGGAGGACATCCGCCGCAAACGGGGACAGCACATGTCCCACCGGCTTCTCGCCGGAGCCGATGTCGCCCTGCATGGCGCGGAAGCGGCACGCGTTCCAGAGCTTGTTGCAAAAATTGCGCCCTTCCAGAATTTGCTGTTCGTCGAAGCGGATGTCCTGGCCCTGGGGGGCGATGCGCAGCAGTCCGAACCGCAGCCCGTCGGCCCCGAATTTCGCGATGAGGTCCAGCGGGTCCGGCGAGTTGCCCAGCGACTTCGACATCTTGCGGCCCTGCTTGTCGCGGATGATCCCTGTGAAAAAGACATGACGGAACGGCACGTCGCCCTCGTATTCCAGCCCGGCCATGATCATGCGCGCGACCCAGAAGAAAATAATATCCGGCCCGGTGACCAACACGCTGGTCGGATAAAATTTTGCCCTCGTCTCCGCGTCCATCGTGTCGTGCGCCCAGAGCCACGACGAAAACCACGTGTCGAGCACGTCGGGATCCTGCACCCACCCCTCGCCCGGCGGATCGACCTGACACCTCACCTCCCCGCCGGGGCCATACCAGACCGGGATGCGGTGCCCCCACCAGAGCTGACGGCTGATGCACCAATCCTGGATATTTTCCAGCCAGTGGTCATAGACCTTCTCCCAGCGCGCGGGAAAAAATTTGATGTGCCCCGAGCGCACCGCCTCGCGCGCCTCGGCCGTCTTCGGGTAGCGGAGGAACCACTGCTCGCTCAGACGCGGCTCGACCGGCACGTCCGCGCGCTCGCTGAAGCCGACCGTATTTTCATGCGGCTCTTCCTTCACCAGCAGCCCCAACTCGCGCAGCCGCTCGACAGCCTCGACCCGCGCCTCGAACCGGTCCAGCCCGGCGAATCCCTCGCCGGCCAGCTCGTTGAGCGTGCAGTCCGGGCTCATGATATCGACCACCGGCAGCCCGTGCCGCAGGCCGATTTCGTAGTCCGCCTTGTCGTGCGCGGGCGTCACTTTGAGCACGCCCGTGCCGAATTGAAATTCCACGGCCTCGTCGGCGATGACCGGGATTTCGGCCTGTTGGTCGGCGGGCAGCGGGCGGCGCACATGCAGGCCGACAAATTCGGCATAGCGCGGATCCGCCGGGTTCACGGCGACGGCGGTGTCGCCCATGATGGTCTCCGGCCGCGTGGTCGCGATTTCGAGGTAGGTCCCCGGCCGTTCGACAACCTCGACTTTGAAGTGGTAGAGGAAACTTTTCTGCGGTTTCGGAATGACCTCCTCGTCCGAGAGCGCGGTGCGCGAGACCGGACACCAATTCACCATGCGCTTGCCGCGGTAAATGAGGCCCTTGTGGTAGAGATCGACAAAAACCTCCTGCACCCGCCGCGCGTAGGCGGGGTCCATCGTGAAGCGCTCGCGCGCCCAGTCGCACGAACATCCCAGTTTCTTGAGTTGCTGGATGATGATCCCGCCGTGTTTTTCCTTCCAGTCCCAGACGCGTTTGAGGAACTCGTCGCGGCCGAGATCGTGCCGGGTTTTCTCTTCCTCCTTGCGAAGCCTGCGCTCGACGACCGTCTGGGTCGCGATGCCCGCGTGGTCGGTGCCCGGCAGCCAGAGCACCTCGTGCCCACGCATCCGCGCCCGCCTGGCCAGGATGTCTTGGATCGTGTTGTTCAAGACATGCCCGAGCGTGAGGACGCCCGTCACATTCGGCGGCGGAATCACAATCGAATACCCCGGCTTCGGCGAGGCCGCGTCGGCCGAGAAATCCCCCCCGGCCAGCCACCGCGCATAAAGGCGGTCTTCCACGAGTCCGGGTTCGTAAGCTTTGGCGAGTTCAGGCATAAACGAGGCGGTAACTTCACCCGGTCCCGCCCGCGCGCGCAAGCGCCGATTGAGATCCCGTCATCCCCGCAAAAGCCCCGCCCGGGAGCACCCGGCTTTCGCATGCTCGATGGGAAATGCGAGAAAAACTGATGGCTTCCCCACCGGCGGCGGTCGCGCTAGGGTCCGGGATATGTTCACAGGACTCGTTGAGGAAGTGGGGATCTGCCGTTGGGTGAAGCGCACGCCGAAAGGCGTCCAACTGGCGATCTCGGCCGTTGAGGTCACGCGGGGGCTCAAGGTCGGGGAGAGTGTCGCGGTCAATGGGTGCTGCCTCACGGCCACCGGCGTTCAGAAAGAGGGCGCGGCTTTCGACCTCCTCGAGGAAACCCTCGCCCGCACCAACCTCGGCGACCTCCGCCCGGATTCACCCCTCAACCTCGAACGCGCCCTCGCCGCCACCGCGAGGCTGGGCGGCCATTTTGTGCAGGGGCACATCGACGCGACCTGCCGGGTGCTCTCGGCCTCCGATCATGGCGCGGACCTCCGTCTGGAATTTTCCCTGCCGTCCGAATGCGCCCCCTACGTGGCCTTCAAGGGATCCGTCGCCGTCAACGGGGTGAGCCTCACGGTTGCCGAAGTGCACCCCGACTCGTTTGTCGTGTGGATCATCCCGCACACCCGCTCGGCGACAAACCTCGGCACACTCGCCGCCGGGGACAGGGTCAACCTCGAGGCCGATATCCTCGCCAAATATGCCGAGCGCATCCTCGCCGGCCGCCGGGGGGACGCGGACTGATGCACCAGCACACCCACGCCGCCCCCGACTGGCGCCGCTACGTCCGCGCGGGCATTCTCAGCGTGTGGGGGAGCGTGGCGCTGGCCTTCGTGGCCACCGGCCGGGTGGATTCCTATCTGCACCCATCCTTCCACCTCTGGACGCTGGTCTCCGGGATTGTCCTGCTTG